>Ga0307373_10014343_pt1 | contig 10925 bp, 13 predicted proteins | sample OX2MG_FD_202534 | JGI IMG/M metagenome (GOLD analysis project Ga0307373, IMG submission 202534) | Soil microbial communities from Risofladan, Vaasa, Finland - OX-2 | ecosystem: Environmental > Terrestrial > Soil > Coastal area > Acid sulfate soil | place: Finland: Risofladan, Vaasa | collected... | reverse complement strand
ACGCGATTGATTGAGGCCAAGGCCAAGGGTGGCGTGTTTCTAAGCGTGCTGGGTTTCGGATCGGGCAACTACAAGGATGACAACCTGGAAAAACTGGCCGATCGGGGCAACGGAAACTACGCCTATATCGACACGGCGAATGAAGCCCGCAAAGTGCTGATCGAGCAGATGGCAGGCACGCTCGTGACGATCGCCAAGGACGTCAAGATTCAGATCGAGTTCAACCCGGCCCAGGCCTCGGCTTACCGGTTGATTGGCTACGAGAACCGATTATTGCTCAGCGAAGACTTCAACGACGACCGAAAGGACGCGGGCGAGATCGGCGCGGGGCACACGGTCACAGCGCTCTACGAGGTTGTGCCCGCCGGCGCCGAGGCGACCACCGCAAGTGCCGCGACGGTTGAGCCGCTCAAGTACCAAGAGGCGACAAAGCCCAGCCAGGCCGCCGCTCTTGGCGAGCTGCTCACGTTACGGCTGCGTTTCAAGCCGCCCGAGGGCGACACCAGCCTGAAGATCGAGCTCTCCGTGCGCGACGAAGGCCGACGTTACGCCGAGGCTTCGGTCGACTTCAAGTTCGCCGCGGCCGTTGCGGCTTACGGCATGCTGTTACGCCAGAGCCTCCACCGTGGCAACGCAACCTGGGACGCCGTGCTCGAATTGGCCCAGGAAGGCGTGGCCGAAGATGTGGGAGGTTATCGGGCGGAGTTCGTGGAGCTGGTCCGCAAGGCGAAATTGCTATCGCCGCCCATTATTGCCGCCGGAAGCCGTTAGAAGGAGCCGCCCGCCGAGCCCGGCCGCTGGCGAGTTACTTGAGAAACTCAACCAGCGCCGGGGTGACCGCGTCGGCGTGCGTCCAGGTGATGCAATGTGCGCCATCCTTCACCTCCACGAGCCGGGCGCCTTTGACGAGCTTGGCGGTCCGCCGTCCCGAAGCGTCGATCGGGACGATCCTGTCCGCATCGCCGTGAATGACCAAGCCTTCCGGCCTGAAGAAGGGCGGGCACTTGTTTCTCCCAAGAGGCGCCGCTCAGGGGGTACCCATGGATGAGCACGACAGGTTTTCCTTCGCCGTGGTCCTCGTAGTAAAGCTCGATGGATGCGGAGTTTTCTTGACCGACGTTGACGTAAGGCATTCTCGTACTCCCTTCTTGCTACCGAACGAGCGGGCACTTTGCTGTGCCCAATGAGGTCTGGTTGCCAGGTGCTGCACTTCGCATGCCAGAATTCATCGACTATTCTTCCGAGATCGCGATCACGTTGGCGGCACCGCCATCAATTGGGATCGTGCAACCCGTGACGTACGCCGCGGCGTCACTTGCCAAGAACACGACTACGCCGGCCACATCCTCGGGTTCTCCCCAGCGACGCAACGGCACGCGCTCAAGCACCTTGGCCGATCGCTGGGAATCGTCTTGCAAGGCCGAGGTCATGGGTGTCCGAATCCAGCCCGGAGCGACGGCGTTGACACGAATCCCCTGCCGGCCCCACTGGGCGGCCAGGTCACGAGTCAGCGACACGATGCCGCCCTTGGTCATGGCGTAGATTGATCCGCCGCGCCCCAAACCCACGAGTCCGCCCCCCAAGGCCGACACATTGATGATGCTCCCGCGGTGCTGAGCCAACATCACCTTCCCCACCGCCCCGGCCATCTGGTAACAGCCAACCAGATTCACCGCGAATACGTCGGCCAGATCCTGCGCCTGGTAATCGTCGGGCGTTCCGCGGCGATGAATACCTGCGTTGTTCACCAGGATATCGATCCGGCCGAACCGTTCGGCGAGACGGTCAACGCAAGCATCGACCTGGTCCTTAGCGCGCGTGTCGCAGGCCCATCCCACGGCGTCTCGCCCTGTGTCGACAGACAGTTGCCGTGCGGCAGCGGCGACCGCCGCAGTCTGCAGATCGAGCAAGGCGATTGCGGCCCCATGCTCGGCAAGAGCGCGGGCAATGGCCGCCCCCAGACCCTGCGCCCCACCGGTGACCAGGGCAACGCGACCTGTCAGATCAAAATGGTTGGCCATGAGCTTGCGGCGGTTGAAACAATTCGAGCGTATAGCCGTCGGGATCGTAGAAGTAGACTACCAAGCCCCCGGCATTCGGGCCCGCCGTGATCGTGACCGGCTCGGACTTGAACCGCACCCCCTTGGCTTTGAGATCGGCATGGCAAGCGCGCAAGTCGCTGACCGTAAGGCAGAGATGGCTGCTTGCCGGTCGGTTCGTCGCCGTCGGGACCGGCGGACCGCTGTGATTCATGTATTGGACGACTTCCAACGACTGCGGGCTATCAGGCGTGATTCTAAACGAGGCGACGTTCAAGACCACGCCGGCATAACCGGTTTGCAGCGAGACGTAATCGTTGTCAACTTGTGGTCGGCGGCGGTGCAACGTCATCCCCAGCAGATCGCGATAGAAACCGATCGAGCGATCGATGTCCGAGACTGTCAGACCGACGTGGTGCATTTCACCCAACCGCCAGGCTGGGGACGCCGTTTCCTGGATCATGCCCATGACTCCGAAATTGCAAGACAGCGAAAACGGATTGTAGTTATCAACAAAGGTCGCGTCCACGCCCCTCGCCGAAAGGTAGTGGGGTAACAGGTGCGTTGTTGACCGCGACGAACCGGCTGCCTAATTATTGGGCGGCGATGCCTGAACCGGGGCATCGTAGAACCGTTCTCGCATGAATTCGTTGATGGTCTGATCGTCTTGCCAGATCGCCATTCTGGCAACTGGCGGCAGAAGCCGCCAAACGATTGGCCCGACCAGGCACCCCACGGCGACGATTGCCGTCAGGATGAACAACGAGCGTAGGCGGAATTGCGGGCGGGGCATGGGAGAAAAAGTCATGGGGTGGGATCGTCGAACATATCCGCCGGCGGTTGAGCGTGAGGATAGAACGGCTCCGGCGCGTTGCGAGCAGCCATCCACCGCTCAAATCTCATCCCGCCGAACCAGCAGGCCACGGCCAGCGTGATCCAGAGCAACGTCGAAAGGCGGAACTGAAATCGGTGGCGGCGCATGGGGGGTATTGTACCGTGGACTTCACGGCCGGTAAAATACCGCTTCGCCTGGCATTGCGGCTGATCCCCGCAACATCGGCCTGGGGCGGCGCTTTCGGCTTCTGACCCTCGCTGAATCGCGCCAAAGGCGGGGCGGACGGACGCTATGCGGCGCGATCCGTGGAAACCGACCACCACACTGTCAGGACACGGCCCCCGGAAGATGAGCAAAACAAGGAGCCAGCCATGTCGCGGCTGCGGACATGGCCCCAGTGCATGTGCTGCGATCGCCCGCCAGGCCGCGTCCAGCCGCTTGTCGGAAACGGGTACTGCCGTGCCCAGCGCCTGCGCGAAGAGTGACACGCGGTATTCCTCCAACAGCAAGCGATAGTGTGCCAGGGCCGGATCGAACAGCCCCTACTCGCGGTGTCGTCAATAAATGATCGCGAATGAACCGTCGGGATCGGCATAGACCGCGGGAAAACTCCAGACGGGCACGCCGTCGGACCGGCCGGCGATTTTGGTCGGTTTCCCAGCGGCGTCGAAGACCTGCCAGGCGAGTGCTCCGCCCCTCTGCCAACCGGTCCCTTCCGCCCAGACAAGAATCGTTTCGCCGCGCGGATTGCCCGCCAGTGCGGGGTGCTTGCGCCCCGCGGGGGCCCCCGGAGGAGCCAACGGCTTCGAAAACCGCCGTTTCTTCTTGTCGAATCGCGAAAGCAAGACCTGTCCGTCAGTTTCCCAGGCGGCCGTCACCGCCTGGGGGCCATCGAGAAACGACTCGCTGCTCATTGGGCAAACGTCCACCTTCCAAGGGCCGGCGCGGTCGGTGCGAAAAGTCTGGCCGCAATCGATCGACGTCAACAGCAGCATGTCGCGATTGACGTTCTCGCGAGCAGAACGGTAGAGCACATACAGAATTCCTTCGCGATCGGCAAAGGCCTTCAATCCACAGCAGCCGCAGGCTCCCTCGGGTTTCGAATCGGCGGGCTGCTCAGGGGCGAACGTGGCGCCGTCGTCGGTCGAGCGCGCGACCCAGACACGGCGGTTCTCTTCGCCGTCTCCCGAGTGCCAGACGACATAGACGTTGCCATCACTGTCGGCGGCGACCGAGCCACCGCCGTCCAGCAAAACGGCCTCACGGGCCACGTTGCGCTCTGGCTCGAAGGCGACGCCGTCGCCGGCCAGGCGCGCGTAGAGCATCGGACTGCCATTTTTCAACGCGACTTTTTTCGCGCCGGCGCCCGAACCATTCCAGGCGACATGGACTCGATTTCCCTTGCCGATCGCAAGCTGCGCACCGCGAATCGAGCCCAGCGCCATGGCGCTGCCGCCTTGGCTGTTGACACGCAGGGGCTCGGAGAACATTTCGGATCCCGCGGCCTTGCTGACATAGTAGACGTTGGCAGCCCCCGGCTCATCGCCCAGATAGATCAGGTGCACCGTGCCTTCGCCATCGACGGCCGCTTGCGGTTGAATGCCTCGGTGGGGCACTCGGACAAGCTTGACTTTGGTCATGGGGTCGGGGCTTGCCACGTCGGGCGCTGCGGAAGTCGCATTGCGGACGGGGCGCTTTGGTTCGGTACCGAGGACGGTTTGCGTTTCGGCCAGCACGATCACCAGTGCCGCCAACGTCGCGGCGACCAGGGCGCTGGGGTCCTGGCGGCAGGCTGCGCCGGGTTTCAGGAATCTCGAAATGCGAAATGACATGCGGTGGTTCCTCCAAGTGCGGCCCATCGTGAATCTACACCGTTCTCAGGGCCGCCGTAAACAGCCCGGCCGCGGTTTGGGCTGGCCGCTAGCAGTGCATTGCCCCGCTCGGTCATACACGACCCCACCGGGATGGTGATTTTAGGTTCCGTCAACTAACGATATGGTTCTTCCGTGTCCGGGAGCCGCCACGACGAAACGCCCAGCACAAACAGCCAAGCTCAGGAGCAGACCGCTGAGCCAGGTGGCGAGGGGGGGCGAGGGCGGAACTGCTGCCCTGGGGGGGATTGATGGCGTTTTGCTGCGAGAACGGTTACATTGTGCGCAAACGCGTTGGGCGTCAGGCGGGCAACTCGTTTACGATCGTCGATCGACCCATTGGAGGACTCCCCCATGACACGATTTTCGTTGGCCCTCTACGCGGCTTTGATGTTCGCCGCAATTCCGGACGCCGGCGCGCAGGATCCCGCAGATCGTTACGAAAAGGTCCGCACCATCAAGGTCGGCGGCGAAGGCGGGTGGGACTTCCTTGAAGTGGACGCAGCGAACCGAATGCTCTACGTAACGCGTGGCACCCGCGTTGTCGTCATCGACCTCGACACCGAAAAGACTGTTGGCGAGATTGCCGAGACGCCGGGCGTTCACGGCATCGCCTTCGTACCTGCACTGAATCGTGGGTTCACCTGCAACGGCGGCGATTCCACCGTCACGGTCTTTGACCTGAAGTCGCTGAAGACCCTCGGGAAAGTCACGGCGAGCGGCCGGCCCGACATTATCTATTACGAGCCGATCAGTAACCGCGTCCTGTCGTTCAACCACGGTACCAACGACATCACGGCGATCGACCCCGACGCCATGCAGGCCGTCGGCACCCTTTCTGCCGGTGGTGTCCCCGAGTTGGCTGTTTCCGACGACAAGGGCCGTGTCTGGGTGAATTTGATGGATTCGAGCGAGATCCTTCAGTTCGACGCCAAGACAATGAAGGTCCTAAGCAAGTTTTCGCTCGCCCCCGGCCAAACTCCCACTGGCTTGGCCTTCGACCCGAAATCGCGAAAGCTCTTTAGCACCTGCAACAACGAGATGCTCGTCATTGCTGATGCCGACAGCGGCAAAGTCGTGCAGACGCTCCCAATCGGCCCCGGGCCCGACGGCTGCGTTCGCGACATCTCCACGGGTTTAGTCTTCACCTCCAGCGGCGGCGACGGCACCGTGGCTGTCGTCCACGAAGCCTCGCCCGGCACGTACGAAGTCGCCAAGACGATCAAAACGCAGGTCAGCGCCAAGACCATTGCACTGGACCCCAAGACCCATCGTCTGTACCTCTCGGCCGCCACACCCGAACCACCGCCAGCCAACGCCGACCCAACTCAGCGCAGACGCCGCCGCTACTTGCCCGACTCGTTTGTTGTGCTCGTCGTCGGGGAGTAAGCGGCGGCCTCTCCGGAACCAGCAGGCTTGCCCCCCCTTTCCCGCCGACCGAATGCGCGAGATGCTGGTGGCATGGCCAAGTCACTTGCCAAGCTCGTAAGTCTGTACCTGTTGGGTATGATGCTCCGTATTGTTGTGGCGACACCAGCGTTCGCCGGCGCTCAGGACGCCGAGACGCCTGAGTTCGAATGGCGGCAAATCACGATGAAAGCGTCATGGGCGGCGCGCGATGGAGCCGGCATCCTCAGCTTTCAAGGAAAGCTGTGGCTGTTAGGAGGCTGGAATCCGAGCCCGGCGGAGCGGAAGTTCTTTCCGCTGATCTGCAACAATGAAGTCTGGTCGTCCGAAGACGGAGTGAAGTGGTCGCCGGCAAAACCCAACACCTTTCAGGACCGGTCGTTCGATCCGATCACCGATTGGGAAGGGCGTCACACGGCCGGCTACGCCGTCTTCCGTGACCGGATGTGGATCATTGGCGGAGACTGCAACCAGGGACACTATCAAAACGATGTTTGGAATTCCATCGACGGAAAGACCTGGAAATACGTCAATCAAGGGAAGGATGTTCCCTGGGGACCACGGGCCCTGCATTACACCGTCGTTCATGATGATCGGTTGTGGGTGATTGGTGGACAGACGATGCCGGCATTCGGAGGAGGTCCGGAGAAGTTCTATCGTGATGTATGGGCATCGACGGACGGAGTCGAGTGGCGTGAGAGTTCTCCGCGAGAGCCGTACTGGTCGCCGCGCGGGATGATCGGCGGCAGCGCCGTCATGAACGGACGGATCTGGATCCTCGGTGGTGGCACGTACGACACGCCGACAACACCGATGCGTAACTTTTACAACGATGTCTGGAGTTCGGCGGACGGAATCGATTGGACCCAACACACCGCCGAGGCTCCCTGGCATCCGCGGCAATACCATGACGTCGCCGTGTGGGACAATCGTCTCTGGGTGATGGAGGGATATCACAAGAACGGCGGCAACCGCAAGGACGTGTGGTACTCATCCGATGGCGTCACGTGGACCGAACTCCCCAACACGCCTTGGAAGCCCCGGCATGCGGCCAGCCTGGTGGTCCACGATGATTCGCTGTGGATGATTGCGGGAAACAACATGCAGTCGGACGTCTGGCGGCTGACGCGAAAATCGCGCTAGCGACGTCGCCTTCCTCGCCGAACCCTGGCCCCAGGCAAGCGGGCGAGGGTTGCCGCTGCCCTCCCGCCCCGAGCGAGCCAACGCAGGCCATCGCCGCGAGGAGCAAGCGGCAAGGGTAGCCCGATCCGAGCCGGCCGCTGATAGAGGTCAGAAGGCCACGCTCCAGGCGACGTACCCAGAGAGGCTTACGAGACTCGCCGCCGCGAGCAGGTCGGACAATAAGGCACGAATCGTACCCATCAGACCATGCTCTTGGCCGACACCCTTGGGCCGTCGCGCAGCCCCCGGTGAGGCGCCGTGCCCTCGTTCGCCGAATTGCCACGCGCGTAACTCCGCGGCGAGTTGAGTTGCATCCCGAGCCAGGAGTTTCACCATCGCCGTGGTCACGCCAAGCATCACAACGCTTCCCACGACGATCAAGACCAGGGACTGGGCGAGGCAAACGAGTGTGACGAGCTCCATATCGCATAACCTCCTATTGGGTCGCCCCGATAACACTCATACGGGGGTCGGGCGGAATTGTGACGGCCGGCGGCGAGATTTTCCCATCGGCCTGCGATAGATTGACCGGTCGGGAAGCATGCCGGAGAATACGCGGTGTACGACAACGGTCACAAGTGCAAGGAGTAATTCATGTTCCGCCGACGTGTGGCGTTGATTGCCGGGGCCTTGCTGGTTGTCTGCGGCCTCGCCGCGGCGCCCAGCCCTTGATCGAGCGGCAGCCCGACAGTCAGTTACCCGTCAGCCCTCCATGCGTGCGGGCAGTGTCCTAACGGGTGCACCCGTTAGGACACCACCTGCGTGCGAATCAAGTCGGAGCCTCCGGCTGGTTGCCCGAACTTCGAGACCAGGCCACCCAGGCGGTTCTCGCCGAGTCGTTCATTTTCCTCGCAGACCGACCGTAAGTGTCAACGGTTGATCGTCGTCCTTGAAATTCGAGCGCAACTCAAAACCGCCCGCTAAGGTGACATATTCGAACGGACCGCCGACGACAGGGTCGGGATGGTTTTTCAAGGCGTCGCGGCCCTCAAGCTGCACGGCGAGGGCCGCCGTCAACAAAGCACGGCGGACGTCGGCTCGCGCCTGGGTCCGGCGGACTTTGACGAGAGGCGGAAAAAACGCCTTGAACACCGGGTTGCCGGCACGCTTCGTCATCTCTCGCTCGAATTCCTTTTCGAACTGATCCAGCGGTAGCTCCAGGTCCTTTGCCATGAGCTCATAGCACGGGCGCGTCTCCTGGGCGAACTTGAGCACGCCCTTCGCGTCGCCGCCGCACGCTTCGAGGAACTCGCGGCCTTTCGCGCGCGGATCGCGGACTCGCTCGTCGGAGACCTGGGTCAGCAGGTCGAGCAAGCTCGCCTCGTCTTTCGCTTGCACGACTTTGCGAACCCACCAGTCGAGCGTTTTCTCCTCGCAGGTCCGCAGCGCCGCGGCGGGGCTCTGGCCCGCCGGCAATGCATCGAGGCGCCGCTTCAGATCCTTGATCGCCTCGGAGTCGAGCTTGGGCAGGCCCAATGCGAGCGCCTCGCTCGTGCGATGTTCGATGCTGTAGCCGACCAGAACGGCGATCAGTGAACCGTCGAGCGAGACGTGCCGGCCGAGGGCCATGGCGGCCACGACGTCGTTGGTGGCCTCCTCGCCGCGGCCCTCGTCGAAGTGTATCCTCGCGCGCAGGCAAGCCAGGCACGACAGCGTACGGGCAGCGCTCACGTGGGGCAGTAAAGCGTCGATCCCATCTTCGTCCCAGTTAATGGCCCAGTCGCATCGCGGCAGAGCCGCCCCGCGACGCATCATCGTGAGCGAATACGCCGCCTTGTTCACGATCTCACGCGCCTGTGTGTCCAGAGGCATCGTCAGGCACTGCGAGCCCAGCCTGGATTGCTCGTCGTGAGTCAACGTGGGCGATGTGGCAAACGCCTGCCAGTAGACAAGGGCGGCGTTCTGTCCGAGCACGGCGGCATTGTCCGCCAGCGCAGATCCAAGGGAGAAAACAACCAGCGTCATCGACAGGCACAACGCGCGCAGCATGAGAGTACCTCAATTCTTGGGGAGAAGGGTTCGAACGAGAAAACTACAATTGCCGTTTCGTCCCGATGGGCACGACGACAAATCAGGCCAGCCCTGTCAATCGAGCAATTCAGGGGGAATGGACCTCGACACACCGATCGGCGGCGTCCCTGGAAGGGGCCAGGTGAACGAGGTTATTTCCTCTCCGTTCAGCAGCCGCCGGGTTTCCAGCCAGGAGGTGGTGCGGGCCGAATCGGCCTTCGATCGCGGTCGTAATTGGTTCGCCGATAACCCTGACGGCGACTGAGGAAGAGGGTTCTTGCCGTCGTGCCGCCGCAAGGCCAAAACGGCCAGCAGGCAGGCGGCCGCCAAGGCGCCGACCAGTCCGACCGTGACGGCCCGCCGCCGGATCCGCGGCGAAGACGGTTCGGCGAGCGAGCTTCGATCGGCAACGATCTCCTCCGCAATCAACGCGCCGTCGAGCTGGGCCAGCATCCGTTCGAGTCTGGGGTCGTAGCTTGCTTCGTCCCAGAGTGCGGCCACTGCCTCAAGATCGCCCGTCTCGATGGCGTCGAGGTAGCGAAGCGCCTTGAGGTCGCGCGGCAGGTCGCGGTGTCGTGATGGATGGCTGGGTTCTGACGACATTTGGTCCTGCCTTGGTGCAATTCCGCGCTGTGGCTCTTTCATGGAATGAGTTCGATCTCGGCCGCGGGAAAGTGAGTCCGAAGCGCTTGCAGAGCACGGCACACTCGCACCCGCGCGGCCCCCGGGGTCGCAACGCCCAAGGCGCGTGCCAACTCGTCTCCGTCGAGCCCTTGATAGTAACGCAATTCGATGGCCCTCCGCCCTTCGGGTGACATTCGACCGAGCGCTTGCCCCAAGTCGAGCCGTTGGGCGACCGCAGCGTCGGCCGACCCGGTGCAGAGCTGCGCTAGCGCGGCCGACCAGGCATCGTCACCCAGGACGGTCGCCGGAACGCAGCGCGAGGCTCGGGCTACCGTACGGCGGCGGCTCAACAGGAGCCGCGCGGCGATGCCGCGAACCCAGGCCGTTGCCGAACGCCCAGGGTCGAATCTATGTGCGTGTTTCAGCGCTTCTTCGACCGCTGTTTGCAGGATTTCCGAGGCAATCTCCTTCACATCGGGCCAACACCGGTGTCGTTCCGTCTTCGAAACGAGGACCGCGACTGACCGCAGCAGCGATTCGTAATCGTCTTCGATCGCGGCGCGAATCCTCGCGGCGCATTCGAGCGCCTCGGCTCCCGATTCGGCGTTTGGCGGGCTCTTGGGCATGCTTCCAGGCTGCGGTGGACCGCCTCTTGTCGTTTGGGGCACTACTTATTGGTCCCATCATCGCCGCGCGTTACAGCAATTTCCAATAGGTCGGTGTCGATGGATGCTAACTTGGTAGCCGACCCCGCCGGCTTTTTCTTTGGAGTAGAGTAGGGGAGGGAGATTTCGCTGTTTAGGCTACGGCTTACTTCTGTGTCGGGGTTTCCCCTTTTGTGGCGCAATATCCGCCTGCCGTGCATCGAAACTCCCCTCCCCCCTCGTCAAACCGGACGGGCGGTTTTCCCGCATCCGGCTTTCCCATGACCGCCGTGGGCTTGTGTCGGCATGTGCA
>Ga0307373_10014342_pt1 | contig 10927 bp, 14 predicted proteins | sample OX2MG_FD_202534 | JGI IMG/M metagenome (GOLD analysis project Ga0307373, IMG submission 202534) | Soil microbial communities from Risofladan, Vaasa, Finland - OX-2 | ecosystem: Environmental > Terrestrial > Soil > Coastal area > Acid sulfate soil | place: Finland: Risofladan, Vaasa | collected... | reverse complement strand
ATACAGTCTGAGCACCATTTCCAGTGGGAGAAATCCCTGTGCTGACAAGCTGCGAGTCAGTTACTAGCATGCGCTCGTTATCAACAATAATAACATCACCAACACCTACAAAAACACCTGTGCCCGCACTCATCTGAAGTGTAGGAGTAGTAGTGTCTGTCATTGCTGCCGTTAGTGTACCGCCCGGCTGTGTCTTTAGCCAGTACCCAAACGCGCCAGTAATCCCAATGTCCTGCTGCGGAGTTGTATTGGCCCCGAAAAACGAGTTTAGATCACGGCGCAGCTCAATACGAGTGAATGGTGGCCCTTCATTAATCGGCATCGGGTAATAGTCAGTAGACGGGATAACAACCGGAACAGGCAGGAAAGTTCCGGTAACTACAAGTGTAGGCTGACCGGCTAGTTCATACTGGTCCAGGTACAATTTCCATGGGTAAGTATACTGGTAGTTGGGCCAGTCAAACTTGTAGGTTGCGTCAACCGGGTAGAATTTCCTGGCACAGAGACCGTCAATGTCATCGGAAGCAGATTGAATATTCCGGTCTATCTGCTCGTTGTTGTAGGCCACGCCTTTAATATCAAGTGCGCGCTTGACTTCTTCCCGTGTACAGTAACACGGACGGTAAATCGGCATTGCTACCCTGTCCCTTGCTTTCTTGGCGTCGGCTCATACGTCCGTGGGGTAACGAATATTTAGTTGTTACTGACGAGCAGCCGTCACCGCCTGACGAGCCTGATCAACTTCAGGCAACATACTTGGATCTAGCCTGACGACCTCATCGAGAAGTGACATGGTACCGTCAAAATTTCCCTGACGGTAAGCATCCCCGGCCTCGCTATATTTCTGCCGTGCAAGTTCTGGATTAGGGACCAGGAAACCACCACTAGCCGGAATTTCCTCGCTAGGACCTTCAGAACTGGGATCCTGTATAGGTTGAGTCGCTGGCTGCAACTCCACCGAAGAGCCCGGCGGGCTGAGCGGGACAGATCCAGTCTCTTGGGTACTGCCATCCACAGAAGATACAGAAGAGAATGGGGCTAGACCGGCTGGCTGGTCCGGTCCTGAGGGGCTCTCCGTCGTTGGGGCAGGCAACGGGGTAGATGACTCCATGACCGGGGGTGAGGAGCCACTCTTGTCTGGCCTGCTTTCTGATTGTGAGGAGCTGATACCAGCTGATGGCTCGACTCCTTCCTGTAGAGCAGCCTCAATTGCAAGGCCACCATTAGTCGGTCCCTCATCCACCGAAATCCTAGGCATCTCAGGTTGGCCTATGCAGGAAAGCTGTGATCCAGGTCTTGCCGGTATGCGTCACAGATTCGCTTGCTGGCTCCTTATTGACGTCATTGTTGCTTACTGAATCCCTGGTGATTCTTGCCATTTTCTTTGATCTCCCATCCTTTAGGTAGACCAGCGTCTACCGCTGAACGCGGCCGTACGGCCTCGCTAATAGCCTCGTCTACGGCTACGTCCGGCTCCCCCGGTTCCGGGGTGGCTAGGCCCCCGGGAACGTCCCCGGCCGTCTTAGGGTCCGGGTCCGGACGGGAGGCTGAGCACACCGGGCAATGTTCCAGAGAATCAGCTATTGAATGACATCCACAGAACTTACATTCCCAGAGCATCCCCAATCATCTCCTCCCGCTAACTGACCGCCGCCCCTGTATCCAATGGAACATATGTCAGGTACCAGTCGATTGCACCAGTCATTGTGGCCACAGAAGTTGTGACCTCGATGGTCCCGGCATCTACGACGAATGGAGTAGGTAGGAATGGAACGGACCCTGCATGCAGACCACATACAACCAGCGCACCAGCCAAGCCTGATGCTGCCAGTGGCACCATCTTTGTACCAACTTCTGCGCCACCAACTACACCGGCAGTAGCAATCCCCGCAGTTTCCTCAGTTCCCGTTGTCGGCTTGGACCCGAGAGCAATAGCTCCCGTTGTACCTGACAGTATGGTCGTAACACGGCCGATCAGGGAAGTAATAAGCACTGAACCACCGGCAACGGTAAACAGCGTGGCTGATGCGCCCGAGTTCGGAGGTACCTGTGCCTTCTTGATTACCTGAACACCAAACGCGATCTCGCGGAGCTGGTAGCCCTGGATAATAACTGACATATCAGGCCCCCAGAACTTCCAGATTGGCCGGCGCCCGCTGCGGCGTCAGGTCACCAAGAACTACAGCGACCAGGGCTGGCCCAGCGGTAGACACCACATTGAGGTAAGTATTTGGATCACTCAGTTCTGATGTGAATACATGGAACACGGACGTCACGGCAGTGGTAAGACCCGTAGTGGTACCGTGCGTATAGGTTGAGACGGTCGGGCTGATGATAAGCTTGTTCCAGGCTGCCGTTCCGTCAGTCACAGTAGTCCAGTAGACGTTACGGATAAGTGCCACTGGCGTATCCGCACCACCGAAACTAGAGCGCTCATTGAGCGTAGGCTGAGCAGCTGCACCTGTTACAACAATCATTGCACAGCTAGCGCCACGCATCTTGAAAGGCTTGCCGGCTGCAATCGGGATGACATTAGCCAGCCTGCCGAGAGTTTCCATACCTGACATGTGAAATTATCTCCTTGGAAGTGGGTGTTAATGCACTTCTGCTTACTTGGGACCGGGGATCAGGTTGCCCCGGCCCGGCCCCTACTCGTTACCTACTTGCCAGCTGCACAAACGGGCTCAGGTTTGGGCCACCGTTGTGCGGGGTAATCGAAGACTGGATCCAGGGACGGCCATCCAGACGTTCAATCACACGGAACGCAGTCTTGTCATTCTGGAACCTGTAGTGCTCGGAAGACATTGCCTGCATCATCTGCCGGTCACCAATCAGGTAGTATGACGGGTCCACGAAACTGATGTCGCCCGTCGTACCGAGAACTGGCGTCTTCTCTGTGAAGTGAACCGGACGGCCCATGATTGTGATTGGCGGGGTGTTCGCACCTGGGCTTGTATAGTTGCCCATCCACACGGGGCCGCCGCCGGTACCGACCGACAGGGCCATTGTAGCCAGCTCAGGGAAGGTGTCGATAGACGCCACCCAGATGGCATTCCCGAGAGCCACCGGCAGCATACGTGCGTACATGCCGATGACGTTCTCCCAGACGATGGTCTTCGTTGCCTGCCCAGACTGCGCAGATACCTGCACACTCGCCGGGCAGTTCACGAACCCGAGCGGTTCTCCCACGCCAGTGCCCGTCAGGAAGCCGACATCTTCGTACCAGGCCAGGGCACGTGGGAAGATCGTGTCAAAGAAGCTGGAGAATGCCGGAGCATCCGCCAGAAGTTCATTTGGCACTTCCGCATATCCCGTCAGCTTCTTCGCGTCCAGGACCACACGGCCGAAGGTAGCCTGGGACTCAGTCAGCTGTGCAGCCTCTTCAGTCCAGTAGCAGACCACCCCACCAAAGATAGACGCCACCTGGCTAGTGACATCAATCATCGGGATCGGCACACGAAGCGAGTCCATCGGGATGACCTGCGCACGCGGCCTGACTACTGCCGATTCCAGGGCAACCTGGAGAATCTCTGACCGCAACCGTTCCGGCACAAGGAACCCACCATCGGCAGGAACCTCGGAACCATAACTGTTCTGGATACTCAGCGCTGCCTCGCGCTTCCTGCCCAGGGTCTTGCTATTCTTCAGTGTCTCAAACCGGGGCCAGATAGCCTGGAAGAACTCGGCGCTACTGCCAAACTGATTGTCCTTCCCCATCTCAGTTTCCAGCTTAGCACCATAGCTGGCCTTGTTGTAGGCTGCACCACGGCCATGGCTGACGGTAGAAGTATCGCCCATGCCGGGAATCCTGCTACCGTCCCAGTTCAGCTTGGCCGACATCCGGCCGCCAGACTGCTGCTGCATAAATTCCGCAACACCAACCTGGACCTGCTCCTTAACCTGGGACTGAAGGTCGTTGTCCTTCTCCCACTGAGCCTTGGCGTAATTATGGATGAACTCCTTGAACTCAACAGGGTTCCCCATCATCGCCCGGACCTTGCCGGCGTCCGAAAGAAGATCCTCAAGCTCTTCCGGGCGCGTGGGCATCGTAACCGTCATTTACTTCGCTCCCTTCAGAGCGTCAATGAATTGCTTGGCGTCTGCCTCGCTGTAAATATCTGTGCCATCATGATCGCTGTCACCACTAGGAAGTCCCAGAGTCTTGGCATGCCCCCTAAGATGTGAGAGAGCGGCCTGCTTGTTCTTGAGATCCTGTGTCTGGTTCCACCGGCCAAGAGCGGCTACAACACCACCCTTATCCGGGCCACCCCCGGGAGAGTTGTGATGTGGAAGAGCCCAATGTGCTGCGGAGTCCGGACTACCCTTGGTGTGTTCTCCTGCACAGATGGACCGGAAATCGGAAGCAGACTTACACTTAGCCAGGGCAGCTGCCGCATCCCAGTTAAGCACCTGGGTTGCATTGCTGTTGAGGATGTGCTCAAGCAGCCTGGCTTCTACTCCCGTGTAATCGCTACTATCCGGCTCATCCGTACCATGGAATACATCATGCGTGTGTTCATGCTCATGCGGGCCATAAGATTCAGAGCCGACGGCGTGAGCGTGCTGGTGTGGCCCGGTATGACTATGGCCGTGTGAGTGCGCTACATGCGAATGATCGTGCACCGCATCGCCGTTGTGACTGTGGGAATGACTATGAATCCCGTCATCATGATCAGCATTCCCGAATGCCGAATGGTTGTGTGAATGCATCCCAGTCACCGGTTCATGCATGACCTCGGTCGTTGACTGATATGGATGTGACGCTGCATTCCTCGCATTCCGGAAAACTGACATGTCCCAGGTATCATTCGCCGGGGGAACGGGCCTGCCAGCGCCACTATCAATAAACCGGTCACAGAGACCAGCATCAACAGCTTCCTGAGCATCGAACCATGTTTCTGCCTTCATCAGAGCCCGCCAGTAATCAACTGGACGTCCGGTATGCTCCGAATAGATCGAGGCAATGTTGTTGCTTGCCTTGTCAAGCTGTGCGGCCAGGTCGCGAAGATCCTGTGCATTACCAATGGCCATTGTGAAACCTTCATGGACCATCAGTCTTGCCTGACGAGCAATCAGGACTGGATTACCGGCCATGGCGATGACCGAGGCAATGGAAGCCGCAACCCCATCGATATGTACGGCCACATCCCTCCGGGCAATCAGCGTGTTGTAAATGGCAATCCCGTCATTCACCTCTCCACCCGGTGAGTTAAGGTGAACTTCGATGGGCCCAGTAACATCAGCCAGATCCCTGACGAAATCCATCGCAGATACACCGAAGTACCCAATCTCGTCATAGATATGTACCTGAGTAGGACCTTGTGCCTGGTTTCTGATCCGGTACCAGTCATTCCGGCCCTGGCTCAATGCAAACTGCATCCTGGCTGTCCGCCAGGGCGTGTTCCTACTCACGTTAATTACCCCTCCTGTTCCTTCACGTGCCAGAAGCCGGGACTCCGATTGCATGACGGACGCCGACCGTAAAGTCAGCGCACTGAATCTCCTGACTCTTGGACAGTTCATCCACAAAACGCCTACAGATTTCATCAGCATCATCAGCACGGCCATTGTTATGGATGCCATGACCCTGGATAACAATCGTCCATTCACCCATGTTAAACTAGCTCCTTTACACGCCCATTATGGGGTTCACCAAAAGCTTCACGAATCATATTTGCCATAATTGTTGCCTGAAGATCACCCTTACCATCCTGATTTGGCGGCCCAGGTTCGGTCGGCCTAGTGGGTGAAGGGGGAAGTGCCGGACGAATCGCCGGACTGGGAAGTGTAATCGAGTTGAATCTCATATTGGGCAGGCCAACTACCTCAAGAACATCATCAGAGTCCCAGCCTGCCTGGACCAGAAGAGCAGCTGCTTTACTTTTAGCCGTCAGTTCATCATTAGCGTCATTAGCAGATGTAGGCGTCGGGTCCTTGAAGTCCATCTCAACTCTGACGCCGGTGCTGCCAAACATCGGCAGGTAAATCTGGTTACATACAGTCCGCATCCGCCGCAGACGGGGAACCTCCTGCCAGGAAACATGAACTTCTTCAGCTGTCTGTGCATTCGCCCGGTTGACATCCGTAGTCTGGCCTAGCATTGACTGGTGAATCCGGTAGGCTTCCCGGATAACATCCCTCGACATCTGCTGTAGCGCGGTGAATTCCATATCACGCATATTGAACGTGTTAGGAACCCAGAGCGCTCCTTGCTCTAGTACGCCAACCCTATGCCCCCGGGCTATGCCCTGATGCTGTTCCCGCCACCTATCGGTAAATTCCGTAAACTCATCATCAGTCAGCCGCTTACTAAACTGAACAATACCGCCAGGCACAGCACTATTCAGGAAGAAATTCCGGCTCCATTCAGCACTGTACCTAACGTTATCAAGATTGGCAAGAATACTCTGTACGGCTGACAGCCCCCGGTATGGATCAGCTGGGTTCGGGTACTTCAGCTGTATAACCTCGGAAGCCGCTAGCGGGACCTGCTCCCCGTTCGGCCCGGTATACACCCAGCCTTTCAGGTACTCATCCTTGTCAGGCACAGGCTCCATCCGATCCGGCCTGACAGGCCACATCTCAATTGGCGGAGCAAGCCCAGATGGTCCCCGGTCAAGTACCCAGTACCATTCCCCGACTAGCTCCATGAACTGCCAGCCGATCTCACGGAAGTCATCGCCAGTATGGAATGGATTCGGCTTGTTCCAGAGTTTAAGTGCTAGATGCCTTCTGACCTCAACACGCTGATCTGATCCTGTATCACTTGTGGCGTATCTTACACGCCCATCCTCATCCGTCCGGAACATCTGCCATTCATGCCCGGACACTCCGGTAGATAGAAGCTGGATGATAGCATAGAGCGTGCCCGTACCGCCCATTGCCTGTAGCTGAGTGAACCGGTCCTGCAGTCCGGAGCCATAAACCTGATTGCCCTGAACATTCCACTGACTATTGAACGGAATAGGCCGCTTACCCTGATATCTGGCCGCAGCATTCAGGAATGCTCCCACAAACGACTTTGCCATGTTATTCTGCAGCCACCTTCCACTCAAATGCCAGGAAGGAGATTCCGGTGACGAGCAATCCAGTGAAAACCGAATGAACAAACATAGCCGAGTCAAACAAGCCAAGCCCAATAATGCTATATCCGTGCTCAACAATATGCGCCCTAGCAATTGGAGAAGTCTTGCGAAACTCATGGCCGACCGTAAACACGGCAATCGTCAACCTGCTTCTAAGCTTGCGCCCCCAGATACGCAGCTTTGTCTCAGCATAATGGGCCTCATAAGTAGTCAACCTAGACCTCCAGTAATTCTCCTCCACCATGGGATTTTACGCCCGGCATGCCGCCTAATCCAGTGGTGCCGGTACTTCCGGAATGCCCTACGCCCCCGCCAGGGTTGCGCACACCATGGACACCAGATATATCCACCAGACTGGTGCGGGACTGGAATAGAACGACTCAGGCTTACCATGACGGCCCCACAGTAAAACTCCGGAAAATCACCCTGACGCCAAAGTCCCTATCAGCCACGACATACCGCATACCATCACAGCCATGGTCATCACGCTTTACTGGTTCCTCGCGCTTCGGGCCGGTATCCTTCCAGACGTATCCGGGAATTTCATCAATCGTGCAGAGTGGCTTATTGGAATCAGCAAGTTCAGGATCAACCTTGACCAGTGCATTCCGGAGCAGATAAATCCGGGGCCGGCCATCTCCCTGCCGCCGTAGCCTGATCTGTGTGGCCTCAATACCCTCAAGTACACTCTTATGTGCTGCCGTGGTAGCCTGACCAAGATGATTCTCTAGGACAGCCCGGCCTTCAGCATCATGATCGCAGACAATAACACTTGGCCTTGGCTCAAGCCATTTGACCTCAGGCCGGACAATACCTAGAATAACAGCAGCGTGCTGGTCTACCGTCCGTTTGGTGTGGTATATCTCCCGGTACAGGAACAACCGCCCATCCGGGTCCTCAGCCCAGCACTGAAGGACAAATGGATTTACAAACCCGAAGTCGACAGACCAGTATCGCTTCCAGTAAATTGGCACACCAGCATGATCTATTGGTGTATCCCCGTGTGGTATCCGGTCTATCACATGAATGGAAGCGTCATACTCCTCATAGATAGCTCCTTCGGCAACCACCCAGCGTCCAAAACGCAGCCGGGACTTCCGGACCCCCGTCAGGTTATCAAGCTTAGAGATGTAATCCTTCCCCTTGGGTGTTATCGCACCATCACGCTGGTAAAGAATTGGGTTGTCTTCATGCCGGGACTCAAACAAGGTTGTCCGGCCACCATCACAGCGCTGCTTCAGCCAGTGCGTCGGCTGGGCCGGGTTACAGTCAGCTATCAGCTGCTGGAAAGACACAACCCAGTTACGGAGCCGGGATGTAAGACTTTCCCAGTCATTCTCGGTTAGCTCGGTCGCCTCCTGAACATATATGATGTCATACTCGGATGACATGATCTTACTAATCTTGTCAAGACCGCCGATAGTAATGACGGAACCATTCTTGTATTTGTATTGCGCCGGTTCCTGCGCGGAGCCGCCATAATAAATCATGTCTCCAGCAAGTAGGCTCTCGTTAGCCACAAACCGGCGCCAAGTTACGAGTGCAGTAGAGGAAAGAGAAGTTCCTGTCTTGCGGCAGATCAGCCCGCGCATACCCTTATTAGTCAGGGCCATCATGTGAAGCTTTTCCAGGCAGGCCCGGCTCTTGCCTGTACCAGCAGGGCCTGATACCAGTATCTCAGCATCCCTGCAGCGCATAACAGCCCGGCAGGCCCCTCTAGGGCCAAAACGATGTTCTGTCCTGACGGCTGTCATCCCGGAGTCCTGAACCAGATATGTGCAGTAATGACGCCGACGAACGTCCACCAGGCAAAAAGCGACACCCACCAGGAAAAGTGATGGGTATTTATCCGGCCAGTTATCCCAAGTTCATACCAGGAAAAATCCGACAGTGTATTTGCACTATTGGTGAAAATCGCAAAGACTTCTGGCACAAGGAATGCCAGTGAGGCAAGAATCAGGAACCATTCCCAGTATGCTAGTCCCCAGGTTGGCTTCATGACGCAGCCTCCTGGCACATCCACGGGGCCTCATGAGCAAGACGGGCAAGGATTCTGTTCCTGTCAGGCTCCAGGATACCTTCCATCTTCATAGCATGCTCTATCGCATCCCGGAAGATATCGGTAACTGGGTTAGCTGGATGCTGATCAATTGGGACTACAACTGGGCTGATCACATTCTTTGAGCAGTTCGGGCAGCGACCTTGCAGCTTAGAATTCTGGAATACTCTCCCCTTCCAGTTATTGCTGCAAGGCGTACAGAATGAGTACGTCCGGCCTTCAACTGCACAGAACAGCTCAGAAGTGGCATTAACCTTACACCCCGGGACTCTTTGCTGAAGAATCCGGGGCATGTCACAGATATATCCCTTCTCTGTCCTCAAGGCGTACTACCCTTTGGCAGTGCAGGAAGGGATGCTGGAGGTACTGGTGGTGGCGGCGGGGGCGGCGGTGGCGACTTGGGGGTGTTTGGGATAGAGAAAACACCAAGTGCCATGGCCAGGGCAACAGCCATTGCCACGTACTTGTTGCTCCCGTAATAAAGCTGTGCATAGGTGATGGCCTGCCCAATAAGGGCCGCAATTGCCTTGGAGTAAGCACTTACCTTCATGTCAGGCTCGCAATGATATTGTCGTCACCCTCGATGACATAGTGAACGACATTCCGGTCTTCCAGATCATCGGCCCCAGATGGCCGGCCAGCACCACGACGTGGCGGGTCAATCTCGTCTGCCGCTGCCTTAAGGCCATTCAGCTTAAGCCGGAGCAGGTTCATATGGCGCTTACTGCCAAGATCACTTCCTGGCGGCTGACCTGGGCTTCGCAGCTCAGCTAGGCAGTCGTTGATATCCTCTATGTCTGCCTGGATCTCCGCTAGTCTTGCCCGCTTACTAGCAATCCAGAGTCCAGCGGCAGAAGATTCCAGGGCAATATCATGGGCAAGTTTGGAGCGAATGTCCGAGATTTCTCTGGTATGCTCATCAGCGAATGCAGCAATATCAGCAACCCGGCATCCAAGCGATCTTGAGATGTCCCCGTGCGTTACTTCACCCATCGCAAGAAGATCCAGAAGTTCTAGCCGGACACGCCCCCGGTATAGTGTGGAAATGGAAACAGGACCAACAGTAGAACGGCCCCGGCTCCCAGCGGCCCTGTCCCCATCTCCCCGGCGGCTACGTACACCGACGCTACGTCCCGATCCGGCTCCGTCACGGGCTCTCATCGGCGTACCTCCCGGGCCGGATCTTAGCCGTTCCCGGGAGGTTGCGCTACTTCCAGGCTGAGGTAAAGCCTGGGAAAACGGACGAATTGCGACGAATCCGGACGCTACGGTCTTCCCCGCCGCTGTTCCTGGACAGCTTTGGCGGCACTTTCCGCAAATTCCATAATTATCAATTCCCGGGCTGTCTCGTCCCGGTTCATCCTACTAACGCTGGTAGCAGCAAATACCTTGGAATCACAGATGGCATTTGCATTCCCTGAATAATGCATAATCCGGTCGCCCTTCCGGTATACCTTCAGATTATGCCGGGAACACTTTACGGTGACCGAAACAATTTCCATAATTTTACCTCTCGGCGTGGACACGGTGCGAACCGCTCGTTCAGGAACTCCCGTATGGCCACGGCGTCGGGGTGACTCCACCTGCCCGGCGGTCCTTCAGTCAGCCGCTCACCCATGTACGTTGGTGTCCCGTCGTCATCGAAATGAAGGATCACCCAGGCGGCAGTATCCTCCCGGAGGCTGATCCTTACCTCATCCCAGCCGGTCACGGCGCGGGCTCCAGCAGGGCGGCGACGTGCTCGATCCATGCTTGGCGTGCTTCCCCGATCGATGGATGCCAG
>Ga0307373_10014340_pt1 | contig 10928 bp, 8 predicted proteins | sample OX2MG_FD_202534 | JGI IMG/M metagenome (GOLD analysis project Ga0307373, IMG submission 202534) | Soil microbial communities from Risofladan, Vaasa, Finland - OX-2 | ecosystem: Environmental > Terrestrial > Soil > Coastal area > Acid sulfate soil | place: Finland: Risofladan, Vaasa | collected... | reverse complement strand
GCCGGCCAGGGCCAGTTCGGCCACGGTCATGGCGCCGGACCGGCACACCATGACGTCGGCGGCGGAGTACACCAGGGCCATTCGCTCCTCATAGGGCACCCGGGCGAGGGCGAGTCCCGGAACCGCCCGGGAGGAGCCGGGTCCGGGTCCGGCCGCGTCCGAGACCGGCTCCCAGTCCCGCCGCCCCACGATGTGAAAGATGGAACGGTCGTCACGGTCCTTCCACCGGTCGGCCACTCCGGTGATCGCCTGATTGATGCGTCGGGCGCCCAGGGAGCCGCCGAACACCGCCACCGTCGGTCGGTCCTCCGGCAGACCCAACTGAGCGCGAGCGGACCGGCGATCGGCGACCTCTCGACGGACGGCGGCGATCGCCGGTCGCACCGGCGTACCGGTCACGATCGACCGCGGCAGCGGCGTGCCGTCCCATCCCACCGCACTGGCCCGCGCGAACCGCCCGAAGAGCCGGTTGGCCGCACCCGGGACGGCATCCACGTTGACCAGCACCACGGGGACATCCATCACGACGGCGGCCAGCGTGGCTGCGAGGCTGGCGTAGCCGCCCACCGACACCACCACCCGGGGTCGTGCTCGGATGACCACACCGAACCCTCGCACGACAGCGAGGGCCAGTCCACCGACTGCTCCGAGGTTGGCCACCAGGTCTCGGGGTCGAAGGCTCCGTACGATCCCGCGTCCCGGTAGCAAGGTGAAGGGGAACCCCCTGCCGGCGAGGGTCTGGCCGTCCTGGCCCCGGGTCGACCCCACGAACTCGATGGAGTCGCGCCGGTGCCCGGCGTCGACCAGGGCTTCGGCGATGGCCAGCGCGGGTTGCAGGTGACCGGCAGTCCCCCCGCCGGCCAGCAGCGCAAAACGCTCTCGCCTCACCGCGTGGTCGGTCGTCGGCGCGAACGGACGGTGCGGGGCACCGTCCGTTCGTGGGCAGCGATGTTGAGCAGGATCCCGACCGCGGCCATGGTGATGATGAGCGACGACCCGCCGAACGAGATGAAGGGCAGGGGGATACCGGTGACCGGCAGGACGCCGATCACGGCGCCGATGTTGATGATCGCCTGGCTGGTGATCCAGGTGGTGATGCCCACGGCCAGGAGGCTCCCGAACCGGTCCGGCGCGCGGGTGGCGGCCCGGACACCGAACCACGCCAGGGCGAAGAACAGGCCCAGGAGCACGACCGCACCGATGAGCCCGAGCTCCTCCCCAACCACGGAAAAGATGAAGTCGGTGTGGGCGTTGGGCAGCCCGCCGTATTTCTGGCGACCGCCCCCCAGGCCCAGGCCGAACACGTGGCCCGATCCCAACCCGATCAGCGACTGCCAGACCTGGTAACCGGTACCCGACCGGTTGGCACCGGGGTTGAGGAACGACAGGATCCGATCTCGGCGGTATGGGTCCGCCAGACCCACCACGATGGCCAAGGCGGCAAAGCCCCCCATGATCTTCAGGATCGGAGCGGTCGGGACCCCACCCATGAACAGGATGCCGAAGGCGATGCAGCTGAGGACCAGCGCCGTACCCATGTCCGGCTGTTTGAGAATGAGGACCCCCGAAATGCCCAGTACCGCGAGCACCGGGACGATCACCATCTTCGGATCGGACATGCGGTCGACACGTCGGGTCAGAAGGTCGGCGGCAAAGACGGCCAAGGCCAGCTTCATCAGCTCCGACGGTTGGAGCTGCACCATGCCGATGCCGATCCACCGGGACGAGCCCCCGGCGGTGACACCGAAGTGGGGCATCAGCACCAGCACCAGCAACCCCATGGTCAGAATGACCAGCGGCCCCCGGATGGTCCGCCATTTGCGGTAGTCGACCCGCGACAGGATGAGCAGCGCCCCGGTGCCCACACCCATCCACATCACCTGCCGGATGAAGATCGCCCACGGCGACCCGTACAGTCCCAGGGACACCACCGGGGATGCCGAACCAACCATGATCAGTCCGAACACGCAGAGCACCGCGATCAGCAGGGCGATGGTCGGAGCAGTTCCCAGGTTCGCCAGGCGGCCGGCTCCGGATCCACCCGCGGCCGGCGGTCGCCGGAGTCGCGAGGGGGGCGTGGCGGGACTCGTCGGCGTCTTCGGCTTCGAGTCGGTGGCCGGGGTCGAGGGATGACCACGCCGGGCCGCGGCCCGTGTCGCCGCACGTCGATCAGCCACGAGGTCCTCCTCCAATCAGTCGGTCGGCCGCGACGGGATCACCGACCCCGATTCCGTGCCCGTGCATGTCCTTAGCCTCGTCCACCAGCACTGCCAGGTGGTGGAACCCCGGTGACGTCACCCAGGTGGGACCGCCCCGGTCCTGGCCATCACGCGTCATCAGACCTTGCCCACCGAGAGGAAGTCCCCGTAGAAGATACCGAGGCCGAGGGCAGCGAAAAGGCCGGCCAGTATCCAGAAGCGGACGATCACCGTGGTTTCGGGCCAGCCCAACAGCTCGAAGTGGTGGTGCAGCGGAGCCATGCGGAACACGCGCCGGTGGAACACCCGGAAGCTCACCACCTGGACGACCACGGACAGCGTCTCGATCACGAAGAGGCCGCCGATGACCACCAGCAGCAGGTCCAGGTTCATCAACAGGCACAGGGCGGCCAGGCCCGACCCGATGGCGAGCGATCCGATGTCGCCCATGAAGATCTTGGCCGGAGCGGCGTTCCACCACAGGAATCCGAGGCACGCACCGGCCAGGGCCACCGAGGCCAGGGCCAGGTCGAGTGCGTCGGGCACGTGATAGATGGCGAAATGGCGGTACTGCCAGTACCCGATGATGGCCAGGCAGGCGAAGCAGAAGGTCGAGGACCCGGCGGCCAGGCCGTCCAGGCCATCGGTCAGGTTCACCGCGTTGGCCGCGGCGGCAATGATCACCGTGGCCCACACCACCCACAGACCGGTGCCCATGTGGAAGCCGATCGAGTTGTAGCGGGTGAACGACAGCGTCGTCGAGGCGTGGGCCCAGTACACGGCGAGGAGGGAGAAGAGCAATCCGAGGCCGATCTGCGTCCCGAATTTGGCCCGCTTGTTCAACCCCAGGCTCCGTCGGTGACGCACCTTGATCCAGTCATCGGCGAACCCGATCGTGGCAGCCCCGAGGATGGCCAGCATGATGAGGGTTCCGGAACGCGAGAACGTGACACCCGGAACCGCGTGGGCCGTCAGATAGCCGATCAGGACCGCGGCCACGATGCCCATTCCGCCCATGGTGGGGGTCCCGGCCTTGGCGATGTGGACCTGGGGCCCGTCCTCTCGGATCTGTTGGCCGATGTTGTTCTTGATCAGCCACCGGATCAGGACCGGCGTCGAGAGCACCGCCACCCACAGGGCGACGCCGCCGGATGTCATCAGCGAGATCATGGGGCCGACATCCCGAATCGATCGGCCAGGACACGCCGGGCCTCGGCCCGGTCGTCGAACGGGGCGGCACGCCCCTTGATCATCTGGGTGGTCTCGTGCCCCTTGCCGGCCACGAGGACCACGTCACCGGGCCGGGCCAGGCCGACAGCCGTACGGATCGCCGCGGCACGATCGGGCTCGACCTGCAGCTCGACCGGGTCGACGACACCGCTCCGGATCTGGTCGATGATGGCGGTCGGCTCCTCCGATCGCGGGTTGTCCGACGTCAACACCACCACGTCCGAAAGCCGGGCTGCAACCGAGCCCATCGCCGGCCGTTTCCCCTGGTCACGATCTCCTCCACATCCGAACAGGCAGACGACCCGGGCGGTGCCGGCCAGCGCGCGGGCAGCCATCAGCGCCACCTCGAGCCCACCTGGCGTGTGCGCATAGTCGACGATCATCGACACCGGCTCCCCCGAGGACACCACTTCCATCCGCCCAGGCACGACAGGGGCCCTCGACAGTCCCTCGGCCACCACGGCGTCGTCGATGCCGAGCTGGGTCGCCACCGTCGCAGCCATGAGGGCGTTGTCCACGTTGAAGGCACCCGTCAGGGGCAGGGTGATGCTCAGGCCCCGCCAACGGAACGATGAGCGTCCGAGCTCGACCTCGATGTCGGTGGCCTCGGACCGGCGAACTGGCACCACCGGATAGGCGTCCAGCACCTCGGCCAACCGACGTCCCCAGGCGGCGTCGACGTTGATCACCGCCGATCGGGCCCGCGTTCGCTCGAAGAGCCGGGCCTTGGCGGCAAAGTACTGATCCATCGATCCGTGATGGTCGAGGTGGTCCCGGCTCAGATTGGTGAACGCCGCCACGTCGAAGACGATCCCGTCCACCCGGTGCTGGGTCAACGCGTGGGACGACACCTCCATCGCCACCGCACCGCGACCATCATCCCTGAATTCGGCCAGCACCCGTTGGAGGGCAGGAGCCTCGGGCGTGGTCCGGGCACCGAACAGCGTGCCGATGACTCCGGTCGAGATGTCGGCATGGTCGAGCACGGTACGCACGAGCTCGGTGACCGTTGTCTTCCCGTTGGTTCCGGTCACTCCGACCATGCTCATGGCCCGCGAGGGATGCCCGTGGAAGGTCGCGGCAACCTCGGCCATCGCCGGACGCACCTGACCGGCCGGAACGACAACCTGGGTGACATCGAGCTCGAGGGTCCGCTCACACAACAGGGCCGTCGCCCCGCGCCGGACCGCCTCGTCGGCATGGAGGTGGCCGTCGGTCTGCCCTCCGGGCACGCAGCAGAACAACGAGCCCGGTTGGACCGTGCGACTGTCGAATTCGACGGAGCGCACCTCGGCCGATGCTGGATCGCCCCGGACACCGACCACCTCGATGCCGTGGATCAGCTGGGTCATCTGCACAGGCGAGTGGTCCGGTGGGTGTGGTGGGTGTGGTGGGTGTCGTCGGTGTGGTGGGGCGGGCGACGCTGGCAGTCCCCCACCTACGGGCCTTCCGTGGTCGCTCCGGACGGTACCGCGATGGTACCGGTGGTGCCGATGGCCGAGCTCGACGCCGACGCCGTGGCCGCCGCGGTGGTGGGAATGCCGTAGTGGTGCAGGGCGTACGCCATGATCGTCGAGAAGACCGGGGCAGCCACCGCACCACCGTAGATCGGCGTCGGGTGGTCGAGGACCACCACGGCCGAGAGCACGGGGTTCTCCGCCGGGGCGAAGCCGGCGAACGAGCCCACATAGGCGCCCTGGATGTAGCCCAGGTGATTGGGGTCAGGGATCTGGGCCGTCCCGGTCTTTCCGGCCACGGTGTACCCGTCGATGGCGGCGCTGGTACCGGTCCCCGAGCTGACCACCCCCTCGAGCATCGACACCAGCTCCGAGTTGGTAGTGGGATCGACCACCCGATGGGTCGGCGAGGCCTTGGCCGCGGTCGGCGAGCCCGTCGGGGTCACCGTGGCCCGGACCAGGCGGGGGGCGACGTAGACCCCGCCGTTGGCCACCGTATTGTAGGCGTCGAGGATCTGCTGGGCGGTCACGGCGTCATCCTGCCCGATCGGTGTCGACCCGATCGACGTTCCGGTCCACGCCGATGGGCCGGGGACCAGACCCTGCGATTCGCCCGGAAAGCTGAGCCCGGTCGGCTTGCCGAAGCCGAGATTGCCGATCTGAGCCAACAGGCGGTCCTTCCCCAGGGCCTGGGCGACCTCGATGGTGCCGATGTTGGAGGACTGGGCCAAGATGCTGCTGGTCGTCAAGCGTTCATTGGCGTGTTGCTCGGCGTCGTGGAAGGTATAGGTCCCCATGGGGAGGGATCCGGGCACTTCGATGGGCTGATTGGGAGTCGTGACCCCTGCCGCCAACGCGGCCGAAAAGGTCACCAGCTTGAACACGGATCCCGGCTCGTAGACCTGGGTGTCTGCGGTGTTGGACGGTGCCTCCTTGACACCGGCGGGAAGGGTGCCGGCCCTGGAGACGAGGGACGGGCCCGACGACGACTGACTCGCGTTGCCCGCCGAGTTCGTGGTGTCGGCAACGGTGATGGCACCGTTCCCTGACGGAGTTCCCGCTCCGGTGGTCGCCGTGCCGGTCGTGGCCTGAAGATCGGCCATGGCCACGATGTCACCGGTCTTGACATCCATCACCACTGCCGTGCCACTGAAGGCATGGGACGCCGAGATTTCGGCGGCGAGCGCCTGCTCGGCGACGTACTGCACCGACTCGTCGATGGTCAGCTCGACTCCGGTCCCGGGGACCGCAGCGACCGAGGCCCTCGTGGTTCCGGGGAGGGTCACGCCGTCGGGCGCCTGCATCAGGCTCTTCGATCCGGCCCTTCCGGCCAGCAGCGACTGGTACTGGTACTCGAGACCGGACGCGCCGTTCCCATCCCAGTTGACGCTGCCCACCACCGGAAACGCCAGCTGCCCGTTGGGCTGGACCCGCTGCGGCTCCGGTACGAGATTGATGCCGGTGAGGTTGAGCCTGGTGACGTTGGTGGCCACCGTGTTGGGCACGCGGTGGGCGAGGTACACGAAGCCCGAGTGCTCGGTCAGCTCGGAGCGGAGCTGGTCAGCGGGGATTCCGAGCACTGGGCTCAGTTTGTCGGCCGTCGTGGCCGGATGGGTGATCAGCAACGGATCGGCCACCACCGTTTGCTTGGTCACCGATTCCGCCAGTACCTCACCGTTGCGATCGAAGATCCCACCGCGGACTGCGGGGACCGACACGGCCTGGGTCAGCTCCGACGAGGACAGCCGGGCGTAGTGCTGGTGGGAGAACTCCTGCACCTTGACGAGCTGGACCACCAGGGCCAGAAAGACGACGACCAGCACGACCCGTATGGCGCGTGAGCGCCTTCCCAACAGGACGGACGGGCTCACCGATGGGCCGGGACGGTCGCGGTGTTGCCCCCAGCCGTGGAGCCGGCACCGGCCTGGCCGGTGGTCGACGACGACGCCGGAATGGTCTTCGGAACGGGGAGGGGCACGTTGAGAGGTACCTGGGGCAGGTAGACCACCTGATTCGGGACCACCAGGCCCTGACCCTTGGCCGCGGTCACCACTACCGGCGGGGCGGCCTTCTGGGCCACGTCGACCTGCAGCGCCTTCTGGACGGCGACGGCGGCAGCCACCTGCCGTTGGGTGGCGGACAGCCGGACCTGGCCCACGGTGACCATGGCATCACCGACGACCACGGCGAGCAGGCTGCCCACGATGAGGACACCCGACGCCACCATCGTCGGGCGACGAATGATTCGGGCGCCGTGCTTCCGGCGAGGGGCAGGCTCGAAGAGCCGGAGTGGGGCGCGGCGGGGAGCTGACGGAGCCGGACGTGCCCCGGCACGCCGAGCGGTAGCGGTGGCGGGCGGAGCCATCAGGCCACCTCGCCGTTGGTGGAGATCCCCTCGACAGCAGCCGGGAGCCGCTCGATGGCCCGGAGCCTCGCCGCTTCGGCCCGGTGGTTCCCTTCGATCTCAAGGGCCGACGGCCGCCGGGCACCCCGGGCCACCAGGCGGAACTGTGGATCGGCCCCGCATACGCAGGGCAGCCCGGGTGGGCACTGGCAGTTGTCGGTGGCAGCACGGGTGAAGATCGTCTTGACGGTGCGGTCCTCACCCGAGTGGTAGGAGATGACGACACACCGTCCACCCGGTCGCAGCAGGGTGAGGGCATCATCCAGCGCCCGCACGAGCTGGTCCAACTCGTCGTTGACGGCAATCCGGATGGCCTGGAAGACCCGTCGGGCGGGATGTCCGCCGGTGCGCCGGGTAGCGGCTGGGATGGCGGCTCGCACCACATCGGCCAACTGTCCGGTGGTAGTGATCGGCCGGGCGGCAATGATGGCCCGGGCGATCCGGCGGGCGAATCGTCCCTCACCGTTGTCGGTGAATAGTTCGACCAGGACCGTTTCGTCATACTGATTGACCACATCGGCTGCCGTGCGACCCGCGGTGGGGTCCATCCTCATGTCGAGGGGGGCGTCGCGACGATAGGAGAATCCACGTTCGGCTACGTCGAGTTGCGGCGAGCTGACCCCCAGGTCGAACAGCGCGCCACTGAGGCCGCGTGCTTCGGTGGGCGTGTCCAGCTGGTCCTGTACGTCGTGGACCACCTGGGTCAGCGCGTCGAATCGCGACCGGCGGATCACCGACCGGCTCCCGAACGGTGCGAGCACTTCGGTGGCGGCGGCCACCGCGGCCGGGTCGCGGTCGATGCCCAGCACGCTGAGATGGTCGTGGGCGCGCAACAGGGCGGCGGCATGCCCGCCTCCGCCGAGCGTGGTGTCCACGATCAGGCCGGGCGGCACGGGGCCGAATAGGGAGACGACCTCGGCCGTCATCACCGGCTCATGGGGAAAGGTCTGGCTCATCCGCAGTCCCCCGACCGGCACGATGCCAGCGGGTGGAGTGCCGCGACGCTCACTCTGGAAGTAGGCGGAGGAGGATTCTTCCAGCGATCCGGTCGAGGGACTGCGCATGGGCCAGACGCGTTCGATGTGCACGTCGTGACGGGCCACCGCCGCCATGCCCGATTCGTAGGGACTCGGTCGGCGGAAGGTGCCCGACGGGCGGGACGATGGCGATGCCGGCGGGGTTGACGAGATAAGACTCCTGAGAGTCCTCCTTCGGATGTCGGTGTGGGGATTCGGGTCCCGACCATCGGCACCGGTACGCCCGACCGGTGCTTCCTCGGCGGTGCCACGATCAATGCTCGGATGATCGGGGCTGATGTGTCCATTGGGGCGGGCCGTATCCGGTTCGGTTCCGCTGCCGACACGAGAGAGGTCGTCGGCGGCCGGCTGGACGGCGTGGAGTCGCACTGCGCCACTCAGCCGTCGTCGCCCTGGGTGAGTCGCTCCTCCTCGGGCAGGACCTTCTGGTCCCAGGACTGGCGATTCCACAGCTCCACCCGATCGATCGCCCCGAGCACGAGCACGTCCCCGGCCAGGCCTGCGTACTCCCGAAGTCGAGCGGGTATGGCCATCCGTCCTTGGCGGTCGATCTCCAGTTCGTGCGAAGTCGACGCCCACAACCGCACTAGGTTCCGGTCGCTCCGCCCGGTGGTCGCCCGCTCCAGCATCGAGTCCATCTGCTGCTCGAACTGATCCGGCGTCCACAACGACAAGCACCCGTCCTGGTACTCGGTCAGGTAGCCGCCATGTTCGAAGGGTCCGCGGAACTTCGACGGGAGGATGACTCTTCCCTTGTCGTCGAGCGAGTGCTCGTACCTGCCGAAGAACCGTGCCACTGGTGATAGCTCCCACAATGCTCCCCGCAGTGCCCAGAACCCGACGGTTCGGATTCCTCCCTTTCACACCACTTTGCGCCACTCTACGCCCCCACCCTCCACCGGTCAACCACTTGGAACCAAAAGTCGAGTGAATTCGGACGCCGTCGCGCGCGTCCGGCGACGGACCTCCGGAGCGAGTTGATCGGGCGATCGGGCCGGGCTGCCAGTGGCGCCGGGTCAGCAGGGACCCCGGGCCGATAGGACCCGTTCCCTGGACTACGGCAGTGAGCTGATCAGTGCGGCAGTGAGCCGGGCACCACTGAACCCGGACACGCCGAGCTCGTCCGCCAAGTCGTCCGCCCCGGCCACGGCCCCGGCCAAACCGGCACGGGCGGACTCACGCTCTTCCCCGGACAACGCCAGGAGATCGACGAGAGGGGAAGGGTCCCACCGGAGCACGCACGCGCCGTGGAGCCAGGCACCGTGCCGGTTCCGGCGCTGGGCCAATCCGACCACCTTGCGGCCGTCGTCGGTCACCACCTCGCCGGCACCCACACCTCCGAAGCAGACGGCCGACGACCATGGCGTGCACGAGACGTACCCTCCGCGGTGGGCGGAGACCCCGGTGATGCCCAATCGACCCAAGGCCTTCACCCACGAGTCACCGAGCCAGTCGAAGGCTCGTCCGACGTCGGATCGCCACAAGGGGTCTCCCACCGGCACCCAGGCGTCGATCCATACCGGGTCCTCCGGGGTCACCAGTACTGCTCCCCCGCCGGAACGGCGGTGGGCGACGTCGGCGCCGGAGGTGGCACACCGGGCCTCGTCCACCACGGTTACCGCCTGGGTCGAGCCCAGTACCACGGCCGGTGCGGTGACCCGACAGACCGCCAGGGCGCGTCTACCCGGGTGGCGCTCCACCTCGGGCCAGGCGGCATGGAGCGAGGAGGCGCCATCTGCTCGCTCGTCGATCCTCCAGGCAGCCGGCACTCGGACACACTCCTCTTCCGGCCCCGCTCACTCCCCTGCGCGGGCGGCCAACCCACCGGTGGGCGGACTGCTCAGGCGGTCAGCTGTTCCCGTGGATGGAGTGTCGCGCCCAGGTAGGTGCCCCAGTCCTCGCTGGCTCCGCCGCAGAGGGCCAGCAGCTGGACCCGGTGGCGGGGTGCTACCGGGTCGGAGCGGAGCGCCATCCCAGCCTCGTGGGGCAGCCGGTCCTCCTTGCGGGTGTTGCATCGGCGACATGCCGCCACCACGTTCTCCCAGGTGTGAGGACCACCCTTGCTCCGGGGGATCACGTGGTCGAGGTTCTCCGCCGCCGAGCCGCAGTACTGGCAGCGGGACCCATCACGGGCGAACACGGTCCGGCGATTCACTGCCACGCGGTAGTGCCGGGGGATCTGGACGTACCGCACCAATCGGACGACCGAGGGCTCGGGCACGGTCAGGCGTTCAGCCCGAAAGACCCGTTCGGTGGTGTGGACCAGTTCCGCCTTGGTGTCGAGCACCAGCAGAACGGCCCGACGGGACGAAACGATGCCCAACGGCTCGAACGTTGCATTGAGGACGAGTGCCCGCCGCGACGGGGCCATCGGGGACCGGACCGGCTCGGACGCGTCGACGACCGACCTCGGTGTGGCCCTTGACTTCGCCGCGAGTTTCGACCGTCGATCCATCGACCCAGAAATTAGCCCGATCGCGTCCCACTGAGGCGGCCCCGACCCTTCGGGCGAGTGGTCGACGTCGGGCCATGACCGGCCCGCGTGGCCGTCGACCGGCACCACTCGAGGTACGAGATGACGTCGACCGGATCCGGATCCGCG
>Ga0307373_10014339_pt1 | contig 10928 bp, 7 predicted proteins | sample OX2MG_FD_202534 | JGI IMG/M metagenome (GOLD analysis project Ga0307373, IMG submission 202534) | Soil microbial communities from Risofladan, Vaasa, Finland - OX-2 | ecosystem: Environmental > Terrestrial > Soil > Coastal area > Acid sulfate soil | place: Finland: Risofladan, Vaasa | collected... | reverse complement strand
TAGCGGTTGCTCGAGCGCTCGAGGATCTCGGGGTGCGCCCCGACGAGCTCCGCCCACGCGTCGCGCCGGCCGCTCTGGTAGGAGAGGCCCTTCGCGTACGGGCCCGAGCTGAGCAGCACCGGGTACGCGCCGGCGCCCACGGGGCGGAAGACGTCGCCGCGAAGCGTCACGCCGTCGTCCATCACGATCGGCACGTCGATCTCCACGACCATCTCGTGTCGCGCGACCGCGCCTTCCAGCTGCTCTGTCATGCGCGCCATCCCGAGGTCGCCGGCGGTCCGGTGGTTCGCGGACGGCCCGGCCCCGGGGGGAGCCCAGGGGCCGGGCCGTCCGATCGGTGCGCCAGCGGCGCGAAGTGCGTCAGCCCACCATCTTCGCCGCGGCGGCGCAGTACTTGCCGTCGTAGACCTGGGCGAACGTGGGCACGCGGGTGATCGACTTCTGCGCCAGGAGCAGGTGCGAGGTGAAGGCGATCGACGCGGGCGACACCGCGCACGACGTGTTCCACAGCCCGATCGACCGGTCGAACTTGATCGCCGTCGTGACGGCCCCTCGGGTCTCCGAGGTGTTCTTCATCGCGAGGTCGACGAACTTCGCGTTGTTCTTCGGGTTCGACATCCACTGGTCCGCCATCATGAGCGCGGCGATCGCGTGCTCGACGACGAGCGGGTGCGTGCGCGCGTAGCCGTCACGCACGTTCAGCGACCCGTACCAGTAGTTCGGCAACGTCTTGTACTCGTCGTCGAGGACGTGCGCGCCCTTGATCTGGTGGAGCACCGTGTACGCGTCGTCCGCGTGGAACACGGCCGCCTGGATGCGCCCCGTCGCGAGCGCGGGGACGAACTCCGCCCGCGTCATCGTGATCTCGTTCACCTGGCTCGGGTTCACACCGCCCGCGGTGAGGCAGGCGTTCATCGTCGTCTGCGAGAAGCCGCCCGCGCCGGTGGAGCCGACGTTCTGTCCGACGAGCTGCTTGATCGTCGAGATCTTCGGGCCGCCGATGCAGACGAGGTCGAGCTTCTGGTACGTGACCCAGACCGCGTGGATCGGCGCGCCCTGTGCCGACGCCTCGATGCTGTCCGAGCCTCCCGCCATCCCGATCGTGATGCTGTTCGCGGTCGTGCCGAGCTCGCTCTGCAGACCGTTGGGCATGTAGTCGATCTTCACGTTCAGGTGCTCGCGTGCGAAGTATCCGAGCTCACGCGCGATGAACACGGCCTGCTGCGGCACCTCGGGCGGGCTCAGCGGCTCGCCGATCGTCACGGTCGTCGTCGCGTGGTGGACAGCGCGTGTCGGGCTGCTGGCGGCGGCGATGCCGACGGCGGGACCCGCGACCACCATCGGGACCGCCGCGACGAGCGCGACCCGGGCGAATCGCCAGCGACGGTGTCGCGGCGCGGCAAGTGCAGTGTGATCCATGGACCAACCCCCCAAGTCGAAGATGTCTCCGCAGTGCGACCTGCACAACTGCCAGACCTCACGGGTCTGACCTCTTTCCACAGTACCGGCACCGATCGCGACTGTCCAACTCCGGGACTCGGCGCGTCCCCGTGACCCCGCCGAGTGCCGCCCCCCGCTCAAACGCGCCGCTGGTCCTGCCGTTGGGCGACGAAGAGAGCTGACGCGGCGAGCGCGCTCATCTCCTCGGGGGTGCCGATGGAGGGCGGAGGCGGGGTTCACGCGGTCGTGCGCGCTGCGTGCGACCCGGGACAGGTGATGCAGCGGATCGTCGAGCAGGCCGTCGCGCTCGTCCCGGGCGCGGACGGCGCCGCGGTCGAGCTGCTGCTCGAGGGCGAGCTCTGCTACGTGTGCGGGGCGGGCTCGCTCGCCGACTACGTGGGCACGCGACTCGACCCCTCGAGGAGCCTGTCCGGGCTCGCCGTGCGCACCGGGTCCACCCAGCGATGCGACGACAGCGAGCGCGACGCGCGCGTCGACCGCGACGCGTGCCGCCGGGTGGGGAGCACCTCCATGATCTGCGTGCCGCTGTGCCGCGACGACGAGCCGGTCGGCGTGCTCAAGGTGAGCTCGACCCGGCCACAGGCGTTCGTCGCGCGCGACGTGACGATGCTCGGCCGCCTCGCGCGCTTCGTCACGACGACCATCACGAGCGCGCGCGAGCTCAGCGCGGTAGCGGAGGACCTCTTCCGCGTCCCGGTCGCCGGGAGCCGCGCCCGGGTCGACGAGCGCGGGATGTCGACCTTCGTCGCCAACGTGATCCATCCCGGAGTCGCGGAGGGCATCGCGAGCGGCGCGCGGATCCGTGCGGTGCTCCGCAGCCGCTGCCTCGCCGCCGTGCTTCAGCCGATCATCGACCTGCGGACGGGCGTTCTCGCGGGCGCCGAGGCGCTCGCCCGGTTCCCGATCGAGCCCGTACGCGCGCCCGACGTGTGGTTCGCCGAGGCGCGACGGGCGAACCTCGGCGTCGAGCTGCAGCTCGAGGCCGTCCGCCGTGCGATCGAGGCCGCGGACGCGCTGCCCACCCCCGCGTTCCTCACGATCAACGTCGACGCGGACGCGATGTCGTGCGCGGAGCTGCCCGCGCTGCTCGCGACGGCGGAACCCCGGTCGCTCGTCCTCGAGCTCACCGAGCACGTCGCGATCGGCGACTACCCCGAGCTCCGTCGCGTCATCGCGCGGCTGCGCGACGACGGCGCCCGCGTCGCGATCGACGACACCGGCGCCGGGTACTCGAGCCTCGCGCACATCGTGAAGCTCGCACCCGAGTTCATCAAGCTCGACATCGAGCTCGTGCGCGGCGTGGACATCGACCCGATCCGGCGGAGCCTCGTCACCGCCGTCGTCACCTTCGCCCGCGAGACCGGGGCGAAGGTCGTCGCGGAAGGGATCGAGACCGAGACCGAGCGCCAGGTGCTGGCCGATCTCGCCGTCGACTACGGCCAGGGCTACTTCCTCGCGCGACCGATGCCACCGGAGGCGCTCCGGGCCTGGACGGGGGCGGAGCGTCTCGAGCCGCTCGCGGCCGACGCCTGACCCGCCGGCCCGCGCGGCGCGAGCCGGTGCCGGCGACCGGGAGTTGCCTCGCGGGCATCCCTGATGGGCTTGCCGCCGGGCTCGCGCCCAGGCTCGCCCCGTGTGCGCGCCCTCGTAGCTCAGGGGATAGAGCAGTGGTTTCCTAAACCGCGTGTCGCAGGTTCGAGTCCTGCCGGGGGCACCAGGCAGTCCTCCGCGGGGTTAGGTGGACAGCCGCCTTCCCGTGTCCGCTATCCGTGACATCCCCTGGTCAGCAGAGGTGCGGCCGCCCTCCTCACCCTCGTCCTCGCCGCCCCTGGATCCATCGATCTGGGCCCGGAGGCGACGGCGGCCCTTCAGGGGCGGCCGGCGGCCTACGGGCCGGGGTGAGGAGGCGGAATCGATCACTCTGTCCATATGGTGATGGCCAGCCAACCGGCCAGTGAGCAACGGCCGAGCCGCTCGGCAAGCTCAGATCAATCGCAAGAGATCGCCTATCCCGATGCCGACCCCCGTGTAGGTCGCGACGAAACCGGCGGAGTACGCGAAGGAGGCGAAGACGACACGGCGGTGGCCGACGGGCTTGCTGCCCAGCAGCCGGATGACGGTGACGACGATTACGGTCCCGATCAGCCCGGCGGCGACCGTCACCCAGACGTCCGAGTCACGCGTGATCCAGCGGGCGGGATACTTCAGTAGGCGGCCGTCTCGCAGTTTCGCGAGCCTCGCGTCGAGCCGCGCGCCATGCCTCTGGATCCAGGTGTCCCAGCTGCGCTGGAGCCAGTTGCAGCAGATGATGTTGACGAGCGTGAAGACCCCGGTCGCGGCGCCCATCGTCAGGTACCAGGGAAACAACACCGCGGCCGCGACGAGAATCGGTCCGAGCAGCAGGTCATCCAGGAACGCATAGACGGCAACAGCCGTGCCAACGACGCCGTACTGGAGCCGCTTGAGCGCGCGCGACGCGGGCTTCGCCGCAGGAACGTCGATACTGCCCTCTTGATCTCGGCGCAGATCCACGCGCCGGCGCGCGCTCAACAGGCGACGAGTACGTCGCATGGGCTTTCGACGGCGAGTTCGCCGCTCACCAAGCCGGGCAGGAGGAGCGGGAGGAGCCCGCGGTCGCACCTCACGGCGATCAGGTCGGCGCCGGCCTCGTGTGCCGCGCCGACGCGCTCCATCGTGAACGGAGTGATGCCGCGGTCTGCGAATGCGCTGCATGCTTCCGCAAGGAAATGTTGGTGCGCGCCCACTTCGTCAGGGCGAGCGCGATCCCTGACCGGGGCGTCCTGTAGATTGGCTCGCCCACGCCGATCACGTCGACACTCGTACTCGGCGTTCGAGCCAGTTCCTCCGTCCGGGCGCGGCGCGCGTTCCGCTTCGGGCGAGCCGTCGTAGCTGGGAAGAATATTCGGAACCGGTTCACGCGCCGCACCATACGTCCTCGATGCCATCCGTTCACTGAGCCTTCCCGGGCGCGCCGCCTGGGGCTCGCCTTCGGCGATGAGCTGGTCGCCCGGCTGCAGGACGACGATGCCGTCCTCGATGACCCGCTCGCCCGGCAGCGGCCTCGGCTCGCGGCCGCGAAGCACGGTCGCCGTCGGAATGGCGGGCGCGGCGAAGCGGTCCGTCCACCCGACCGCGGTCGAGCGGCCCATCAGTGCGAACTCGGCGGTGCCGGCGACGAAGGCGAGCCGGAGCACGTCCAGCGCATCGCGCGCGAGCCAGTTCCGGTCGCCGTCGCCGGGGCGCCGGTGGACCCACCGCGCCCCGGCCACCGGCGGCGCCTTCAGCGCTGTCACCACGGCGTTGCTGGGCCTTGCCGGGAGCGGCGGGCGTGTCGCACCAGCAGCTTCTTCGCCTCCTCGGCCCAGAGGACGAGACTCGCAAGCCCGGCGCAGATCAGCCACTCGTCGAGGCCGAGCGGCGCCGTGTCGAAGGCGTCGTTGAAGAAGGGAAGCTGGACGACCGCGACCTGGAGGAGCGCCGAAAGCCCGACCGCGCCCCAGAGAAGCCGGTTGGTAAACAGGCGGTGGAAGGCGCTCACGCGGTCGGAGCGCGCATTGAAGCTGTTGAACAGCTGGGCGAAGACAAGCGTCGTGAACGCCATCGTCCGCGCCGCGACGAGGTTGCCGGAGCCGCCGACGATCACGCCCCGGAGGCGCAGTTCGAGCGCGAGCAACGTCACGAACGCCATCACAGTTCCGATCCAGAGGACGCCGAGCCACATTTCGGCGTCGATGACCCGGTCGGTCAGCCGCCGCGGCCGCCGACGCATCACGTCGTCGGATGGCGCGTCCATGCCGAGCGCGAGCGCGGGCGTCCCGTCAGTCAGCAGGTTGATCCAGAGGATCTGCGTCGCCAGCAGCGGCACCGCGATCGCTTCGCCGGTCGCCTCGAGCCCGAGAACGCTTCCGAGGACGACACCAAAGAACATCGTCAACACCTCGCCGATGTTCGAGGAGAGCAGGAAGCGGAGGAACTTGCGGATGTTCGAGAAGATGCCGCGCCCCTCGCGGATCGCGCCGACGATCGTCGCGAAGTTGTCGTCGGCGAGGATCATATCCGCCGCCTCCTTGGCGACGTCCGTACCGGCGATCCCCATCGCGACGCCGATGTCGGCGGCCTTGAGCGCCGGCGCGTCGTTGACACCGTCGCCGGTCATCGCGACGATGCAGCCCTGCGCCTGCAGCGCGTCGACGATCCGCAGCTTGTGCTCCGGCGTGACCCGCGCGTAGACGTTGACCTCGCGTACGGCGGCCGCGAACGCGTCGCCTGTGAGCGTCTCCAGCTCACTGCCGGTCACAACGCGCGCGCCCTCCGCCGCAATGCCGAGATCGACCGCGATCCGCGCCGCGGTGCGGGGGTGGTCGCCCGTGATGAGGAGCACGCGTACCCCGGCCGCGTGCGCCTCGGAGATCGCCGCCCGCGCCTCGGGGCGCGGTGGATCGATGATCCCGACGAGGCCGAGGTAGACGAGCTCCCGCTCGAGCGATTCGTCCGCAAGTGGACGCGCGCCGGCGCGCAGAGGCCGGTAGGCAACCGCAAGCGTGCGCAGCGCTCGGTCGGCGAGGCGATCGACGGTCGCCAGGATCTCACGCCGGCGGCTGTCGCGGAGCGGCCGAACCTCGCCGCAGAGCCGCTCCTCGCTGCAGCGTGCGAGCAGCACGTCGGGCGCGCCCTTAGTGACAACGGCGAGGCCGAGCTCACCGGCGCTGTCGACCTGCAGCGTGCTCATCAGCTTCCGCTCCGAGGTGAACGGGATCTCGCCGACGCGCTGGAAGCGCGCCTGGCGCGACTCGCGCAGTCCCGCGACCTTCGCCTCGGCTACGAGAAAGGCGGCCTCGGTGGGATCGCCCTGGACGCGCCACTCGCCTGCATCCTCGTGCAGAACGGCATCGTTGGCAAGGCTGCCGGCGACGAGCACCGCGCGCACCTCGTCGAGCAGCAGCCGATCGTCGAGCGATCGGCCGTCGACGCGCAGTTCGCCCTCGGGTCGGTAGCCGCGGCCGGTGACCTCGACCTCGCCCGAACCGGTCACCACCGTTTCGACCGTCATCTCGTTCTGGGTCAGGGTGCCGGTCTTGTCCGAGCAAACCACCGACGCCGACCCCAGTGTCTCGACCGACGAGAGCTTCTTGACGATGGCGCGCCGTCCTGCCATCCGCTGCACGCCGAGCGCGAGGACGACCGACAGCACCGCCGGGAGCCCTTCCGGCACCGCCGCGACGGCAAGCGAGACCCCGACGAGCAGTACCGCGACGTAGTCGGTGACTGTCCGGATATCAGCGGTGAGCAGGATCGCGGCGACGACGACCGCCGAGATCGCGATCACCGCCAACCCGAGCATCCGTCCGATCCGCTGGACCTCCCGCTGCAGGGGAGTCGCATGCGGCTCGACGAGGGCGAGCAGGCGGGCGACCGTGCCCATCTCGGTCGTCATCCCGGTCGCCGTCACAACCGCGCGGCCGCGCCCGCGTGCGACCGCCGTGCCGCTGAAGACCATGTTCACCCGGTCGCCCAGGCCGACCGGCCTGGCGATCGCCGCAACTTCCTTCAGCACTGGCTCGCTTTCCCCGGTCAGCGCCGCCTCGGCGACCGTAAGCGACGCCGCGGCAACGAGCCGCCCGTCGGCGGCGACCGCGTCGCCCTCCGCGAGCACGAGCACGTCGCCGGGCACCACCTCGGCCGCCGCCACGCGCTGCTCGCGACCGTCGCGCACGACGCCAGCGGTCGCCGCCGCCATCCGCTGCAGCGCCGCCACCGCCCGTTCGGCCCGCGCCTCCTGCACGAAGCCGAGCACCGCGTTCGCGACCACGATTGTGACGATCACGATCACGTCGTATGGTGCCGCCTCACCGCGCTCAAGCAGCCAGGCCACCAGCGCGACTGTTGCCGCGGCGAGCAGCAGGTAGATCAGTGGATCGGCAAACTGGCCCAGGAACTTCCGCCACGCAGGCACCCGTCGCGCCGCCTCCAGCCGATTCGGCCCCACGCGCTCGAGCCGGGCCGCGACCTCGGCTGTCCTCAGCCCGTGGCGTACGTCGGTTCCCAACTCGGCCGCGACTTCGTCAACAGTGTGACTCCACGGTCCATCTGTCGTAGGCGCCGGGCTTGTCGTGTCGGCCTCGACCCCCAACTGGTTCACGCTTTCGCCCGCTCCAGGCCAACGTCGGCCAGCGAGGCCGAATCCTCGAGCGGCACGACGTGCGTCCGTCACTGCGGCACGCGGGGACGTCGTACCGTGCTCACGCTCGTCGCCGAGGGCGTGCGCCTCACGAACGCTACAGACGCCGGCACGTCGACAAGCAGCGACACCGGGGGGCGCGGCGTACGCGGTTGAGAATTCTTCCGCCCGCACCGCCGACCTGCGGCCTGGTCCTCCGACATCCGCAGTGCGTCGGCATGCCCGGCGACCTGCGCATCTCGCAGAGCCCGGATGCCGCGCGACGGATCGGGGAAGCGCCCGGCCATCTCAGGTCAGATCCTACCGAAACCGGTCGATTGGGGCGACGATGTCATCTCGGGGAAGCGGGGCAGATAGAGCGGATCGAGTCGTTCTGCCCTTCTGCCTGCACCCCACTCACTGATGACGAGATCACGATGGAGCCCGTCGATGCCAAGTCCCCGAGCGAGGCCGTTGAGGACGAGCAGACTGAGCTCGAAGCGGAACCGGCGCCGCTCGTAAAAGGGTGGCGCACCCGCCCAGATTCTCGCCTTGTCCCATCACGCCGAGGCGCCGTCCCTGGTGAGCGGCGGTAACAGGCGTCGCTACACCTCCTCGACCGGCCTCGATCACGACGACATCGGCCCAGGCGCGCATTCGAGCAGACTCCTCCGACGTGGGCACCCGCGTCCTCCAAGAAAGCAGCTATCGCCCTCGGTCACCAGAGGCGAAGGACCCTGAGGTATGTGATGAGCTTCGCGGGTATGGCTTCTACCCCCTCGGGGTGTCGTTCGAACGACACGACCGCGAGCCGCTGGCGGCGATGCTGCCGCCGGGCAACGCCGGCTCCAACGGCGCGGCGCACCACGCCGAGCTGCTCGGCCGGACGCTCTCGGTCCTGCCGTCTGAGTACCGCGACGCGCCGGTCGCACGGTCGTGATCGAGCTCACTATGCGGACGACTTCGTCGCCATGGCCGCCGGCGCCAAGGCCGACGCAGAGGCGCTCTGGGACGAGGTCGCAGCGTTGCTCGCTCCGATGGGTCTGCGCCTGTCGGAACAGAAGACGAGGATCTGCCACATCGACGAGGGCTTCGACTCCCTGGGATGGCACATCCAGCGTCGCTCCTCGCGAGGTCGAGCGGGCAAGAAGGCGGTCTACACCTACCCGTCGAAGAAGGCGCTTGCCTCGGTGATGGCCAAGGTGCGATCGCTCACTTGCCGATCAAAGCATCGAACGCTCGCTGACCTGCTGCGCTCGGTCGACCGGGTGCTGCAGGGGTGGTGTAACTACTTCCGGCACGGCGTGTCGTCACCGACCATCAGCTACCTCGACTATTTCACGTGGTGGAGGATCTTCGGTTGGCTCCGCAAGCGACATGCTGAGCTGAACAGGGCGAACCTTGTCAGAGAGCGAGGCTCGGAGCTGCTGCGAGGGCCGCCTCGACTGCCTGGCGCTGATGCAGCCCGCGTGGGCTCGTGTCCTTGACGAGCTCGTCCCGAGCACGCGCGAGGCCGTCGCGGGCGTGCTTCATCACCTGGCCGGCCGCCTTGCCCGAAGCCCGCCGGAGCCGGCTCCACGCAGCGCGGCGCACCTCGGCGAGCGCGTAGCTCGGCTGGCGATGAAGGTGGAAGGCGTCGGCGACGTCGAGGGCGTTCGGGAAGGGCGAGGCGGACGACGTAGCGGTAGGCGGCGTGGCAGTCCATCGTGACGACGGCGACCTGGGCTCGCTCCGCGGCGCCGTAGAGGCCACAGAAGGCCCACACGACCGCGCCGTCTCTGCCCGGTCCGACGTCGATGACGACACCACGGCCCGGATCGGAGAAGATCGTCGCGTAGACGAAGTTCTTCTCGAGGCTCGCCTCGTCGATCGCGAGATGGCGCCCAAGGCGGCCCCGTCGGCGCTCGTTGGCCGCCTTGTGCCTCTTCTCGACAGCGAGGCGCAGGTAGTGCTCGGGGACGCCGAGGTGCCGGGCCACCGCCCTTGTCGCCCGGCCGCGTGCGAGGTCGGCAAAGAACGATAACGCCCGCTCGCTCGCCCCACCACGGCCGATCCCCTCGGAGCGCTCGTCGAAGCGCCGCACGCAGATCGACAGCACGACGACGACGGTGCGCACGACGTCGATCACGTCGCGCCAGCCCGTCCTGCTCGTTCACACCGACGGGCGATCACGGCCCGGGCGAAGCGCGTCCGCGTGGCGCCCGGCGACGTGGACGATCGGTCGGCGCCCCTGCTCGTCGATCGTCCTGAACGCAACCATGTCGGTGCGGCGGAGGGACAGCTTGATCCCGTCGGCCACGGTCGTCCGCTCTTTCGTTCGATTCCTGGAAGAACCGAAGCTTGGGAGCCGGGACCACCTCGTGGTGGATCCCCTACCTCACCAGGACCTACCTTTCGTCAACCCTCGTTCGCGAGGAGCCGAAAAGAGGCGAGGCCTGAGGCGCGCATGTCCCCGACCTTCCCGGCTGTGTGGCGGCTGGCCACTTCCGCGACGAGGTCGAGGTGCTCATCGACGAGGCGATCCCGCTGCACCTCGGATCGTCGCGCGCGCATGCCGAGCAGCCCCCCTCCTCCGACCGCGATGGACTCGACGAAGGCCCCGGTCACATGAGCACAGCGAGCGAAGCGACGGGGAGGATCGTGCGATGACCGTCTGCGCCGGGAGGTCGGCCGCCAGCAGGTGATCCGTTCTGGAATTCGCTTCCGGACCGGCGACCCTGCTGCGGGGGTGCAGGCGACCGGGTGGAGCGCCCTCACGTGGCGTACCCGTCACGGCGGACCTACGAGTGCCGGGCAGCCAGGCTGTTCGTCGGCCCTTCGACCGACGGCTCGCGGTTCGCATTCCGAGAGACCGGGGACACGTCGTGGCGCGAGGACCACGTCGACTTCCCGGTCATGCGCGATTGGCCGACCGCATCGCCGCTGCGGCGTCGTCGCGGCCCGCGGCCTCCAGCCCCTCGGTCACGCCCGCGATGTCCTGCTCCGACCGGTTCTGGCTCCACTTCGCCTTCGCTTCCACCCGATCGATCACGAGCTCGACGCCGACGATCGCGCGCAGCTGCGCGGCGACGAACGAGCTGGGCGCGTCGTCCACCGACCAGGGGAGGTCCCGCCCCTGCTCGTGGCGGGTGGTGAGGCGCCGCACGAGCGACTCGAGCCAGACCGTGTCGTCGTGGACGACGAGTCGGCCGTAGACGTGAGCGACGAGGTAGTTCCAGGTGGGCACCACCTTGCCGTACTCGGGCTTCGACGCGTACCACGACGGCGAGACGTACGCGTCCGGACCGTG
>Ga0307373_10014338_pt1 | contig 10928 bp, 11 predicted proteins | sample OX2MG_FD_202534 | JGI IMG/M metagenome (GOLD analysis project Ga0307373, IMG submission 202534) | Soil microbial communities from Risofladan, Vaasa, Finland - OX-2 | ecosystem: Environmental > Terrestrial > Soil > Coastal area > Acid sulfate soil | place: Finland: Risofladan, Vaasa | collected... | reverse complement strand
GCCTTGAGGCTCTCTTCCATCAGCGACTCGAAATCATTTTCTCCTCCGCCGAGCTTTTCAGGCAAAACTTTCTCCATGTAGTGGAACCTTCCGGGAACCTCGAAGCTGATGCGAAACTTACAACCGGGCTAGCTGCGTTTCAACCCCTTACCGGCGTTGCTCGCAGCCAGTATGTACCCTTTTATCGCATTTACGACCGCGGGTATATCGAGCGCGGTCGAGTCCACGGCAACCGCGTCGGCGGCGCGTTTGAGCGGCGCCAGCGCGCGGCTCGAGTCACGCGCGTCGCGCTCACGCAGTTGCTCGAGCACTTCAGCGAAGCTAATGGTGGCGTTTCGGGCGGCCAGTTCTTCGTAGCGCCGCCGCGCGCGCACCTTCACATCGGCATCGAGAAAGAACTTGAACTCGGCGTCGGGAAACACCGCCGTGCCGATATCGCGCCCCTCCATCACCACCCCGCCTTGCGCGCCCGCCGCGCGCTGCAGCTCGCGCATCCGGGCCCGCACCGCGCCTATCGCCGACAGCCGCGAGGCCAGGTCGCCGATCGCGGGGTCAGCGGCCCGCCGGGTCACGTCGGCGCCGCCGAGCAGAATTCGCTCGCCGTCGAACGCGATGCTGATCGCGCGCAGGATCGGTTCCAGCCGCGCCTCCAGATCGGGCGCCGACAGGTCGACTCCAGCGTCCCGCGCCGCGATCGCCACCGCGCGGTACATCGCTCCGGTGTTCAGGTAACTGAATCCAAGCGCGCGCGCGAGTCCGCGCGCGACGGTGGATTTTCCGGCGCCGACCGGACCGTCGATCGCGATAATCGGTCGCGCGCGCATCACTTGAGCTTGCCGCGGATCGTGCGGCCCCGGTTGAAGAGCTGCTCGAGCGCTGCGATATCGCCGGCCTCGATCAGGTCCTGAAACTCCTCTACCACCGAGCCGAACAGATGCAGCGCCGCGATGATCGCCACGCGGTTCGTAATAAAAATATCGCGCCACATCTCCCACGACGATCCGGCCAGCCGCGTCATATCGCGCAGACCGCTCGCGCCGAATTCCGCCGCCAGCATCCCGCCCACCCGCTCCTCGGCGAGCGCGGCGCCCAGCGCGCTGGCGAGGATCTGCGGCAGATGGCTTGCGCGCGCCAGGATCGCATCGTGCAAATCCGGGTCCATCCGCTCGACACGCGCGCCCGCGGCGCGCCAGATCGCTTCCACCCGCTCGAGCGCGTCCGCGGTGCTCTTCGCCGACGGCGTGATAATCACGCGCCGTCCGCGAAACAGCTCCGCATCGGCGGCTCCCGCTCCCACGGTTTCCTTGCCCGCCACCGGATGCGCCGCCACCATCGCCATCCCCGGCGCAAGGATCGGCTCGAGTTCGCGCACCACCCATCCCTTGACGCTGCCGACGTCGGTGACGACCGCGTGCGGCGGTAGATACGGCAGCATCCGCTCGAGCGTCGCGCGCATCGTCAGGATCGGCGCCGCCAGCATCAGCAGGTCCGCGCCGCGCGCCGCTTCAGCGGGATCGCGGGTGGCGGCGTCGAGCATCCCGCGTTCGAGCGCGACGTCGAGATTCGCCTGCGTGCGGCCGAGTCCGACCACGCGCCCGGCCAGGCCTTCGCGCCGCGCGATCATCGCGATCGAGCCGCCGATCAGCCCGACACCCGCGATCGTCATTTGCTTGAAGAGTTGCGCCATCGGCGTTTCACCCAGGATACGCGCCCGGCTGGCGCCTATCGCGCGAGCACCTGCTCGAGCGCCTCGACCAGGCGGCGATTTTCCTCCGGCAATCCGACGCTGATTCGGACGTGGCGCGGGTATCCGTAACCGTTCATCGGCCGCACGATTACCCCCTTGCGCAACAGCGCGTCGTACACCGCGTGGCCGTCGCCGGCCTCGGTCAGGATAAAATTCGCGTGGCTCGGCACCCAGGCTATTCCAAGGCGGCGAAACTCGCCCTCGAGATACGCCATCCCCTGCGCGTTGACCTCGAGGGTACGCTCGATATGCGCCGCGTCGTCCATCGCGGCTACAACCGCGACCTGCGCCAGCGAGGTCACGTTGAACGGCTGACGCACCTTATCAAGCAGGCGCACGATATCCGGATTGGCGACCGCGTAGCCGGCGCGCAGGCCTGCCAGCCCGAAGATTTTCGAGAAGGTGCGCATCGTCACGATCAGCCGGCGGCCGTCGTGATCCTCGAGCGAGTCCGGATATTCCGGATCGCGCACGAACTCGAAATAGGCTTCATCGGCGACGATCACGACGTGCTCGGGCACCCGCGAAAGAAAGCGCCGCCACTCCGCGCGGCGATAAATCGTGCCGGTGGGATTATTGGGATTGCCCAGAAACACCAGGCGCGTGTTCGCGTCGATCGCGCGCGCAATCGCGTCAAGGTCATGCGAATATCCATCGCTGGTCGGCGCGGCCTTGAAGCTTCCGCCCGCCGCCAGAGTCGCCAGCGGATAGATCGCGAACGCGTGCTCCGAGAAGACCGCGTTCAGCCCCGGCCGGATGAACAGAAACGCGAGCAGGTTCAGCACTTCGACCGAGCCGCCCGCCGCGAAGATCTGTTCCGGCGCGACCTGATGGTGCGCCGCGATTTTTTCGCGCAACTCGTAGCTCGCGCCGTCGGGATAGCGGTTCAGCTCGGCAAGCGCGCCCTTGATCGCGGCGATCGCGCGCGGCGAGGGACCGAGAGGGTTTTCGTTCGAGGCGAGCTTGACCGGCTCGCCGATTCCGAATTCGCGCTGCAACTCCTCGATCGGCTTTCCGGGCTCGTACGGACTCAGTGCCGCAACCGACGGCAGAACCAGATCGTCAGCTTTGATCAAGGGAGCTTATGCGGCCCGCTAGGCGGCGGCCGACCTGCCTTCAGGATACGATCCCAGCACTTTGGAAAAAAGGGCCTTGTGCTCGAGCGCCTTAAGCGCGCGCTTGAGTTTGGGGTCCTCGCGATGCCCGCTCAGATCGACGAAGAATATATATTCCCACGGCCGCGAGCGCAGCGGACGCGATTCGATCTTCGAGATATTGATCGAGTTGCGCGCGAACAGGCTGATCGCCTCGTACAGCGCGCCCACCTTGTCCGCCACTGCGAACAGCACGGTGGTCTTGTCCGTGCCGGTGCGCTCGGCCGCCCGCGCACCCATCACCAGAAAGCGCGTCGTGTTGGTCGCCTGATCCTGGATATTCTCGGCGATCGTTGTCAGCCCGTAGGCGGCGCCAGCCCCGCGCGAGGCGATCGCCGCGACCCGCGGCTCGTGCGCGGCGCGCTCGGCGGCGAACCCGTTCGACACGACCTCCTCGATCTCGCAATCCGGAAAGTTGGCTTGCAGGTAGCCACGGCACTGGCCGAGCGACTGCTGATGCGACACGATTTTGCTGATCGCTTTTGGATCACCGCTCAGCGAGAGCAGCGCATGGCGAACCGGCAACAGGATCTCGCCGATAATCTTAAGCGGCGTGTCGATCAGCAGATCCAGGGTCAGACCGACCGAGCCTTCGGTCGAGTTTTCGACCGGCACCACGCCGAAGTCGGCGCGGCCGCTCTCGAGCGCCTGGAACACCGCCGCGATCGAGCTCTGCGGCGCGAACTCGACGCTCGAGCCGAAGCGCGCGCGCGCGGCCTCGTGCGAATAGGTGTGCGCGGGACCCAGAAAGGCAATCCGCGGCACGTGCTCGAGTCCGCGGCAGGCGGAAATCACCTCGGTGAAGATGCTCCGGATCTGCTCGGGCCCCAGCGGCCCGGAATTCTCGGCGATCAGCCGCTCGACAATCGCCCGCTCGCGCGACGGAACGTACACGGCCTCGCCGGTGGAATTCTTGAGCTGGCCGACCTGCCCGGCGATCGCGGCGCGCATCGAGAGTATGGCCAGCAGCTTGCGATCGAGCTCGTCGATTCGTTCGCGCAGGCTCGCGAGCGAGGGCTTCTCGAGGCTCGGCGCAGCCGTGCGCGGGGGTTTTTTCGAGGTTCGGGGCGCCATAAGGAGCGACTATGGCTAACCGATCGAGCCGGCGTTTTCAACGCGCTTCCGGATCAGAAAGCCATTTCCAAGCGCGGCGAATTTGCGCTCGCGCGCGGCCCGCAACTCGGCCGGAGCGCGCTTGCACAGCCGTACAAGATGGCGCGCGATCGCGGCGCCCAGGTTGCGCGCGGCCTCGGCGGGCGCGGTATGCGCACCGCCCGGGGGCTCGGCGACAATCTCGTCAATCACGCCAAGTTCGACCAGGTCCGGCGCCGAGAGCCGCATCGCCGCCGCCGCGGCCGCGACATTTTCTTCGCTCGCCTCGCGCCACAAAATCGCCGCGCATCCTTCGGGCGTGATCACCGAGTACGACGCGTTCTCCTGCATCAGGACCAGGTTGGCGACTCCCAGCGCCAGCGCGCCGCCCGAGCCGCCTTCGCCGATCACGCACGCGATAATCGGCACCTCGAGCCGCGCCATCAGCTCCAGGTTGCGCGCGATCGCCTCATGCTGGCCGCGCTCTTCGGCGCCGACCCCCGACTCGGCGCCCTGCGTATCGATCAGGGTGATAAGCGGCAGCCGGAAGCGATCGGCCAGTTCATAGACCCGCGCGGCCTTGCGGTAGCCCTCGGGATGCGGCTTGCCGAAGTTGCGCTTGATCCGTTCGGCGGTGGTGCGGCCGCGCTGCTGGCCGACGATCGCGACCGCGCGCTTGCCGAAGTAACCGAGTCCGGCGACGATCGCGCCGTCGTCGGCGAAACGCCGATCGCCGTGAATCTCGATGAATTCGGCGATCAGCGCCTCGACGTAATCGAGCGTCTGCGGGCGCGCCGCATGACGCGCCAGGCGCACACGCTCGATCGCGGTCAGACCCGCGACGACCTCGGCGGGCGCCGCGCCAGCCGCGTGCGGCGGGTTGCCGTTATCACTCACCCTTTGCTTTTGCTTCACGATCCATCCGGCGCCGCGAAAAATTTCGCGAACAATTCCACAGCCTGCTCGGCGGCGCGCGCCGGGTCAAGCCAGATCAATTCCGGATCGGCGCGAAACCAGATGAGCTGGCGCTTGGCCAGCCGCCGCGAATCGCGCTTGGCCAGCGCGATCGCTTCGGCAAGGGTAAGCCCGCCCGCCAGATGCTGTGCAAGATGCTTATAGCCTATGGTCTTGAGCGGTGGCCGATCCGGAGCATATCCGGCGGCGAGCAGCGCGCGCACCTCGGCGACGAATCCCGCCGCGATCATCGCATCGAAGCGTGCGTCGATCTTCTCATAGAGCCGTTCGCGCTCGGGCGTCAGGCCAAGGGTCATGCTCGCGTACTCGCGGGCCGAGAACGCGTGGCGCGCCTGATGCGCGCTGATCGGCTCGCCGGTCAACTCGAAGACCTCGAGTGCGCGCACGATCCGGTAAAGATCGTTGCGGCCGATTCGCGCGGCCGCCGCCGGGTCGGCCTTTTGCAGCCGCTCGTGCAGGCTGCCGGTCCCAACCTCCGCCGCCTCGCGAGCAAGCCGCGCACGGATTTCCGGCGCGGCGGCCGGACCGCGAAAGATTCCGCCGCGCAGCGCGCGCAGATAAAATCCGGCTCCGCCCACCACCAGCACGCGGCGGCCACGCGCCGCGATCTCCGCGCTCGCCGCACGCGCTAGCGCGACAAATTCCGCGGCGTCGAGCGGCGCGTCCGGGGCGCGCACGTCAACCAGATGATGCGCCACGCGGCGGCGCTCGGCGGGCGACGGCTTCGCCGTCCCGAGATCCATCCCGCGGTAGAATTGCCGCGAGTCCGCGTTGACGATCTCGGCGCCGAGCCGCTCGGCGACTTCGAGCGCGAGCGCGGTCTTTCCCGCGCCAGTCGGCCCCACGATAAATCCAATCCGGATTCGGGCGAGCGCCGCGCAGGGCGGCGGATCGCGATCGCCCGCCGCGCTTTCGAGATCGAGCGCGTTCATCGCCGGAACATCCGCTCGATCTGCCCACGCGGAAAGCGGATATGCACCGGCCTGCCGTGCGGGCAGTTGGTCTTGAACTCGGTGCGATCGAGCTCGGCCAATAGCGCGTGAATTTCGGCCGCTTCGAGCACCCGGCCCACCCGCACCGAGCCGTGGCAGGCGAGCTGCTTGAGCAGATTCTCGAACGGCGATTCGCCACCCGTGCGGATCGGCGCCTCGCCGATACTGTCGATCATGTCGGCGAGCAACTTGACTCCGCCCTCGGGTCCGAACACCGCCGGAGCGCCCTTCAGGATTAGCGCGGCGGCGCCGAACGCTTCGACATCGAAGCCCATCGCGCGCAGCTCCGGAATCGCGCGATGAATCTGCGCCGCGCGCGCGGGGTTGAGTTCGAGCGTCGCCGGCGCAAGCGCGGCCTGGATACGAACTCCGCCGTCGCGCAGCTCGGCGCGCAGCCGCTCAAAGGTGACGCGCTCATGGGCGGCGTGCTGATCTACCAGCAGCAATCCCTCCTCGCTTTCGAGCGCGATATATCCGGCGAAGATTTGGCCGAGCACCTTAAGCCGCGAGTACATCGGCGCCGCGGCATCCGGATTCGCTCCCGCCGGGGCGCCCTGCACCGCGCGGTCGAAGCCCAGGCCAAGCGCGCGCTGCGTGGCGGCGGATTGAGCGGGGTCGGGAACCAGACGCAGTGCACGCGGTTCGCCACGCACGGCACTGGCGGCGGGAGCCGCCGAACCCGGCGGCGCATAATCCGCGCCCCGCGCGATTCCGATCGGCTCGCGCGATTCGCGCGCACCCGCGTCCGCCGCGATCGTCTGCGCGATTCCGTGCGCCGCGGTTTCACTTTGATTCGCCAGCCGCTCGCGCAGGGTGCGATAGACCGCCTCGAACACCGCGCCCGAATTGCGGAAGCGCACCTCGGTCTTCATCGGATGGACGTTCACGTCCACCTCTTCGTGGCGCAGCTCGAGCATCATGACCACCGCCGGAAAGCGCCCGCGCGGCAACAGCGTCTGATAGGCCTGCCCGATCGCGCGCGCGAGCAGCTTGTCGCGCACCACGCGCCCGTTGACGAAGGTGAAGATCATCCGCGCCGAGGCAAACGACTCCTGGCTCATGGTGGCCAGCCCACGCACCGCAAGCGGGTCGCGTCCGCCCTGGAACGCGAGCATCGTGCCCGCGAGCTTCGGGCCGAACATCTGGCGTACCCGTTCCAGCGGCGACGCGGCGCGCGGCAGATCGAACATCACGCGATTATCCGCCGTGAACCGGATCGCGACGCGATAGTTCGCCAGCGCCAGGCGCTGGATCGCCTCGGCGGTCGCGCCCTGTTCGGTCGCGGCGGTCTTCAGAAATTTGAGCCGCGCGGGAGTGTTGAAAAACAGATCGCGCACTTCGATTTGGGTGCCGGGCGCCGCCGCGCATTCGCGCGTCTCATCGATCTCGCCACCCGCCGCCGAAAGCTCGACCGCCGCCGCGTCGGCGCGCCGCGTCCGCAGCCGCAGCCGCGCAACGCTTGCGATCGCGGCCAGCGCCTCGCCGCGAAACCCGAGCGTGCGGATCGCGGTCAAGTCGGCGGCGCTGCGAATCTTCGAGGTGGCGTGGCGGCGCAAGGCAAGGATCGCGTCCTCGCGGCTCATCCCGCATCCGTCGTCGGCGACCGCGAAGGAGGCGCATCCGCCGCGCTCGATCGCGATCTCGATTCTTCCCGCGCCCGCGTCGAGCGAGTTTTCAACCAGTTCCTTGACCGCCGAGGCCGGCCGTTCGACGACCTCGCCGGCCGCGATCTGGCTCGCGACCTGCTCTGGCAGGATGTGGATCAGCCGCTCAGCCATCGCGTTACGCCCGTACCTAGACAATGCGGCTTTTGGACAGGATACTCAAGCGACTCCGCTGGCCGGAAACCCCCAAATTGAACTTCGACCGTTACTCAGGATAGCTTGGCGGGCTATGCGACGGAGCATTTCAGCATGATGCGTAAATTCATCCGCACGACTTCCTGCCGAATCGCCGTGACGATCGGCGCTCGAACTGCGCTGGCGCTTGCAGCGATGCTTCTGACCGGCGCGCTCGGCGCCGGCCCGGCGCTGGCCCAAGTCAAGATAGGCGTCGGAGCGCTCGGTCCCATTTCGCCCCAGACTGAAAACGATATCGAAAAACTGGTCGGCGCGATGCCGCATGTCACCCAAGTGCCGATCCAGCCGCCCGGCGACGTTGGCGCCTGCGTAAAACGCTTCGTCGCCGGCGACCTGGACGACAGACTTGACGCGATAATCGTCGTGAGTCTGCCCACCGACTCGTTCAAGGTTCAGCAAAGCGGCTCGGAGGCGAAGTTCACCGGCTCGTATCAGATTTGGACGCTCAACCTCTCGACCCTGGCCGAAGACCGGCACACGTTCACCTTCACCGACAGCGAGACGGTCATCAGCGGCCCCGCCGCGATTCTTTCGATCCCAGCGCAGTTCCTGTTCGAGCGCACCAGCGGCCAACGGCTCATCTCGAGCAGCACCTGGCAGGCCTATGAGTCGATCCAGGTCCGGGTCGAGGCAAAGCTGGTCGCGGCGACCAAGCTCTATCTATCGACTTCGAGGCTTGGTGAAACCCAGCCGCTAAACCTGCTCGAATGCGCGCAGGCCCTCGTTGCCCGCGGCGACGCGGACACCGCGCTGGCGGTGTTCAAAGCCGCGGGAGTGGATAATCCTCAAGTGCGCCAGATAATGGCGCAGGCGCACGAGAAGTTGCTCCGGGCGAAATCCGAGACGCTGCTGGGCCGCGCGCTCGGCGCGATTGCGGGCGGAAATTCGGGCGCCGCCGCGACGATCCTCGCTGAGTACCAGAAAGATCCCACCGCCGTCGCGGCGCGCGCCGATCAGGTCCGCCGCGCGCTGGCGAATATTCCGGATCGCCGCGCCGACCAAGCCTATCGCGCGCTGCTCCAGAGCGACGTACCCGCGCTGGACCGCGCGGCGTTTGTCGCGATGCTGTCCCAGATGATGGCGGACACCACCGGCTCCGCGCCCGACGAAGTCGTGCTCAGCGACAAGGACGTATCGATCGAGGACAAGCAGGCCGCCGCCGCCCTCAAGACCGCCCTGGACCGCTACGCGACGGCGCTCGGCAAGGCGGCATGGCTGATGAGTATCAAGTGCGGATGCGACGCCGGCGCGCGGCTGACCGCCGAGCCTGCGGGACAGGCGTTGCTGCGCGCCCATTTCAGCCCCTCTTTCACGAGGCCGCAGGTAGGGTTACCTTAGCAGGGTTGATAGATGTCAGTTCCCGCGCAGCGGGGACTATTCCAATGTTACACCCTGCAATAAACTGGCCGCCTTCCTTCATCTTCTCCCCCTGCGGGGGAGAAAGAGAGAGGGGGCAGAATGTTGACAATTTATTTTTCAACATCCTGCCATGACGGTTCGACTTCACCGGGACTTCATCAGAGAGACAAACTCATGCGACATTGCGCAATCTGCGGCAAACAGCCGTCGGTCGGAAATAACGTCAGCCACGCCAACAACAAGACCAAGCGGCGATGGGAGCCGAACCTGCAAGAGGTCCGCGCGAAGATCGGCGGCGGTGTCATGCGGATTCGAGTCTGCACGCGATGCATCCGCAGCGGCAAAGTCCAAAAGGTCGCCTAGCAGGGTGTAGAAAATGCAGTTCCCGCGCAGCGGGAACTCTCTTCCCTGTTACACCCGGCAAGAGGCTGGCCGCCTTCCTTCCAACTTCTCCCCGTGCGGAGATCTTCGCGTAACTACCTCACTGCGAAGTGGATAACCTCTCCTTGTCCAAGGAGAGGGAATCAAACACTTCAAGCAGTTACGCAAAGATCCTCTGCGGGGGAGAAAGCCTGTGCTGAGAGTTTGTGATTTTTTCTGGCGAATGGCGGAGAGATTTGATCAAATGGGGGGGGCGGAGATGGCGGAAGCACCCCGGCTGGGACAGGCAAATCGACAACCACTTCGGCTGGCGGCGACGGACCTGGATTCGCTAATTGAGGCGGCGCATCCGGCGCGGGCGATCCGGCGAGTGCTGGAGCGGCAAGTGCTGGAGTGGATGGATCTGTCGCGGTTGTATGCGCCGAGCAAGGCGGTGGAGGGCAGGCCGGGGCAAGCCGCGACCGACTCCAAGATACTGATCGCGCTGTGGCTGCACGCGCTCAGCGCGGGTGTGAACTGCGCGCGGGAAATTGACCGGCCGGGCGCGCGCCACCACGTCTATCGCTGGGGGGTGGAGGGAGTCTCGGTCAACTATCATCTGCTGAGTGACTTCCGCAGCGCGCAATGACAGAGAAAGACGCCAGGCATGGAACAAAGCCAAACTGAACGAGCGCCAGTGGGCGGCGTGGGATGACGAAGGTTCTCTGGGAGCCTGCGGCGGGTCGGACCGGTCAGCGCTCGGCTGCGAGTTCCGCTCGCGGACGGATTTGCCGGTCGATTAGCGCCTGAACCGCGTCCGCGGCTACTTCGAGTTCGTAATCCTTTTGCAGATTGAGCCAGAAGTGCGCCGTGGTGTTGAAGTAGCGGGATAGGCGAAGCGCGGTGTCAGCGGTAATCGCGCGCCGCCCGTGGATGGTCTCAGCAATTCTGGTCACCGGGACGTGCAGATCCATCGCGAGGCGATTCATACTGATGCCGAGCGGGGCAAGAAAATCCGCGTGGAGAATCTCTCCGGGATGAATTGGCTTCAGACGCTCGGACCGCGTGTTCATGAGCCAGCCGCCGCCTGGGCGCGGGCGCGGGCGAGTAGTTGCGCATCCTGCGCGGCGGGATACTCGGCGTCGTAAAAGCTCATCGTGGCGATCTTTTCATCGGCGGCCTGCTCATCGGATAGCGCCGCGGCGCGATCGATCGAAGCCGGCGCTTCGGCGCCGCTGGCCAGCACCGTCATCGCACCGTCTTTGACCTCGGCCAGGCCGCCCGAAATCACCCAGACTTCTTTCGCACCGCCGGCGCGCTCGATTTCGAGCGCTCCCGGCAGGAGCGAGGTGATGAAGTTGATATGCTCGGCGAGCACGCCGAACTGGCC
>Ga0307373_10014336_pt1 | contig 10931 bp, 10 predicted proteins | sample OX2MG_FD_202534 | JGI IMG/M metagenome (GOLD analysis project Ga0307373, IMG submission 202534) | Soil microbial communities from Risofladan, Vaasa, Finland - OX-2 | ecosystem: Environmental > Terrestrial > Soil > Coastal area > Acid sulfate soil | place: Finland: Risofladan, Vaasa | collected... | reverse complement strand
GATCGCTGACGGGCGGACCGTGCAGACGGTCTTCGATCACCAGACCAAGCGGGCGGCGCCCATCAGCGAAGCGTTTCGCGAGCAGGTCAAGCGCTTCGAGCAGCGCACGTATAGGTCAGTGGAATGTTTATGCCGCATAGGAACCGGATTCCCCGGCATAGGCGAGCACGATCTTCCCGCGCGGCATCCCTGCCGCTACCAAGGCGTCGACCAGTGGCCTATCGTTGAGGTCATGCTCAATCACGATGTGTTCATCCACCAGGCGGGCGACGAGGCTGGTCACGGCAAAGTGCTGCCCGTGCAAATTGCCGACTGAAAGGATGGTCAGCACCTTCCGGTCCTCGCTTCGGGTGAGGAAGCTATCCCCATTGAGGTCGTGGCCGGCATAACCCGCCATAACCGCGGCGAGTGTATCACTTAGGGTATCCATCGTGTGATCACCTCCTGAATGGGGTCGAATAGGATAAGACGCACCTGGGCACGTTGAATCACCTGCCGCTGGTCTCGGCCAGGTAGGCGACGGGAGAGGCCAGGCGCTCGAAACCTTTGACCTCTATCAGAATGGCGAGGTTGTCGGCGTCCTTGGAAGCGCGGATATCGATCCAGACACGACGCATGGGCATAGAGAGGGCGACTTGTTCCGCGAGGATCGTCCACCCAGCCTTCCTCAAGGCGCGTACCACCCCATCATGATGACGATCTTTGGCCGGCATCACTCTCCATCTGCCTACCCGCCAGGGCCCTTGAATCTCATAGCCCAAGCCCATGATAGCAGACGAGGCAGTTGCATTAGGTTTCCGCGCGCATATTTCGCCGGGTACGAAAGGAGTGGGCGCAGCCTATGCGGCTAGGGCATCTCCACGCACGAATAGTCACCAAGCGTGAGGCGGTAGGCGCTGGGCCGGCGCTGGATCCGCCCCACGCGGGCCCTCCGGCCAATGACACTGCTTTCAATGGGGGTATCGATATCCTCGATCAGGCTGTGTTCCATCACGATACTGAACTGCACTTCGCAGCTGCGGACCACGCAATGATGGTCGATGGCGGTGAACGGCCCGATGAAGCACTCGCTGATCTCGGTATCGGCGCCGATGATCAGCGGCCCGCGGAGCACTGAGTTTGTGATCCGCGCTCCCTCCTCGATCCGGATTGGCCCCACGAGCGTGGAGGCGCTATCCACCTCGCCGCGCATCGCGGGCTCCAGGCGCTCCAGCACCAGCCGGTTCGCCTCCAGCAAGTCTTCCATCTTTCCCGTGTCGATCCACCAGCCTTCCAGCTTGCACGGACGGACCACACTACCGTGATCGATCAGCCACTGGATGGCATCGGTGATTTCCAGCTCGCCTCGGGGGGAGGGAGCGATGGCGCGGGCGGCGGTGAAGATGCGCTGGTCGAACATATAGATGCCAACCAGAGCCAGGTTGCTGATCGCCGGCTGGCCGGGGGGTGGCGGAGAGGGCTTCTCCACCAGACGGCTGATCCGCCCTTCCTCCAGGACAGCCACCCCGAATTGTTCTGGATTCGCCACCGGGGTAAGGAGGATCTGGGCGCTCGCGCCCTGGCCCATGGCGGCTCGGAACTGGTCAACCAGGCCGCCGATCCCGTCACGGAGGAAGTTGTCGCCCAAATACATGACGAAAGGGCCGGCGCCGATCCAGTCTTCCGCCGTGAGGACGGCATGGGCCAATCCCAGCGGTTGCGGCTGATCGATAAAAGTGATCTGGGCGCCAAAGCGGGCCCCATTGCCCAGAGCGGCGCGGATTTGGTCGCCGGTCTCGCCGACGATCACCGCGATCTCCGTGATCCCGGCCCGCACAAGATCCTCAATCACATAGAACAGAACCGGTTTATTCGCGATGGGCACCAGCTGTTTGGCTCCGGTAAAAGTAAACGGACGCAAGCGCGTTCCCTTGCCGCCGCTCAGTATCAGCCCTTTCACTTCTGCCCCTCCTTACGTTCAGCCGACTTCCGCATGGTACCCGAGAAGAGTGATGCTCGCGCGGGGAGGGTAGCATAGTGTTGCCCACCACGCATCTTCCATGTTACCATCTCAAGCAATGCTCATACCAAGCCTCTCTTGGGGCATACCATGGTGGTACACGTAGATAGTTGGCGTTATGGGCTTCCACTCCGCGGCCAGCGTCCACTTTACCGTCGAGGCCATGCGCCACGCCTATCTCGACCGCAACACCTACCTGGGCGACCCGGATTTCGTGAAGAACCCTATCGCCCAATTGCTCTCGCCCAGTTACATCGGCAGAATCCACACCGAGATCTCGCCCACGCAGGCCACGCCGTCCGCCTCGCTCAGCCCCGGACTGGGTACGCCGTCCGAGGGCAACACTCACGCCCACCCGAGGCGCAGCTCGTAGAACAGGCTGAGCGGGTCCTCCGCATAGGCGCCGAAAGGTGGGATGCGCTGGAATCCCACTCGTTCGTACAGGCCGATGGCTTCTGATTGGTGGATACCGGTCTCCAGCCGGAGGAGCCCGACGTCGCGCCCGCGGGCGTAGCCGGTTAGGTGGTTCAGAATTGACTTGGCGAAACCGCGACCACGGAAGTGCGGGCGCACATACATCCGCTTGATCTCCCCGTACTCGGCGCCAAGCAGCTTGATGCCTCCGCACGCGGCAGGGGTGCCATACACGCGGAGCAGGAAGAAGACCACGGCTTCGTCGAGTAGCTGTTCGACGCTCAGGCCATGGCGGCTTTCGTGCGGGTAGAGCGGCTCCAGGAGCGCATCGAGTTCGCTGATCAGCAGCAGCGCGTCCGCGGTGTCAGGGCGTTCCATGGTGATGGTAACCGGCATGCGGCGAACGAGGTCCTTTTGGTTTCAATCCGCTCGGCGCCGGCCAATTAGAGCCCGACATGCTCTAAGTTCTCCGGCGGCGCTGACTCGCATCGCGTCCAGTCGCCAGTATATGGCCTGGAAGCAAACCTCGCCAAATGATCCCAGGTCTCCCGCTCTCTTGGTAGCGAGCAGCGACGCATTCATGGCATCCTTCTTTCCTCGGTTGCTCCGATCTCGCGTAGGTACCTCGCCAGTCCGTCTCTCCAGGGCGGCATGACGATCCCCAACCCGGCCAGCCGTGCCCCGGACAGCACGGAGTAGGTGGGTCGGCGTGCCCGGTCGACCTGGGCCTCGCTCGTGGTGGGGGTAAGCGGTACATCGATTCCGGTAAGCTCCAGGATGGCGCGCGCGAACCGGTACCAGGTGCAGGAGCCGGCATTGGTGACGTGGAGGAGTCCGCCGGCTTTCCGCTCGGCCAGACTGAGAATAGCCCAGGCTAGGTCGTACGCGAAGGTGGGACTGGTCGTCTGGTCGTCCACCACCCGCAACGGCTGCCCGGCGGCGGCCTGGCGCACGATGGACCGCACGAAGTTGCCGCCCTTCCCCACCTCCGGGCCGGCGGAGCCGAAGACCCCGCTGGTCCGAACAATTAGCGCGCCGGCGCCCGCGTAGGCGCGAACGAGGTGCTCCCCGGCCAACTTGCCGGCCCCGTAGACGCTCAGGGGCGTGGGAAGGTCGTCCTCCAGATACGGGCGCCCAAGAGCGCCGTCAAACACGTAGTCGGTGCTCACATGCACCAACCGCGCGCCGACCGTGGCGCAGGCGCGGGCGATCTCGGCCGGCGCGGTGGCGTTGATCGCGAAAGCCACCTCCGGCCGCCGCTCCGCCTCGTCCACTTTGTTATAGGCCGCGGCGTTGATCACCAGATCCGGCTTGGCGGCGGTTAGCATCGGCCCGATGGCGGCGGTATCCGCGAGATCCAGAACGGACCGATCGAACACCCGAACCGCTGGGCCGCCAAGCGCCGCCAGGGCGGCGCCAAGTTGCCCATTGCCCAGGACCACGATCCGCGCCATCAATGTCTCCTCTCAATCATCCGTGGAGCCATGGAGTGGGAGAAGCCCGCCCCATGTCTATCCCTGCCCCAGATGCCGGAGCAGGAACTCTACCAGCCGGCGTTCCAGGTACACCAGATCCGCGGCGCGGCGCGGCATGTGGCGCTCCTCGGGAAACAGTACCGCCTCGTACGGCTTACCAGCCTCAATGAGCGCCGTGATGAGCCGCGCGGTATGGCGGAAATGGACGTTTTCGTCCACCATGCCGTGTACCACCAGAAGATGCCCCCGCAACGCCTCTACGTGCGTTAGCACCGAGGCGGCGCGATAGGCGTCCGCGTTTGAGGTGGGCGATCCCATATACCGTTCCGTGTAGTGCGTATCGTAGCCTTCCCAGAAGGTGACTGGGGCGCCCGCGATGCCGGCTTTGAAGATCGCCGGCGCCAGCAGCAGGAGGCGCAGGGTCATATAACCGCCATAGCTCCAGCCATACACTGCCGCCCGCTCGCTATCCACATAGGGACGCGCGGCCAGGAAACGCACCCCCTCCACCTGATCCTCGACCTCCGCTTGGCCCAGATTGCCCGCTATCGATGTCTCGAAGGCCAGGCCGCGATTGGCGCTGCCGCGGTTATCTACCTTCAGAACCACGAAGCCTTGCTGGGCCAGGTATTGGGCCCGCATATCGACGGTCAGCGCCCAATTGCCGGCGACCATCTGGGCACTCGGGCCGCCATAGACCGAGACGATCAGCGGTCGCGGCGCTCCGGCGGCGCGGGTGGCTTCGGAGGCGTAGACGGCGGCATGGAGCCGCACACCGTCCGCGCTGGTGAAGCTGGTGATTTCGGGGACGCATAGACCAAGGGCGTCCGGGGTGACCTCGGGGCTGTCGAATAGCCGTACTTCCTCCCCCTCATCGGCCAGCCGCCTCAGACTCAGGCGCGGCGCCATTTCCAGACTGCTCCAGCTATCCACCCAGTAGCGGTGGTCGGGCGAGATCACCGCCTCATGCCACCCGTCCTCCTTGGTCAGACGGCGCGGCTCCCCGCCATCCAGCGAAACGGCGTAGAGATGCCGTTCCAGCGGCCCATCGAGCGTGCCGTGGAAGTAGACCATGCGTTGCTGCTCGTCCACGCTCACCAGCCCGGTTACCACCCACTCCCCCGCGATCAGCGCCCTTGGCGCTCGCCCATCGGCGTCGTGCAGGTAGAGATGCCGGAACCCGGTTCTCTCGCTGGCCCACAGGATCTCGCCCGACTTGAGAAAGCGCGTGGCCTGATTGAGGTTGATCCAGGGCTCGCCGTACTCCTCGATCAGGGTGGTCGCGCCGCCGGTCTGGGCGTCGAACGCGGCCAGGCGGAGTGAGCGCTGGTCGCGCGACTGGATGATCGCGGTCAGAATCCCATCAGGCCGCCAGGCCACCCGAGCCAGATAGATATCTTCCTCGGCGCCCAGATCCATCCAGACCACGCTCGCGGCGTCTCCCGCCGCGGCCACGATCCCCAGGCGTACGCGCGCGTTCCGCCCGCCGGCGAAGGGATAATGGTGCTCCTCAATGAAGAAGGTATCCGTACCCTGATGGGCGATTGGATAGAGGGGAATGTGGCTACAATCTACTCGGACAAAGGCCAGAACGGCGCTATCGGGACTCCACCAATACCCCTCCTGTCGCCCCATCTCTTCCTGGGCTATGTACTCGGCTAACCCATGAGTTACCCCGTTGCCGGCGCCGGTGGTCAACCGGAGCGTTGGACCGTTGCCCGTGACGGTCATAACGAAGAGATCGCCGTTCCGAACGAAGGCCACTTGTGAGCCGTCGGGACTTAGCCGTGCTTCCGTTGCCCCTTCCGTGCCTTCCAGGCGCGCCAACGCCCCGCCGCCGTGCCCCAGATACACCCAGCCGTCGAGCGGGACGAGTACGACGGTCGGGCCGTCCTTCGGAGCCTGGGGGAAGTGGTAGCTCGTAATCCCTAGTTCGCGGATCCGATTGCGCTCCCGCCGCAGCTCTTCCTCGAGCGTACGGGGATATTCCGGAGCCGAGGGATCACCCACCGGCGCCTCCACCCGGCGCCGAGCCCCGGTAGTGATGTCATGGATCCACAACTCCTGGACCAGGGCGCCTGACGGATCGTGCAGATAGGCGACCTGCCGGCTATCGGGGGTGAATTCCACCTGGCGGGGCACGCCCATCCCCGGCCGGGGGTAGCGTGCGATGTCCTCGAAGGAGAGCGACTCAGCCATATTTTCGCGTGGCGCCGGCCGTCGCGCCCGAGCGACGGCCGGCCCACTTCCTTTCCTCTGCCGTGATCACGTTCTCGGGAACGAGTTTTTGTTACGCATCATAGCGCGACTCCCCAGCCAGTATAGCCAGCGCCGGCGGGCATCCGCATGGGCCTGGATCTACTGGAGGATCGCTCCCCAACGCGGCGAAGCGGCCGGTGGTTTTCCGCCTACAGTGTCACCCCCGCCCATCAGGGTGATGCCGACGCAAGGACCACTACAGGTCACCGAGACGCCGGCGGCCGCCGTGGCCGCGCCGCCTGAAGGGTGGGGCAGGGCGACCGACAACGAGGCGCCGGCTGCTACCTGATAGCTTTGCCCGAAATATGGCCCCGCCGATCCTAACCCTTGTATGCGCATGACCATGGGGCCGGACGTGGGGTTGTACATGCGCACCCCGAGCCCGCCTCGGGCAGTGAGTCCCGCTCCCGTGATCTGCGTGGCGCCAGTCGCACCCAATTCGTCAAAGCCCAGGTGAGCGCCGGCGCCGGCGGCGTTCCCAGGGCCGCCGCCCACGTACTGGGCCAACTCCGCCACCACTGGCGCCGACGCCTGGATGGACAGCGCGTAGACGCCTTCTCCGACCCCGATCCCTCCGCGGACTCGGGCCAGCGGCAAGGCCATTCGGGTGTCGCCCCCCACCGTCACCCTGATCAACGCGACTCTTGCTCCGTAAGCGGTATAGGCGCTAATCACTACCCGCGCGCCGCAGATCGGCGCGCTTACCGTGCGCCCACGCGCGGCGGTACGGGTTGAGCTCTTCGGACGGGTCGGGCAACTCGTGGGGTTCAGCAGGGCCAGCTCGGCGTGATCGCCGTGCGCGGTGGATGCGTAGGGGATGAACTGCTGGTGCGTGGGCTGGCTCGTACCTGGCGAAAGATCGTAACCCACTCCAGCCAACGAGGGCCCGGCGGAGGCTCGCGCCGTCCGAGGAACACCCCAGGCAAGCGCGCGCGACGCGACGATAGGCGCCGTGCTTTGGATTGCGATCCCAAGTCCTACCACGCAACTACCTTTCCCTTTGCCGCAGGTAGGAGGCCGCAGGGTGAGTCGTCCCTGGCCAAAGGGCGCCAGGGTCAGGGTTTGTATGCCGCGGACCAAGCCCGTGGCAGAGAACTCCCGCACCTGGGCCGTAGCCGGTTCGTCTTGTGGATTGAAGAGCGCTAACTCCTCGGCGTAAGCCCCGCCCACCGCGCCCTCGGCGAAGTACCAGTGCGTGGCCGGGCCATCTCCGCCGCTCACGCCGGTGCTCGATCCCACTTGGCCCACGGCATTCGTGATTGCCGCGTCCTCCAGCAGTGGCGCGTGTCCCTTGGCTGGAGTGACCACGCGGTTGGTGACCACGACCGCCCGCACCTGAGGAGCGCCCAGAGCCGAGAGCGTGCTCAAGGTGGTGATAGGGCAGCCATTGGCGTCGAGCGCCGCCGCGGTCGACTGGGCTCGGATGATGATCCCAACCACCTGGTCGCCCCCATCTTGTTGTACCTGGCGGGTGACCAGCGCGTGGGCGGCGAGATCGAAGGTGACGCTTCGCACGCTGATTCCTCCCCCCGCCGTGGCGCGGATAAGCGCGGAGCCGCTTCCTTTTTTTGTGGCCTCGATCAAATAGGCCACGGTGATCGTCGCGGGTTGTTCGCCCGTGTTCGTCAGCAGCAATTGACTCTGAGCCTGTATTCGCCCGTCCGCGCCGGGACGCGGCGCTTGAAAATACTGGACGCTCCCGCCCGCCCCGAGAAGGTTGCCGCCGTTTGCCGAACCCTGGCAGGTAACCGGCGGGCCAGGGGAGCCGGGGATCGCGGAGGACGCGCCGGCGATCCCAAACGCCGTAAGAGCCAGCCTGCTGCTCGTCTCACCTCGGACAGCCAGCAAATAGCCCACGCTTTGTGGGCGGGCCCCGAGCGCGGTAAGCGGATACGACACCGCGAACGAGCCTTGAGCATCGGCGGTGACCGTGCGGAGGCTGCCGGGCAGCGCGGCGGGTGGGCTGATGTCCAGGGGTGATTGCTGGACGAACCCGCCTTCCTTTCCCCGGACATAGGCGGGGCCGGCGCCCCGAGCCAGAAACAGATCCACTATTTCTCCAGAGGCGAAGCCGAGTCCCTGGACGGTTAAGGTCTGTCCGGGCGTGGCGGCCAATGGTGACACCCTTACGGCGGCTGACTGGTCGTTCACGGTAAGGACAGCCGTGGCCATGGCGCCATCCGGCGCTGCTACCTGGATGGTTACTGGGCCTGGAGGCATAGTAAGAGGGATCGTTATCGGGACCGTAAAGGCGCCGCTCGTATCGGTCGGTACGTTGAGCAGGGCGCCCTGGGCGGCCCCTGAACCGGCGAAGGCCGCCTGTACGGTGAGCGTGGTAGTGGGAAGAAACGCCGCTCCAGAGACCGTAACCTCTTGCCCCGGCGCGGCTACGTACGGCGTCAGGGCGATCGAGGGGGCGGGATGCACGACGAGGCGGCCGGCGGCCACCAATCCACTTGGCTCGCCAGTGGCGGTTATGGTAAAAGCGGCTGCTTGGGCCGCCGTGGGTCCAAGGGCGGCCGGCAGGCTGGAATCCTGACCGGCAATACTGAAGACACCGCTATCCGACGCATGGGCGATGCCCAACTGGCTGATGACGCCGGAGGCATCGGTCTGGGTCACCGTAATCTGTTCATTGGCCCCGAAACCGGCGCCGATTAAGGTGAAGGGCTGAGAGGGTGTGCCCATGGGAGGAAAGATCTCCAGGCGCGGCCCCGCGATCACCAGCGGCGCGGCGGCCGCAACCGCCGCGCCCACTCCAGCGGGCGCGGCCTGGAGGGTAGCCTCCAGCAAGGTACCCCCGTTCCCTCCCAGAGTAAATCCATTGGCGGGAGTAAAACTCAGGCTGGAGGAATCGCCTGCCACCGCCTGAGTGGTGGGAATAACGAACGCCCCATGCACCTGGCCAGACCCATCGGTACTGAGTGGAGCGCCCCCAGTTTGCGTCGCCTTGATGCCGGTCCCATCGCTCAGGGTGATCGTGACCGACGCGTTGGGGGGGAGACCAGCGGCCGAGAACTGGACGGTCTCCCCCGTTACCGCCCGCGAGGGATTGAACACCAGCGATGGCATGGAGGCGCCGCCGGTCGCGGGCGGTAGGATGACGAGCGGGGTACCGGCCACGTTACCGGCGTTATCGGCGGCGTTGATCACCGCCAGACCAGTAGTCGCGGTAAGGGGGATAGCCACGCTTATCGGGAGAAGAGCCCCGGTGGAGGTGCTGGAGGCCCCGGTCACGATGGTGACCACTCCACCCGAGGCATCCGTGAGATCTACCTGGATGGGGGCATTAGGCGCGAATCCCATCCCGCCGATCACGGTCGAGGCTCCGACGGCGGCGGCGCTCGGTGTCGTGGTCAAACCGCGATCAGCCGGGGTCACCACGAAGGGGCTGCCGGCTACTCCCACCGCCTGGGTCGGGGCGCCGGGCGGGGCGGCCCACAAGGCGGAAATCAATCCGACTCCGCCCTGGGCGGCGGAGGCCGGGATGGTCAACTGCAGGGCGGGGAGGGCGCCGGCGGCGTCGGCCACTACGGCCGCGAGCACCGTGAGGGGAGCGGCTGGGGCTTCGCTAAAGGTAAAGGTGACCGTGGCCCCCGGTGGATAATCCTGCCCAGCGACCGTGACCGGGGTGAGCGGGGCGGCGGCGGCGGGAGCCACGACCAGGGTGGGAACACCCGAACCGGCAGCGGACGCGCCGGCCGGACCATCGGTCCTCGGCGCGAGGAGCGCCAGCACCAGGCCAACCAGGGCCAGCAGGGGCACGAGCCATGCTCGGCCCCGCGCGCCGCGGTGATCGCCGGCTCTCCCTAGGCGGCGCGGAATCTTCAGTGCGGAGTGCCTACTCATACCCTTTCACTATCGCATACGACGCGCAAACTCGCGACCCCGTAGCCAACGTACCCATGGTCTGAAAAAGATCCCGATCCTGCGCTTTTAAGCGCATGGAACGATAATTTCCGGCTGAAGCTGGTCCAATCACGCTTCCGCGGCTCTACGCATCTTCCAGCATCATCACGGCCACCCACGCGCCCTGCCCCGTGACGGCTGGGCCAGCCTCGTAGATCGCGGATCCATCCTGTTCGCGGCGAGCGTACCAAACCCGCTCAACCTCGCGAAGGCCAAGCCGCTGGTAGAGGGCCACGGCGGGACCATTGTCCGCGAAGACGGAGAGATGGATGGTAGATACGCGCAACTCGGCTCGCGTCCACGCGATCAAGGTCCGGCAGGCGCTGGTGGCAAAGCCAGGCGGCGCGGGCTCCGCGCGCAGCACGCTATGCAGTTCGGCTCTGCCGTCACGTAGTCCACGCAGTCCCACATGCCCAACCCTCCGTCCGTCCGCCGAAATCATCAGAAACAAAATACAGTCCGGCGGGGTGAGAATGGCGCGATCCAGCCATGCCCGCGTGCGCTCCGGTGTCGTCTCAGCCTGATGAAAGAAGCTGGTTCGGGCGGCGTTCCGCCACCGTGCCAGATCCTGTATCACTGCTGGGTCTTCCACCTCCCGATGCGTGATCGGGATCAGCCGGCCCTCGGGCGTATCCGGGTCTCCCATGAGGAGACGGCTGCCCGAGCCCCCCTTCCAGGCAGCCAGCATGTCCCATCCATTCATGGTCAATCTCCCCCGCAATGTCGATGTCCATCCCCCAAAGGGGGCTATATCAGGAAGTGTACCGTGGCGGTAAGCTATACCCCTATGAGAGTGGCGACCGGTCATGCAATACGCGGTCGTCCCAGGGGGTTGGCATTGTGCATGCGGTAATTCTGGCCGGCGGCCTCGGCAC
>Ga0307373_10014334_pt1 | contig 10933 bp, 8 predicted proteins | sample OX2MG_FD_202534 | JGI IMG/M metagenome (GOLD analysis project Ga0307373, IMG submission 202534) | Soil microbial communities from Risofladan, Vaasa, Finland - OX-2 | ecosystem: Environmental > Terrestrial > Soil > Coastal area > Acid sulfate soil | place: Finland: Risofladan, Vaasa | collected... | reverse complement strand
TGGCCACCCCGAACCAGGGCCGGAGCCGCCGGGCCATGCGCAGCGCCACGACGAGGTCGTCGAAATCGAGCGCCAGTGCCAGCCGGTCGCGGGGGTCCTCAGCCACCGTCGCCCCGGGTCGGGTCGTGGGGGGGCCGCGGCGGGGGCGTCCGGGGGATGCGGTCGGGGGCCCGGGGCCGCTCCGGGGGGTGCGGCGCCGGCGCCCGTCGCGGGGAGGGTGCCGTCGGGGTCGGGTACGCCGGCGGCGTGCTGGGGCGGGACGGGGCCGGTGACGGCGGGTACGGGTCGGCCGGTGACGGCCCACGCCCGGGTCCCGGCGCCGGCGCCGGCGCCGCCTGGCGGACGTGGCGTTCGACCTCGTCGGTGAGCCGCTTCACCTGCCACTGCGCCTCGGCCATCACGACGCGCGTGCGCGCCTCGATGTCGGCGACCCGCGACGCCGTCGGATCCTCGGTGGGCCGCGCCCGGGCAGCGGCATGCACGGCACCGACGATGGCGCGGACGTCACCCACGTCGTGCAACCGGCACCACCGCGCCAGGCCGGCGATCACCCGCGCCGGCGCCCGCGGGTCGCGGAACGTCGCCGTCCCCACCTCCACCGCGTCCGCGCCGGCCAGCATCAGCTCGGCGGCGTCGACGCCCCGGCTCACACCACCGACCCCGACGATGCCGGCGTAGGGGAACGCGGCGCGGCAATCGTGCACGGCGCGCACCGCCACCGGCCGGATGGCGGGCCCCGACAGGCCACCGCCCCCCGGGCCCGATCCCAGCCGGTACGTGCGCCGGCGCGTGTCGATGGCCATGCCGAGCACCGTGTTCACGAGGACCAACGTCTCGGCCCCTGCGTCGAGGGCGGCGCCGGCGATGTCGACGAGGTCGGCGACGTTCGGGCTGAGCTTGGCCCACAGCGGCAGCCCGCACACGGTGGAGGCGGCCACCGCCTGCGCCGTGGCATACGCCGAGTGGGCGAACATCCGGCTGCGGTCCTCCAGGTTCGGGCAGCTCACGTTCACCTCGACCGCCACGACGCCGGGCGCGCCGGCCAGCATCTCGGCGGCGGCGGCGTAGTCCTCGACGCGCCGGCCCCAGATGCTCGCCACCACCCGCGCCCCGCGGTCGTTGAGCGCGGGCAGCTCATCCTCGATCCAGGCGCGCACGCCGGGGCCCTGCAGCCCGACCGAGTTGAGCATGCCCGCCGGCGTCTCGTGGACGCGCGGCGCCGGATTGCCGGGCCAGGGGCCCGCCGCCAGCGACTTCACCACCACGGCGCCCAGTGTGGCGAGGTCGACGTACGCCCCCAGCTCGGCGCCGTGCCCGGCCGTCCCCGACGCGGTGAGCACGGGGTTCGGCAACGACACCGACCCCACCTGTGTCCGCAGGTGGACGAAGCGCCTCACCCGTGCACCTCGCACAACGGATGCACGCTCACCCGTGCACCTCGCACAACGGATGCACGCTCACCCGTGCACCTCGCACAACGGATGCACGCTCACCCGTGCACCTCCTGCAGCGACACCACCGACAACCCGTGGCGCTGCCAGTCGACGATGCCCGCCGCGGCGGCACGGGCCGCGGCCACCGTCGTCAGGCACGGCACCTGGTGGGCGATGGCGGCAGCCCGGATGTGGATGCCGTCGGCGCGCGGGCCGCGACCGCGCGGCGTGTTCACCACGAGCTGCACCCGGCCGGTGGCGATGAGGTCGACGGCATCGGCCGCCCCCGACTCCCCCACCTTCGCCACCACCGTGGCCACCGGTATGTCATTGGACTCCAGGAACGCGGCGGTCCCCGATGTGGCCGCCAGCGTGAACCCGAGGTCGCGGAACGTCCGCGCCGCCTCGAGGCCGCCGGCCTTGTCCCGGTCGGCCAGCGACAGGAACACGGTCCCCTCCGACGGCAGGCGGGTGCCGGCGGCGATCTGGCTCTTGGCGAAGGCGAGCCCGAACGTGGCGCCCACGCCCATCACCTCGCCCGTCGAGCGCATCTCGGGGCCGAGGAGGGTGTCGACGCCGGGGAACCGGCCGAACGGCAGGACCGCCTCCTTCACGCTCACCCAGCCACCGGTGGCGGGCGGGCGCAGCAGGCCCTCGGCCCGCAGCTCGGCCAGCGACGCCCCCGTCATCACGCGCGCCGCCACCATGGCCACGGGCACGCCGGTCGCCTTGGCCACGAAGGGGACCGTGCGACTGGCACGGGGATTGGCCTCGATGACGTACACCGAGCCCTCCTTGACCGCGTACTGCACGTTGATCGGCCCCACCACCCCGAGCGCCTCGGCGATGGCGCGGGTGTGGACGCCGAGCGACTCCACCACATGGGGAGGCAGGGTCTGCGGCGGCAGCGCGCACGCCGAGTCCCCCGAGTGCACCCCGGCCTCCTCGACGTGCTCCATGACGCCCGCGATCAGGACCTCACCCGTGGTGTCGCGCACGGCGTCCACGTCCACCTCGACGGCGTCCTCCAGGAAGCGGTCGATGAGCACGGGGCGCAGCGCCGACACCCCGCCCTCGCGCGTCAACGACCCGGCCAGCTCGGACACGGCGCGTGCCAGGCGCTCGTCGTCGTAGACGATCTCCATGGCGCGGCCGCCGAGCACGTAGCTCGGTCGCACGAGCACGGGGTAGCCGACCTTGGCCGCCACCGTCAGCGCCTCGTCGACCGTGGTGGCGGTTCCGCCGGCAGGCTGCGGGATGCCGAGGCGCTCGCACAGGACGTTCCAGCGCTCCCGGTCCTCGGCCAGGTCGATCGAGGCCGGGCTCGTGCCCAGGACCGACCCGGGGGCGAGCGTGTGCGCCAGCTTGAGCGGCGTCTGGCCACCGAGGCCCACGATGACGCCGACGACGGGGGCGCCGCCCGGGCCCGACCCCGCCGCCGTCTCGGCGTCGATCACGTTGGCCACGTCCTCGGCCGTCAGGGGCTCGAAGTACAGGCGGTCGGAGGTGTCGTAGTCGGTCGAGACCGTCTCGGGGTTGCAGTTGACCATCACCGTCTCGTACCCCACGGCACGCAGCGCCATCGACGCGTGCACGCAGCAGTAGTCGAACTCGATCCCCTGGCCGATGCGGTTGGGCCCCGACCCGAGGATCACCACCCGAGGGCGCTCGCTCGGTTGTACCTCGTCCTCGTCCTCGTAGGTGGCGTAGTGATACGGCGTGCGCGCCGCGAACTCGGCCCCGCAGGTGTCGACCGTCTTGAACGTGGCCCGGACCCCGGCGGCCAGGCGCGCCGCCCGGACGTCGCCCTCGGTGACCGTCGGCGCGCCGTCGCCCGCGGCCCCGGAGGGCGCCGCGCCACCGGACAGGAGGTACGCGACCTGGAGATCGGAGAAGCCGAGGCGCTTCACGGCGCGCCAGGTCCGCCGGTCGATGCCGGCGACACCGCCGCCCGCGGCCCCCATCGCCTCGAGGCGCAGGCGTGCCGCGCTGATGACCGCCAGCTGGTCGAGGAACCAGCGGTCGACGCCGGTGGCGGCGGCCAGGGCGTCGGGGGTCACGCCCCGGCGCAGGGCCGCCTCGAGCTGGAAGACCCGCTCCGGCGTGGGCTCGCACGCCTGGGCGATGAGCTCGTCCTCGTCGAGGAGGTCGTAGGCCACCTCGGCGGGGTCGCCGTTGAGCCCCGCCCTCCCCTGCTCGAGCGAGCGGATCGCCTTCTGCAGCGACTCGGGGAACGTGCGGCCGATGGCCATCACCTCGCCGACCGACTGCATGCGCGTGCCGAGCCGGTCGGTGGTGCCCGGCAGCTTCTCGAACGCCCAGCGGGGGATCTTCGTGACCACGTAGTCGATGGTGGGCTCGAAGCTCGCCGGCGTGGCCCCGGTGATGTCGTTGGGGATCTCGTCGAGCGTGTAGCCGACGGCCAGGCGCGCCGCGATCTTGGCGATCGGGAAGCCCGTGGCCTTGGAGGCGAGCGCCGAGGAGCGCGACACGCGGGGGTTCATCTCGATGACGAGCCGCCGACCGTCGGTCGGCTCCACGGCGAACTGGATGTTCGACCCGCCCGTCTCGACGCCGACGCGCCGGATGCAGGCGAAGGCGTCGTCGCGCATTGCCTGGTACTCGACGTCGGAGAGCGTCTGGGCCGGCGCCACGGTGATGGAGTCGCCGGTGTGCACGCCCATGGGGTCGAAGTTCTCGATCGAGCACACCACGACGCAATTGTCCGCCCGGTCGCGCATGACCTCGAGCTCGAATTCCTTCCACCCCGCGATGGACCGCTCGATGAGGATCTGGTGCACCGGGCTGGCGGCGAGGCCCTCGGCGGCGACGCGCGCCAGCTGCGTCCGGTCGTCGGCGGTGCCGGTCCCCGCCCCGCCCAGGATGTAGCTCGGCCGGATCATGAGCGGGAACCCGATGCGGTCCCCGACCGCCATGGCCTCGTCGAGGGAGTGGGCGAACCCCGACGACGGCACCTGCAGGCCGATCTCCTCCATGGCGCTCTTGAAGCGGTCGCGGTCCTCGGCCGTCGAGATGGCCTCGGCGCTGGCACCGATGAGCTCGACGCCGGCCGACTCGAGGACGCCCCGCTCCGAGAGGGCCATGGCCAGGTTGAGGCCGGTCTGGCCGCCGAGGGTGGGGAGGAGCGCGTCGGGGCGCTCGCGCTCCACGATGGCGCTCAGCACGTCGACGTCGAGCGGTTCGACGTACGTGCGGTCGGCGATCTCGGGGTCGGTCATGATCGTCGCCGGGTTGGAGTTGGCGAGCACCACGCGGTAGCCCTCGGCACGCAGGACCCGGCACGCCTGGGTCCCCGAGTAGTCGAACTCGCAGGCCTGCCCGATGACGATGGGGCCCGAGCCGATGACGAGGATGGTCTCGAGGTCGGTGCGCCGCGGCATCAGACGCGCACCTCGTCGATCATCGACCGGAACCGGTCGAACAGGTAGCGCGCATCGTGCGGCCCCGGCCCGGCCTCGGGGTGGTACTGCACGCTGAACGCCGGCACCGAGAGACACCGGAACCCCTCGACCACGCCGTCGTTGAGGTTCACGTGCGTGACCTCGGCGGCGAAGGGGCCCGACGTCGGCAGCGAGGCGGCGTCGACGGCGTAGTTGTGGTTCTGGCTGGTGATCTCGACCTGGCCCGTGTCGAGTCGTCGGACGGGGTGGTTGCCGCCGTGGTGACCGAAGGGCAGCTTGTAGGTGCGTGCCCCGATCGCCTCGGCCAGGAGCTGGTGGCCGAGGCAGATGCCGAACACGGGCACCCGGCCGAGCAGCTCCGCCACGATGGCCGCCTGCGCCGGGAGCGCGGCGGGGTCCCCGGGGCCGTTGGAGAGCAACACCCCGTCGGGGTGGCGCGCCAGCGTGTCCGCCGCCGGGGTGCCGGCGGGGACCACGGTCACCGTCGCCAGCTCGCCGAGGGTGCGGAGCATGGTCTCCTTCACGCCGAAGTCGTAGGCCACGATGCGCAGCGGGCCCGATCCGCGCTCGTAGGGCGTCGCCGTCGTGACGTCGGCCACCAGGTCGCGTCCCGTCGTGCCCGGCTCCGCCGCGGCCGCGGCCCGCAGGACGGGCTCGGGCGCGGTGCCGAAGGCGCAGCCCATGGCGCCGTCGTCGCGCAGGTGCCGCGTGAGGCGGCGGGTGTCGACCCCGCTGACCCCGGGCACACCGGTGCGCACCAGGAAGTCGTCGAACGACCCCGTGGCCCGCCACGACGAGGGCCGGGGTGGCAGGGCCCGCACGACGACGCCCCGGCACCACGGACGTGCCGCCTCGTCGTCGGCCGACGTGACGCCGTAGTTGCCGATGTGCGGGTAGGTGAAGGTGACCACCTGGCCGGCGTAGCTCGGGTCGGTGACGACCTCCTGGTAGCCCGACAGCACGGTGTTGAACACCAGCTCGCCCGTGGCCACGCCGCCCGGCGGGGCGGCTCCGATCGCCTCGCCCTCGAACACTTCGCCGTCGGCCAGCACGAGCAGGGCGGGCGCCCGACCGTCCGACCACTCGTCGCCGGCGCTGCCCGGGGGACGGCCGGTCATCGCTGCGCCTCGCCGTCGACGACGACCGGCTCCCCGCGCAAGACCGTGTGGCGCGCCCGTCCCGTGAGCACCCGGCCGGCCCACGGCGTGTTGCGGCTGCGGCTGGCGAGGCGGGCCGGGTCGACCTCCCACGTCGCCGCCGGGTCGATCACGCAGAGATTGGCCGGCGCGCCGGGCTCGACGGGACCGCCCTGGTCGCCGCCCCCGGCGCGGTCCAGCCCGGCGATGTGCGCCGGCTGCCACGACATGAGCGCCAACACGGCCTGCGGCGACAGCGGCGCCCGCCCGTCGCCGGCGGTGCCCAGCGCGGCCAGCACCACCGCGAGCGCGGTCTGCAGCCCGAGCATGCCGGGAGGCGCGGCCTCGAGCGTGGCGTCCTTGCGCTCGGGCGGGTGCGGGGCATGGTCGGTGGCCACGGCGTCGATGGTGCCGCAGGCGCACGCGGCCCGCAGTGCCTCGACGTCGGCGCCCGTCCGCAGGGGCGGGTTGACCTTGAACACCGGGTCGTACCCGGCCAGCTCGGCGTCGGTGAGCGCCAGGTGGTGCGGCGTGACCTCGGCCGTCACGGGCAGGCCCTCGGCCTTGGCCGCCGCCACCAGGGCCGCGGACCGGGCCGTCGACAGGTGGAGGAAGTGGACACGCGCCCCGGTCAACCGGGCCAGGGCGATGTCGCGGGCCACCATGAGCTCCTCGGCCTCGGCGGGGACGCCGGGCACTCCGAGGCGGCTCGACCACTCCCCTTCGTGCATGTGCCCGCCGCAGGCCAGGGCGGCGTCCTCGCAGTGCTGCGCCAAGGTGACGCCGAGCCCCCGGGCGTACTCGAGCGCCCGGCGCATGACGGCGACATCCTGCACGCCCGTGCCGTCGTCGGTGAACAGGCGCACCCCGAGCGCGGCCAGCTCGCCCATGGGGGCGAGGTGCTCGCCGGACCGCCCCATCGTGATCGCCCCCGCCACCGCCACCTGGCACGTCGCCCCCGCGCCCAGGGAGAGCACCTCGAGGGCGACGGCTGCACTGTCGACCGGCGGGTCGGTGTTCGGCATGGCGACGACGGCCGTGAAGCCGCCGAGGGCGGCGGCGCGGGCCCCCGTCTCGACGGTCTCGGCGTCCTCACCCCCGGGCTGGCGCAGGTGGGTGTGCAGGTCGACCAGGCCCGGGGCGACGACGCAGCCGCCGGCGTCGAGCACGGTGGCACCGACCGGGACGTCGGCCCCCGGCGCCACCTCCGCCACCACGCCGGCGCGCACGACGACGTCGGCCACGCGTTCGCCGCCCGCGTCCACGACGGTGCCGCCGCGGATCACGACCGTTGGGGGTCCCGGCGCGTCAGGGGCCCGGCCGCGCCCGGACGCCTCAGCCACCGTCGCTCCCGAGCGATCGCGCCAGGCCGGGCGCGTCGCCCGTCCCCGTCGACCCGAGCAGCATGAACAGGACCGCCATGCGGACGGCCACGCCGTTGGACACCTGGCGCAGGACCAGCGACTGCGGGAGGGCGGCGACGTCGTCGGCGATCTCGACGCCACGGTTCATGGGCCCGGGGTGCATCACCAGCGCGCCCTCGGCGAGCCGGGCGGCGCGCGGCGCGGTGAGCCCGTACGACGCGCTGTACTCGCGCACCGAGGGCAAGAAGGCACCCGCGCCGCGCTCGATCTGGAGCCGCAACAGGTAGCAGACGTCGATGAGGGGGAGCACGGCGTCGAGGTCGGTGGAGACGCCCGCCACCGGCCAACCCTCCAACGACGGCGGAAGCAGGCTGCCCGGGGCCACCAGGGTCACCTCCGCCCCGAGGGCACCGAGGGCGAGGACCTGCGAGCGCGCCACCCGGCTGTGGCGGACGTCGCCGACGATGGCCACGCGCAGCCCGTCGAAGCACTCCACGCCGGCATCCTCGAGCTTCCGGCCGGCGCGCTCGGCGAGGACCTCGCGGATGGTGTAGCAGTCGAGGAGGGCCTGGGTCGGGTGCTCGTGCCAGCCGTCGCCGGCGTTGACCACGGCGGCGTCGACCCACCGCGCCACCGCGGCCGGCGCGCCGGCCGACGGGTGGCGCACGACGAAGGCGTCCACGCCCATGGCGGCTACCGTCTCCACCGTGTCGCGCAGCGACTCCCCTTTCTTCGCCGACGACGTGTCGACGGAGAAGGAGAGCACGTCGGCGGACAGGCGCTTGGCCGCCGTCTCGAAGGAGAGGCGGGTGCGGGTGGACTGCTCGGCGAAGAGGGTGACGACGGTGCGCCCCCGCAGCGCGGGCACCTTCGGGATGGCGCGCTGGCCCACCTCGACGAAGGCGTCCGACACCCGGAGGATCTCCTCGATGCCGTCGGCGCCGAGCTCGGCCACCGACAGCAGGTGGCGGCGGCATCCCTTGCCCGCCTCGGCCCCCGCCGCCACGGGCCCCGCGACGGGCACGCGCTGCCTCGGTGCCGCCGTCACCGGGGCACCACGTCCCCGAGCACGACGCCGTCGAGGCTGACGTCGACCTGCTCGTCGATACGCGTGGGCATGTTCTTGCCCACGTAGTCGGGGCGGATGGGCAGCTCACGGTGCCCCCGGTCGACCATCACCGCCAGCTGCACGGCCCGGGCGCGGCCGTAGTCGGCGAGCGCGTTGAGCGCGGCGCGGACGGTGCGCCCGGTGAACAGGACGTCGTCGACCAGGACGACGAGCCGGCCGGCCAGGTCACCGGGGATGTCGGTGGCGGCTTCGGGGAGCACCGGGCGTATCCCGATGTCGTCGCGGTAGAAGGCCACGTCGAGGAGCCCCACCGGGACCGCCGTGCCCTCCACCTCCTCGAGCACGCTGGCGATCCGGAAGGCCAGGGGGACGCCCCCGGTCTGCAGCCCGACGACCACGACGTCCTCGAGGCCCCGGTTGCGCTCGACGATCTCGTGGGCGATCCGGATGAGGGCCCGGTGGACGTCCTGGGCCGAGAGGACCTGGACCCGAGGAACGAAGACCCCACCTCGCGGTGGGGTCAGTCTGCGCTCTCGTTCGGCCACGAAGGCTCCTCCACGGTCCGTCCGGGCCTCACGGGACCCGCTTCACGGTCGTCGGAGGATGGTAGCAGCGAACCGGCCGGCGCCGGGCGCCGGGCCGAGCGGAGTACGTCGGCGTGCCACGCCTCGGTCGTGGCGCGCCTCGGCGTGGCGTGCCTCGGTCGTGGCGCGCCTCGGCGTCGCCGGGAGTGCTCAGCCCCGGACCCGGCGGGCGATGGTGGACAGCACGCCGTTCACGAATCCACCCGAGAATTCCGTGGAGTACTGCTTGGCCAGCTCGACGGCCTCGTCGATCACCACGGCCACGGGCGTGCCGGCCTCGGCGATGAGCTCGTACGTGGCCAGGCGCAGGACCGCCCGGTCGAGGACCGGCATGCGCTCGATCTCCCACCCCTCGGCCGCTGCCGACACCAGGGCGTCGATCTCCTGCGAGCGGTCCACCACCCCTTCGACGAGCGTCGTGGCGAAGGGGTCGGGGGCCACGGCGAGGGCCCGGAGCACGTCGAGCGGGTCGGCGCGCTTCATCTCCGCCTCGTACAACAGGGCCAGGGCCCGCTCGCGCGCCTCGTGTCGGGGCCCTTCCCCGGGCGCCCCCGGGGCGCGGTGCTCGGGCACGGCCGCTGCCGGCTATGCCCGGGTGATGTACTCGCCGGACCGGGTGTCGACCTTCAAGCGGTCACCGGGGTTCACGAACAGGGGGACCTGCACCACGAGACCCGTCTCGAGCGTGGCCGGCTTGCGGGCCCCCGACACCCGGTCGCCCTGCACGCCGGGCTCGGTCTCGGTGACCGCCAGCTCGACCGCGGCGGGCAGGTCGACGCCAACGATCTCGGCCGCGTACATCTGCAGGACGGCGTTGTCACCCTCCTTCAGGTAGTTGGCGGCGTCCCCGAGCGACGCCGGCGACACCTGCAGCTGGTCGTAGGAGATGACGTCCATGAAGACGTAGTCGGTGCCGTCGCGGTAGAGGTACTGCATCTCCCGCTTGTCGACGATGGCCTGCTCCACCCGCTCGTCGGCGCGGAACGTGCGCTCGAGCACGGCGCCGGTCCGGACGTTCTTGAGCTTGGTGCGCACGAAGGCGCCGCCCTTGCCCGGCTTCACGTGCTGGAACTCCACGACGGCGAACAGCCCGTCGGGCAGGTCGAGCGTCATGCCGTTGCGCAGGTCGTTGGTGGTGACAGCCATCAGGCGGCGACGTCCTTGGGGAAAGCGGTCAGGGTGCGGCAGCCGTTCTCGGTGACCACGACGGTGTCCTCCACACGGACACCGCCGATGCCGGGCAGGTACACCCCGGGCTCGACGGTCACGACGACTCCGGGGGCGAGGATAGCAGTCGACCCGGCTCCGACCGCCGGGCCCTCGTGGATGTCGAGGCCGACGCCGTGCCCGGTGCCGTGCTCGAACGCGTCCCCCCATCCCGCCGCCGCGATCAGGTCGCGGCACGCCTTGTCGACGTCCCCGGCGGCGGCCCCGGCGCGCACGGCCGCCACCCCGGCCGCCTGGGCCTCGGCCACCACGGCGAACACCCGGGCCAGCGTGCCGGTCGGCTCGCCGCCCACGCAGAAGGTGCGCGTCATGTCCGAGCGGTACCCCTCGTACACGGCCCCGAAGTCGATCACCACGGGGTCGCCGGCCTCGATCGGCCGGGCCGAGGGCCGGGCGTGGGGCTTGGCGGCGTTGGGGCCCGACGCCACGATCGTCTCGAAGGCGCGGTCCTCGGCCCCCAGCCGGCGCATGGCGGTGTCGAGGGCCAGCGCCACGTCCTCTTCGCGCCCGCCCTGCCCGAGCATGGGGAGCACCTCGCCGAGCGCGGCGTCGGCGATGGCGGCTGCCCGCGCCATGCGCGCCAGCTCGCCGTCGTCCTTCACCTGCCGCAGTGCCTCGACCACGCCGCTCGTGGCCACGGGCTCGGCGACGGCCAGCGCGTCGGCCCAGCGACCCTTGGCGGCCCACGTGACGTGGTC
>Ga0307373_10014333_pt1 | contig 10934 bp, 8 predicted proteins | sample OX2MG_FD_202534 | JGI IMG/M metagenome (GOLD analysis project Ga0307373, IMG submission 202534) | Soil microbial communities from Risofladan, Vaasa, Finland - OX-2 | ecosystem: Environmental > Terrestrial > Soil > Coastal area > Acid sulfate soil | place: Finland: Risofladan, Vaasa | collected... | reverse complement strand
TATATCACGCTCGCGCGAACGGAGCCGCATCGAAGAGCGGCCAGTTATTGCCCACCTCGAAGACCGACGCGGTGGCCGCGCTCATGTCGCGCCGCCGCGCCGGACAACATCACAGGCTGCGACATTAGTCCCTCGATATAAACTATTAATATGATAACTGCGCCGGGAAGCCGGCCCGGCAGTTGGCTGAGCGGCGGATCGACGGCTGCCAAACCACTGGACGGCTGCACCAGGGCAGCCCGGCTTCCGGCACACCATGTCGCGCCGAACGAGACCTCGTCGCGTGATCTGGCCGGGCAAAAGGCTGCGGACCGTGAGCGGCATGCCCAGCGTCTTCCACGGCGTAGCGGTAGAACCCGGCGAAGGTGCACAGCCGACGGGTGACCGTGGCCCCGGCCCGTCCGGCGGCGCGGACTGCCCGCGGGCGGCAAACTAATTCGGTGTCCCGTTGAGGATCTCACGACCGGCCGGAACGGAGCGCCGGCGCGACCGGCAATGTGCAAGGGGTCAGAAATCGCGAAGCTGCCTCAGGGTTTGCACGTAAAGGTCAGTGGAAGAGCGTCGGTGTATTGATTCTTCGCGTCGACCAGATAGATGTACTCGTGCCCGGTGAAGGCAGCGGCGATGCTCCCGTAGCAGCGCGTGGCGTTGTGCCAGACCAAAGTGCTGGTGCCGCGCGCGAAGCGATGCGAAAAACTGCCGCAAGTGAATCCGTTCTTACTGCAGTTCTCGGTTGGGATGATGTATGCCCGAATCGGGAAGGTCGCCGTGCCTGACCAATGGATGGTAAAGCTCTGTGCTGGGCCGTTAATAGTAATATCGTAGTGTTGAGGGCTTACGGTGTTCAGCTGGAACGGTCGCGTGGCTATGGAGGCTCCAGTAGCCGTAGTCGCCGGCACAAGGACGGCGACTATGCTCGCTGTCGCGGCAAGAATAAGGAACCGAAGCCGATGACTTGCAATCACAGCGGCGATACATCCCTTCGATCGCTAAACGGCGGTCAGACGGTCCGGGCCGGTCGAGTCGGCGTGCGCAGGGTAGACATTCAGCCCTGCGCCGGGTGGGCTGAGGCGGCTTGACTGGCGGATGGCGGGGTCAGGGCGGTTCGGGGATTGGCGGCATCCAGGGATTACCGGTGATCGCGTCGCAGAGGGCCGTCAGGATGTTCTCGCCCTGCTTGGCGGCGGTGGAGATGTAGCCACGGATCGCGTACCGGTGCCGGGTGACCTGCTCGGAGCGAGCGCCGACCGGAGATCTTCTGCTGTGTTAACCGCACGTCCCGCTCGGCCTGGTTGGAGGTGGGCGGGATCCGCAGGTCATAGACGAACCGTAGCACGTCGGCCTGCCGGTCACGCAGGCATTCCAGCAGGTCCCGGCAAGGGCTCTGCTTGCGCCCCGCCACCTTCGGCACCTGGGAAAGGCCGAGGAGGACGCCGTGCCGGAACGCGTGCTCCAGCGGCGCGGCAATCTGGTCTGGCACCGCGGGCAGGCCCTGGCCGCGGGCGGTGTTCGCGGCGTGGATCAGCCCCTGCAGGGCTTCGCGGATCTGCACGGGCCAGTGCGCGTCCGGGTAGGTCTCGGCGGCATCGGCAAGATCACGCAGGAGGTGCTGGGCGCAGAGCTGGTGGATCAGCCCGGGGAACTTGTCGTAGACCTGGTACCGGTCGTGCACCACTACGGCCGGACAGGTCCGGGAACACGAACGCGGCGAAGGTGTCCAGCGAGCGGTCGCCGAGGAAGTAACACGCCGAGGTCCGGGCGTCTTCGAGCCGGGCGCCGCACTCGCAGGTCCCCTCCGGGAAGTGATCCACCGTGTCGTCCGGGTCCTCGCTCCAGGCCAGGGCCCCCGGCGCCCCCGGCTGCTTGCCCGGCTTACGCTTCCCGCTCCCGCGCCTGGGCTTCTCCCGCGGCGCCGTGCGGCCCGGCTGGTCATCAGCCGACGGCGGCATCGAGGAGTTCCCCGAGTTGCGGGAGATCAGCCGCTCCAGGACGGCCACCCGCCGCGCCAGCCCGGCGTTCTCCGCCTCAAGCTGCGCGATCCTGCTGTCCCGTTCCGCCAGCAAGCTCAGCAGCTCCGCCCGTGACAACGGCTCATACCCGGCCACGTCCCAAGATCACCACAGTGGCGATCACGATGCACGCACCACCACCCCGCGTGCTGCTCCGTGTCCCACCCGCATCAGCCAAGCACCAGACCCCCGGCCATCAACGGCACGTTCAAGGGCGGCCGGCGATCAGATCTGCTGGTAGATCGCATAGGTGATCGTCCCGTCGGCGTAACCCATCTCGCCGGCGATCTTCCCGTACTCCCGGTCCTCTAGGGTCCTGGTCTCATGTTCCGAGTACTGGGAAAGATTCTCGTACCGGTAGACCAGCCGTACGGTGTTCATCTTCCCAGACAAGCCAAGCAGGACTTGCGGGACAGCATAGCCATGAGACTCCGCGTACTTCTTGTAGCGCTCGACGGCCTGGTGGAAATCCGGCAGGCCACCGTAAGAGACCTGGCCCTCTACATGCACCTCGACGCTCATGGAGACTCTCCTGGGTGTGGAATGACTCGGTGCAGATGACCTCGTGCACGGACCGGCCACCTCGTCGCGCCGCCATCGCTCGCGGCGAAAGTCGTCCGCGCACCAGTGCCATCGCCCGATCGATAATCGACCGCCTTCCCTCCTCGCGTACAGGGGCCAAAGTCCCCGGATCGCGACCTTGGCACCCCGGGACCGCCCGGCATCACCGGGCTCTCGCAGCAGGCGGCGAGCGCGATGCCCTTCCTTGCTCGCGCGGTCGGGCCGTACGCCTCGGCGAGCGAGTAATGGCCGATCGCCACCGTGAGCCCCACCACTACGAAGAGACTCCAGAACCACCCATCGCCAAGCCTGGCGATCAGGATGCCTCCGACGCCCCCCCCGAACAGCCCGGCGCTCGCGCTGACGCCGAAGACGGCAGATTCCAGATGACATCATGTTCACGAAGCTGTCGCTGTCAATGAGCCGCCTCAGCCCACCCGGCGCAGGGCTGAATGTCTACTGCGCAGGTTCGCAGTAGATTGGCATCGAGCACTATGCCAAGGAATCGCTAGCTTTGGCAAGATCTACAAAATGGCCGAGTTGCCATCGCCCGGGAGATCGGCTGCACGGCCGCCGGGTTCTGCGCGATAGGCGGTACCTGCCAGACGGCATCGTTGACGACCCGCGTGACGGCCGTCACCGGATGAGTACCGCCGGGGCGCGGGATAAGGTCTCTACCCGCGATGTGCTGGACCGGCACGTTGAGGCGCTCGGCGGGCGGCTGAGCCTGATGACCGACTTTGGCGACGAACTCTTGCGCGTCGGCTGACCATTGGATGGTCACGCTCCGTAAAGCAGGACGGGTCTGGCTCAGCCTGTTCCCGCACACTTCCTGCGGCCCTCAACGTTGCTGCCCTGCGCTAGCCGAAGATGGCCGCTGCTCTCAGGCTCAGCGTTAGATCGTCTGCCAGTCAGGTGCTAGGTTCGCCGCTCATGGGCTGCCGGGTTAGGAGGACTCACCTGTGGTGCTGGCCTCCCCTGCCTCCTTGAGGGCCTCGTCGGTGACGACGTGAGTTTCCGGCGCACCGCCCAGCTCGGAGAGCTTGGTGGCCACATAGCTGGCCTCGGAAACAGGAGCCAGCACGCCGACGGCGGCCTTGCCCCCTGTCAGCTCGCCGCCGATCCGATCGCGGTCGGCCCGGTCGAGTCCGAGGCCCTTGTGGTGCAGCGCGCCCAGCAGGCCGCCGCCGATCAGGCCGGCTCCGAGGCCGACCGGGGTGCACAGCGCCAGAACGGTGCCGATGCCGGCTCCCTTCCCGATGCTGCGCTTGCCGACTTTCTCTGTCTTGAGGTCGCCATGGTCGTCTGCGACCAGGATGCCGATGGCATCGCCTTGCGCCACCCCTGAGTCCTTCAGAGAGGCAGCCGCCGAGTCGGCAGATACCTCGTTGTCGAAGATTGCCAGAACCACGGTCTTGTCCGACATGAGCACTCCCCGGGTTAGTCACGTGTGAGCTTGCATCGGGTCGCCGCGCCCTGCTCCTGCAGCACAACTCAGATGCTCCTGCGCTGCCGGTTCACGGGAATCACCCGCGGCGGGTGAATGCGCTGGTTCCGCGCGTTGCGGGCGCCCGAGCAAGCTGCAGGGTAGGACGACGGTGGCGGACCGTAGGGGCGGCGACCGGTGCGAGCGAACGCCGTTTCACCCGTATCGGAGGATGCCCGCCGCGGCGGGATGGTGCTTGCCTGGCAAGTGCACCCGTGACCAACGACTCGCCCGCTTCCCTGATCGACACCACCGTGTCGCACTCGGCCAGGGTCTGGAACTACTGGCTGGGCGGCAAGGATCATTACCCGGTGGACCGTGAGGTCGGCGACAGGGTCGCTGAGATGTACCCGGACATCGTCCTGCTCGCCCGCGCCGCGCGGGCCTTCCTCACCCGCGCGGTTCGGTACCTGGCTGGTGATGCCGGGATCCGCCAGTTCCTTGACGTCGGTACCGGCCTGCCGGCCGTTAACAACACGCATCAGGTCGCCCAGTCCATCGCGCCGGAGTCGCGGGTTGTCTACGCCGACAATGATCCCCTCGTGCTGGCGCACGCCCGCGCTCTGCTCACCAGCAGCCCGCAAGGTGCCACCGATTACGTCGAGGCCGACCTGCGGGATCCGGGAAAGATCTTGCGAGAGGCCGCCCGGACGCTGGACTTCACCAAGCCGGCCGCGATCACGCTCATCGCGATCTTGCATCACATTACCGACTTCGACGAGGCACGATCGATCGTCACCCGCCTGATGGAGGTAGTGCCCTCCGGCAGCTACCTGGTCCTCTCCCATAGCACCAATGTCATCTACGGCACGATCTCAGATGAGGCGGTAGGACGCTGGAATAAGTTCGGCAAGCCGCCAGTCACCCTCCGCAGCCCCGAGCAGATCGCCCGGTTCTTCGATGGCCTGGAGGTGCTCGAACCCGGCGTAGTGCCGACCCCCCGGTGGCGTCCCGATGTCGCCGACATCGGTGGCGGCAGCGCAAGGGATGTCGATCAGTTCTGCGCCGTCGGCCGCAAGCCGTAACCCTCGCGGTCCGCGCTCACCCAGCCCGGACTCGATCCCGCGGGCGGGGTCGCCATTGCCGTGTTCATGCGCAGGAATCCGAGCTGGCCGTAGAAGCCTTCCGTGCCGGGTTGCCGTACAGGATGATCTTCTTGTGTCCCCTCCCTGTTCGTTGCCATTCCCCGCCAGGCCGGTTGAAGTACGACCGCTGACCGCAGTACCGCAGCCGACTCCGGCTGCGCGTACCAGTGCGCCGCCTTCGGCAGGGCTAGTGACGCTCTGCACCTGATCCCTCAGCACCATCCCTCAGCACTGCGGAATAGACGCGGTGAACCCAGTTGACCCACCAGTGACGGGGGAGCCTGGCGTATCGATGTAGAGATCGGTGACGTAGTCACCTTGGATCAGCTTGTCCCAGACGTCGGTGGTAATGCCGCGTGAGTTCGTTTCGAGCTGGCCAGCGGTCTGGCAGACGATCTTGACCGGATCACCATCGTGCAGCTGCCCGGTGACCGGGTAGCTGGTACCCGGCCCAGCGCGCTCGTTCAAGGCGCATTGCTGGTCGTTGACGCACGTGTGGAACACGTAATAGGTCGCTGGGGATTCGATTGTCGGGCTGGGCTGTACAGTAACGACGGCGCTCACCTTGCCGTAGTTGTCACTTGTATTGCCGCTGTAGGTATCGTCGTTGATGCCCAGCCACAATTCTCCGGCGTGTGGCCAGCTCGTCGTCTTGAGATCGCTTCCCACATAGTCGATCAACATGGCCTGCGGGGCCACCGCAGTCGATGTGTAACTCCCGGGCTGCGGTGGTGCGCTACCGGTGTAGCTCATCAGCGCCGCCCACTCGGGATACATGCTTGTGGCGCAGTCAGGACAGGTTCCGAGGTCGGTGAGGTTGAGGTAGTTGTCCGCTGACTCGAGCGAGGATCGGAATCCGGCCGGACCGGTGTAGTCCGCGCCGTCGGGAGTCCATGACCCGCTCGCGGTGATGGTTACGGCATCGCTTGGGATGAGCGCGATGCCGGTGTCGACCCAGCCGCCATTGGCAGGAATGGTGACAGTCGCGCTTGCTGGCGGCGGCAGCGACGAGGACGGCGAAGGCGACGGTGGCGGCAGCGACGAGGACGGTGACGGCGCCGGCGCCGGCGTGGATGGTGACGGCGATGGCGTGGATGGTGACGGCGACGGCTGGAGCGAGACCGGGTGCACCGCCACAGCGGGATGGCTTCCGCTGCTGTGCCGGTGCGAGACGGAGGCAGAGAGAGCCGTGCCTGCCGCCACGACTGTGGCCGCGACACCGACCGCGACGGCTGCCTTGACCGGGCTGAGATGCCGGAGCAGGGAGATCCGGTGCACGGTGGCACCTTGCAACGCGGGCGGCGCGCCGGATGGCCACTGCGCCGCCAGCAGCAGCGCCGCTTCGCCCAGATGCGACCGGCCGCGCTTTTCCCAGTCTTTGCCGTAGGCGCCTGATGCGACCGTCTGGAGTTCGGTAATGAAGGTGATCGCGTCGGTCGTCCGGTACTGGGGGTCCTTTGCCATCCCGGCGGCCACTAGCGGCCGCAGCGGCCCGGGCAATGGGTCCAGGGGCACTGGCTCGGAGCGGTGCTGGCGGAGCAGTTCGGCGGGTCCTCCGCTGAAGGGCGGACGCCCGGTGATGCACTCGTAAAAGGTGGCCGTGGCCGAGTAGACATCACCAGCCGGGCTGGCCGGGGCGCCCTCGATCTGCTCCGGCGCCACATACATTAAGGTGCCCGCCGGAGCCGGGCGGTCACCGGAGCGGACCGCGAGGCCAAAATCGGTCAGCTTGCTCACGCCGTCGCCATTGACGAGCACATTCTCTGGCTTGTAGTCGCGGTGCACGACACTGCGCAGGTGCGCGGCCGCCAGGCCCATCAGCGAGCCCTGCAGCACGACGAGGGCAGCCTCCGCTGTGGTACTTCCCTGGTGAGCCAGGATCTCGCGCAACGAGACGCCCTCGATGAGCTCCATCACGATGGCCGCGCCCGACGGCGATTCGACGTACTCGTAAAGCCGGACGACGTTCGGGTCCTCCAAAGAGGCCAGCACTGCCGCCTCGCCGCGGAACATCTCGGCGAATCCCTGGTCGGCTAGGAGCTCACGGCGCAGGTACTTGATCGCCACAAGGATGCCGGACGCGTTATGCCTGGCCAGCATGACATCGCCGAACCCGCCAGAACCAAGCGCCCTCAACTCGGTGTACCCGGGAACATTCCACTCCGGCATGCGAATCTTCCTCCCTTCGCGGCGTCAGGCTGGCTCGCGATACCAGGTGCCACAGCTTGTAAGCGCAGGGGCAAGGCGCACTGGCTGCTGGTGACAAGCGCTCATCAGCACCTGACGTTCACAGCGGTCGAAGCGGTCCTCGGATCAGGGCCAAGGACCTGCAACGTGACCGTCTGCGACGCACTGCCGTGGCCGCTGCCCTCGACGGCGACGGTCACGTACACGGCATGCTGCCCAGCGGTGACCGACTCGCTGAGCGGCTGGGGCGGCTGCCGGTCTGGCTGGAACAGCCACTGATATGAGACCGTCCCGGCAGCACCATTGGTGGCGATCCGTCCGGTCACGTCAACGCCGCACCCGGTTCCCGTCTGCTGCGAGATCACAACACCGGTCACATGGAACGGCGAATGATGGAAGCGCAGGTACAGCACTACGCCGCTAGCCGTCAGCAAGATCACGGTGAGCGCTGAGCCGAACAGCCGCCGCAGCCTGGGCCGACGCCGGAGCGGTACGGGCGGATGACCGGTGCGCCAGACGCTCTCGGCCCTCAGCCCAGCCCGGCCAGCCGACAGGGCAGCAGGAACCCCGGGACCGTACCTTACGACCTCGGTCGGCGGCCGAAGCGGCACGACTTCCGTCGGCGGCCGGAGGAAAGGGCTCGCTGGGTCAGCCAGCCGGGGCCCGATGACCGGCTCACGACCCAGGAAGGTCTGCGTAGCCTCGCCGTCACCTGCGCCAGCCGGCAGCGCCGGACCGTCCGCGGCTGGCCCTTGCTCCATGTTGTCCACCTTTCGGCCGTCGACCTGCGTGGCCATGGTGAATCATGTTCTTGCCGTCAGTAGAATGGGCGCCAATTCCATTGTCAACGCTTCAGCGGAGCACTCTGCCCATCCATTTTCTAACCGGGCTCAGATAGACGCCGACTCGCTGGCCGTCAGGGTCCTCTCTGCCAAGCTGCCCTGAGCATCGTCGGGCCGCGGGCCCGCCAGGTACAGGGCCGACAAGGTACCGAGAATCCCTACCACGACCGCCCCGTACCCAGGACATAGCATTAGATTCCGCCCAGCCGTGGTACCTGACAGGCGCCTGGTGGGCAGGGTTCGTCTCGCGGATGGGCTTGTCATGCGGGTGATCGTGAGTGATGCCACCGCGTCCGGGCAGGGAGACCGCCAGGCTGCTGCTCGAAGACGTCAGTCCGCTGTCGATCGCGGCCTGCTCATCGGCGTCGCTGGTGCCGGCCAGATCCGGGAAGAAGTAGGCCCGTAGGCGGTGGGCCGGGAGTCCGCCACGCCGCCAGGAACTGGTCAGGGCATCCCGACGCTCGGCACCCCGGATCCGGATACGCAGCGGCGTCCTGGGTCTCGTACCGCAGCCGGGTCTCCCGCAATGATTCGCCAGCGACGGCACGAACCGCCGGGCTGCCGATTCTGGGTTTTACCCGGTCGCCCGGGCGTGTGAGAATCCAGTGAAGGCCGGTTGCTCGAGCCAGACTCATGGCTCCGAGTCGGAGCCGTCGCCCAACGTGCTGCCCATGAGCGTGCCAATGGGAATCGTGCGAAACGGGCGCGCCAGGGGAGTACTGACGCGAATCCAGGGACGTTAGCGCAGGTGGGGGAGTCAGGGAGGCGATGCGTCGGGCTCATAATCCGCCGGTCGTGGGTTCGATCCCCACCCGCCCCACAAGGTCTGACCTGCCTGTTTGCGGGACTGGATCGCCCAGTGCGCGAACCTGTCCGGCGAACCAGGTTGGGTTAAGGGGCTTCAGGCGTGTGGTGGATGCTGCGTTCTCGCAGATCGGGGAGGTATCTTGCGGCGGTGACGAAGTCGTTGTCGTCGTGGAGTACGACGAGGTCGTGCTGGGCCGCGGTGGCGCAGATCAGCAGATCTATGGCCGACAATGCGCGGTGCGGCCCTTGGCGCAGCAGGCGGTATTGCGCGGACTCAATCCACCGCCATGCGCCGTTGGGGACCGCGGCATCTGGGTATAGCGCATCGAACATCGCCGACATCTGCTCGTACTCGTCGATGGTGCGGGCTGAGCGGCGGAACTCGACGCGCTGGGGGTGGCAGGAGCCGATCGCGCCCGCGGACACCACGCTGGCCCAGGCTGCCCGCAGCGCGGCGTCCCGCAATATCCGCCACAAGGCGGACGAGTCGAGCAGATAGCGGATCACGCGGCAGGGTCTTTCTCGGCCGCCCGCCGGTGCTCCCATCCCTCGAAGTCCCACTCCGCGGCCAGAGTCGCGTAGCGCTCCAGCGCAGCGATCCGGCGGTGCCGGGCAGCGAACTCCCGCAACGCCAGGTTGACGGTCTCCTTCTTCGTCCTCGCGCCGGACAGCCGCATGGCCTCGGTGAGGGCGTCCTCATCGATATCTATCTGCGTCAGGGCCACGTCCACTCCCGTGTTCGGTTGATGATGTACATTCATAGTGTACATCATCAACATAGCCTGCCCGCGCGTTGTGGCTCATCGTCGGCCTCGCGTTCGTGACCTGCTCAGACGCACTGGCAGCGGGTCGCCGTCGATGAGAATGTGGTTCGCGTACTGAAGCGTTCGGCCCACCGTCGCTTTGACCTGCACGCCTGTGACGGCAGATTGGCCGTTATGCGAACCGCTTGCTGGAGTTGCTGACGGTGGCGGTGTCCAGCATGAGCGGGCCGGGTGCCAGTTCCAGCGCCTGCGTGCGATTTGACCCGAGCAGCAGCGGACATGCGGGCGACCTTTGTTCTTGCTGACTTTCATCACCGTTTAGCTCCATGTCGTATGGCCATTGGGTGCCGCTCGTAGGTTCGGCTCACCTGCACCCAAGCCAACCCGGAGGTTCCGCCCCCATGCCTGAAATGTCTCGACGAAATCTCATTCGCGCTGCCGCCGTCACCGGAGCCGCGGTAGTGGCATCCGTCACCCCCGGGACCGGCGCGCTCGCCGAGTCCGCTGTCAAGCGCCGCCGATACGGAGACATCCGCGACCTCAAGCGCGTGGTGATCCTCACGCAGGAAAACCGCAGCTTCGACCACTACTTCGGCTCGCTCAAGGGCGTCCGGGGGTTCGGTGACCGCTCCACCATCACCCTTCCGGGCGGCTACTCGGTGTGGCAGCAGCCCACCACCCCGCCTGGGCAGCCAGTCACGGCCACGCAGTACCCGTGGCAGCTGAGCTCAGGGACGTTCGCCGGCGCGCAGCCTCCTAGCCCGGAGATCGGCGCGCAGAACTATGGCGGAACCTCCCACAGCTGGGAGACCCAGCACGGCGCGTGGTACGGCGGCCTGATGAACGCCTGGTGGTTTGCCAAGGGCGGCCCCACCACGCTGGGCTTTCTGAACCGTGACGACATCCCCTACCACTACGCCCTCGCCGATGCCTACACGGTCGGCGACGCGTACCACTGCTCGGTGCTCAGCGCAACCGGCCCGAACCGCACCTACCTGTGGAGCGGGACGATCAACGCCGATCAGGAGCACGGCAGTTTCGTCGCCTTCAGCGGCGGTGACGAGCTTGGTGAGTTCCTGAGCTGGCAGAGCTACCCCGAGACTCTGCAGGCGGCGGGCATCACCTGGAAGGTCTACCAGGGCAGCGACAACTTCGGCGACAATGGCGCGGAGTACTTCGCAACGTTCGCCAAG
>Ga0307373_10014332_pt1 | contig 10934 bp, 11 predicted proteins | sample OX2MG_FD_202534 | JGI IMG/M metagenome (GOLD analysis project Ga0307373, IMG submission 202534) | Soil microbial communities from Risofladan, Vaasa, Finland - OX-2 | ecosystem: Environmental > Terrestrial > Soil > Coastal area > Acid sulfate soil | place: Finland: Risofladan, Vaasa | collected... | reverse complement strand
TCAACCGGGCCTTCAACGCCTCGGATCGTCCCGAGGTCCGAGGCGAGCAACGGGCCCGTCGCTCCCGGGCATTGTGACGTGAGTCAACGAATCACCCGTTCCGGACAATTTGACGTGAGTCGATAGGGACCCGCCATCGGCGCGTCCATCGAGTTCGCCCGGCGCCCGTTGGTCCTGACCCCCGAGCGGCTCCCCACCATCCCGCTTCCCATCCACAAGGCCTACGGCATCACCCTTCCTGTCCTGCCGGTCATCGCCGAGGCTGAAGCGTGCGCCGAGAAGCTCGCCCGATATCGCCGGACCGCTCTCGGACGTGACGTCTACGACCTGGCCCAGTTCGCCGGCCGGCCCGTCGACGAGCGACTGGTCCGCCGCCTGTGGGTGCTCAAAGTCTGGGCCGATGTCGTCGACGACGGGCGCGGGAGCGGGCCCCTCGATCCTCACGACGTGCTCGTGCCCCGCAGCGAGCGAGACTTCGCTCCCGACTCCGTCGGTGCCCTCACCCGACCCGTGGACTTGGCGGCATGGGAACGCCGCGTGAGGGACCGTTTCGGCTTCCTGGCCGACCTCGACCAGGACGAACGACGCTGGACGGCCTGCGATCCCCGCCACCGCGACGAGATCCAGGTCGCACTGTCCAACCAAGGCTTCCCGCCTTCACTGAGCTGATAGTAGGAGTCGCTTGGAACCGTGACGAAAGCGAAAGGGGGTATCCGGGATGCCGTGGGCATACCTTGACATATCAAGGCCGATGATCGCCTGGCTTACCTACCGCGGCGAGTACTTCTCGGTCGATACGAATCATCCACAAGCAATAAGTGTCTTCCTGAGTGAACGGCTTCGTGGTGCCTCAAACGGCGCCAGAGCACTCGCGATCGAGATGGCGATCGAGTCTCGACGTCATGACGCCTTCCCGGATGCATCCTCTCGGTTGCGCGGGGTCTACGCCTTCCAGAGTCGCGACGACGCGCTCAGGGCCGCGTCAATATGGAAACTGCCGGCGTTCACCCCAGACAACCTGACGGAACTCGAAATCCTTCCGGGCAGCCAAGTCTCGGTGCACGATTCAGAATGGATCACCCACGAGTTTGCCAGCGGTCCAGGACCCTGGATTGATCGATACTTGGCCGGCGAGCCCCATGGTGAGCATCCGCTTCCGGAGTTGCTAATCGAGGGAAGCGCAACCATCCTCAACACGCCGCTCAGGGAACGAGCCAGTCAAATCGCTCACGACACCTGGCCGGATGCCCGCGCTCCACTCGAAGTCGGTCGAATCGCCTTCGACATCGGCTTCCCCCTTGGTCGAATGACGGCAACCATCAGACCCGACACCGATGGGGTGCTGACCGTCATGTACGACTTGGCTTTCGATGGCAACGATCCCAAATTTGTCGAGGCATTCGGCAAGGCGATCCACGAGCCCGGATACCCGGTCGACTGGAACTCGCTCAGGGCGATTGACGAAGAGAGCTGGTTCCGAGTACCGGACATGCGGCCATTCATGTTCCGACTCGATGAATGAGGTTGAGGTAACCGCTGAACGACACTTTTGGGTCAGCCAGGTTGAGAGCACCCACCGCGCCCTGGGGCAGCACCTCGCCAGTTAGGGGGCCGCCAGGTCGATCACCAGGCCACGACTCGATAGATGCCTCGTCCGACGCTCTCCAATCGGAGATGAGGCGGTCGGATCGACTCCGACGTCATCCGCGACATCGCCCTACGGACCGTCCGCTCGGGGTAAGCGGTGCCGCTGTTGTGCATTTGGCCGTGGACGTCCGCCACCGAGATGGTCTCTGTCTCATCGCTGGCACCGTTGGCAGATAGCGCGTGAAGGGCCGCCACGATCTCGTCCCGGCAGGTGGGAACTGTCGGCTTGCGTTCTCCCAGGTAGATGGGGGGACCAGCGATCGTCGGGCGTGGTTGGCTTTTGGAGGCGCCACCTCCCGAGGTGATGACACGAAAAGCCAACCAACCGGGACGCGTTTCCCCTGGTAGAACGATCGCGATTATGAGAACTGTCCTTAAGCGAGCCAGGCGTTCGCTGCCGCCGCTTGGGCTCGTGGCATCGTGAGCGGCGATGATCCCCCGTCTGTCGATACCGAGCAGCGCACCCCCACGGGCCACGGACTGGCCCGCCACGGAGAACCAGTCGGGTCGGAAGTTGTACGCGGGCCGGACGCCGTACCGAAGGATGGTGGTCCTGGTTGACGCGGACCTTCTCGAGACCTGTCTGACCATCGTGGCGCCTTCGCGGCGGCAGCTCCTGACGAACCTCCTGGACCACGAGCTGCTCCAGGTCTATCGGTACGCCGATGGCGGACCGCCTGTGACCGTCGCTCCGGATCCCGACGTGCCGACCGAGTTGGGAAGGAACTACTACCGGGGTTGGGCGGTCGTCTCGGATTTCGATGCCAAACGTCAGTCCTTCGGTGTCACCTACCAGGAGCGGCCAGGCGTCTACAGCTCCGACCGCATTATCGGGAACGCGATCGGTGTCGCGGAGGTCGACACGACGACCGAGGTCTACCGGAACCTCTCGACGGAGGAGGCGAAGGATCGGCGACGGGCGGATGCACTGGCGTCTCAGGTAGCTCGTCAGGCGATCGGTGCTGACATCTACGTCACCGAGCGTCCGTACCTCCAGGAAGTGGGATGGTCGCTCAACGAGGGGGTCACGATCTGCGACGTGGAACAGGCGCTCGCAGCGATCGGTTTCTATCTTCGCTCGCAGGGAGAGTTCCCGATCGCGAACAAGTACGGGTTCAACCGTGGTCTGTTCTACTGGGTGGGGACGCGCGAGCTCCTGCCGGATGGGTGGCGATGGTTCACTGCCTGCGTCCAGTCCACGACAGGTGCCGATGACGATTCCTTGATCATCCTCGGTGGTTCGATCTTCCAGAGGGTCCAGCGCGCTCTGGAAGCGAGGGACGCCGTCCACCTCGCGCTGAACCAGGAGCAACACAACGACACGCAACAAGAAGCCCTGGGCAACCTCGACCTCGTGCTCGTCCTTCTGATGGCCGCGGTCGATGTGCCGGCGCGCGTCGCGCACCGATGTCTCGCCCTCGGCTCCAACGAATATGAAGCGGCGTGGCAGAAGGACGAGTGGCTTAAGAGGGTCAAGGCGTCTGCCCCCGATCTGGCCAAGGTCGTCGCGAAGGGGACCGATACTCGTGCCACCCTGGAGATCCTCCGGTTGCTCCGGAACTCCCTGCACGGCGCCGCACTGCAGGGTCTCGCTGCTGTGCGTCGGGGTAGGGGTAGGACGAACCTGGTAGGGCTACCTCCGTCGGACGAGGCCGCGGTCGTCGCTGCCATGGAGCGGACCGGAGGTCTGGACACTTGGGGCGTCCGGGAGGTCCTCCCGGGTAGGGTGCACCTCGACCCGGGCGAGTTCGTGGACCGCCTGTTCGGGGAGGTCCTGACGGTCCTGAACCAGCTAATGCGGGAGACACCAGTGGAACGGTTGCCGCACGTGTCGCTCGCACCGTCGGACCTCGGGCCACCCGGACCCCGGATGGACGGGAGCGGGGCGCCCGACACGTTCCATCCCGGCATCCGAACGAGTATCCGCTGGCAACTCGGCTTCTGAGGCTGTCGCGCATGTTTCCCCAGCGCGATTACGCGATGACCGGTTCGGTCAGTCGGCGGAGAAGCAGCCGGGCGTGGGCAGCCCATACGAATCCTTCGGCAACAACGGGGTTGCGTTCATGGTCGACCTGCAATCGACGATTGTTCATCAACCATGACCAGGTCCGCTCGACGACCCACCGTCGCGGGAGCACTTCGAACCGGTGGTCGTGGATCTTGTTCACCACCTCGGCAGAGATGTGGTGGGCACCACAGGAGGCGATGAAGGTGCGCTTGAATCCGCCGTCGCACCAGATCTTCTTCAGCCGACTGGTGCGGCTCCTCGCCCGGCCGACGACAGCGATTCCTCCAACGTTGTCCGACACGCTGGCGGCCACCACGACGACGGCGATGAGGAGCCCGAGGGTGTCGACCACGCCGAAGGTCTTGCGGCCAGAGATCTTCTTTCCGGCGTCATATCCCCTGGTGGGACTGGTCACCGTCGAGGCGCCCTGGACACTTCGGGCGTCGATGACCCCGGCTGGGAGACCTTCCCCGAGCACGCCATCAAGGAGAAGCCCAGCTACTACTGGCACCGAAACATGGCGGCCACTTTTGAGCAGGACACCGTCGGGATTCGACTCCTCGACCTCATCGGGATCGACAGTCTGATGTGGGCCACCGACTATCCGCACCCCGACAGCACCTGGCCACGGAGTCGGGAAGTGCTCGAACACCACTTCCGGGGCATGTCCGCCGACGACGTGGAGCTCATCGCTTCGGGCAACGTCACCCGAATCTACAAGCTGTAGCGGTCGCGCCGCCTTCGATCAGGACGTCTTCGTCTGGCCCTCCGAGTCGTCGGGGCGAGACACTGCCGGGCACCATTTCCCTCGCCGACGCCGCGAGAAATCGTCGAGACCTGGTGAGTAGCCGGGGGGAATCTCACCCCCCGGCGCTCGTAGAACCCGACGTGACAGTCTCCCGTCATCGGGCTCCCACAGGTCGGTTGTTGGTCGATGCAATGAGGTGCCAGTGGGCGAAGAGTAGAGGTTGGCGCTGCCGTGCAGCGACCAGTTCTGCCCAGGCCGACTGTGGCCTCTTTCGCAGTCGTTTGAACTTCTGCATGGCCCACCGAACAATGTGCTCGTCGATGCGCTTTGCGAGGAATGACAACTCGGAGCGGTAGAAGGCTCCGTAGTAGTTGATCCACCCTCGGACCTGGGCATTGACCTCCCAGGCGAGACCGGACAGGTCCGTTCCACTGCGCCGATTGAAGTGCCAATCCCTGATCTTCATGCCGATCGCCTTCTTCGCCTTGTTGCTCATGGCCGGAGAGAAGCTCACAAAGAGCCCTCGTCGCCCAAGAGACCGGCGAGCCCGAAAGGTGTAGCCGAGGAAATCGAAGCTGGTGTGCTCTGAGTTCCCCCGGCGGTTCGCGTCTTTGCAGTACACGACCTTCGTCTTGTCGGGATGCAACTCAAGTCCAACAGACCTGAGTCGCTCGGCGAGAGCAGCCAGAAGGTCTCGGGCCACTTTCTCAGTGTTGCAGTGGATAACCCCGTCGTCTGCGTAGCGCTCGAAGGGAGAGTCCGGATGTTCCCGGTCCATCCAACAATCGATCGCATAATGCATGAACAGGTTCGCCAGCAGGGGCGAGATCGGAGAACCTTGCGGGGTTCCTTTCTCCCGTGCGACCAAGGTGCGGTCCGGCATCTGCATGGGGGCTTTGAGCCACCGTTCGATGTAGAGCAGCACCCAGCGCTCGTCGGTGTGATGAGAAACCGCTTTGAGCAGCAGATCATGGGGCACGCTGTCGAAGAAGGCCCGGATATCAAGATCGATCACCCAGTCCTTCTGCCAACAGCGCTTTCTAGCCATGGCCAGTGCGTCATGGGCACTGCGCCCAGGGCGATAGCCATAGCTGTCCTGGTGGAAGATCGGCTCCAGCTTCTCTTCCAGCAGCATCGCTGCTGCGGTCTGGGCCACCCGGTCGCCCACATTGGGCACCCCGAGGGTCCGGACCCCTGCTCCATGGTCTTTCGGTAGGTTGTTGGCCTCGTCTGCTCCGAATTCCTCGGTACTCACCGTGTCCACGCCCGGCGCCCCGGCATTTGCCAGGACCTTCTTCCACGCCGCAAATACGAGGCGCTTCGGAATGTCGAACGACTTGACCTTCAACTGTGGTCCCGCCATCAGCTCCTCCCCCGAAGGGTTGACCTCTGGTTGACCTGACCTGCCCGGCCCCTTTGCTCTGGTCCCATTGCAGGACCTTCATCGCTACTACGAGCCGGTCCGCCCCTGTGCCTCGGATCGGTACTCTCCCCCATTTGGGGTTCTCCCTCTCGGCGACCAGAGGCCCGACACAGCCTCTCGATTGGTCGCACATCCCGAGACGACAGGTTCTCCTGTTTCATGCCAGCGCCTGCGACGAACTCACGCCACCTATACACCGGGCACCACCAGGGCCACGCGCAGGCAGCTCCCTGATTCTGGACGCGGCCAGGCCGCGTCCTTGTCCCGGGGATATCCACACTCCCCGGTTTCGATGCCATCATGTTTGTTTCGATGCGTCAGCAGTGGTTTACACATGTTCGTCTTCTCGTCGCTTACCTGACCCGCTGTTTGCGGGCCTTCTCCGCAGTCGCTTCCCACCCCGGCTCTTGACCGGCATGACACTGCGGCGGTTTGGGATCTCCGCCTGCACGGCGAACCCGGAGGGCCTCCCTCCATCACTGGCACAGCACGGTTCGTGCTGACGATCTTCTACATCGTCACCACTCTCCTTTCAGGACACACGTGGATGAGAAACCTGGCTCACTACGCGGCGACCTCCGTCTCCTGCTCGTCGGATCGCTCGACCATCACCCTGTGGGTGCCGAAAACCTCATCCGGGGCTCCAACCAGGGACGATGTATCAGGAGGGCGCGTCGATGCTTGCTGGGCGAAGCAGGTCCGGGATTGGGTGGCACCAAGGGTGGGAAACGATGCGGTCGGCCTCGTAGATACCCAGGTCAGTGTGCTGATCGAGTTTTCGGCACCCACAGGCCCAAAGCTCTGGCCCAAAGCTCAGCTCCGGTGACGCGGGGTTCCTGCCTCCGCAGGGTCCTTCAGCTGCAGGGCGTTGATGTAGATGGTGGTGAGATGCTCCACGCCATCCTCAAAGCTGCAGTCGAGCTGGCCCTGGGTGAGCCACATCTCGGGGAACCTGTTCGTCATCGAGCCGAGCACGGCCGAGGCGATGGTCGGGTCGAGCCTGGGATCGACCAGCCCGTGACGTTGAAGCTGACCGATCGAGTCGGCGACAAGCTCTCGGTACCGCTCGTGTCGTTGGAGGCGAGCCGCATTGAGCCCTTCGTCGTAGCGCGAGACCTGCTCGATCACGCCCATGATCCGGGCTTCCCGGCGGTAGCTCTCGAGGTGACGACGAATGGCTTCTCGGATGCGCTCGTGAGGAGTCGCCGTGGAGCCCGGTGCGAGGATCACCTCACCGACGGGCGCGCTGAGTCGCTCCTCCACCTCCAGCGCGACCTCTCGGAAGATCTCCTCCTTGGACTCGAAGTAGGTGTAGAAGGAACCGTGCGACAGTCCGGCCCGCTCCGCTATGTCCGAGATCCTGGCATCGAGGAATCCGTCTTCCTCGAAGATCTGCTTTGCAGCATCAACCAGTCTTGCCCGCGTCAGCGCCCCTTTGCGCGAACGTGGGCCACTCGACTTCTCGGTGATCTCCCGTGCGGTTACGGGCACAATCCCTCTCCTCTCCCGTCTGCACGGCCACTACCCTCGGGCAACCTGACCGCCTCCCGGCCGGCCGTGACGGACCTATGGGTCAGGCGAGACGGGCACACAGGGTAGAGCATCGCTCAGGCTTGGAAGGTGGCTCAGGCGGCCAGCGGGACCTTCATCACCTCGGCGAGGTTTCCGCCCATGACACCCGCGATGTCCTCTCTGGGTAGGCCCTCGAGCTCCTCCACGTATGCCACCGGGTCGGACATCCCCTCGGGATGGGGGTAGTCGGACCCGAACACGACGCGGTCCGCTCCGATCAGGTTGATGAGGCCTCGTGGGTCCTCTTCGTGGAACGGGTGGATCCAGATGTTGCGCTTCAGCACGACGAGCGGGTCCTCGGCGTAGAAACTGGGGTTCTGCGCGTAGGAGTGGCCGAGAGCCTCCACCAGGGGACGCACCCAACCCGACCCGTTCTCGACGGGGAGGATCCGCAGGGACGAGAACCGGGAGAGGAGCCCGTGGCCGATGAGGGATGCCGCCGTGTCGAAGATGCCGCGGCTCTGGGTGTGCATGATGTCGAGGAAGGCCGACGGTCCGGCGAAGGGGAGGTGCTCACCTTCACCCCTCCCCTCCCAGAGGTTGTAGTACCTCGTCATGCCGTCGTCGGAGGAGTGCATCCCGACAGCGATATCGAACTCGGCGACCTTCTCCCAGAAGGGGTCGAACTCCGGCAGGGCGAACGACCGGAAGCCCTCGTAGCCGGGCACAGGTGCGGGCCTCACGAGGACGATCTTCGCCCCCCTCTCCGCTACCCACTCCAGCTCCCTGATCGCCTCGCTCACGATCGGCAGTGTGATGACCGGAGTGGGGAAGATCCGCTCCTGGTAGTTGAACGACCAATGCTCGTGCATCCACTGGTTGAGAGCGTGGACGACCACGTGGCTGGCCTTGGGGTCGTTGCGCAGCCGTTCCTCCAAGAGGCTCGCCAGCGTCGGCCACATGAGCGCCCGGTCGATACCGAGCTCGTCCATCAGGGCGGCACGGGGCTCGGGAGCGAAGAACGCCTCCGGCGCCCGCATCGCCTCGCCCATGATCTCCCGGCGGGACTTCCCTTCGGGGTTACCGTGCTTGAAGAACTCCTCCTGGGCTCCCGGCCGGGCCACCACCTCAAAGGTGGGATTGGGGATGTAGTCGGAGATGACGTTCCGCACGGCGATCTTGTCACGCCCGTTGACCTGCACGTACTTGATCAACCCCTCGTACTCGGGGGGGAGGAACTTCGTGAACGCCTCAGGCGTCTCGTACATATGGTTGTCGGCGTCGAAGACGGGAAAGTCGACATGGGTCTTGGGCATGGCCACCTCCATCGGCTGGCGGAACGGTGCGGGGGGGTAACGCTACCAAGATTTGACATCGACGTCAATATCATGTGAGAATGCAGATGCCCGTCCGTTACGGGGGCAGGCTGCGCGAACTGGGGGTGGGGGCAACCAAATGAAGGTTCGAGTCGATCCCGATAAATGCCAGGGGCATACGCTCTGCGCCATGGAGGCACCCCAGGCCTTCGAGCTCAGCGAGTTCGACGGGCACTCCACCGCCTTGTTCGAGGACGTCCCGGCCGAGCTCGAGCAGGCCGTGCGCGACGCCGCCGCGACCTGCCCCGAGCAGGCGATCCTCATCTGGGACTAGCCAGGGGCGCCACTGCGCGCCATCCGACGAACGCAGCCGTCGAACGGCCCGACGGACGCCAACCGCGCACCACAGAAGCCGATCCACGAGGAGGAACCCGGATGAGCGCCGAAGGCGACAAGCTCACGCCATTTCATTTCGACCGGCACACGCCGGACTACATCGATCACTTCTCCGAGATCACCCACGAGCTGCATGCCCGGTGCCCGATCACCTGGACCGAGACCTACGGCGGCCATTGGGTGGCCAGCGGCTACAAGGAGGTCTTCGAGATCGCCCGGAACGGGACGCTCCTGTCGAACGACAACGACTTCAGGGGCGAGCGCAAGGGGTACAAGGGGATCTCGATCCCCGGGCAGCCCGAGCGGGAGTCGAGGGGCGGGTTCTTGGAGATGGACCCCCCGGAGCAGCGCGACTACCGCCGGGCCCTCGACCCCTACCTGTCGCCGGCGGCGGTCGCCCGCTGGAGGCCGATGGTGGAGGACCTGACCCGCGCCTGCCTCGACGAGCGGATCGAGACGGGACGGATCGACTTCGTCGACGACCTGGCCAACATCGTCCCGGCAGTCATGACCCTGGCGCTCATGGGCCTGCCCCTCGTGGACTGGGTGGTCTACTGCGAACCGGCCCACGCGACCGTCTTCACCCCGCCCGACTCGCCCGACATGCCGCGGGTGTTCGAGGTGGCGATGGCCATGGCCGCCCGCCTGGCGGAGTCCATCGTGGACGTGCGGTACAACCCACGTCCGGGCATGGTCAGCGCCCTGATCGAAGCCTCCATCTGCGGAACGCCTGCGACCGATGACGACGTCAGGGACACGCTGATGCTGCTCATCGGCGGGGGGTTCGACACGACGACGGCCCTCACGTCGCACTCGCTCGAGTGGCTCGGCCAGAACCTGGCCGAACGCGACCGGCTGCGCAACGACCTGGCCGGGCTGATCGACTCCGCCACCGAGGAGTTCCTCCGCTTCTACACCCCGGCTCCCGGCGACGGGCGCACCGTCACCTGCGACTACGAGCTGTCGGGCAAGAAGCTCGAGGAGGGCGACCGGCTGTGGCTGTCCTGGGCCATGGCCAACCGCGACCCGTCGGTGTTCCCCGAGGCCGACACGCTGAGGATCGACCGCAAGCACAACCGTCACACCAGCTTCGGTCTCGGCCTGCACCGCTGCATCGGATCGAACGTGGCCCGCACCGGGTTCAAGGCCATGCTCACCGGGGTGCTGGAGCGCATGCCGGACTATGAGTGTGATCCCGCCGGGACGGTGCACTACGACACCATCGGGGTCATCAACGGCATGAAGCACCTGCCCGCGACCTTCACCCCCGGCACGCGTCAGGGTCCCGGACTCGACGAGACCATTGCCCGCTGGCAGAAGGTCATCGACGATGAGGGCCTGGCCGAGCCGGTCATTCGGACCTCGCAGCCCGAGGAGGGCACGGCCTGACGATCACGAATCGATCCCGACACTCATCACGAGCCTTCGAAGAGCCCGGGTAACGCCAACCGCACAGGAGCACTCCAAATGCAGATGAACGACATGATCCTCGTCAGCATCGACGATCACTCGATCGAGCCTCCCGACATGTACGAGCGCCACGTGCCCCAGAAGTGGAGGGACCAGGCGCCCAAGATCGTTCGGGGCGACGACGGCTTCGACATGTGGACCTTTCAGGGCCAGGCGACGTCGACCCACTTCGGTATGGCCGCCACCGTCGGCTGGCCACGTGAAGAGTGGGGTTTCAACCCTGGCGCCTTCTCCGAGCTGCGCCCGGGCTGCTTCGATGTGCACGAGCGTGTTCGGGACATGAACGCGAACGGCGTGCTGGCCTCGATGTGCTTCCCCACCATGGCCGGGTTCAACGCCCGCACCTTCACCGAGGCGGGCGACAAGACGCTGTCGTACGTGATGCTCCAGGCCTACAACGACTGGCACATCGAC
>Ga0307373_10014331_pt1 | contig 10934 bp, 8 predicted proteins | sample OX2MG_FD_202534 | JGI IMG/M metagenome (GOLD analysis project Ga0307373, IMG submission 202534) | Soil microbial communities from Risofladan, Vaasa, Finland - OX-2 | ecosystem: Environmental > Terrestrial > Soil > Coastal area > Acid sulfate soil | place: Finland: Risofladan, Vaasa | collected... | reverse complement strand
CCGTGCGCAGGTCCGGCGCCGCCCGATGACCCGCGCATCCGCCCTGCCATGGAGCTGAACCTGAAAGGCAGGGTGGCGCTGGTCACGGGCGCCGCCGGCGGCATCGGCGCGGCGATCGCCGCGGCGCTGGCGGCCGAGGGTTGCGTGGTCTACCTGGGCGACTCGGACGCGGACGCGGCGGCGCTCATGGCGGCGTCGCTCGGCAGCGCGTGCCACGCGCTGGCCATGGACGTCGCCGATGCCCCGGACGCGAGGCGCGCGGTGCAGCGGATCGTGAGCGAGCAGGGACGCATCGACATCCTGGTCAACAACGCCGGGATACTGAAGACCGGCTCCGTCGTCGAGGCGACGATCCAGGACTGGGACGAAGTCTGCCGGGTCAACCTCTCCGGCGTGTACTACTGCTGCAAGGCGGCGCTGCCCGCCATGCTCGAGCGGCGCTCGGGAAAAATCATCAACATGGCGTCGGTCTCGGCCTTCAAGGGCGGCGGGGCGCTGGGCAACGTGCTCTACGGCGCCACCAAGGCGGGGGTCGTCGCGTTGACCAAGGGCTTCGCGCGCGAGCTGGCGCCATTCGGGATCAACGTCAACGCGATCGCCCCGGCGGTGACCGAGACGGCCATGACGAACCCTTTGCTGACGCGCGAGAGCCGCAACGCGGTTCTGGCGGCGATACCCCTCGGGCGCTTCGCGTCCACCGCGGAGATCGGGCAGATCGCCGCGTTCCTCGCCTCGGACGCGTCCGGCTACATCACCGGGGAGACGATCGCGGTGGACGGCGGCTACCTGACCCGGTAGCCGCCCGCCGTCACCCTATGCCACGCGCACGCGCCAGCCGAATCCCCGCGCGCGCCGCCCGGTCAGCTGCCGTGCAGGTTGTGGACCTCGGGAAAGAACAGGTCCTTCCACGATTTGGGCTTCACCTTGATGGAGCCGATTTGGTACATGAAGTCGGCATACTTGAGGATTTTGTGCGGCGTGGTGGTGAACTTCACCAGCGGGTCATCGAGCACCGTGAGCGGCAGATTCTGCGGGCCCTTGTAGTGCGCCCACTTGATGTAGTTCTCGGCCGCGGCGGGCTTGCTCTTGTTGATGTCCGCGATCGCCTCGTCGAACGCGGCGAGGAACGCGCGGTAGATCTTGGGATTGTGCTTGCGAAAGCTGCCCGTCGCCCACACCACGGTGAAGGTATGGGGCCCGCCGACGATCTTGTAGGAGTCGAGCACGGTGTGAATGCCCGGGTGCTCGAGCTCCTGGTACTGGAACGGCGCGGCCGTGAAATGCGCCGTGATCTCGCTGGCCGGAGACAGCAAGGCCGCCATGCCGTCGGGGTGCTTCATCGAAACGGTCAGCCGGTCGAGCTTGTTGTAGTCCTTCTTCCCGAACATCTGGGCCGCCGCCATCTGCAGGTTCACCGCCTGGAACGACACCTTGACCGCGGGCAGCGCGATCTTGTCCTTGTCGGTGAAGTCCTTGATGGTCTTCACGTTCGGGTCGCGCGTGTTGAGGTACAGCGGCATGGTGCTCATCGCGCACACGCCGCGCACATCGAGGTTGTCGCGGGTCTTCGCCCACAGCGTGATCAGGGGGCTCACGCCGCCCGAGGCGAAGTCGAGGCTCCCCGAGATCAAGGCGTCGTTCATCACGTTGCCGCCCGCGAATGTCGCCCACGTGACCTTGACGTCGCCGAGGCCTTCCTGCTTGGCGTACTTCTCGAGCAGCTTCTCGTGCTGCATGTACATCAGCGGCAGATAAGCGATGCCGTACTGCTGGGCGATCCTCACCGTGCTGACCTCGGCATGTACCGGCAGCGCGGCAACCGCCGCCAAGGCGGCGGCAACGCAAAGCGCCTTCGAATTGCTCCTCATGAATCTCATCTCCTCGTGGTGGTTGGGCGCGCAGTGCGGCGCTCGAGTTCGCCGACCGTTTCGTCGCGCGCGGCAAAATCGCACTGTGCCGCAGTTGCCCGCCTGAGGCAACCGCGCCGCGGGGCGATGGACCATTGTTTCGATTGCGGCACCCCGCTCGCGAAAGCAGCATCTTCCTGACACCGGAGCGCGTTACGACGATTGCCATGAACCAAGCAACTTACGATTTCATCGTCGTGGGCGCCGGCTCCGCAGGCTGTGTCCTCGCCAACCGGCTCACCGAAAACGGCAAGTACCGCGTTCTGCTGCTCGAAGCCGGGCCGCAGGACCGCTATCTGTGGATCCACATCCCGATCGGCTACGGCAAGACCATGTTCCACAAGGTCTATAACTGGGGCTTCTACACCGAGCCCGAGGCCACGACCAACCACAGGAAGATCTACTGGCCGCGCGGTCGCGGGCTGGGCGGATCGAGCTCGATCAACGGTCTGATCTTCGTGCGCGGCCAGCAGCAGGATTACGACCACTGGGAAAGTCTCGGCAACCGCGGCTGGGGATGGAAGGACGTACTGCCGTACTTCATCCGCTCGGAGCACAACACCCGCGGCGCGAGCGCCTATCACGGCGCGGACGGGCCGCTGTGGTGCTCCGACATCGGCGAGCCGCACGAGCTGATGGAAGCGATCATTCGCGGCGCGAACGAGCTCGGGGTCCCGCGCAACGATGACTTCAACGGAGCGACCCAGGAAGGGGTCGGCTATTACCAGCTGTTCACCAGAAACGGCTGGCGCTGCAGCACCGCGAGCGCTTACCTGCGCCCGGCCGTGAAGCGGGCCAACCTGCGCGTCGAGACCGACGCGCTCGTGACCCGCGTGCTGTTCGACGGCAGGCGCGCGGTGGGCGTGCGCTACCAGCAAGGGGGCCGCTCGCTCGAGGCACGCGCCGCGGGCGAGGTGATACTCGCCGCCGGCGCGATTCAGAGTCCTCAGCTGCTGCAGCTCTCCGGCATCGGCGAGGGACGGTTTCTGGCCTCCATGGGGGTGCCCGTGGTGAGGGATCTGCCCGGCGTCGGGAACAATCTGAGCGACCATCTGCAGCTGCGCGTGATGTACAAGGTGGCCAAGCCGATCACCACCAACGACGATCTGCGCACGCTGTCAGGCCGCGCAAGGATCGGCCTGAAGTGGCTGCTGTTCAGAAAGGGACCCTTGGCGATGGGCATCAACCAGGGCGGGATGTTCGCGCGCATCCTGCCCGAATCGGCATCGCCGGACATTCAATTCCATTTCGCCACGCTGTCGGCGGACCTGGCCGGAGCCAGACCGCACCCGTGGTCGGGCTGCACGTTCTCCGTGTGCCAGCTGCGTCCGGAGTCGCGCGGCACGGTGATGATCCGCTCGCGCGATGCGCAAGAGCCCCCGGCGATCCGGCCGAATTACCTGTCGGCGGAGGCGGATCGCCGCTGCGCGGTCGAGGCGCTCAAGTTCACGCGCCGGCTCGCCGCCGCGCAGCCGCTCGCGCCGTACCTCGTGCAAGAGTACCGGCCGGGCGCCCAAGTGCGGACCGACGAGGAGCTGCTCGAATTCGCGCGCCAGTACGGCGCGACGATCTTTCACCCCTCGGGTACCTGCAAGATGGGCTCCGACCCGGCCGCGGTGGTCGACCAGCGCCTGCGGGTCAACGGCATCGCCGGGCTGCGCGTGGCGGATTGCTCCGTCATGCCGACGCTCGTCTCGGGCAACACCAATGCACCGGTGGTGATGATCGCCGAGAAGGCCTCGGCTCTGATCCTGGAGGATGCGGCGATGCAGTAGGGCCGCTGCGTCGCCGGCGGCGCGGCGCGCCAGGCGTTTGCCTTTCCGCAACCCGCTCACTAGACTCGCCCGCGACATGAAATCCGTCCGCATCGGCGCCGGCCTGGGGTTCTACGGCGACTCCTGGCGCCCGGTACGCGCGTCGCTCGAGCGCGGCGGCGTGCAATACATCGCCTCCGATCACCTCGCCGAGCTCACGCTCGCGATCCTGCAGAAGGATCGGCAGAAGGATCCGGCCGCGGGCTATGCGCGCGACCTGGTGCCGATGCTCGTCGACCTGTGGCCGCTCGCGGCGCCGCGCGGGGTGAAGTTCGTGCTCAATGCCGGCGGCCTGAACCCGCTCGGCGCGCGCGCGGCGCTCGCCGCGGCATTCGCTGCCCGCGGCTGGAAAGCGCGCATCGCCACGGTGAGCGGCGACGACGTGGCCCAGCGCCTCGACGAGCTGCGCGCCGCGGGCGAGCCGCTCGCGCACATGGACTCGGGTGCCGACATCGCCGGGGTGCGCGCGCGGCTGCTGTTCGCCAACGCCTACCTCGGGGCGCAGCCGATCGCCGAGGCGCTGGCGCGCGGCGCCGACATCGTGCTCACCGGGCGGGCGGCCGACGCGGCGCTCGCACTCGGGCCGCTGGTGCACGAGCTCGGCTGGCGCTGGGACGAGTGGGACAAGCTCGCGCAGGGGCTCACGGTCGGGCATCTGCTCGAGTGCTCCGGGCAGGCGAGCGGCGGCAACTTCGGCTCGGCGCTCGAGTGGGCGAAGATCCCGGATCTGCTGCATCTGGGCTACCCGATCGCGGAGGTGACAGCGGACGGCGCGGCGCTGTTCACCAAGGCGCCCGCCACGGGCGGGCGCGTTTCCTTCGACACCCTGCGCCAGCAGCTGCTCTACGAGGTGCACGACCCGCACGCCTACGTCTCGCCCGACGTGGTGCTCGACATCGGCAGCCTGCGCCTCGACGACCTGGGGGGCGACCGCGTGCGCGTGACCGGAGCCGGGGGCGCGCCGCGCCCGGCGAAGCTCAAGATCGTCGCCGGCTACCACGACGGCTGGATGGGCACGGGCATGATCGGCTTTTCCTGGCCCGATGCGTACCGCAAATGCGCAGCGAGCGCAGCGATCATCGAGGCCCTGGTGACCGAGAATCGCCTGCCGGTGGAGGAGACGAACGTCGAATACGTCGGCTACGACTCGCTCCTCGGCGCGAACGCCGACCCGACCTACCGCGAGCAGCTGAACGAGTGCTTCCTGCGCATGACCGTGCGCACGCAGGACAGACATGCTGCGGAAGCCTTCGGCCGGCTCTTTCCCTGGCTCGGGCTGTCGGGGCCGCCGTACGCGGGCGGCTTTCACGGCATCGAGCGCGCGAAGGAGCTGCTCGGCATCTGGCCGACGCTCGCCGCGCGCGAGCTGATCGAGCCGCGGGTCGCGGTGAGCGTGGAGGACGTGTGATGCGCGTGCCGCTATGGAGAATCGCCCACGCCAGGAGCGGCGACAAGGCCGACCGCGCCGACATCGGGCTGTTCGCCTACGACGCCGAGACCTACGCGGTGCTCAAGCGCGAGGTCACGCCCGAGCGCATCGCGGCGCACTTCGCCGCGCTCGCGCGCGGCCCGGTCGCGGTGTACCCGCTCGACAATCTGCTCGCGCTCAAGATCGTGCTCGAGGGGGCGCTGCAGGGCGGCGCGGCGCGCAGCCTGCGGATGGACAATCTCGGCAAGAACGTCGCGGCGGCGCTGCTCAGGATGGAAATCGACGCGCCCGCGACGCTGCCGCGGCTCGCCGCAGGCTGAAGAGCGCGGCCGAAATGGGCTATCATCTGCGTCCCGCCGGAACCTCCTCCGCATGAAGCTCGCCACTCTCAGGGACGGCACGCGCGACGGCACGCTGCTGGTCGTGTCGCGCGAGCTCGGGCACGCCCTCAAGGCGGACCATCTCGCCCCCACGCTGCAGGCGGCGCTCGACGACTGGGACTACCTCGCCCCGCAGCTCGAGCAGCTCTACAACGAGCTCAACGCCAGGCCGCCGGGGCCGGCGTTCGAGCTCGACTTGGCGCAGCTGATGGCGCCACTGCCGCGCGCCTATCAGTGGGCCGACGCGAGCGCCTATCTCAATCACGTGGAGCTGGTGCGCAAGGCGCGCGGCGCAGAAATGCCGCCCGAGTTCAGGAAGGAGCCGCTCATGTACCAGGGCGGCTCGGACTCGATGCTCGGCGCGCGCGACGACATCGTGATCGCGAGCGAGGACTGGGGCATCGATCTCGAGGCCGAGGTCGCGGTGATCACCGGCGACGTGCCGATGGGCATCGAGCGCGACAAGGCGCCGCAGCACATCCGGTTGCTCGCGCTGGTGAATGACGTGTCGCTGCGCAACCTGGTCCCGGCGGAGCTCGCCAAGGGCTTCGGGTTTTTCCAGTCGAAGGCGTGGACCGCGTTTTCGCCGGTGGCGGCGACCCCGGACGAGCTGGGCGAGGCCTGGGACGGCAAGCGGCTGCACCTGCCACTGCTGGTGCACGTGAACGACGCCGAGCTCGGTCATCCGGACGCCGGGCGCGACATGAACTTCCACTTCGGCCAGCTGATCGCGCACGCGGCGAAGACGCGGCCGCTCGGCGCCGGAACGATCGTCGGCTCGGGCACGGTCTCGAACAAGGACCGCTCAGTCGGCTGCGGCTGCCTGGCCGAGAAGCGTGCGCTCGAGACCATCGAGCACGGCGCGCCGCGCACTGCGTTTCTGCGCTTCGGCGACCGCGTGCGCATCGAGATGCTCGACGCGCACGGGCGCTCGATCTTCGGCGCGATCGATCAGCGCGTAGCGCCGCTCGCCAGCAGGGCCGCCCAGCCGCAGCCTGCGGCGGAAGAACCGGCCACCTCCTGACGCGAGCCGACTGCCATGACCTCCCGCTCCCCTTCGCCGCGCCTGTGGTTCGCGCTCGGTGCCGTCGCCTGCGCCGGGCTGCTCGCTTACGCTCTGGTCCTGCAGTACTTCCAGGGCCAGGATCCCTGCCCGCTGTGCCTGGTGCAACGCGGCTTCTTCACCCTCGTGATGGTGGCGTTCCTGGTCGGCGCCGCGCACAACCCAGGGCGCTCGGGCACGCTCGTGTACTCGGTGCTCGCGCTGCTGTCGGCCGCGGGCGGCCTCGCGGTCGCGGGGCGCCAGGTGTGGCTGCAGCACCTGCCCGCGGATCAGGTTCCGGCCTGCGGACCCGATCTGTACTTCATGCTGCAGAACTTCCCGCTCTCGCGCACGCTCGAGAAGCTGTTCATCGGCACCGGCGAGTGCGCCGAGGTGAAGTGGCGGTTCCTCGGCCTGTCGATCGCCGAATGGTCGCTCGCATGGTTCGCCGCGCTGGCGCTGTATGCGCTGTGGATTGCGGCGCGCACGCGGCGCGCGCGCTAGCACCCGCAAGCGCGGTTCGGACAAGAAGCAAAACACGCATCGGCGCGGACCGAGCGTGAAGCTTGCACAGACGTCAGCCATATCAAGCGCGCCGAGCGAGGCGGGTTGACAGGCATCTTGCGCGATGAAACAGTTTGAGTCGGCGCGGTAACAGCGCCGCAAGGCGATAACAATACGCAAGAAGCTTGGGAGCGCGGCATGGGCGCAAGGGGATTGACGGTCTGGGTGCTGGCGTGCACGTTGTGGGCGGCGAGCGCCTACGGGGCGAGCCCCGCCGAGCAGGTGAAGTCGATGGTCGAGGCCGGGCGCATGAAGGACGCCTACGCGTACGGCCTGCAGCACCGGGAAGCTTTCGGCGAGCCGGTGTTCGATTTCTATTTCGGCATCGCGGCGGTCAATACGGGGAACGCGGGCGAAGGCGTGCTCGCGCTCGAGCGCTACATCCTTCGCTACCCGAACAACGTTTCGGCGCGCCTGCAGCTGGCGCGCGGGTATTTCATCCTCGGGGAGGATGCGCGCGCCCGCGAGGAGTTCCAGGCGCTGCGCAAACTGTCGCCGCCTTCCGACGTGGCCGCCACCATCGATCGCTATCTGGACGCGATCCGGCTGCGCGAAACCCGCTATACGCTTAGCAAGGGCCTGTACGTGGAAGCGGGGATCGGCACCGACTCAAACGTCAACGGCGGCGTGGCAAACGCCAACATCTCGCTCCCGATACTGGGCCCGGTGACGGTCGCGCAGACCGCCACCAAGCAGTCCGACACGTTCACCTTGCTCGGCGCGGGCGGCTACATCAGCGATCCGGTGGCCCCGGGCGTGGCGCTGTACGCGAACGGGGAGGCGAGCCTCAAGAGCAACAGCGAGCAGAGCAACCGCCAGTACGACCTGGGAACCTATAACGCCGGCGGCGGCGTATCGCTGCTGCGCGAGAAGGACCTGTTCCGCGCGGGTTTGAGCGTGAGCTCGCTCGAGCTGGGATCGAGCCGCTTTCTGAGCACGACGGGCGCCCAGGTCCAATGGCAGCACCAGTTGAGCGAGCTGCAGGCGCTCTCGCTCAGCGCGCAAACGGCGCGCCTCGATTACCCTGGAGCGAACAGCCCGAGGAACGCGGATTTCGTGGGGCTCGCCGGCGGCTACCGGCGGCTGTTCAGCTACGCTTGGCAGCCGATCCTCTCGGCGGATCTGAGCGCCGGGCACCAGAGCTCGCTCGCCAACCGCCCCGATCTGGTGCCGAACACCTGGGGAGCGCGCCTCGGGGTGAGCTTCACTCCGGCGGCGAAGTGGGGGGTGTCCGCGGATTACGTCTACCAGAAGAGCAACTACGAGGCGAACGACGCGATTCTGGGGGTCACGCGCGAGGACCGCTACGAGGCGGTCGATGCCGCCGTGTCGTATCTGTACACACGCCACCTGTCCCTGCGCGGCGAGCTGACCAGCGCGCGCAACCATTCGAATATCGAGCTGTACAGCTTCCCGCGCGACATCGTCCTGTTCAAGGCCCGTTACGAATTCAACTAGAGGTTGGGGGACCACATGAGAGCTTCCCTTGCGGCGATTCTCATCGGTGCGGCGCTGGCGGCCTGCGCGCCGTCTTCCTACGGGGCCGAGCACGCCGGTCGGGTGCTGATCGCCGCCGGCGAGGTGACGATCCTGCGCGGGGCGCAGACCATCGCGGCGCAAAGCGGCACCGAAGTGCAAAGCGGCGACACCGTGCAGCTCGGCTCGCGCTCGAACGCGCAGCTCCTGCTCACCGACAACTCGATCATCGCGCTGCGACCGGAGACCACCTTCCGCCTCGCCCAGTACCACTACACCGGCCAGAGCGCGCCGGGCGAGAACGCATTCCTCGCCTTGCTCAAGGGCGGCATGCGTACCCTCACCGGGATCATCGGCCACATCCGGCACGAGGAGTACCACGTCACCACACCCACCGCGACGATCGGCATCCGCGGCACCAACTACGCCTTGGTGCAGTGCGACAACAACTGCCGCAACGCCGACGGATCGCTTGCGCCCAACGGCACCTACGGAGCGATCACCTTCGGACGCATCTCGGTGACCAACCGGACCGGTGAGCACGTGTTCGGGGCCAATCAGTTCTTCACCGTTGCCGGCCAGAACACCCCGCCGCAGCAGCTGATCGGGCCGCCGCCGTTCCTGCAGGACACGCTGCAGGGACGCGGGCGGGCGGGCCATGAAGTCGCCGAGGAACACGGCGAGCACGGCAAGGGCCAGGGCGGCACCTCGGGCGCCGGCGGAGAAAGCGCCAGCACCGTCGCGCAGACCGGTTTGGGCGGGGGCACCGGCGACACCAGCGTGACCAGCACCACCACGAGCGTTCCGCCGCCCGCGGTGCTGGTGCAGACCATCATTCCGGTCACCAGCACGCCGAGCGTCAACACGCTGCTGCAGACGCTGACCGGCACCATCTTTTATCGCCTGGCGGGAAGCGTTTCCCTCCCGGTCTCGTCGTGCTCGAATCCGCCTTGCGGCACGATCACGGTGGCCGACCTCACGCTCGGGGTGAACTTCACCACCAACCAGGCCTATCTCAAGGCGGACTTCGTATCCCTCGATCAGACTGGCGGCAGCGCCAACATCTTCAATCTCGGGACCCCGTTCAGCTCCGGCGGCATCCCGATCACCGTCAGCGGGGGCCAGGCCACCTTCAACGCTACGATCAACCGGAGCTCGTTCCCGAACGAGCAAGGCGCTTTTCGCTGCCTGGGCTGCGCCACCAACAGCTTCACCTCTGGCCTGGTCCCGGGGTACCTCGACACGATCAGCGTCTCGGGCACGATTTCCGGGACGCAGGCAAACCTGACGCTGAGCGGCTCGAGCACCGCCGGGGGCAGCGGCAGCTTCAACGCCACGCTGACGCAGGCGGCGCTGCCGAATCCCTATGGCGCGGCGATGGTCATTCCGGGTGCGACCTCCAGCGACCCGACAATCTCGCGTTCCACAGCGTACTGGGGGGTGCAGGTCGGCTCGTCGCAGGAGTTGCTCGCGTTCGGCTCAGGTGTCGGCACGCCGACTGGCGTCGTCGGCACCGCCACCAATACCATAGTCGGCAGCGCACCGAGCTACGGCGACCTCGTCTGGGGCCACTGGTCCGGCGCCGGCGCGACGATCGTCGACTACGACTACAACACCTACACGACGACCGGCGGCAACGAGCCGTGGATCACTGGACAAGTGACGGCGGCGCTGCCCACCTCGCTCGGCACGGTGACCTTCACTCCCGTCGGCTCGTACATCGTGGGCGGCAGTGCGGCAGGCACCCTGAACAGCGCCAGCCTGACGGCGAACTTCGTCAGCCAGTCGATGAGCATCAGCCTCAATACCACCACGCCCGGCAACGGAAGCACCTACCAGATGAACGGCACGTCCGGGATCAGCTCGGTGTCCGCTCGCTTCAGCGCAGGCTTCACGAGCGTGAGCTGCACTGGCACCTGCTCGAGCGGTTCGCCGGCCGGTTCGTTCGGTGGCTTCTTCGCGGGCCCCAACGCCGAGGGCGCTGGGGTCGCCTTCGACGCCGGCTATCTGGGCGTCAGCGGCGCGGGCGTGAAGGGCGTCGTCGCCTTCAAGCGCTGAGCGCGGGGATCTGCTCCGACTCGAAGGTGCCTTCCGGCAGATCGCGTTGCGCCGCGGCGAGCATCGCCGCGGCCACGCGGTCGGCGTGAACCGGCCGGTAACGCGCCAGCCTGCCAATGAGCAGCGGTGAGAGCGCATTGCCGGCGAGCAGCGCCAGTCGCTCCCCCAGCCTGAACTCGCGCCGCGGCCCGTCGAGCAGCGAGGGGCGAAACACGTAAGTCCTCGGCACCCCCGCGCGGCGCACCGCGTCCTCCATCTCGCCCT
>Ga0307373_10014329_pt1 | contig 10935 bp, 15 predicted proteins | sample OX2MG_FD_202534 | JGI IMG/M metagenome (GOLD analysis project Ga0307373, IMG submission 202534) | Soil microbial communities from Risofladan, Vaasa, Finland - OX-2 | ecosystem: Environmental > Terrestrial > Soil > Coastal area > Acid sulfate soil | place: Finland: Risofladan, Vaasa | collected... | reverse complement strand
CTTGTTAAAAACAACATCCGGCACGGTATCTCCAATAGTGAGTGGCTTTACCGGCAGCGATTGAGCACCGGAAAGTATGGGCAAAAGCATGGATAGTAACCCTATTATATATTTCATGAAATATAATTTTGATAATAAGAAATTTGGTTACATAAAAACCGACAACGGCAGCCCGGCCATGGCGCCAGAAGCCGCCGTTTGCTTTTATGCCCACACGAGAAAAAGCATAAAAGCTATCGGGGTGGCGTGTAGTGTAACTGCATACGATGGACATAACAGCTACGAACACACGCAATTATTTGGCCTTACTCAGGATTGCGCTTTATTTGCGCATAATGCAGATGGATGAGGCTTTCTGTTTCGTTGGCAATTTGCCATTGACCTAAATGCAGCAAAAGAGGCGTGCAACGGTACCGATGAAAAAGTACACACTTTGGTTTTTCAAAATGGGGGTTGAGGTATTTGTATGCTTTGAAGATAGAATTGCGAAAATGGTAAAAAATTACTTTTAAAGTGATGCGACCAGAAAGAAACAGAGACAATAATCTCCATATATATCGGAATGAATATCGGCGGTTAAAAATCATTTTCTTGCTTTTATTAGTCATATACGTATTTGTCCTTGTAAGTAAAATGTATAAATACTTAGTTGCGACTAAGCATAGTAGTAAAAAATTAAACCTTACTTGCGTTATCTATAATGGCGAAAACCAAATTTCAATACGAAATAATTCAGTTAGTCAAAGCTGTACGAGAGGACAAAGGCTTTGCCCAAGATGATATTGCCGATGCTTTAAAAGTGACACGTGGTTACATCGGACAAATTGAAAGTCCTAATTCTCCGTCTCGGTATACTGTAGATCAACTTAATTCCTTGGCTCTTTTTTTTAAATGTTCACCTAAAGATTTCATACCAGAAATTCCCATAAAAAATAATATTCCAATTAAAGCAAAGAAAAAGGCTTGATACAATTTTGGTTTTCCAACTATTAAAAAACAAAACTATAAAAAATTATGCTTAGTTATAACTAAGTAAAGTGATTTCTTACTATATTTGGTGATAATTTATCCTTCTTATTTAATGAACTCAACAACAACAATGAGAATTTTAAGAGAATCCAAAGGATACAGCCAGGAATATGTGGGGAGTGTACTGGGGATTGAGCAGAATACATATTCAAAGCTGGAAAGTGGGCAAATTAGACTTACACTTGATAGGATTTGCAAGTTGGCAGAACTATACGAAGTATCCACGGATCTACTTGTAAGTAATGAATTGCCCATAGTAAATTATAATAATGGAAAATTTAGTAAGGGAATTGTAAATACTGAAAATTATGTTTCACAAAATCCGAAAGAACTTTATGAAAAAATATTATCTTTAAAGGATCAATTTATTGAGGAAAAGGAAAAACAGATTCTTATTTTAAAAGAAGAATTATCTGAACAAAAGGCAGAGAAAGATTTTTGGAAGAAACTCGTTATGAAACAAAAAAAATAGAAAACTAAAATCATATTTTTACGCAGAAATAATTTTAAAATGGCAGAAAATTCGCTTTTGGTCGGTTTGAGAACGACACATAATTATACGGCATCAGAAATTGCTATAAAATCCGGTATGGATGAGGATCATTATCAAAAGCTTGAATCCGGCGAACTTAGGATGAAAATTGATGATGCAGGAAAACTGTCTGCGATTTATAAAATTGAGCCTGAAATATTTCTTCAATCCCCATCTCATATTACCAATAACAACATTGGCGAGCATAGTAAAGGAATAATTTATGCAACCCATTATTTTGATAGCCTTAGTGTTGAGGATATTGACAAATTGAAGAAGAAGGGAATTTTGTAATTTGGAATTATCAACAATAATTTGATTTGCAGTAAACAGAGAAATAAGAGGAATTTTTATTCTTTAATAAGAGGTAGTGTCTCAGTTTGAAAAAATTAGATTCTAGCAGTTTCAAATAAAACCGTTCTTTTTATTACATTTGAATAATTAAAACTTTGGCAAAATTTCAAAAGGTAGGTTCAGGATTTATAAAATACGGTGATTCCCTGATGAATCTTAAGTCCTATAAGGAAATAACGAATGCGGGGATTGCCTTTCAAGATTGGCAACCAAGTGGAATTAAGTTTACCCCCATCCAACCATTAAAGGAAGACTTTGAAAATAATGTTGATAGGTCGTTTTATATTACTTATTCAGCAGATGAAGCAAAAGAATTAGAACAGGATTTCATTTTAATTCAGAAAATTCTGGCTGATTAACTCGTATTTAACGACTTTCTTTCTTTTTATAATATATATCTTCCTTCAACAATTGACAATAAAACCACCGATAAAATAACCACCTTATCAAAAAATCTTAGTTTTAGGTTCAGTTATAAAAAGTCAAATTTGGCATCAAAGCCATACTATTAAAAAAGGCAATAAAATCCGCTTCATTTGTGACTTATATTTCGCTTCGTGGATTCACTCACTCTTATTTTTAAACTTCTCCTGGGGAAAGTAGAAATTTGAATAAGCGATTATTTAAGGAAGGCAAAATACTGCTAAAGTACTTTCAATACTATGTTTGAAGGCGCTGAGAATTGGATATTTGATTTTTACTTGTACATCTGCCAACACATTTAATTCTAATCCACTTTGTTCTTGGATTTACCTCGCTTTGTTTCGTGGGTCCGTTCACTGACTTTAAAAAACTTATCCTTGTGAAAATAGAAATTCATATTCCCTTTCTATAGCCCTGTCTTATAACATATATTTGTGTGTTATTGACAACCCTTTCTCAACAGTTCAATTCTTGGATATTCCGGAGCAAAGTGAGCCACCATTCCGGTCAAACTGAGCCACTTTAAAATTTCATTAAAAAAGTCCTTTTCAGGGCATAGAAAAATCAGGATTCCGGTGAAAGTGAGCCACCCTCTTTCAAGATCGTTTGCTGACATTCCGGCGTAACTGAGCCACCCGAAAAAGAGCGTATCAATTTATTTTATTAAGCAAGACATTCCTTTACTGTTCATTAAAAACAGTAAAAGGATGCCTAATAAACTTATAACAATGAAGGATATACGCAGGATTATTTCGCTTTTGGAGAAAGGGTTTTCAGCGCGTCAGATTTCGGGGGAAATGAGACTTTCCCGTAACACAGTCAGCAATTATATCGGGCGCTTTAAAGCCAGTTCATTTACTGGTGAGCAGTTACTAAAAATGGATGATGCCGCTTTCAGCGCGATTGCTTATGCCTCCACCATGCAATCGCAGCCGGAACCCAAAAAAGAATATTTTATCTCCCGGACAGAATATTTTCTTGGAGAACTTAAACGCACTGGTGTTACCCGGGGTTTACTCTGGGAAGAATACAAAAAAGAATGTCCTAACGGTTATAGCTATTCGCAATTTTGCGATCTCCTTGCACAGCACAGAAAAGTTCAGGAAGCTACCATGCATTTTGAACATAATCCCGCAGAGGTAATGATGGTAGACTTTGCAGGTGACAATTTGAGTTATGTGGATAAAGCAAGCGGAGAGGATATAAAGTGTCCTGTATTTATTGCCGTACTGCCCTATAGCGGATATAGTTTTGCTGTAGCGCTTTCTGATTCCAGACAGCCCAATGTTATCAAAGCATTAAACTCATGCCTTGATTATTTTGGTGGCGTTCCTGGTTCGGTGAAGTATGATAATATGAAGACAGCGGTAATAAAAAGCTGTCGCTATGAACCTGTTTTTACAGACACCATGGTGCAATGGTCGCTTCATAATAATACCGGTTTACTTGCCGCCCGTGTTCGTAAACCAAAGGATAAAGCCTCTGTGGAAAATGAAGTAAAACTGGTATATCAGCGTATTTACGCCCCTCTGAGCGATACCGTTTTTTTTAGCCTGAGCGAACTCAACAGCCATATTGTTGAAAAGCTTAAAATACATCATCAAAAATGTTTTCAGAACAAAGACTATAGCCGCCTGGAATGTTTTATGAAAGGGAAAAAGATTTACTACAGCCACTGCCGAAAGAGAAATTTGTGATACGGCATGCAGTCAAAGCTAAGGTTCAAAAAAGCTACCATATCATGCTGGGTGAAGACCGGCACTACTACAGTGTACCTTTTTCTTTTATCGGCAAAACCGTCAACGTTATTTATGATACGGATACCGTAGAGCTCTATTATGATCACAAACGTATTGCACTGCATGTCAGAAGTTATAACCCAAATGGTTTTACTACTATTAAAGAACACATGCCTGAGAGCAATTAAAAACAATTTTATGAACAACGAAAATTTTCAGTATTTGACCGACAACATCAAATACATGGGCTTTGGTGAAAACCTTAAAACAGAATTGGAGAAAAACATGAACGAAGAGAAAGCGGAATTTCAATTACATTATAAGGCTGAAATGAATAAGAAGCCTTTTGAAGCAACGCTGAATTTCAAAAAATCAGATTCTACTGACATGTATTTTTTCAACAACTATCATGCTTCGCTTGAAAAAACAAATGGTGAAAAAACGGAGCAAACTTTTTACCTCAACAAAAGCAAGGGCGTCACTTCCAAGGAAGCTTTTAATTTACTGGATGGAAGAGCTGTACACAAAAACCTTGTAACAAAAGAAGGCCAGCCTTACCAAGCCTGGATGCAACTGGACACGGGCAACAAAGACAAGAATAATAATTTTGAAGTGAAGCAGTATCATGAAAACTATGGCTTTGATCTAAATGCCGCAGTAGAAAAATTTGCCATTACTGATTTGAAAGACCCGGAAAAAGAAAAAGCATTAATGCAATCGCTACAAAAAGGAAATGTGCAATCTGTAACCATTGAAAAAGACGGGAACAGTCATAAAATGTTTATTAGAAGCTGATCCGCAGTTTAAAAAAGTGAACCTTTATGATTCCAACATGAAATTAGTGTCAAAAGAATCATTAGATCAATATAAATCAGTTGGTCAGGCTGGCGCCAAAGCCATTAAAGAAGAAATAGTAACTGATAAAAAAAAAGAGTTGAAACAGGAGGTTAAACCGGATAAGGGAAAGTTAGTAAAGAAAAATAATAACAGCCTTTTACCCAAGAAAAGGGAAAGGACCAGAAAAGGTTTAGGGGTATCCTGATAACAACGTTAAACATGTTTTAATACCAAAAATAGCATCATGAACATTCAGAATATTGCAGCATTAGGAGAGCAATTACAATCATTGGGGGGTTTGAAAATGCAGGTTATTCATTATTAAAAAGAATCTGCTTTAAACCAGTTAACTTTTTTCTTTCACATAAAGTTGAAAAAGGAAAAGATCAGTTGTCTTTTAATTTATTTTTTGAAAAAGAAAATAAACAAAATGTTTATGTATTGATGCATTATGATGCTATTCTTCAAAAGGAAATGCCAATGCCTGATGAGACAATTAACGGCATCAATACGGCCACTCTGGAAAAGCGAATGGCAGTAATAGATTGGAAGAATGCCTTTGACTTTGATACACCAAAACAATGGAGTCTAGACGATAAAGAAAGCTGGAACAACGAGCAGAAAATTGAATCTGTAATAGAATATTTATGTGAATTAGAAAAGACTGAGGAGGGGAGAGCAATTGCAATAAGCTTAAAACTCAAATATTGGGCTGGTACGCCATACCAGGAGTTGTTTGGTAATATCAGCCCTTTAAAAAATAAATCGGAAGTAAGCCAGCGCTTTTATTTTTCTGACGGGCAGACCGGCCTTTCAGCAGATGAGGCGTATCGTTTTCTAGAAAACCGGTGGCTGGAGAAACAAATGCAGGCAAAGCGAAAACAAACAGATGAAACAGGGAAAGAAGGAAATCATGCTAATGAACAGGAACCGACTGGCTCTGGCTTGTTGAGAAAGAAAAGAATTAATAAAAGAAATGCTATAAAAAATAATAAGTAATCTGTACAAGAACATATGCAAATGTTTGAACCATTAACAGTGTTTTATAAAGCGATTGCCGATGATGCAAGGATTGGTACTACTCATATTAGTCTTTACATGGCTTTATTGCAGCAATGGAATTTAAATGGCGGAATGAATCCAATTATCATAGCAAGAGTAACTATTATGAAGGCTGCAAAAATAAATGCCCGTTATACCTATTATAAGTGCATGAACAATCTGCAGGAGTTTGGTTATATAACCTACTTGCCTTCGTCTAACCCTTGCAGCAGTAGTACTGTTTTTTTAAAGGGATTGTGAAAATGAAAATTTGTGTGTATGGAAAAGAATGTATCAGTACCAATTTTAATCCCATTTGAACCGGAAGAGTTCTGGGCTCAAATCAGGCTAATAATTAGAGAGGAAGTGACCAGAAATAAAAAGGAACAGCCGGTATTTGCCTCAATATTGGAGACTCCTGGTCTTATTGAAAAGCCGTTATTTAAAATGCAGGAAATCTGTTCTCTTTTTAAAGTCACCAAACCTACCATTTACGACTGGATAAAGCATGGAAAATTGAAAAAAATAAAGATATCGAGGGTATATTTCCTGGGTAGTGATATAAGGCAATTGATGCAAGTATGAGCATTCGATGTAAGTAGTGTAAAAGCACTGCTTTTTTGTTGTGGAAAACATCAACTTGGCTCAATCCCAGAAAATGGTACCTTTATAACGTTAATTTATCAAGCTAGATAAAGTAAGATAAAGACAAGTAAAGTTCTTCGTAAAATTGGGTTATTATAGACCAAAAAATAGACCGCAAAAAGCAAAACCCGCTTTGGTAGCGAGTTTTAGCCAAATTGAAGCGGACCGGACGGCCAACTGATGCCAGGAATACAGACATGTGCAACAACACCTACAATGAACGTCGTAAAAAAAACAAGGCCGAATGCGCTAAATAAAATGTTACGTTTATATATTTTAAAATTATACCAGTTGGTATTCCACGAAGCGTCGTATAATAATGGTGGTAAAAAAATCAGAAAGACGATATCAGGGCGCAATGATACCGCAGGCAGGCCGGGAATAAGGCTTATTATGATTCCGGAAAGCACCAATACAATAGGAAAGGGAAATTTATATTTATTACTAATTATTGCCAATACAACTACTCCAAATAACAGTAGCGTAATTAAATCCAACTTCATTCATGGGCTAAAATTATTTATAAAACTTTTCTAAAAGATAAGCAATTTTTTAAATTCGGGTTTTAATCAGCTTCATCTATAAATATTTCTATCAGCCTAAGAGAGGTAGCGTTTCAACAGAATAGGTGAAAGGGAAATAGGAAGCCCTGGAATACGTTCAATATTTATTTTCCCACTCTCCCGGTTCTTTTCTTCACGAAACGGAACACCGGCGTTAATCCTCCTGCCCATCTACCATTTCAATCGCATTGACATTCTTTATCGCCTGGTAAGTTTCCTCTACTTTTTCTATCAACTTTACCAGCAATTGTATATGGGTATCCGCACAGTTTTTAAAGAGTTCAAAATCAAAATAATGAGTTTCACCTATCGGTACAGACGTGCTCCATTAACTCAGTTCCGGGGTCATTGCTATCTGAATTATCGAAGTGATTTTTTTTAATGACAAGATCATCTCCGCCTTACGTCATTGCGAGCAGCAGTAAAAAATCATTATCGCTTAATTAATTCCAATGGTGGTGTGTCAATCTTTTCATTTTACGTCATTGCGAGAATCTTAAAAAATCTTTATCGCATTATTAATTTTAATGGCGGCGTGGCAATCTTTTCATTATATCAACGGCCCTAATTGGCAGATTGCCACGGCGCAAAAAAGATTTTCCTTCAGTTTAAAATTTATCATGCGCCTCGCTATGACACACACGATGGGCGTTTACAGTAAACAAACAAATATGGATGATTTTTATTTTAGTAACAGCCCCCACAGGCGATGGTTCACGCAACCACCCGATGGTAGAAAGTTTGATTTAAAAAAAGATGACGAAGGCGTTGCTGAGAAACAGAATTTTTCTTAACGATGTTTTAATCGTAACTTTTCCCTATAATGGCAACTTCAATTAAAAAGGATGGAATAGAAAAGCGTAAGAGTGAAAGAATATATGAATTAAAAAATGCACTTGCTTATGCCAAAGCAATAGTTAATACCATTCGGGAGCCATTAGTTGTGCTTTATCCTAAACTTGCTATATCAAGTGCAAATAAAGCATTTTATAAAACTTTTAAGACAGATGCAATGGAAGCTATTGGCAAGCATATATATGAAATTGGTAATAAGCAATTTGATATTCCATTGTTAAAAAAATTGCTTGAAGAAATCCTTAGTAAAAAACGCAAGTTTAATGATTTCGAAATTGAAAACAATTTTATATCAATAGGCCATAAGGTATTAATTTTAAATGCTCAGAAATTAAAAATTGAAGGGAAAGATGACCAAATGATTTTATTAGCAATAGAAGATATTACTGAAAGAAGGTCATTAGAAAAAAAAGTAGAAGTAGAAAAAAATACAGTGGTAGAACAAAAACATTCACTTGACCTTGCTCAACAAAAAGTTGACTTTATAACTATAACTTCGCATGAATTAAAAACTCCGGCTACTTGTATTAAAGCCTATACACAGTTACTGCAAATGGAATTTGCTCCTAACGCTAAAGATGAAACAAAAGCGCTGCTTACCAACATGAATACCCAAATGGATAACCTGACACACCTTATTGACAATCTACTTGAAACTACTGAAATAAAGGATGGGAAACTTTATGCAATTAATCAAGTTTGATAATTCCTCCTTCCCCGTAATTATTCGGGGGCAATCTTTTCATTGTGCCGATGTTCTTAAATTAGAGATTCGTTTAAAGTAAACAAACAAATATTGAAGATTTTTATTTCAGTAGCGAACAATCAGAATTCTTTTGAATACTTCTCCCAGGTATTGTTTACGTCATCATAGGGAGTGAGTTCCAATATCACCTGGTGCTCTTTTTCAGCTTTGTCTCTCCAATCTTTGTTCAAAATTGACAAAAGCTCTAATTGTTTTGAAAAATATTGCAGGCGATAGTTTCCTCGCCATGGGTTCGTGCCACAACTACATCACTTTCCTAAAATGCGCCAACGAAAATTTTTTTAGGACGAGTCAGAACACCGACAGATACATTACAAAAGAAACTTTGATTGATAATGCGAATCCATGAAATAAAAACAAAGATGCGAATCCATTGATGTCGTTTGTCAGAGAAATCAGCGGCATTAATTTTTTAATGGAACACCCGCATCTGCTGAAAGACAGCGAATAGCCTTAACACCCGGGTTTGGCAGTAAACCAACAAATAAAGATGATTTTTATATTAATATTGTTTTACCACATTATAAAAGAAAACATCCGGCAGGCCTACAACTCCCGCTGAGTCCATTCTAAGTTTCAGCTCTTTTGTATGCATAAAATTTTCTGCCTGTTTCATATTTGCTATGGCAAAAACCAATGACACCCTATCAGGATCGTCAAGATACTGGTTAATGGCCCTATCGGTGATGCCTGCATTCATTCTTTCCTGCTTATCGCTGTTGAATACCTTTTTCCAGGCATCGTAGTCTTTTACTTTGAAATTAACTATCGCCCTCTGAGTTGATGAGTCGGTTGTGGCATCGTGAAATTTATTTATCGTGTAATAAAATGTTGGTTTACCAATTACACCGGCTTTTTTCATAGCTTCCTTTAGCCCTGGCGACATGGAAAATTGTTTTGCTTTGGCGGTATCATCCACATGCAATGCCACCAATACCAGGTTGATGTCTTTAAGGCCCCTTCACACTACAAAATTGTGAAGGCCGCTGGCAACTCTTGCAGAATCATGTGCTTCATAGCCGGGAAGCCATTTAGAAAAATTCGCTACTTTTTGTTTTATCAGCATCGTAACAGCCGATGGCGCAGGTGTTTCAGGCGGAGCGGGCGTAACAGCGGAAGTAGAATCTTTCATCGTAGAATCTGTGCCCGTTGTGGTGGCCGGCTGTTGCCACCGGAATTACAGGAAAATAGTATCAGCATGACAATAGCCGCTAATGGTAAGAATTTAGATTGCTTCATTTGAGAAGATTTAAGGTTTTAAAAATAGAAAGAAAGAAAAAGAATTCGCTAAGGCGGCATTACCTATAAAAATATGAAATAATTTAAATAATGGAAAAACTATTTTCGCTAATAGCGCCCTGTTGAACAGATAATGGCCAAAACATGTCAAAGCGCCAGGCATATTTACAAATGGTGAATAACATCTATATTTTTTTCCAGACAGTTTATGCCTCCGCCATGGTTTGTGTCCCACGAACCACATCCGATTTATTTCGTTTGCCCGTAAATGTTATTTTTATATACAATGCCGGTCTTCCTTTCTAATCAAACTTTCAATTAGCAGATGGGGTCGCCGCCGTCAGGTCTCCTGACTTGTGCGTCTTCGTTACTTATTAAGCAAATTTTAGTAACGGTCAGTCACCGGTCAGGACCGGCACCAGTACTGAAATGCAATTTTTAATAATCCGCATTGCTTTCCAAAATAATAATCTCTGGCGCTACTGTAAATATATTCCTCTACTACTGCATATTCATCTAATAACAAAAAGAGGATATTTCTTGGTTTGCTGCAATGAATGATAATCATGCTGTCCGTAGTTGCAAACGGTTGCAAACTCGGACAGCGGCTATTTTAATTTTTTAAGCTATCTACGGATAGCTGGGGGGCTCGATTTGAAAAATGTTGGGAAATGCTTTTTTGTAAAACAATTTTGTAAAACAATTTAAAAATATAAATCTTTTGATTAGCCTAACCTTAGCAAAGAACAAATGGCATCAGGTAGTAAACCTTGTCTTATTTTACAGGCCAATAAGGTCTCATGTATGAGAATAGGATCTTGCAAATAAAAAAAGGGTTCTGCAAAAGTGGTAACTTGAAGTTGAAAATATTTCAATCACTTTAAAAAACAGAAACCCATGACACAAGTTAAG
>Ga0307373_10014326_pt1 | contig 10936 bp, 6 predicted proteins | sample OX2MG_FD_202534 | JGI IMG/M metagenome (GOLD analysis project Ga0307373, IMG submission 202534) | Soil microbial communities from Risofladan, Vaasa, Finland - OX-2 | ecosystem: Environmental > Terrestrial > Soil > Coastal area > Acid sulfate soil | place: Finland: Risofladan, Vaasa | collected... | reverse complement strand
GGCCATCGCCCGGGCCAGGGTGAGCTCGTCCGCGTATTCGAGATCGCCCCCCACGGGAAGGCCGTGGGCCGGCCTCGTGACCTTGACGCCCAAGGGCTGGAGCGCCCGCTGCAGATAGAGGGCGGTGGCCTCCCCTTCGATGTCGGCGTCGGTGGCGACGATCACCTCGGCGACGCCCTCCTCGCGCACCCGGTCGAGCAGCTGTGGGACGTGGATCTGGTCGGGCCCGATCCCGTCGATGGGCGAGATCACGCCGTGGAGCACGAAGTACAGGCCTCCGAACTCCGAGGTCCGCTCGACCGCCAGGACGTCCAGGGCCGACTCGACCACGCACAGGAGCGTGGGATCACGCCGGGTCGAGGAGCAGATCGCGCAGAGGCTCCCTTCGGCGATGTTGTAGCAACGCTCGCAGTAGCCGATGCGGGCTTTGACGTCTTCTATCGCCTGCGCCAGCGCGTCTGAGCGCTGCCGGTCGGAGCGCAGCAGGTGGAACGCCAGCCGCTGCGCGGTCTTGGGCCCGATTCCAGGGAGCCGCGCCAGCTCCTGGATGAGCCTCTCGAGCGGCTCCGGCAGCTGCGGCATCCTGCTCGGCTTAGATGAGGCCGGGCGGCAGGCCCAGGCCGGACGCGACACCCTGCATCTTCTCGGCCGCCATCTGCTTCGAGCGCTCCATCGCCTCGTTGACCGCAGCGATCACCAGGTCTTGCAGCATCTCGGTGTCGGAGGCGGCCGCGGGGTCGATCGTCACGGAGACGACCTTCTGAGTCCCCGTCGCAACCACGGTCACCGCGCCACCGCCGGCGCTCGCCTCCACCGTTTCGGTCTCCAGCTCTTTCTGCACCTTCGACATCTTGTCCTGCATCTGCTGCACCTGTCGCAGCATCTTGAGCGGGTCCTTCATTCGGAAACCTCCTTGACTCGAGTCACCCTGCCCTCGAACCTTCGCACGACCTCGCGCACGAACGGATCGTCCTCGGGGCTGGCGGGCGTGCGCACGCCGACCTTCGGTTGCTCCGCCTCTCGCAAACGGTAATCGACCTTCACCGCGTCTCCCAGCCAAGCCCTCACGTGCGGAAGCAGCTGCGCCGATTGCTCCTGGGCCTTCTTGTGATGGAACCCGTAGCGGAACCACAGGATCAGGTTCGACCCGTCGACTTCGGGTTGGGCGTCGAGATAGGCGGCGCGGACGGTGCGGTTGAGCTTCTCCAGGACTTCGGACCAACCGGCGACAGCTTGAGGCGCAGGCGACTGCCTACCCTCCCCATCCCCCGGCTGTGCCGGCGACTTCACCGGCAGCGGGGAAGCGTCTCCATCCCCCGGCTCGTGGCCAGGTGCTTCCCGGCCGGGCGGGGAGGTGACCGCTGATGGGGTCTCCACATCCCCTGCCGGCGCGGGCGACTTCCCCGCCAGCGGGGAAGTGGTGCTCTCCACCACCGGTGACGGGGTCGCCTCGACCGCCAGGCGCACAAGCGTCGCCTCGACCAGGAACCGGGGCTCGGCGTGGCGCCTGACCTCGCCGTCCAGGTGCAGCAGAGCGTCGAGCACGTTCGACAGCCTTCGGGCGCCCGACTGGTCGCGGTTGGTCAACGAGGCGACGAGCCTGTCGCGACAACCTTCCATCAGGCCGCGGACGACCTGCCTGAGCTCGGCTCCGGCTGAATACACCCGGTTGAGCTCCGCCAGCGCTTCAGACGCGCGGCCGGCCAGCACGTCGTCGAGCAGCGTGTCCAGCACGCGCGGGTCGGCGATGCCGAGCAACGACCGGGCTCCCTCGAGGGTGATCGGGCCTACGGCGAGCGGCACGAGCTGGTCCATCAAGCCGACCGCGTCACGCATCGAACCCTGCGCGGTTCGGGCGATCAGCTGCATCGCATCGGGGTCGACCTGTACGTTTTCGGCTTTCGCGATGTGGGCCAGCCGCGACACGATCTGCTCCTCGCTGTGGCGGCGGAACACGAAGTGCTGGCAGCGGCCGATCACGGTCAGCGGCATCTTCTGGACGTCCGTTGTGCACATCACGAAAACCGCGTGCGGTGGCGGCTCCTCGAGCGTTTTCAGCAGCGCGTTGAACGCGTCGGGTGTCAACCCGTGCGCCTCGTCGATGATGTAGACCTTGTACGGACCGTGCGCCGGTGCGAGATTCACCTTCTCGCGCAGGTCGCGCACGTCGTCGATGCCGCGATTCGACGCGGCGTCTATCTCGATGAGGTCCAGCGCCGAGCCGGCCGTCATCTCGATGCACGACTCGCATTTGTTGCAGGGCTCGGCCGAGTCGCGCGAGCGGCCGGTGCAGTTGAGCGCCTTGGCCAGGAGGCGCGCCGCCGACGTCTTGCCGGTGCCTCGACTCCCGCTGAACAGGTAGGCATGTGCCACGCGACCCGAGATGATCGCGCCCTGCAGGGCCCGCGACGAGGCGTCCTGGCCGACCAGGTCGGCGAAGGTCTGCGAGCGGTACTTGCGGTATAGGGACTGGTATTCCGGCATACAACCCCGCTAAATCTGAGCCGCCGACGTAATTTCGGGGGACCCCTTCTTCTTTAATTCGAAATCGATGGCCGCGCACCCCCGCCTCGATCGAAGACCCCCAGCTCGCACCACGGTTCGCGGCTCAGGCCCGGATGGCTGCGGCACCCTCAGGCTCTCTCCTTACCGCTGCTTCCTTCCGGACCTGACGGGGTTCGGAGACCCGAGCTGCGCAGGTCCCAACCTTCAACGCCGTTGGCCGCGGCCGGGCGTGAGAACCCAGACCTCAGCGCGGGAATTCGGTCCGGCTAAGGCGGATTGCCGGTGCAGGGTACCGCCAGCACCCCACTTAGCGCGACCACAGAGCATCTTACCGGGGCTCCGCCGCCGCGACCGGCCGGCGCGACACCCAGGCCACGTGGACGAAGGTGGCCAGAGTCGCGACCGGGATCACGATCTCGGCCGCCGCGCCGTGCCTAGAAAGAAGCATCGCGCCCAGTTGGCGCGACCACAGAGCACCTTACCCGGGCTCCGCCGCCGCGACCGGTCGGCGCGACACCCAGGCCAGGTGGACGAAGGTGGCCAGGGTCGCGACCGGGATCACGACCTCTGCCGCAGCGACCACCGCGCTGGAGTCCTGGTTGAGGCCGCGGAACAGGCACACGCCGCCGAGCAGGATCAGGATCAAGGAGGTCGACACCTGGCCGGTGAGGGTGTGGCGCAGCTCGGGGCGGCGATGCAGCCCGATCAGCACGGCGCCGCCCAGCGCCGGCAGCAGGTACCGGGCGACGACCACCCCCGCGAGCCACAGCGGAAACGCCCCACCGGCACTCAGCCCTACAGCCACCGCACCCATGAACAGGCCGTCGACGATCGGGTCGAGGCCGCCCCCAAGCGTGGATGGGCGCTCGAAGCGGCGCGCGACCGTGCCGTCGACCAGGTCGCTCAGCCCGGCGATCGCGATGGCGACCGCCAGGAACCCGAGCATGCCCGCAGTCAACGAGTACGCCAGCGCCGGCGCCGCAAGGTAGGCACGCGCTAGTGACACCTGGTTCGCTTCGCCAGGGATGAAGCAACCCGCGGCGGCCACCGCCAGGAACCACACGGCATACAGCGCCTGCGGCCCCGGCGGATGGGTGGCCAGAATCCAGGCCACGCCCGCCACCAGATAGACGGCACCGGCGATCATGCTCGCCCTGGTCGGTCGCATGCCCCTAGTGTGGGGTCGGCGAGGCGGGAGGCGTGGGCGACGGGCTCGGCGCCGGAGGCTGATACGGCGGAGCACCCGGCGGTGGGTTGGCGCCGCACGGGTACTGCGGCTCGCCCGTGCCCTTCAGAAAGATCTCGTTGTACCCGCCCGCGGCTGTGTAACCCCCGTCGTAAGGACACACCTGCCTTGTCACCACGCCTGCCGGCTGGGCCCACATCGCCGGCCACGGATGGGTCGAGTAGTACTGCTCCAGGAACGGCTTCCAGACGGAGATCCCCACGTTTTCGCCGAACAGCTGCGCGGTCGGGCATTCCCATCCGGACGGAGGAAAGTTGGTGGCGAGATACGCGTACCCGGACTTGCAGGTCGGGCCCGCGTCGATGTGCATCAGCGAGGCGGCGACCGCAAGGTTGGGGGTGTAACCGATGAAGATCGAACCGGTGTAAGCCTCGGTCGTGCCCGACTTGCCGGCCACCGGCTCGCTGCCGAGGTTGCCGAGGTACAGCTTGACCGGCCCGCGCAACAGGTCGGTCATGACGTACCCCAGGTCGGGGCTGATCACCTGCGTGCGAGGCGCATTTGGATCCAGCGCCTCCAGCACCTTGCCATTGGCGTCGGTCACCCGCAGCACGGCGTGTGGGCTGATCCGGTATCCGCCGTTGTCAAATGCGGAGTACGCAGCCAGGTGCTCGGCCATCGAGATCGGATCGTGTCCCAAAGTGGTTGCGACACCGTCCGGGTTCTCGATCTGGGCGGTGACGCCCAGGTTGTGCATCAGCGCGATCACCCGGCTGCCGCCTTCCTGGGCATAGGTCCACAGGGCGGGCAGGTTGCGCGACTGGGCCAGCGCGGTCCTCAACGTGATGTATCCCTCGTGCTTGCCGTCCCAGTCGCTGAACGTATGACCGCCGATGACGCCGGTCTGGTCGTTGAGCAGGCTGGCGGGCGTCACGATGCCCGCCAGCAGGGCGGCCGCGTACGTGTAGACCTTGAAGGAGGACCCAACCCCTCGCCATCCGAGTGGATCCATGCCGGTGAGATTGATCTGGCCCCTGATCGCGGCGTTGTTGTAGTCCGCGCTGCCGACCATGGCGAGGATCTCGCCATCGTTCGGGTTCATGACGAGCATCGCGCCAGTGTTGACCCCCCTTTTCGCGTAGGTGCTCACGCCGGCCTTGACCCAGTGGTCGGCCATCGCCTGCGTTCCGAGGTCGAGGGTGGTCGTGATCGTGAGGCCGCCCTCGTACAGTGCCTGCTCCCCGTACCGCTGCCCGATGTATTGCTCGATGTAGTCGACGAAATGCGCGGTCAGCGGGTTGGGCTGAGCCGGCAGGGCGTTGTGCGCCGCGATCATCTTCACCACCATGTCGCTCTTGTAGATGGAGTTGGCGGCGCTCGCGCTGAGATCACCGACCGCGACCAGGCTGTCGAGCACCTCTCGCCAGCGCGCCTTCGCCGCCACCAGCTGGTCGGGGGTGCCGAACGGGTCGTAGTCGGATGGCGCCTGGGGGAGTCCCGCGAGAAAGCTCGCCTGGGACCATGTCAGGTCGGAGGCGTGAACCCCGAAGTAGGTTTCGGCGGCGGCCTCTGCTCCGTAGGCGCCATTGCCGTAGTTGATCCCGTTCAAGTACAGCTCGAGGATCTGCTGCTTGGTGTAGCGACGCTCCATCTCCTCGGCCAGCAGGAGCTCGCGAAACTTGATGCTGATGGTGCGGCTCGGCGCCGCCGCACCGGCGTCCAGCACCTCGTTCTTCACAACCTGCTCGGTGATCGTCGAGCCGCCCAGCGTGGCTGAGCGATGAGTCAGGTCATACACGATGGCGATTGCAAGGCGCCGGTAGTCCACGCCCGAGTTCTGGTAGAAGGTGCGGTCCTCGGTGTCGATGGTCGCAAGCTGGAGCTTGGTGCTGATCTTGCTCAGCGGCACGACCGTCCGGTTCTCGTGGTACAGCGCCTCGATCAGGTTCCCGTTGCGATCGAGGATGCGGGTGGTCTGGGTGAAGTTGGCCGCCTTGATCGCGTCGATCGACGGCAGGTCGCCGGCGAAGTAGTCGACGATGCCGATGGTGGCCCCGGTGCCGATCAAACCCATGATCGCGACGACGATCAGGACCACCAGCGAGAAGCGCATCAGCCAGTGGTGAGAGACTCGCTTTTGCGGCCGTCGGGGCCGGGGGCGTACCCGAGGACGAGTCCTCTTTCGCTGCCCGTTCGCTTTCACGGCAAAACGGCGAAGCTCGAAAGGAATTCGCGGCGGCGGGCCAAGTGCGGGACCTCCAGGGACGTTTTCTGAGACGTAGGCTGAGTTCGCTGCGCTGGAGTCTACGCGGCGGCGCCGCGGTCCTGCGAGGGGCTAGCGGAGGCCCAGCGCTTCCGCCCCCTGGTCTGCCAGGCCCATGATCGGGCTTCCGAACAGCCCGTACGCGACGATGACGAAGCAGAGTGCCAAAGCTCCCAAGGACGACAGGCGAGTGAGCACGGGGAGGGCTGAAGCCGCGCCCCGGTGGCCTTCTTCGAGCGGGCTCTGGAGGTAAATCGTCCGGAGGGTGCTCAGCGCGGCGGCGATTCCCATGATCCAGCCGAGCGCTCCCAGGGCGAGCAAGGCGAAGTGCCCGCTCTGTGCAAGGGCCGCTGCGACGGCGAGTTCCCCGAAGGCCCCCGCCAGGGGCGGCGCGCCGGCAAGTGACAGCATGGCCAGGGCAAGAGCCGCCGCGCGAGCCGGGCGAAGGGCGCCGAGGCCGGCGATCGCCGCCTCTCCCCCTTCCGCCCGGCCGAGCACGGCCGGCCCGCACGTGGCCGCCACGACGAAGGCGCCCAGCAGGAACAGCGAGGCGCCGACGCCGGTCCGGTAGTGGGTCACGAGGCCGGCGACGAGCCAGCCTACCTGGCCGGCGGCCAGGTAGGCGAGTCGGTTCCTCGGGGCGCGGACCGCCAGCGCGGCGGCGCCGCCGCCCACCATCGCCACCGCCGCGAGCACTTCGAGGTATGGCGAGTAAACGGCCGGAATCGGAAGCAGCGCCGCGGCGAGCTTGATCGCCACGACCGCCGCGCCGGCCGCGATCAGCCCCACCACCAGGCCTGCCCCCAGGGGCGATGCGCCGAGACCCGCCGGGAGCCCAGCCAGCTGGAACGGCGCCAGGCTTGCCCGCATCGCCAGCCCGCTGAGGAGCAGCACGATGGGGATGGCGAGAGCGACGGAGGGCCCTGAACCGAGGAGCACGGCGCGGATGGCCGCGATGTCCTGGTTGCCCGTGGTGGCATAGAGGTAGGCGATCCCCATCAACACCAGGGCGCTGGCCAGGCCGCCCGCGATCAAAGAGCGCAGGGCAAGGTCGGGCCGGCGCAGCGACACCATCACGACGCCGGCTGCAGCGGCCAGCTCGAGGCCCGCCCACAGCGCGACGAGGTCGCCGGCCGACGCTGCGACCATCACGCCGAAAGCGGCTAGCAGCGGCATCGCGACGCCGATCGGAGTCGAATCCTCCGTCGTCCAGTCGGCGCTCGCTATCGCAAGCGCGGCGGCCAGCAGCACCGCGGCCTTCGCAAACAGGGCGAAGCGGTCCTGGATCAGTGCGCCGCCGAAGTACGTGCTCAGCGTCGCTCCCACCCACAGCTCCAGCCCAAATGCGACGATCGCAACTCCGGCCGCGACCGCCGGTAGCCGCCGGCGCGACCCCGCCGAGAGCCATGAGAAGCGGCCCGACAGGAGGATGAGAACCGCTGCGGCGACGACCAGGGCTTCCGGGACGAGGACGGCGTTCCTCATTGCGCCGAAGGACCGGTATAGGGCGATGCCATGTCCGAGATGCCCGCGGCCATCACGTTGACCATCCCCGGGTCGAACAGGGGCGTGTCGGTGCCCGGGATGATCGGGCCGCCCGGAAACAGGCCGACCCACAGCAGGCCGCCCGCCAGCAGCGCCAGGTACCAGGTCTCTCCGAGCGAGGAGTCGGAGACCCCCGGGGCGTCGGGGTTGGGCGGCCCGAACAGCACGCGGTGCAGGAGGGCGGCGAGTGCGACGGCGCCCACGGCCAAGCCCAGGGCGACGGTGAACGCGCCGATCGGTTGGGTCTTGAAGGCACCAAAGAACGTCATCAGCTCGGCCGGAAACGTGGCCAGGATCGGAACCCCGAGAATCGCAAGCGCCGCGGCGATCAAGAGCCACGCCAGGTTGGGCATACGCGGCGCGAGCCCGCCAAGGACGAGCAGGCTGCGCGACTGAGCGCGCTCGGAGATGGTCGCGCACACTCCGACGATGAGCGCGGCGGCAAGGCCGCCGGCGAACAGCGACAGCACGCTGCCCGCGATCCCCAGCGGCGAGAGCGCGGCCAGGCCGAGCACGGTGATTCCGCCCGGGATCATGGCCAGGTAGGCCGAGACCTGGCGGATGTCGACCGTCCTCAACGCCGCGACGGCGCCGTAACCGACGGTGAGAGCAGCGAGGGCCGCGAGCAGAGGTCCAAGGAGGTGCGCGGCGACCGGCTCCGCGGCGATCAAGGTGCGCAGCAGCAGGAACGCCCCCAGCCTGGATGCGGCGCCGGTGACCACCACCGACACTCCTACGGGTGCCTCGGCACACACGTCGCGCATCCATCCGTGCAGTGGGAAGAGCGGCAGCCGCGTCGCCGCCGCCACGATCATCAACAGCCCGACCGCCATCTGGAGGCGGGGGCTGAGCGTCGCCTTCAACACGACGTCCATGTCGAAGCTCGTGGCGCCTGTGGCCGCGTACAGGGTCATCGCCCCGACCGCGAGCGCGGCGCTGCCGAGGCCCCAGTAGCCGACCAGCCTCCAGCCCGCGACCTGACTTCTCGGTCCACCCCAGCCGAACACCAACAGGGCGAGCGGGATCGCGGCCGCGCCCCAGAACAAGACGAGGACGAACATGTCGTGCGCGACGATCGCGCCGTTCACCGTCGCCTGCACCAAAAGCAGCAGGGCGAAGTAGGAACGGACGCGTTCGCGAATGCCCAGCGAGGCGAGCACCGAAGCGATACCGATGAGCCCGGACAGGATGAGCATCACCATCCCCGGGCCGTCGACGCCCAGGTGGTAGGTGACTCCGATGGCGGCCAGCCACGGGACCTTCTCCTCGTACTGCATGGTCGGAACGAACGACTGGAACTGGTTGTAGGCGACAAAGAGGACGAAGAGCAGGCCGAGGTTGGTGAAGAACGCAATCTGCTTGATCAGCACGTCATAACGGCCCCGCGGGTTGGGCATCACAGAAAGCGCCGCGGCCACCACCACTGGCACCCAGATGGTCAGGCTGAGCAGCAGCGGCGACGAGAAGATCCCCGCACCGGGAACCGACACCGGCGTTGGCGACGGGCTGGCAGCGAGGATGGCGGAGAGGATCAACGCAGGAGTCCCGGGGCCGCGAGGGCGATCAAGATGGCCAGGCCCACGGCGAGCAGTATCACCAACGGCAGCGCCGAAAGCCGGCCGCCGGCGAGCGCGACCCGCCCGGAGGTGCCGGCAAAACGCCCCAGGGCACCGTCGCCCGCAGGCAGCCAGACGTCGACGCGGCGCGCCAGGTCGGCGGTCGGAGCCACGAGAAAGCGCTCGACCAGCGCCGACGCGGTCGCCATCCGCGCATTGAGCCAGGCGCCCGTGGCGGCGGACGCGACCAGGGCCCCGTCCTTGTCGCGGGCGTAAGCGAACGTCGCCGCCGCGATTCCCAGGAGCGCGATCGCCAGCCAGACGGCGAATGATCCCGCGGACGGCTCAGGATGCTTGAACCCGTCGAGAAGGTCGAGCCAGCCTCGGATGGTCGAGGCGACCAGGAAGATGGCGCCGGCCACCGCCAGCATGAACGGCCAGCCGAGCGATGGCGAGGGCGCCTCGCGCACGCGGTCGGGCTCGAAAGCACGCCGCCGCCTGAGCGGTCCGACCGACACACCGAGAAAGACACGTGTCACCCCGACTGCGACGAGCAGCACGGCCTCACCGAGCAGCGCGCCCAGCCACGAACGCGACGACACGCCGAACGACAGCGCGCCCATGGCGCTGAGACCGACCACGATGCCTCCCGCCAGCAGTGTCAGCGAGCTCGCTCGCATTCGCTGCCATGCATCCCCCATCTCCGCCATGTCGGCTGTGCGCATGGCGCCCGCGATCGCCGAGGCGGCCAGGGTCGCCGCGGTGCGGGCAGGAGCAACGGCAAGGATGCAGGCGACGCCGGCGATCGCAAACACGGCATGAGCGTTCTCGGAGCCGTGGATCACGATCGCGGCCCCGACCGCAGCCACCGCCGACCCGAGCAGGGCGATGACCCGACGCGGCTCGTTTCCGAACAGCGCAAGCAGAGATGCGATAGCCGCGGCGGCGGCACACGCGTACATGCAGGCGCGCACCGTCTGCAGGTTCGAGGCGGCGAAGATCGGCATCAGCCGGTACAGCACGACGATCGCGAGCACCGACCACACGGCCTGCGCCATCGCGGAGGCGGCGGGCGGCGCGGAGACGGCCGTCTGCGTCACCCACGATTGGAGAGGCCAGAGCGCGAGCCTACCCGACACGCCGATGAGGATCAGGACCGACGCCACGACCAGCGACCGAACCGTCCAGCCCGGGTTGGTATGAAGGATGGGGAAAAGCGTGTCGAGGCTCTGGGCGCCATACCGGGCATAGAGCCAGGCCACGCCGCACAACAGCGAGAGGTCGGTGAGGAAAGGCAGCGCCAGAGCGATGCGGCCCCGCCGCGCGGCTTCGTCGAGGCCCCAGCGGTGGGAGAGCAGGAGGTAGGTCGCCCCTCCCGCGATGCCCCAGAAGGCCAGCAGCTCGGCCAGGTCCCAGCTCATTAGGGCACCTACGCAACCGAAGAGGAGGGTGCTGATCAACGCGTGGAATCGCGCGGCGCCGGGCTCGGACCTCCCCATGACCTGATGCCAACCGATCGCGCCGATGACGCAGATCTCGACGGCGACCAGGGCCGCCACCGTGAGATGGTCGACGTGAAACACGATGTTGATCACAAAGCTCTGGAAGTTCACCGGCCCGCTGAATGCGACCGGAAGGTTGATGTACTGGAAGGTCGCGGAGTACGGAGTCGTCCTCTTGGCGAGACCCCATCCCACCAAGATGGTCAGCAGCAGCGTCACCACGGCGCCGAGCATGGCCATCGTCGACGACGACCGGCGGGTGCGGACACTCGAGACGGCAATCAGGAGGGCGAACAGAGGAGCCAGCACCATGAGGGGCACCGCCCACCCGAGCGTGGTCGAGGGATCGAAAGTGAAACCGGACGGCCGGGAGCCCGAT
>Ga0307373_10014325_pt1 | contig 10937 bp, 9 predicted proteins | sample OX2MG_FD_202534 | JGI IMG/M metagenome (GOLD analysis project Ga0307373, IMG submission 202534) | Soil microbial communities from Risofladan, Vaasa, Finland - OX-2 | ecosystem: Environmental > Terrestrial > Soil > Coastal area > Acid sulfate soil | place: Finland: Risofladan, Vaasa | collected... | reverse complement strand
CCGCTCACGCGCGGCGCGCGAACATCTCTATTCGCTCGCTGGTGACCAACCCCTCGGTGAGCAGCTCGTCGAGGACCTCGAAGAGCGCGGCCACGCGCTCCTCCGCCTCCACGATCTCGATGAGGATGGGCAGGTTCTGCGAGAGCTCGAAGATGCGGGCGGTGAGCCTGCCGCTGCGCGGCCCGAAGCCGTCGATCCCCTTGAATACCACGCAGCCGGCGAAGCCGTCGCGCCGCAGGCGCTCGACGATCGCCTGATAGAGCGGCTCCGCACCATGCCGCTCGCTCTCCGTGAGGTAGATGCGCACCAGTCGCGCCGCGCTCATCGTGCGATCTCCACGAGGCGCGCCACCACGAGGCCGAGGTACGCGGCGGCCAGTCCGCCCCCGAGGCTTGCCATCGTGTAGACGAACGAGGCGACCACGGCGCGCTCGCCCACCAGGGCCAGCGCCTCGTTGGTGAACGTCGAGAAGGTCGTATAGCCGCCCACAAAGCCGACGGTCAGCAGCACGCGCGCGAGAGGGTTGAGGGTGATCACGCGGGTCGTCGAGAGCTCCGCGATCACGGCGAGGATGAAGCTTCCCGTGACGTTGATGAGCAAGGTCCCCCATGGAAAGCCCGGCCCGGCGCGCTCGGTGACGAGCACCGAGACGACGTAGCGCAGCATGGAGCCTAACGCGCCGCCGATGCCGACGGCGAGGATGAACGAGAGTCGCAGGTTCACGTGCGGCTTGGTCTCTCCTGACTATGCGATGCGTCCGTTTCGTGACGGTTGGGGCGCCGTCGAAAGACGGCGCCCCTCGGAATCTGCGGCCCCCCTTCGTTAAGAAGCGGCGACCGCTCCCCCCATCGGGGCCGTCTTCTGCGGCGGCCGGACGACGAGCGGCAGAACGATGGTGATCAGCAGCATGATCGCGATCGGGACCAGCGCGCCGTGATACGAGCCGGTCAGGTCGCGGATGCGGCCGCCGAAGAGCGGCCCGGCCAGGCCGCCGACGCCCCAGGCGGTGATGATCCAGCCGTAGTTGACGCCCATGAACTTCGTGCCGAAGTAGTCGGCGTTGAACGACGGCATCGTGCCGAAGCCGCCGCCGTAGCACAGCAGCACGATGGAGAAGAGGGTGGCGAAGGCCGTCGCCGAGTGGACGACGTCGAGGGTCAGGAAGACCACGACCTGCACGGAGTAGATGCAGACGTAGGCCCAGCGGCGCCCGATCCGGTCGCTGACGGCACCCCAGAAGAAGCGTCCGAGGCCGTTGAAGACGGAGATCAGGCCGACGAGACCCGCCGCCTGTCCGGCCGTCATGCCCGCGAGCTCAACGCCCATCGGCGCCGCCTGAGCGATGACGAAGATGCCGGCCGTGACGTTGAGAAAGAGCATCAGCCAGAGCACGTAGAACTGCCACGTGCCGAACATCTCGCTCGGCGTGTAGCTGTACTGCGCGGCGGAGCCGGTGCCCGCGGCCGGCGCCGTCCACCCCGGTACCGCGTATCCCTCGGGCGGATTCTTGAGGATCGAGGCCGCGATCCCGCCGATCACCAGATAGATGATCCCCGCGAAGAGGAACGTGTGGAACACGCCCACGTTCCTGATGAGCGGCTCCAGGATCGGCTTGGCGAAGACGAACGCGCCCAGACCAAAGCCCATCACGACGAAGCCGCTGGCGAAGCCGCGCTTGTCCGGGAACCACTTGGTGACCATGGCAATCGGCGTGATGTATGCCATGCCGTTGCCCAGGCCACCGATCACGCCGAAGGTGAGGTAGAGCCAGGGCGCACCCAGCGAGCCCGTTCCCAAGCCAGCCAAGATGTTGCCGATCCCCCACAGGAGCACGCCGACCAGCGTGACGGTGTGCGGACCGACGCGGTCCTGCCAGCGGCCGCCGATCACGGCGCCGATTCCGAGGAAGAAGATCGCGAGCGCGAAGGCCCACGAGACCGTCGTGACATCCCAGTTGGTTGCCGCGATGAGGGGCTTGACGAAGACGCTCCACGCGTAGACGGTGCCGATCGTGAGCATGACGACCGCTCCGGAGATCGCCATGACCCATCGATTCGGTGTGGCGGTTGAGGTTGCCATCTGTCTCCTCCGTATCATTCCGGGTGACGAAGTGCGGCTCGCGGGTCATCGGCCGAGGCCCTGCCCGCTGCGATCAGGGACCTTCGCAAGACAAAGCCGCCGTAGAGCGTGAGCCCCGCGGCGACCAGCGTCTTGACGACGTTGCGCTTCCCGGCATGGCCGGGCTTGGTGAAGAGGCTGGCAAGGTTGAGGAGCGCCGGCACGGCGATTCCTCCGATCAGCGTGCTCCCCCGGAGCCGGTCGCCGATCGCCCCGCCGAAGAGCGCCTTGCCTGCGCTTTCGGCGGAAGATGCATAGTCGACGAGGAGGGCGCCTTCCGCCAACGCGGCGACGAACTCCACGCGCTCGAGCTTGTTGATGGTGCTCGGCGAGCCGCCGGTCACGGCCAGGATCGCCGCCTGCGCTGCGCACGACGTGGCGATCGCGGAGCAGACGAAGATCGCCGGAATCTGACGGCGGCCGGCGTTCCACACCGGGATGGCGGTCGCCGAGATGAGCACGCCCGTGTACGAGCCGGTGAAGGAGGCCGCCAGGACGTGGAAGAGGTTGCGCGCGCCGCGGGGCAGGGCGCCGCCGAGGAACCACGGCACGCGCCCGCGCCCGGCTGTCTCCTCGAGCGCCGCGATCGCCGAGAAGCCGGAGAAGGCGATGAGCGACCACACGCCAACCGACATCGGCGACTTGAGCTTGAGGATCCGCGTCATGTTGAGGAAACGCTCCGGCCGGCCCAGGTCCTTGATCAGGAAGACGGGGCTGGCCGCGGCGCCCAAGAACGCGAGCCAGCGGCCGATGCGTACCACGGCGCGGTCGTGCTCGTCGCCGAAGGTGTCGGCCGCCGCGGCGAGCAGCGCGTTCCCGCTCATCAGTCCGCCGACGTAGAAGTACCAGATGATCTCCCAGCGCCAGTGCGCCTTGCGCAGCACGGGGTGCTGGTCGTACGAGTGCTGCTCGCGGCCGATTCCGCCGTCGCCGCGCGCCAAGCTGGCCGCGACGGCGTCGGGCGTGATCTGCGAGGGGTTCTGCCGCGCAGCGTCGGTCAAGGTCAACGGCTCCTGAATGCCTGCATGGCCACGATCGCCAACGCCGCCGTCGCCAGGAAGCCGCTGAGGTAGGCCACGGGCTGGTACGTGGACGGCAGCACGGGGGCCGGAGGCAGGTTGAAGACCTCCGGGCGGTCGGTGATCAGGAAGAACGCATTGAGGTCTCCCACGGAGGTGGTCTCGTCCACGCCGTAGAGGCGTGCCGGTACGTTGCGGGCCAGCAGCTCCTCCGTGCGCCGGCGCGCGCGCTCCTTGAGCTCCTCCACGGGGCCGAACTGGATCGAGTCGGTGGGGCATGCCTTGGCGCAGGCCGGCTCCAGACCGTCCTTCTGGCGGTCGTAGCAGAGCGTGCACTTCTGCGCAACGCCGCGGTTGGGCTCCACGGCGATGACGCCGAAAGGACAGGATGGCACGCAGTAGCCGCAGCCGTTGCAGACGTCGGGCTGGACGTAGACGGCACCGAACTCGTTGCGGACGATGGCGCCCGTGGGGCACGCCTCCAGGCAGCCGGCGTGGGTGCAGTGCTTGCAGACGTCGGAGAGCATCAGCCAGCGCGACTCGCTCGGGTTGAGACGGTCGAACTGCTCGACGAATTGCACGTGACGCCAGGTCGTCGCCGAGAGCGGCCCGGTGTTGTCGTACGAGTTTCCCGAGAGGGCGTAACCGTCGGCGGGCAGCTCGTTCCACTGCTTGCACGCGGCCTCGCACGCCTTGCAGCCGATGCAGAGGGTGGCATCGGTGAAGAGGCCCCACTCGCTCATGGTCCCTCCTCTGCGCGGCTTGCGGCCAGGCGCGCGGCGGCCGTCACGACCGCGGGCGGCACGACGCCCGCTTGCGTGGACTCCGCCGAGGTTGCGGCCACGGCCCCCGGCCGAGAGGGGCTTCCCATGGGATTGCGCTGCCCCTGGGGGACGTCGTCGTCGGCGGCGTACGCGTGCGCGGCGTTGCGCCGCCCGGGGCGGACGTTGCACGTGAACGCCTTGCCCTCGTGGATGGAGACGTTGGGGTCGGCCACGAGCGGCGGGAGGATATTGGGCGTGTCGCCGGTCGCGACGCCCTGAAAGCCGAAGTGCCACGGCAAGCCGATCTGGTGGACGTAACGTCCCTCGCCCAAGCGCAGCGGCTGCATCCGCCCCGTGACGAGCGCCTTGGCCTCCACTTCGCCGCGCGCCGTCTCGATGGTCATCCATGCGCCGTTGCGAATGCCGCGCTCGACGGCCAGCTCCGGCGAGATCTCGCAGAAGAGCTCGGGCTGGAGCTCCGCCAGCCATGGCAGCCAGCGCGTCATCGCCCCTGCCGTCTGGTGCTCCGTCAAGCGGTAGGTGGTGATCACGTACGGATAGCGCGGATCGCCGACCTCGTGATACGGATTGTCGCGCCGGCACCACTCCTTGAGCACGGGGTTGACCTGCGCTTTGGGATAGAGCGCGTTGGGAACGGGGGACTCGCGGGGCTCGTAGTGCGTGGGCAGCGGGGCGTCGCAGGCGCCGGTCGCCGCGAAGAGCTGCGCTACGCCGTCAGCGTTCATGATGAACGGCGAGGCGCCGTCGTGGGCGTCGATGCCGAAGCCGCCAGGCTCCGCGGGCGTGGTGGGCGCCTTGTCGGCGGGGAAGTCGGGGACGTCGTAGCCGGTCCACGCGCCGCGCTCCGCGTCCCACCAGACGTACTTCTTACGCTCGCTCCACGGCTTGCCCGCGGGATCGGCGGAGGCGCGATTGTACAACAGGCGCCGGTTCGCCGGCCACGCCCAAGCCCATTCGGGCGAGACCCAGTCGTCGCCGCGGCGCCGGCGGGTGAGGTTCTCGCCCGCGCCGGGATACATGCCGGCGTAGATCCAGCAGCCGCAGGCCGTCGAGCCGTCGTCGCAGCACTGGGCGAAGCCCGCGAGCTGCGTCCTCGCGGCGACGTCGTAGCCGTTCATCTCGCGCATCACCGCCTCGACGTCGGGCTCGCCCAGACGCCGCTCGCGCGCGTCGTGATGCTCGTAGTCCCAGGTCATGTCGAGGATCGGGCGGTCCCGCCGCGCCGAGGACTCCGCGTAGAGCCCCTTGAGGCGCTTGCCGAGCTGATAGACGAAGCCCAGGTCGCTGCGGCACTCGTCCGGCGGATCGACGGCCTTCTCGTGGAACTGCACCAGGCGCATCGTGTTGGTGAGCGTCCCCGCCTTCTCGGCGATGGCCGCTGCGGGGATGAAGAAGACCTCGGTCGGGATCTGCTTGGGATCAACCCCGGGACGCTTCCAGAACGCCGCCGACTCCGTCTCGAAGTTGTCGCGTACCACCAGCCAATCGAGCTTGGCCATCGCGTTACGCTGGAACTCCGCGTTCGGGCCGCCGACGGCCGGGTTCTGCCCGAACAGGAAGAGTCCGCGTACCGTGCCGTCCTTCATCGCGACGAACATCGGCAGGTGCGAATGGTCGCCGGTGTTCTTGGGTAGGTAGTCGAAGGCCCAGTCGTTCTCGCGCGTGGCGGCCTGACCGTACCACGCCTTCATGAACGAGACGGCGTACTTGGGGAAGTTGTTCCACCAGCCCGTGCGCGGGGTGTTGTTCCGGCACCACGTCGCGAAGTCGACGTCACCGCGCTCTAGGCTCGGTGCCTCGAGATAGCCCGGGAGCAGATCGTAGAGCGTGGCGTTGTCCGTCGAGCCCTGGATGGAGGCGTGATCGCCAAGCGCCAGGATCCCGCCGCCGGGGCGCCCGATGTTGCCCAGCAGCGACTGAAGAATGCCGCCGGCGCGAACGTTCTGCACGCCCACGGTGTGCTGGGTCCACCCCATCGCGTAGCAGAACACGGCGGTCCGCTCGCGGCCGCTGTTCTCGCACAGCAGCTCGGCAACGCGCAGGAACTGCTCCTGCGGCGTTCCGCAGATGCGCTCGACCATCTCCGGCGTGTAGCGCCGGTAGTGACGGCGCACGAGGTTCAGCACGCAGCGCGGGTGCCGCAGCGTGTCGTCGCGCTTGGGGCGCGCCGGCTCGTGCTCGCCGCCGCTCTCGACCTCGTAGCCCCACGTGGAGAGGTCGTACGTGCCCTTCTCGGGGTCGAGGCCGCTGAAGATGCCCTCGAGGTCCTCGCTGTCGCGATACTCGTCGTTGACGACGAAGGCCGCGTTGGTGTAGCGGAGGACGTACTCCTTGAAATAGCGCTCGTGCTCCAGCACGTAATTGATCAGCCCGCCCAGGAAGGCGATATCCGTACCGGAGCGCAGCGGCACGTGCAGATCGGCCAGGGCGCTGGTGCGCGTGAAGCGCGGGTCCACGTGCACCACCATGGCCCCCTTGGCTTGCGCCGCCGTCACGAAGCGGAAGCCCACCGGATGGGACTCCGCGAAGTTGGAGCCTTGGATGACGATCAGGTCAGCGTGCTGGAGGTCCATCAGGAACGTGGCGGCCCCGCCGCGGCCGAAGGAGGTGCCGAGACCAGGCACCGTCGAGCTGTGTGACATTCGCGCCTGGTTCTCGACGAAGGGCACGCCGAGGCTCCGGAAGAGCTTGGCGATGAGGTAGTTCTCCTCGTTGTCCAGCGTCGCGCCGCCGAGGGAGGCGATCGCCATCGTCCGGTTGACGCGCCGTCCCCGCTCGTCGACTTCTTGGAACGTCGCTTCGCGTGTCTCCCGCACGCGGCGAGCGATGCTCGCCATGGCCCACTCCAGGGAAACCTCCTGCCACTCCGTTGCGCCCGGGGCGCGGTACTTGCAGGTGGTCCAGCGCTCGGGGTTCACGTGGAGCTGGTAGGTGGCCGCTCCCTTGGCGCAGAGGGTTCCACCGTTGATGGGCGAGGCGGGGTTACCCTCGATGTCGACGATCGTGTTGCCGCGGTGATAGACCAGTGTCGCGCAGCCAACCGCGCAGTAGGGGCAGATGCCGGGCGTGGCCTTGGCGTCGGCGTTCCGGGAACGCAACGCGCGCGAGCGCGCGCTCAGCGGGTTGGGAAGGATACCTACCTGCTCCCGCACCGTTTGGGCGGCGCGATCGAAAAGCACTTGCAGCCCGGCTCCGAAAGCGGGCGTCTTCGGCTTGGCGGCCATCTCCAACGTGCCCCCGGCTTGCGTAAACGCAAAGGTCTCCGCGAAAGAGAGTTCGCGGTTGCGAAATCATCCCTTGCTCTCCACGTGAAAACCTCGATATTGCCCGAATACGCTGCACGATGTTCTCGCGTGGCGGAACGACTAGCAGGGGTTCTTCCGCACCCTGACTAGCGGCCAGGAGCGGGCGACCGCGATCACCAAGGAGTCGGCGTGCGGCTCGAGCTCTTCGGCATGGCCCGCCACCTGGTGGGCACGGCGGCCCTTGAGGTTCCGGTGACCTCGCCGGTGACCGTGGGCCGGCTCTTGCGCGAGGCCGCCCGGGCGGCCCCCCAGCTCGTGGGGAGCGTGCTCGAGGCCGACGGCACCCCGATCGCGCCCAACTACCTCCTCCTCGACGGCCGTCGTGCCGCGGAGCCCGGGGCGACCGTCCGCGAGAGCGACCGTCCTTGCCTCCTCGTGCTCGCATCGGGGGGCTAGACGCACGTGATGGCGGAGATGCCGCGAGACCTCTTGGAGATCGACCTCGCTGCGCGCACGTGGCGCCGCGGGCCGCTCCCCGACGCCATGCTCCGCGTGGCTCCGGGAGGCGCCGCCTTGGCCGTTCGCCTCCTAGACGACGAGGTGAGCGGAGCGCTCGACCCGCTGGGACCGGAGAATCCACTGGTCTTCGCCGCCGGCCCCTTTGCCGGCTCGCCGGTGCCCGCGGCCACGAAGCACGCCTTGGCGACGATCTCGCCGCTCACGGGATTGGTGAACGACACGCTCTCGTCCAGCCATTGGTCGGCTGCCCTGCGCCGTCTGGGGCTGGCGGCCCTCGTCGTCCGTGGCCGCGCCGACGCGCCCACGGTGCTGGTGATCGGAGAGCGCGGCGTCGAGTTCCCCGACGCGAGCGGTCTCCTCGGACGCTCGGCCGCCGAGACGGCGCGGGCGCTGCGCGAACGCCTCGGCGATCGTCGCACGCGCGTGAGCGCCATCGGGCCGGCGGGGGAGCGCCTGGCGCGCTTTGCGGCGGTGGAGAACGACGGGCGGCAGGCCGGGCGCGGTGGTGCGGGCGCCGTCTTCGGCGCGAAGGGTCTCAAGGCCATCGCGCTGCGCGGCGGAGAAGCGGTCCCCGTGGCGGATCCCGAGCGCGTGGCGGAGCTTGCCGGGCGCCTGCGGGAGCGCGCGCTGGGCCCCGAGACCGCGAAATACCGGACGTTGGGGACAGCCGCCAACATGCGCGTCCTGAACCGCATGGGCCTCTTGCCGACGCGCAACTTCACGGCGGCCGCGTTCGAAGGGACGGAGCGCGTCACGCCGGAACGGGCGCGTGAGTCACCCGAGGCGTTCGTCGAGTACCGCGCGGGCTGCGCCAACTGCCCGGTGCAGTGCGAGCATCGCTACGTTCGCCGGGGCGGCGACCCGCGGCGCGCCGCGGCCAGCGAGTACGAGTCGGCGTGGGCCTTCGGGCCGAACTGCGGCATCGACGATCTCGACGCCGTGCTCGACGCGATCGAGCGGTGCGACCGGTACGGCTTGGACACCATCTCCACCGGCGGTGCCATCGCGTGGACCATGGAGTGCGTCGAGCGCGGGCTCCTCACGCCGGAGCGGGTGGGCGCCGACGCGCGCTTCGGGAACGCCGCCGCGATGCTCACGTTGGTCGACGCCATCGCGGCCGGCGAGGGCTTCGGCGCGTTGCTCGGACAGGGCGTGCGCGCCGCCGCCACGGAGGTTGGCGGCGGCAGCGACGCCTTCGCGATGCACTGCAAGGGACTGGAGATGCCCGGCTACGAGCCTCGCGGCCTTCCGACGTACGCGCTGGGTCTGGCCGTCTGCACGCGCGGCGCCTGCCATAATCGGGCCGCGACCTACGACTTGGACCTGCGGCGTCCGGATGCCACGCTGAGCATCGAGGAGCGCGCGCAAGCATGCATCGACCAGGAGGACTACGCCTCCGCCTGGGACACGCTGCTGCTCTGCAAGTTCGTGCGCGACTGTTTCGACGACTTTTGGAACGAGGGAGCGGAGCTGCTCGCCGCCGGTATCGGCGGGGCCTGGGATGCCGCTCGGCTGCGCGCCACGGCGCGCGAGACGTGGGCCCGCAAGCGTGCGATCAACGCCCGCCTGGGATGGACGCCGCAAGACGACGTGCTGCCCGAGCGCCTCTACGCGGAGCCGTTGCGCGGCGGACCGGCGGCGGGGCTGCGCGTCGATCGCGAGACGCTTGCGCGGTTGAAGGAGGCGTACGAGCGCCGCCGTGCGGCGCCGTGGTCAGCGGCGCGCGAGCTCGAGGAGAGCCCCGGCGCGCGTTAGCTCGCCTCTCAGCCGCCGCATCCACTCCCGGCTCCGCGCCATGCGGGTGAAGTCGACGTGGTCGTCGATCGAAACGGCGGCCGCGACCCCCGCTGCCTCGCCTTCCTCGATGGTCGTGGGGATGATCCGAGCGCTGCCGGCGGCCACGTGCGTCGCCGAGATCGCCGGTCCGGCCACGAGGAGATTGGAGAAGCCGTAGGGGACCATGGTGCGGAACGGCAAGCCGTAGACGTGGCGGACCGGCGCGTACGCGGGCTCCTCGCCCACGTAGCTGGGATGGGTGTCCAGCGGGTATGAGGCCAACCCGATGGTGTCGTACGGGATGAGGCCGCGCCAGATGTCCTGCGCGGTGAGCATGTAGAGCCCGAGCACGTGGCGCGTCTCTCGGATGTAGAGCTCGTCGGCGAACGCGGCCAGGCGGGCGTGCGCGAAGCCCGGCACGCGCGCGCGCAGGAAGCCCATCAGGTGGCGGATCTCGGCCTGGGCGATATCCATGCCCTCGGAGACGGACTCGGGATTCCGCCCGTCGATGCCGGTGACGTCGACGGCGTTGACGGTGACGCGGCCGCTGGGCTCGCGGCCAAGGTTGAGATCGCGCACCAGCACCTGGGGGTTGAGCGGGCGGTAGAGCCGCATCAGCTTGCCGTAGCCCCAGATCTTCCGTCCGCTGACGCCGCCGGCCCCGTAGCGCAACCCGTCGTACGAGCGCGAGGCTAGGCCCCAGTCGACTCCGTCGACGGCGAACATCAGGGTGACGGCCTGCATCTTGGTGTCGAGACCCGTGTCTTGCCGGCCGACGTCGTAGCGGGCCCCGGCCATCGCGGCGGCCTCGGCGTCGTCCGTGGCATCGATCACGACGGGGGCGGTCACCCCGAAGTGGACGCCGTAGCGGCGATCGACGAAGGTGACCGCCGTGACCCGCCGGTCGAGCGGAGTCCCCGTGGCCGCCGCGCTCACGGGTGCCGTCATCAGGTGCAGCGTGATCTGCGGGTACGCCTCGACCATGCGCAGGAAGAGCGTCTCGGCGGTCTGGGGGTCGAAGCTCTCACCGAGACGATCGTAGATCTCGCGGAAGATGCCGCCCTCGATGCGCTGACCGTCGGGGCCCATGTTGAGATCCCACTGGTCCATCATCCCGCCCGTCAGGAGGCCGCCCAAGTACGGACGCTGGCAGACCAGCTGGACGCGCAGCCCCCGCCGGGCGGCCGCGACCGCCGCCGCGACGCCGGCGGGCGTCCCGCCGATCACCAGCACCTGCGTCGCGATGACCGGCACACCGTCGGGGAGCTCGCGCGCGGCGGGCGCGGCCGCGGCGGGGCGGGCAACTCCCAGAGCGGGAAGCAGCAAGAGAAGAGCGGCGGCAAAGATGGCGGAGCTTCGTCGGAGCATCTGCGTCATGTAACGTGGTGATCGGCCGCCGCGTTGCAGCCCACAACCCGCACCACGCGAATCGCCGATCGGCGTTCAGATTCCAGCGCCGCGAAGCGGCCAGGGCA
>Ga0307373_10014324_pt1 | contig 10937 bp, 7 predicted proteins | sample OX2MG_FD_202534 | JGI IMG/M metagenome (GOLD analysis project Ga0307373, IMG submission 202534) | Soil microbial communities from Risofladan, Vaasa, Finland - OX-2 | ecosystem: Environmental > Terrestrial > Soil > Coastal area > Acid sulfate soil | place: Finland: Risofladan, Vaasa | collected... | reverse complement strand
GGACAGGGCGGCGCCTCCGCGCCCTCGGGCGCCTGCGGCACTGCCTTCGGCGGTTTGTATTTGCACTCAGGATAATTCCCGCAGGACACGAACGAGCCAAATGGCCCCGCTCGCTTGACCAGCGGCCCGCCACAGTCGGGACAGATGTCCCCCGTTGGCTCGGGCGGCGGTCCCTCTACCTTCATCCGCCCTGCCCCGACCGCCCGCTCGACGGCGGGAAGAAAGCCCTCGGCGAAGCGCTGGAGCATGGCCCGCGCGTTTTCCGTCCGATCCGCGACTCGGTCCAGATCTCCTTCAACGCGCGCGGTGAACGCCGGATCGACCAGGTCCGGGATCCGCTCTCGGGCCCAGTCCGTGACCGTAAGGGCTACGGGCGTGGCCTTCAGGGCCCTGCCTTCCCGGATAACGTATCCCCGCTCCATGATCAACTCAATCGTCGGGGCGTAGGTGCTGGGGCGGCCAACGCCTCGATCCTCGAGCGCCTTGACCAGCGATGGCTCGGTAAACCGCGGCGGTGGCTTGGTCTCATGCTGCTCCACCTCGCCATTTGCCGCCGTCAGGGGCTCATTGACCTTCAGCTCCGGCAGTTCCTGCCGATCCTCGCCGTCATCCTCCTCGCGGATCCCCGCCACGTCCAACCAGCCGGCGAAGACCACGCGCGAGGAATGGGCGCGGGCCTGGCAGGCGCAGCCCTCGGCGGTGAGATCGGCGGATCGCCGGTCGTACACCGCGTCCGCCGCCTGGCAGGCCAGGAAGCGGGCCCGGATAAGGCGATAGAGGCGCCGGGCGTCCTCGTCCAGGTCGGAGGCCACTGATTCCACGGCGGGCTCGGTGGGCCGCACGCATTCATGTGCTCCCTGCGCCCCGGCTTTGTCGGCATACTGGCGCGGCTCGTTGGGTACATACTTTTCACCCCAGCCGGACCGAATGACCTCCCGCGCGTCCCGTACGGCGTCCGCCGCGATAGCCACGCTGTCGGTACGCATGTAGGTGATCAAGCCCCGCTCGTAGAGGTTCTGGGCCGCCGTCATCGTCCGCTTGGGATTGAAGTGGAGCGCCGTGCCGGCCGCCTGTTGCAGCGAGCTGGTGGTGAAGGGCGGCTGCGGCTTTCGCCGGCCCGCCGTCCGCTCGACTTTGCCCACCTGCCAGGGACGGCCAAGCGCGTGAGCCAGGGCCGCCCTGGCGACATCCTCGGAATTGAGGAGGGGCGGCACCTCATCCTGCAACCGCACCTCCGCTCCGTCAAACAATCGGAGTTCGGCCTGGAACTCGGTACCGTCTTCCCGGCGCATAGTCAGGCTTACAGTCCAGTATTCTCGACTGGTAAAGGCCGCGATTTCCCGTTCCCGATCCGCCACCAGGGCCATGGCCACACTCTGGACCCTACCTACCGACAACCCGCGTTTGACTGTACGGATCAGCGCGGGCGATGCCTTGTACCCCACCATCCGGTCGAGGATCCGCCGGGCCTCCTGGGCCTCCACCAAGCCATCATCGATCGTGCGGGGGTGGGCAAGCGCCTCACGGATCGCCTTGGGGGTGATCTCGTGGAATTCAAGGCGCTCGGGATTCCGCGCCGCCAGGAGGCGGGCCACATGCCAGCCGATCGCCTCTCCTTCCCGATCAGGGTCGGTAGCGATCACCACTCGGTCGGCATGCCTGGCAGCCTCTTTCAAGGCGGCCAGATCCTTGGCCTTCCGCGGCGGCACCACATAGACAGGCGCGAAGGTCGTTTCGTCGTAGCCCAGGCCCTTTTCCGGGAGGTCAGCCACGTGGCCCTTACTGGCCATCACCTGAAATCGCGACCCTAAAATGGCGCTGATCGTTCGGGCCTTGGTGGGCGACTCCACAACCACCAAGGTAGTTCCGCCCTGCCTGTCCGCCGCGGCACGGCCTCGCGAGGCATGCGAAACTGTCGCGTCACGCTTGGCTGGAGCCGCTGTCTTCCGTTTGGTTGATTTTATGGGAGGCTTCCGCCCCCCGGTCGCCGTTGTCACCACTGTCTCCTCGGCTCGGTCATCATCCTGGGCGTCGAGACGCCTTCGCGCTCGCCGCCGTGGCACACGTTACCATAGCACGCCCCAAGAATACGGCCCATTCCGCTTCCTGGATGCATCCCAAGCACGGGCACGAGAACGCACGGGCGAAACGGGGGGAATCCGACGTCCTGCTTTCCCAGGTCGTATGGCTAATGATGCCATATTGAATGCAGGAATCAAGACCCCAGGCCGGTTATACCCCGATTAGCGTCAAATTTAACCAGTACGTGGTAGCTCGCGCGCTAGTCTCCCCTGGTTTGTTCTCCGGTTACGCGGTCCAGCATTGCCTGGAACCCACTGCGGGGAGGCGAAAAGATATCCACCGCGATGCAACCTTGGTCGAACGTCCGCGCCGCGTGCGGCACGTGCGGCGGCACCACATAGACATCGCCTGGGCGGATCATCCGCTTTTCCCCGTTCATCTCGAATTCGTACTCCCCCTCCAGCATGGTTCCGATCTGTTCCTCGGGGTGCGCGTGCATGGGCGCCTCGGTGTGAGGCTCGAAGAACACGTAATTAAAGAGGAGGTTCCGGCCAAAGATCGGCTTGAACCGAATGCCCTTGCCGAGATTCACGTAGGGAATATCGTCGCGACTCGCGAAGATCGGGGCGAACGAAGGGTCGGTCTCCGCCCCTTCCTGTAGAGGTTGAAAATAGTCCTCGGCGGCGTCACTCATGATTCCACTCCTTGCTAGAACAATTCAAGGTACTCGTTCACTTCCCAATTGCTCACGTAGTCGTTGTACCGCCGCGCCTCGTTGCCTTTCAACGCCGTGTAAGTATCCACCCAGGATTGGCCGAGCAATCCCACCAACGGCTCGTCGGCGCGTAACGCCGCCAGGGCATCCCGCAAGGTCAGGGGAAGGGGCGGAAGGTCCGTGCGGGCATAGGCGTCCTCCCCCTGAATGAAGTGGTTGGGCTCGATCCGGCGCCGGATGCCGTCCAGGCCGGCGGCGTAGATCCCGGCCATCATAATATAAGGGTTATTGTCGGCGCCGGGGGCCCGATTCTCCAGATTGGTCCCCTGGCCGCGGGCGTGCGGCACCCGAATCAAGGTCATTCTATTCTCCAGGCCCCAGCAGGCAGCAGCCGGGGCGAACGTATAGGGGCGCAGCCGCTTATAACTGTTCACGGTCGAATTGGCGAGGGCGCACACGGCGGCCGCGTGCGCCAGTTGGCCGCCGATGAACCAGCGGGCCACGTCGGATAGCCCGTGCTCGCCGTTCGGATCAGCAAGGGCGTTCTTGCCGCCAAGATCATACAGGGAGTGATGAAAGTGAGCCCCGCTCCCACTGCACCCGTTCAAAGGCTTGGTCATGAAGGTCGCGGTGTAGCCCTGCTGGAACATCAACTCCTTGACCGCCATCTTATAATAGACCGACATGTCCGCCGCCCGCACCCCCGCGAAATGGGTGCTGCTTATTTCGAACTGGCCCGGTCCATACTCCGTGTTGGCTTCCTCCACGCCCAGGCCAATGGCATCCAGATTAGCGCTGAGGGTGGCGAGAATGCCGTCCACCTGTTGCTGCTTCACCTCGGCGTAGCAATTGATACCGGTCCAGCTCGGCTGGGGAATGCCCTGCTCGACAGACTTGAAGACGTAAAACTCCAGCTCGCTGCTGCCGCGGGTCGTGTATCCCTCGGAGCGGAGCTCCTCCACGATACGCTGGAGCACCCGGCGCGGTGCCACCTCCACCAGGTCACCATCCAGAGTATAGAGATCGGCGATAATCTTCGCTGTCCCTGGTACCCATGGGAGGATGGTAAAGGTACTGGGATCGGGTTTCATCAGCCAGGAAGGATAGCCGCTCGCGAAACCGGCGCCCGCCGGAACGACGAAGTTGGCGCCGGTATCCACCGAAAGCATGGCCGAAGGGTAGGGGATACCGTCGGTGATTCCGTGACGCGCGAAGGTGGCGGCGGTCACGTTGCGCGCCCGCGTAACGCCGCTGTTGTCCACGAATGTTACCCGAACTGTTGTGATGCCATGCTCGTCGATCAGCCGCCGCACATCCTCGAGTGTGGTCGCCTTCTGGTCATCCGCCACGAATACGCTCCTTCCCGGCCTGCGACAATGGGCCCGCGTGCCCCACGCACCGGACCATCGCTAGCCTACCCTGAAAGCAGCCCCACGGCAAGCAAGGCCGGAGTGCGGTACCTTGAGGAAATAATGGATCCAGAGATCGCTGCCCTCGCCGACCTCCTTCGCACAAGCAAGCGAGGGCCCATGCGCCTGGAGGCCGCGCGCCAATTAGCGTTGCGCCGGAGCCTGGAGGCGGCGGCGCCCTTGCTCGCCGCCCTGGAGGAGTCCAATGATCCGCGCATAGTTCCGGTCGTGACGGTGGCTCTTGAAGGACTGGAAACGATTGGCCCCGATCTGGCGCCGCTCCTCCTGCCTATCCTGGAAGACTCGGCGGATCCGCGACGGGTATTCGTCCCCTTGCTGCTTCGAGCTGCCCTGGGAGAGGCCGCCGTGCCCCGGCTCGTGGAGGCATTGAGCGATCGCCAACCCGCCGTCGCCATCAACGCCGCCACCCAATTAGGGCAGCTTCGCTCCCCGGAGTCCTTCGCGCCCCTTCTCGCCCTGGCTCAGGACGAATCTCAGCCCTCGGCGGTTCGGGGGGTGGCGGCCGCTTCCCTGGGCAACCTGCGAGATTCGCGGGCCCTGCCGTTTCTGGCCGGCCTGGTGGACACCGATGATCCGGAGCTTTTGGCCGGGGCCATCGACGGGCTTGCCGATCTCCGCGATCCGGCCGGCATTCCCTATCTGGAGGCCGTTCTGGAGCGTCCGAATCTGGATCCGCGAATCAATCGGGCCGTGCGGTTAGGGCTCCTGGCCATGGAGCGGTACCGTGAGCGGTAATCCCTTACCGCACCAGACGCCGTTCGCCGCTCCCGTGGGAGCGGCGAACGGCGTCTGGTGCTGTCTAACGAGGCTCTCTAGCCCAGATATTCGCGCAGGCTTTCGATTTCCTGCAAGCCCCGAATCCGGTTCAGGGCCTGGGCCTCGATTTGGCGGATCCGCTCGCGAGTCAGACCGAACTCCCGGCTGACCTCCATCAGGGTCCGGCTTCTCCCATCGGTGATCCCATAGCGGAGTTCCAGCACTTGCCGCTCCCGATCGGGGAGGCGGTTCAGCAGGGTGCTGACGTCGTGGCGCATGGTGCTTTCCACGGCGCTCTCCACCGGAGAGGTAGCGCCCGTATCCTCGGTAAAGTCGCCCAGGGTATGCTCGTCGTCGTTCCCGAGCGTGGTCTCGAGCGAGATGGGCTGCTGCACCACATGCATCAGGCCGGCTACCTTCTCGGGGGTCATTCCCACTTCCTCGCTGATACTCTCGGCGGTGGGATCCTCGCCCAGTTCCTGGCGCAGGTAATCGACGGCGGCGCTGAGCTTGCTCATTTCCTCATAGACATGGACCGGCACCCGGATGGTGCGCCCACGATCAGACAGCGCCCGAGTGACCGCCTGGCGAATCCACCACACGGCATAGGTGCTGAACCGATACCCCTTCCGATAGTCGAACTTCTCCACCGCGCGGATCAGGCCGATGTTCCCTTCCTGAATCAGATCCAAAAGGGGGAATCCCTGATTAAGGTAATGCTTCGCCACGCTGACCACCAGGCGAAGATTCGCCTCGATCATCCGCTTCTTGGCACCCTCGTCGCCTTCCTCGATCCGCTTGGCGAGTTCGATCTCCTGCTTTGGCGTGATGCGGGGAATCTTCGCGATCTCGCGCAAGTAGTTGGCGACGCTATCGACGACCACCGTCGGCTCGGCTACCTCCTCGGCGGGCTCGGCCGATTCGGCGCCGATTTCCGGCAGATCCTCGCGGGGCGCCTTCCGCCGCAGTGGCAGAATACGCTTCACCCGCACCGGCGCGCGATCCTCCACCACCATCTCAGGCCGCTTCCGCTCAAGCGTCTCGGTATCAATCATGAGCAACTTCACCCCAATCCTGCCTGGCGCGACCTCCTAGGCATAGTCTAACGTCGCACGCAGCCATATGTAACCAGCCCCACCGCCAAAAAGCGGTGATTGTCGCGAAATCTACAGTATTTTGATTGTCTCTAATCATAGCCCAGGTGGAACTCAATGTCAACGCTTTCGCGGGCGATCTAACCGGTTAAGAAGCCAGCCGCGCGAGTATACCATACCGCCCTTTGTGGATCAGCCGCCTTGAACCTGGGCTTGCGCGTGAAGCGCCGCGCCCCATAAGCCCACGTCCTCTCCCAGATCGGCGGTTACCAGCCGTACTCTCGATTGGGGGATCGGCATGGCGTGCCGCTCCAGCACTGCCCGCACCGGATCCAACAAGAGCGGGCCCGCGTGAATTAGGCCGCCGCCCAGGATGATGCGCTCTGGATTGAAGAGATGCACCAAGCCGACGCAGGCCAGTCCCAGAGCGAAGCCAACTTCCTCCGTGAGGGCGCGTGCCCCTGGATTCCCTTGCGCCGCCGCCGCGTAGACCGTCTCCGCCGACACCGCGGATCCAGGCGGCAACCGCAATTTCCCGGCCGCCTGTCCCGCCGCCGCCAGTCTAGCAATCGCCGTCCCCGAGGCCACGGCTTCCAGACAGCCTCGATTCCCGCAATTGCAGACGGGACCATGACGATCAACCGTTACATGACCCACCTCGCCGGCCGTACCATCAGGCCCCTCGAATAAGCGGCCGCCCAGGATTAGACCGCCGCCGATCCCGGTACTGACCGTGATGTACACCAGGGTGTCCGCTCCTCGGCCCGCCCCCATGCCATGCTCGGCGACCGCCGCGGCGTTGGCGTCCTTGATCAGGAATACCGGACAGCCGAAGCGGGTCTCCAGTTCCCGCGTCAGCGGCACGTTCCGCCATCCTTTCAAGTTTGGTGGGCTGAAAACCACACCCTTGGCGCCGTGCAACGGGCCGGGAGCGGCGATCCCCACGGAAGCCGGCATTGAGGTCAGCCCAGCCAGGGCAAGCGACGCGCGCGCCGCCTCCTCGATCGCCGTCACTACCGCGTCCGGTCCCTCGTCGGCCGGTGTGGCCCGAGCAACCCGTCCCCGCAAGGTTCCGCCGCCGGCAACCGCGACCCGGATCTGCGTCCCGCCCAGGTCGATCGCGAGCGTCGTGTCTCCCATGTGTCGTCTCCCGCCTCCTCGATCAGTCTCCCGCGCCAGGCCCAGCCGCCGGGCGCCGCGACCTTTCCGCTCAGTTCCGCATGCCCTAGCACAGGTTCGCGCTCGCCACAATAGGATAACGTACCTTCTTGACAGGCCCTGGAACCAGTCCTACTATCAGCAGGAACGTTCAGCCTCACCCTGGATTGGCGAACGAATGATCGAATGTCCGGAGGGCCAAGCGGTGGATGTAACATTCCTCCATTTCGCCAACTTGCGCCTGGGCGCCGGCTTTCCTACCCTTGGCCCACGCGGACGCGATCAGCGGGCTCGATTGGTGGCCACTCTGGAGAGCCTGGCGGATCTGGCCGTGGCCGAGCACGCTCAGGCGGTGGTGATCTCCGGCGATTTGTTTGGCTGCCCTGTGCCGGCGCCTGGTACGCTCAAGAGCGCGCGGGCGTTTTTTGCCCGACTGCGCGATGCCGCGATTCCGGTTGTCCTCCTGGCGGGAAGCCGCGACCCTCAAACGTTGTTCGGGCCTCAGCAACAAGCTAACGCGCGAGAGCTCCTGGAGGGCGCGTATCTCCTTGACCAGCTCAATCCCCAAGCGACGGTCGAGCACCTTGGGTTGGTTTTCCAGTGGGTCAGCCTTGCGCACCCCGAGCACTATACGGCGGCGGACCTGGACCGGCGGAACCGGCTCACGGTAGTGGGAATGGCCTGCCGCGACAGTACCGAGGCAGGGAACCTTGCCGCTATAGCGGATGCCTTCGCCGATACTGGCATAGACTACCTGGCGGTGGGCGGCTACCTGGATTTCTCGGTCCAGCAACGGAACAGTCTTACCGTATGCTCCCCCGGCGTGCCCGAACCCCTGGAGTGGGGACAGGAAGAGGGGAGCATTGCCCTGACGCGGATTGGCGCCGGTACGACGGAGGTGACCCGCGCGCGCACTGGTATCCGGTCCCTGGCCCGGAGGGACCTTGTGCTGACACTCACCACTGCCCACGAGGTGGTCTCCCTGATCGCGGATCAAGCGCATGAGGATCTGGGCCTGGAAGTGATCTTGCGGGGGGAATGCCCCGGCCATGTGCTGATCGATCCAGCCTCGATCGAATCAGAGCTCGGAGCGCGGTTCTTCCATCTTCGGGTGGTTGACCGGACCAAATTGATCATCGACGCGGGTGAGCGGAGCGATCTCCCCAGGGGAACAGTGCTGGGAAACTTCGCCCGAGTGATGGATGCGCGGATCCGCGGCGCTGGCGGCGCGGAGAGCCGGATGCATGAGCGAGAGGCCTACCGGCTTGGCATGGGCCTTCTACAAGGAGAGGGTACACCCCCATGAGGTTGACCTCCCTGGTAGTTGAGAACTTCAAGCAGTTTGAGCATGTCGAATTGAGTTTCGCTCCCGGTTTTACCGTGGTCAAAGGGGCCAACGAGGCAGGAAAAAGCACGATTCAAGCGGCGATACTGGTAGCTCTGTTCATGGATCCCAGGGCCCCCGACAGCATGCTCGATGCCTTTACCCGCTGGGGACAGCCTGATCGGTTCCGTCTGTGCCTCGGATTCGAGGACCAGGATACCTACTATATCCTAGCCAAGGACTTTCAAAAGGGGACCGTACGACTTTCCTGGCATGGCCCGGACGGGGGCGACGCCGGGGCCACCGAGGACGCTGGCGAGGCTCTGCGTATCGTCGGGAACCACCTGGGCGCTACCACGCTGGAAACCTATGTCAATACGGCGTGTGTACGAAGCGAGGAGGTCAGCAGTATCCCCGCCGCCGCGTCACCCCTGAGCCAGAGACTGCAAGCGAAAGTGACCGGCAGCCGGCAAGCGGACGCCACTGACGTGCTACGGTCGATTGATCGCGAGTTGGTCGCGATGACGGCCGGCAGTTTGCGGCGAGCGAGCGACTCCACCGGCCCCCTCCGAATGGCTCGGGATCGTGTGGATACCTTATTAAAGATGCGGCGGACCATGGCCGCGAAACTCGACGCGCACCTTGGGAACCTGGCTACGCTGGTCGAACGACGCCGGGATTTGCTTGCCATTGAGGAAAACCTCCAGAGTTGGTCCACGCGCATCGAGTTGAGTGACCGAGCCCAGACTGTCGAGGAGGAACGCGCCCTGCTTGAGGAACATGCCATGGTGCTGGAGGCCGACAGCGGCCTTCAGGACGGGCTCGTCACCTTAACCGAGAAACTGGATAAGGTGGAATTCAGCGCCCTGTCCAGTCTTCTGGAGCGGGTAGGGGCCATGGATCGCCAGATCCAGGAAGCCCGTGAGCGGGAAGCCGAAATCAATCAGCAGTTGGCCACTCTCGTGCTGAATCGGTTGCAGGGCGGATCGAGGAGCGCCGGCCTGGCCCTCGTGTCCCTAGGGCTAGTAGTGATCGTCGCCGGCGGGTTGGCGGCGGCCCTCAGCCATGTCTACCTGGTCGGGTTGGCCGCTCTTCCGGGGCTGGGATTGTTGGTCTTCGGCCTCCGTTCCCGTACCAAGATTCAAGATGAGCCCACGACGGCGGTATCCGTGGAACTCAGCGCGATTACCAGGAACATGCGCGCGCGACGGGAAGAGCGCGGGCGGGCGCTCGCCGCCTACGGACTGCGAAGCACGGAAGAGCTGGCGACGGTGGTCCGTGAATTGCGGCCCATGGGCGACGCGCATGCAGCCCGCCAGCAAAGGATAGCGCGCATGTTGGGAAGCCGGCGGAGCGCTGACCGCCAGGAGGAGTTGCTCCGTGTCCGGGAGGAAATTGAGCTCCGGCGGGAGGAACTCTCGGTACTTGAACCCAGCCGTCTCTCGCTGGAGGAGTATCAGGCCGCGGATGAACAGGTGGTGGCGCTGGAAAGCCTGCGTGAGGATCGCCTGCGCGAGGTGTACCGGCTGGAGGGCGAACTGAGCGCCCAGGAAGTGAATAGCGAAATGCTGGCCGCGCTCGACGAGGAGCTAGGAACCGAGCGGGTGCGCCTGGCGCGGATTGAGCGCCGGCGGAAGGGCCTGGAAGGGGCACGCGCCGGCTTGCGGGACGCCCTCTCGGAGACCCTCCTGCAGGCGAGCACGGTGTTCCGGGGCGGACTTTCTACCTACCTCACGCAGATCACCGGCGGGCGGTACACCCGCGTGGAGGCCTGGATCGATACCGATGGCCTCCATTTGCAGGTCTACGCCGTGGGGAATACCCAGGCGGTCGAGGCGGATAAGCTCAGCCGCGCCACCCAGGATCAGATTTATCTGGCCGCGCGTCTGACCTTACTGCAAATGGCCTGCGAGGGTCGGAAGCCGCCGCTCCTCCTGGATGACCCCTTCGTGAATTACGACGACGAACGGCTGGCGAAAACGGCGGAACTGCTGCACGAACTGGATACCGCGCACCAGATTATTCTCTTTACCTGCACCAATCGGTACGACAGGCATGCGAACAACCTGATCGATCTGATGGCTACCCGCTCCCCCGTGACGGTGGGCGCGTAGCCGCGCCGCTGTCCCGCCTGAGCTGCCGCCCAGTCGCCTCCCCTACGGGCAGGCCATCCCTCGCGATTATCCTCCCCCGGAGCCAGGTGCGTTTCGGTACTCCCCGCACGGGAACCCCATCAAACGGGGTAAGATGGTTGGGGGTCAGCATATCCTGATTGCGGATGACGGCGGGTGCGGCGAGATCCACCAATACCAAATCGGCATCCGCGCCCGCCACAATCGCTCCCTTCCTCGGGGAGAGACCGTGGATGCCGGCCGGATTCGCGGCCATGAGGGCCACGCATCGTTCCAGTAGGAGGCGGCCTCGATCGACCTCGGTCA
>Ga0307373_10014323_pt1 | contig 10939 bp, 8 predicted proteins | sample OX2MG_FD_202534 | JGI IMG/M metagenome (GOLD analysis project Ga0307373, IMG submission 202534) | Soil microbial communities from Risofladan, Vaasa, Finland - OX-2 | ecosystem: Environmental > Terrestrial > Soil > Coastal area > Acid sulfate soil | place: Finland: Risofladan, Vaasa | collected... | reverse complement strand
GCGCCGTGGGGTGCGCGAGGCGATGGTCGCGCTGCTGCGCGGCGAGTCGCGAATGATCGGCAGCCTGATGGTCGGCGGTCACCTCGACGCGCGCGACTTCGACCAGCGCGACCTCAAGCTCTTTCGCACGCTCGCAACGCGCACGACCGTGATCCTCGAGAACAGCCGCATGGAGCGCTCGATCGCGCGACTCACCGAGCTCCAGGAACAGCTGACGCATCAGGCGTATCACGACTCGCTGACCGACCTCGCGAACCGGACGCTGTTTGGACAGCACATCGAGACGGCATTGACGCGAAGCGCGGAAGGCGTCTCGAGCGTCGCGGTCATCTTCCTGGACATCGACGACTTCAAAGGCATCAACGACACGCTCGGGCACGCCGCAGGCGACGCGATGCTCGTCGAGGTGGCGGCGCGGATTCGCTCGTGTCTGCGCCGTCCGGACACGGCCGCGCGCCTGGGCGGCGACGAGTTCGCGGTCCTCATCGAAGGGGTCGACAGCGTCGTCGAAGCGGAGCACGTCGCGCGCCGCGTGCTCGAGACATTGCACCGGCCGTTCGTGCTCAGCGGCAACACGATCACGGTGCGCGCCTCACTCGGTATCGCTGTTGCAGACAATGTTGCCGATAACGCGACCAGCCTCATGCGCCATGCCGACGTGGCGATGTACGCCGCCAAGGGCACGGGACGTGATCGATACATCGTCTTCGCACCGGGGATGGAAAGCGACGTCGTTCACCGGCGGCAGCTGCGCGGAGAGCTCGAGCGCGCGATGGAGAAGGAGCAGTTCAGCCTCCACTACCAACCGGTCGTCAACCTCATCACCGGTGAGATCTCCGCGGTCGAGGCGCTCGTCCGATGGCGCCATCCCACGCGCGGCATCGTCGCCCCGGGCGAGTTCATCCACGTCGCCGAGGAGAGCCGCCTCATCCTGCCGCTCGGCGCGTTCGTGCTCCACAGCGCCTGCGCGACGGCGCTCCGCCTCCAGCAGGAGTGCCCGCAGGAGCCGCCGCTGTCGGTGTGCGTGAACGTATCGGTGATCCAGCTCAACAGCCCGACGTTCGTCCAGGACGTCCTTGTCATCGTCAAGGACGTCGGGCTGCCTCCCGACACCCTCATCCTCGAGCTCACCGAGTCGATGCTGCTCGAGGACACCGCGATGGTCTCCGCGAAGCTCGAGGCGCTGCGCCGCCAGGGCATTCGCATCGCCATCGACGATTTCGGGACGGGCTACTCGTCGCTGAGCTACCTGCGCCGTCTCCCGGTGGACATCCTCAAGATCGCGAAGCCGTTCGTCGACGATCTCGGCAGCGGTGCCGATGAGGACTTCACGCGCGCCATCGTGAGCCTCGCTGAGGCGCTTCAGGTGCAGGTCATCGCCGAGGGGATCGAGGCGGCGTCACAGGTGACCCGGCTGCTCCAGCTCGGGTGTCTCGCCGGTCAGGGCTTTCATCTCTGCCACCCGCTGCCGGAGCACGAGGTCGAGCAACTCCTCCGCCAAGGCGGCGTTGACCGGGCGCGGCTCAACACGGAGCCGGTCGCCGCCGGCAACGTGGTTCCCCTGCGGCTGAGCCGTTGATGGGAACGACGGTGCTCGCCGTGCTCGTGGTCGCGATCCTTGCCATCGGCATCGGCGCCGTCGCGTGGGTGACGGTGCATCGCGAGCAGACGAACCTTGGCTTCCTCCACAGCGCGGGTGTCGGCCTCCTCGAGGCGCGTGACCTGGATGCCGCATCGGTCGACCTCCTCCGTCGCGCGACGGCGAAGTTCAACGCACATTGCGCTGAGCTCACGCTCATCCCCGAAGCGGGGAGCCCCGCCGCGTTCAGGACCACGCTCCGCGGGTCCGAGCCCGTGGATGTCCTGCGTGCCGTCGACGTCGAGGACGACGGGACCGCCGCGTTGGCGCCGCCGATCTTCGGCGTCGTTCATCTCGCTGCGGCGACGGCAGACCCCTGGGTCACCCGCCTGGCGATGCGTCTCAACATCACGGGCGGCCTGGCAGTCTCACTGCGCGTCGAGGGACGCACGATCGGATACCTCGCTCTCGGGATCAGACGGCTCGACCGTGCGTCGGCGCGCGCTGACGACCAGACCCTCCAGGAACTCGCGAACCTCGCCGCGCTGACGATCGATCGGAGCCGTCTTCACGACGCGCTCTTGCGACTGACGGCACTGCAGAACGAGCTCGCAGACCGCGCCTTCCACGACCCCCTCACGCATCTCGCCAATCCCGCGCTGTTCGTCGACCGGATGGAGCGCGCGCTCCTCGAGCGCGACCCGGAGCGCCACGTGGTCAGCGTCGTCTATGTCGATCTCGCGGGCTTCCGCAGGATCAACGCCAAGGAAGGGCATGCGACCGGCGACGCCATTCTCATCGAGGTCGGCCGGCGGTTGCGCGAGTGCCTCCGCCGCACCGATACCGCCGCGCGGCTGGGAGGCGACGAGTTCGCGCTGCTCCTGCCTGAGGTGATCCATCCGCGTGAGGCGGAGCTGATCTCGCAGCGCGTCGTCGAGGCGCTGGCGGTGCCGATCGAGATCGACGGTGGTCAAGTGTCCGTCGGCGCGTCTGTCGGGCTCGCGTCCGCGAACAGTCCCGACATCTCTGCTGCACTCCTCCTCCGCAATGCCACTGACGCGGCCAAAGAGGCGCGCGACGCCGGTTCGACCGGCTTCCGCGTCCACGGCGGGATCACGGCGGAACCCGTCGACTCGGATCTGCCGAAGGAGTTGCAGGCGGCCCTCGACAACGGGGAGTTCGTGGTCCATTACCAACCGATCGTCGAGCTGAAGACCGGCCGCATCCTTGGCGCCGAGGCGCTGGTGCGCTGGGAGCACCCTGTCAGGGGACTGCTCGCCCCGATCGATTTCCTCTCCGTCGCCGAGGAGTGCAATCTGGCCGAGCAGATCGAGGAGTTCGTCTTGAGAAGGGCATGCCAGCAGCTTCGCCGCTGGCAGAACGCCTATCCCGCCACCCCGGAGCTCGCGATCTCCGTCAACGTCTCCGCCGGCGCGCTCGGTAAGCGCGAGCTCGTCCAGCGCGTCAGCCGATGCCTCGAGGAGGCGCAGGTGGATCCCGCCTGTCTGATCCTCGAGGTGACAGAGAACGTCGTCCTCCAGGACCTCCACGGCACCATCGCCGCCTTCGACGCGCTGCAGCGGGCGGGCGTGCACGTCGCCATCGACAACGTTGGCACCGGCTACACCTCGCTCGCATATTTGCGCCGCCTGCCCATCGACATCCTCAAGATCGCCCGTCCGCTCGTCGCCGAGCTGGGAGACCCGACGTCGAGCGGAGAGCTCGCCGCAACCGTCGTCCGCCACGGCGAGGCGCTCCGCCTAGCGCTCGTGGCCGAAGGTGTGGAGACGCCGCTGCAGGTCGAGCGCCTCAACGCGCTCGGCTGCGGCATGGCGCAGGGGTTCCACCTCGCACGCCCGTGCGACGTCGAGGCCATGGAGACATTGCTCGCCCGCGGCGGCCTCGACCCCTCGGCGTTCATGCGGACGGCGCCGCTCGCGCGCTCGATCCCTCGCAAGAGGGCACCTCGACCACGGCGCGTACCCTCAACGCGTGCAGCAGCGCGAAACCCTGCGTGAGCTCGCCGTCGCGGCCGCCGCGTCGGCGGCGGCGCTCGTGGTCCGGGCCCACGCCGGCGCCGGGCCGCGGACCGCGGAGGTCAAGAGCCCCGGCGACTACGTGACCGACGTCGACCGCGCCGCTGAGCAGGCGGCGATCACGGTGCTCCGTGCGGGAGCCCCGGACATCGCCATCCTCGCGGAGGAGGCCGGCGGGGACAGCGCCGACCGGATGTGGGTCGTCGATCCGATCGACGGCACGACCAATTTCCTGCGCGGCTTCCCCGTTGTCGGCGTGAGCGTCGCGCTCGTCGAGGCCGGCCAACCCGTGGTTGGAGCGGTGAACGCGCCGCTGCTCGGCGCTTCCTGGAGCGCCGCCGCGGGTCAGGGGGCGACCGACGACCGTGGTCGGCGCCTCTCGGTGTCCGCGCACCCTGGCGCCGGCATCGTCGCAACCGGGTTCCCGTTCCGCCGTAAGGAGCGCCTGCCGCGCTATTTCCGCGTCTTCGAGCGGGCATTGACCACGTTCGAGGATCTGCGCAGAGCCGGCGCCGCGAGCCTCGATCTCGCCTACGTGGCCGCCGGCGTCTTCGATGGGTTCTTCGAACTCGGTCTGGGGATATGGGACATCGCCGCCGGGGCTCTGCTTGTCCGCGAAGCTGGCGGCGTCGTGACCGACTGGGCCGGCAACGCCGACGCCGTTTTCGTCAGCGGTGACATCCTCGCCGGCACACCGGCGTGGCACGAGGCAATGCTCGAGATCGTTGCTGCGTAACTGCGCCGGCCCTCCACAGCCTTATGCCTTGACGACACTCATCCCTCTCCGAGGCTTATAAGGTACTTCGCTTGTGACTAGCCCAGGGACCAAACCGACCACCGACCTTCTGCGCGGGAAACGCATCCTCGTCACCGGGGTGCTCACCCCGAAGAGCATCGCGTTCGCCATCGCCGCCGCATGCCAGGGGGCCGGAGCGGAGGTGGTGCTCACGTCGTTTGGGCGGGCCATGAGCCTCACTCAGCGCAGCGCTCACCGTCTCGACCCGGTGCCTGAGGTCCTCGAGCTCGACGTCACCGACGTCACCCAGGCGCAGGCCGTTGCCGACCACATCCGCGGCACCCAAGGCGGTCTGGACGGGGTGGTCCATGCAATCGGGTTCGCTCCCGAGGACTGTCTCGGCGGCGGCTTCCTCGACGCTCCGTGGAGCTCCGTGTCGACGGCGTTCCACGTCAGCAGCTACTCACTGCGCACACTTGCCGCCGCGTTCGTGCCATTGATGCCCGAAACCGGTGGATCGCTGGTCGCGCTCACGTTCGACGCCCGCATCGCCTGGCCGCTCTACGACTGGATGGGCCCGGCGAAAGCGGCGCTCGAGTCCATAGCGCGCTACCTGGCGCGCGAGCTCGGCCCGCGCAAGGTTCGGGTCAACACCATCGCCGCCGGACCGCTGGAGACGATCGCCGCGCGCTCCATCCCGGGGTTCGAGGTCTTGAAGTCCTCGTGGGGCAAGCAGGCGCCGCTCGGATGGAACAGCGCCGACAGCGGTCCGGTCGCCGACGTCACCGCCTTTCTGCTCAGCGACCTCTCGCGGGCGATCACCGGCGAGATGATCCACGTCGACGGCGGTTATCACTCCCAGGGCGCGCAACTGATCCCGCACGCGGAGGTGCACGAATGAGCAGCACGAATGGAAACGGCGGCGGACCTCGCGTCGCGATCACGGGCATCGGCGCTGTGACGCCGCTCGGTCTCGACGCCGAGTCGACGTGGCAGTCGTGCCGTCGTGGTCAGGGTGGTATCGGTCCGATCACGGCGTTCGATGCCTCCCACCTCACCACGCAGATCGCCGGGCAGGTCAAGGATTTCGACCCCGAGGCGATCCTCGGCAAGAAGGAGGCGCGCCGGATGAGTCGCTGCACGCAGATCGGCGTCTTCGCGGCGCGACAGGCCATTGAGGACTCCGGCCTGGACATCCGGTCGATGGCCGAGGACGTCGGTGTGCTCGTCGCCTCCGGCGTCGGTGGTATCGAGGTGATCGAGCGCAATGTCCTCGCCCTCTACAACGAGGGACCGCGACGCGTTTCGCCGTTCACCGTGCCGTCGATGATCATCGACATGCCTGCCGGCGCCATCGCCATCGAGTGCGGCGCGAAAGGCGTGAACTACGCCATCGTCAGCGCGTGCGCCTCATCGGGCCACGCGATCGGCGAGGCGGCGGAGTGGATCCGGCGGGGCGAGGCGACGGCCATCATCACCGGCGGCACCGAGGCGTCGATCACCAACATCAGCGTCGCGGCCTTCGACGCCATGCAGGCACTGTCGACTCGCAACGACGAGCCGGAGCGCGCGTCGCGACCGTTCGACAAGGATCGCGACGGCTTCGTCATGGGTGAGGGCGCGGGCATGTTCGTCCTCGAGGACTGGGGACACGCTGTGGCGCGTGGCGCGCACATCTACGGCGAGGTTGCCGGCTACGGCGCAACCGCCGACGCGTATCACATCACGCAGCCGGACGCGCAGGGCGACGGTGCACGGCGCTGCATCCTGCGCTCACTCAAGCGAGCGGGCCGCGGACCGGGCGAGGTCGACTACATCAACGCGCACGGCACCTCGACACAGATGAACGACGCCGCCGAGACCAAGGCGGTCAAGGCGGCGCTCGGCGACCTTGCGGCGACGATCCCGATGTCGTCGACCAAGTCGATGCACGGGCATCTCCTCGGCGCCGCCGGCGCGGTGGAGGCGGTGATCACGGTTCTTGCCATTCGTGACCAGTTCGTGCCACCGACGATCAACCTGGACGAACCCGACCCCGAGTGCGACCTGGATTACGTTCCGAATCACGGTCGCGACGCGCGCGTCGATTTCGCGCTCAGCACGTCGTATGGATTTGGCGGCCACAACGTGTGCCTGGCGCTGGCCCGCGCGGATGGAGCCTGACCGGCTCGCTCGCGACGTCGGCCCGGGGCGCATCACCATTCGCCGTGCCGACATCACGACACTGCACGTCGACGCCATCGTCAACGCGGCCAACAGCTCGCTCGCCGGCGGCGGCGGCGTGGACGGAGCGATGCATCGGGCTGCCGGCCGCGAGCTGCTCATGGAGCTGCGCGAGCGCTACGCAGGGTGTCCGACCGGGTCGGCGGTGATCACCTCCGCCGGGCGCCTCAATGCCCGCTATGTCATCCACGCCGTCGGCCCGCGCTGGCGCGACGGGGACCGAGACGAGCCGGCGGTGCTCGCCTCGACGTATCGATCCGCGTTCGCGCTGGCCGCCGAGCACGGCTGCCTCACCGTCGCCGCGCCGTCGATCAGCACGGGGATCTACGGGTTCCCGATCGAGCGCGCCGCGCCGATCGCGATCGAGGAGGCGAGCTCGGCGTTGAGCCTGGATGGGACGTCGTTGCGTGAGATCACGTTCGCGCTCTTCTCCCAGGCCGATCTCGAGGTCTTCGCGAGGGCCCTGTGACGCCACCTTGACGGTGGCGTCGGCACTCTGGCCATAGAGTGGGCAGGGCCAGTGTCAGCTCGTCCGCGGTGGTTCGCCGCCGCCCTCATCACCGTCGCCTCGATCGTCCTCGCGCACTACGCGCAGGTCTGGACCGTCGTGCCCTCCTCGCTGGCCCCCACGAGCGACTTTGCGGGCACATACGTGGCCGCAACACTGATCCGGACCGGGCACGCAGCGCAGATGTACGACCCGGTGATCGAGCAGCGAGCCCTCGTCCAGAGCGGCGCTCCCGCGGGACACGACGACATCCCCTTCGAGAATCCGCCGGGAGCCGCTGTCGTGGCATTGCCCTTCAGCCTCCTCAACGCCGGGGCTGCCTGGCGCGCCTGGTCCCTGCTCCAGCTGTTGCTCGTGGCGCTCTCGCTGTGGATGGTCGCGCGGGCGGCCCCCTGGCCTGCGGCGATGGCACGGCTTCCCCGGGTGGCGATCGCGCTCCTCGCACTGGCTGGATTCGGGACCGGCTTGGTCCTCCTGGAGGGGCAGTGGGACGGCGTCTCCGTCGTGGGGTTGGCGATCGCCTACGTCGCGTGGCGGCATGGCAGACCGGCTCTGGCAGGTTTCGCGTTGGGGTTCACGGCGGCGATCGCGAAGCCGCAGCTCGTGATCGGCATCGCCGCGTATATGCTCGGCAGGCGTGACTGGCGCGGGATCGCAGGCGCCCTCGCCGGAGCGGCGGTCACCATGGTGATCGGGCTGCTCGCCGACGGCCCTCACGGGCTCGTGGCGTTCGTCTCGGCGATCGCGACTCCGCATGACTCACCGACGGCGGAGATGCAGGGGAGCAGCGGCCTCTTCGGGTCACTGCTGGGACAGGCACCCGGCGTCTACTTCCTCTCGATCGGGGCCGGACTGGCAGCAGCCGTTGTGGCGGGGTGGCTCGGTGCGATCACGCGCCGTCGTGCCGACCTTTTCGAGCCCTCGCTCTGCGCCGCGGTCGCACTCTCGCTCTTCGCGTCGCCGCATCTCCTCGGGCATGACCTCACGCTGCTCGCGCCCGTCCTGGTCGGTGGCCTCGCCTGGTTGGCTGGACGGCCAACCGAGGCGGCGTGGCCGGGTCCGAACACCCTCCTCGCGATCGCCGGGTGGGCACTCCTTTCGGTGGCGACCATGACCGACCTTGCCCAGAGCACCGTCGGCCTCCCGGGCCGCGCGACTCCTTGGGCGCTCCTGCTCGTGGCCGCGCTCTGGTGCGCGCTGACAATGACCGCGCTGCGCGCCGGCGCGGCTCGGCCTGCATTCGAACGCCGATCCGCCGTAGCGTAGGCGTTGATCTGACCGACACATGGGTACCTTCACGAGCATGAGAGGCGTCCCCCTCGGGCGAATAGCCGGGATCAAGATCACGGCTGACTGGAGCGTGCTCGTCATCGGCGCGCTCCTGGCATGGGGCGTTGCCGCCGCGGTAGTGCCGGGCGAGGCTCCCGGCACGCCGGAGTGGCTGGCCTGGATGGTCGGCGCCGTCGTCGCGGTGCTGTTGCTCGCGTCGCTCAGCGCACACGAGCTGGGTCATGCACTCCTGGCCAGACGCCGCGGCATCGCGGTCGAGGGCATCCGCCTCTGGCTGTTCGGTGGAGTCGCCCAGATGGGCAGCGACTGGATGACCGGCAAGACCGAGATGCTCGTCGCTGCGATCGGCCCAGCGATCACGTTCGTGATCACCGCGGCATTCGGCGCCGCCACCTGGCTGTTCCTGTCGGTGAGCGCGCCGACGCTTGTGGTGGTCGTGGCGGAGTGGCTCGCGGCCGTCAACCTGCTGTTGCTCCTGTTCAACCTCATCCCCGCCTTTCCGCTCGACGGGGGGCGGATCCTCCGCGGCTTCATCTGGACGCGCACCAACAACAGGATCTCGGCCACCGTCGCGGCGGCACGTGTCGCGCGCGTCTTCGCCGTCGCCCTGGTCGGCCTGGGTCTCGTCGACGCCTTCTTCTACGACCCGGTCGGCGGCGTCTGGCTGATGTTGATCGGCTGGTTCCTCGACAACACCGCGCGTGGCGAGTCGCAGAACGAGCAGGCTCGCCAGGCGCTCGAGGGACTCCTCGTCGGCGAGGTCATGTCGAAGGACCCGGTCGTGGTGCCGTCATGGATCACCGTTGAGCTCCTCGTCAATCAGTACGCCGCAGGTCATCAGGTGAGCTCCTTCCCGACCCACAGCATCGACGGCCGCGTCGACGGGCTCGTGACGACGCGCGGGATCAAGAGAGTCCCTCTGCAGCAACGCGGCCGGCGCCGTGCCATCGACATCGCGATCCCGGCGGCGAACGTGCCCATTGCCCGCCGCGACGAGCGGCTGACGGATCTGCTCAAGCGTCTCGGTCCTGGATCCGACGGTCGCGCGATGGTCTACGACTCCGACCGCCTCGTCGGCATCGTCTCCCCGAGCGACATCTACCGCAGGCTCCATGGCGGAGCACCACGCCCCACGGCTCCCACCGCCGCGTAGCGCTCGCCGCCGGGCGCCTGGATGCGCCAATCGGTCAGCCGGTGGTGTCCTCGACGCCGAGGATGAGCTTTCCGAAATGCTCGCCGCGGAAGAGTTTCAGGAGGGTGTCCGGGAACGACTCGAGCCCGGTGACAACGTCCTCCAGCGATCGCAGCCGGCCGTCCGCGAGCCACCCGGCCATCTCCGCCCCCGCCTCCGGGTAGCGCGAGGCGAAGTCGAAAACGAGGAACCCCTCCATGCGAGCGCGGTCCACGAGGAGCGCCATGTAGTTGGCCGGTCCGCGTGCCGGACCGTCGTTGTTGTACTGCGAGATCGAGCCGCAGATGACGATGCGGGCGTGGCGCGCAAGACGGGTCAGTGCGGCATCAAGGATGTCGCCGCCGACGTTGTCGAAGTAGACGTTGATCCGGTCGGGGCACTGATCGCGCAGCGCGACGCGGACGTCCTCGTGCTTGTAGTCGATCGCGGCGTCGAACCCGAGCTCCTCCACGATGAAGCGGCACTTCTCCGGGCCGCCGGCGATGCCGATCACGCGGCAGCCCTTGATCTTGGCGATCTGCCCGACAACCATGCCGACCGCCCCTGCGGCGCCCGACACGACCACCGTCTCGCCGGCGACTGGTGTGCCGATGTCGAGCAGACCGAAGTACGCCGTCATCCCGGTCATCCCGAGCACGCTGAGATACGTCGTCAGCGGAGCTGCGGCTGTGGAGACCCGGCTGACTCCCGAGCCGTCGCTCAACGCGTATGCCTGCACACCGAAGCTGCCCGTCACCTGGTCGCCGGCGGCGAAGCCGGGGTGCCGCGATTCGATCACCTCGCCGGCCCCAAGAGCGCGCATCACCTCACCGATGCCGACCGGTGGGATGTACGAGCGTCCGGCATTCATCCAGCCGCGCATGGCCGGATCGAGTGAGATATAGAGCACCCGCACGAGGAGCTCGCCCTCGCCGGGGCTTGGTACCGCCTCGTCCCGGAACTCCCAGTCGGACAGAACGGGGAGCCCACGTGGGCGTGCGGCAAGGCGCCACTGACGGTTGGTCACGGATGCGTCGCTCATATCCGCATCAGATTACGCGCGAGTGGCTGATAGGCTTCGTCGATGCTGAGTGCGGGTCTCATCCTGTTTCTGGCCGCCCTCCAGGGCGTTACCGAGCTCTTTCCCGTGTCGTCGCTCGGTCATGCGGTCGTGGTGCCGCCGCTCATCGGCCTGAACTTCCGCGAGACCGACCCGGCCTTCGTGCCGGTGCTCACCGTGCTCCACCTCGGCACCGCCGGGGCGCTCCTCTTCCTGTACCGGCGCGACTGGGCGCGGATTATCGTGGGGTTCTTCCGAGCGGCCGTACGGGGCCGTATTGACGACCCCGACCAGCGCCTCGCCATCATGCTCGTGGTCGGAACCGTGCCGGCGGGA
>Ga0307373_10014322_pt1 | contig 10940 bp, 12 predicted proteins | sample OX2MG_FD_202534 | JGI IMG/M metagenome (GOLD analysis project Ga0307373, IMG submission 202534) | Soil microbial communities from Risofladan, Vaasa, Finland - OX-2 | ecosystem: Environmental > Terrestrial > Soil > Coastal area > Acid sulfate soil | place: Finland: Risofladan, Vaasa | collected... | reverse complement strand
GAACGGTCGGGCATGACGAGCGCCGGGTCGATCTGCATCTCGACGCCAAGGCCCGTGCAGGTCGGGCAGGCGCCATGCGGGCTGTTGAAGCTGAAGGTGCGTGGTTCGATTTCCCCTATTGACGTGCCGTCGTAGGGGCAGGAAAAGTGCTCGCTGAAGATGCGCTCCGTGTCTTCAGCGGCCGCTGCGCCGTCGACGGGCACCGCGGCGAGAGCGACGATCATGACGCCCGAACCGACCTTCAGCGCTGTCTCGACCGAGTCCGCGATGCGGCTGCTCGCGCTGGCATCGCTGCCCTGCTCGGGCACAACGAGGCGGTCGACCACGACATCGATGTCGTGCTTCTTCTTTTTGTCGAGCGTTATTTCTTCGTCGAGGTCGCGCACGTCGCCATCAATGCGGACGCGGACGAAGCCTGCGCGTCGTGCTTCTTCGAAGATGCCCGCGTGTTCGCCTTTTTTTGCTCGCGTCACCGGGGCCAGCAACAGCAACCGCGATCCTGCCGGGTACGCGAGCGTGGCATCGACAATCTGTTGGACGGTTTGGCGGGTGATCGGACGGCCACACTGGGGACAATGCGGGCGGCCTGCGCGCGCCCAGAGGAGACGGAGGTAATCGTAGATTTCGGTGACCGTACCAACAGTCGAGCGGGGATTGTTCGAGGTGCCCTTCTGGTCGATCGAGATCGCCGGCGAAAGCCCGTCGATGTGGTCGACATCCGGCTTTTCCATCAGGCCAAGGAATTGCCGCGCGTAGGCCGAGAGCGATTCGACGTATCTCCGCTGGCCTTCGGCATAGATCGTATCGAACGCAAGCGAGGACTTGCCCGACCCCGACAGCCCGGTGATGACTACCAGCTTGTCGCGCGGAATGCGGACGTCGATGTCCTTCAGATTATGTTCGCGCGCTCCGCGGACGAGGATGTGGTCGAGAGGCATGGTGCGATTGTCGATTTCCGGACGAGGATTGTCGATCGCGGTTCCCGGGCAGGACGGCGACCGGCGCTCCAGCCTACCACGAATAGAACGATCGTTCTAGTCTGGCCGACGCTTAATCGCACACTACGGCACCAGATTGCACAATGCCGATCCATGCAGCAGGCGATCGTCGGAGCAATCTTCGCCGCGACGATCGTCGGCCTCTACGTGCGGCCGTTCGGCGCGAAGGACTGGCAGGTCGCGCTCGGGGGCGCTCTCGTCGCCTGGTTGGCGGCCCCGCTGTCGTTGCGTGATGGCGTGCACGTCGTCGGGCACTCGTGGAACATCATCGCGTTCTTCCTCGGGCTGATGCTCCTCTCCGCTGGAGCCGAGGCGGCGGGGCTTTACGAGCAGGTCGCCTCCATCCTTCGCGCCCAGCCGCCGGGCCGTCGACGCGTGGCGGTGGTCCTCGTCATCGGCACGGGCATTACTGCCATCCTCTCGAACGACGCCACGCCGCTCGTGCTGACGCCCGCCATCTTTGCAGCGGACGCGGGTGACTCCGCGGGCACCATGGCGGGGGTACCCGCTGCAGCACTCGCTGCCACGTTCGCGGCGGACGGCGCGAGCCTGCTACTGCCGATAAGCAACCCGGTCGGGCTCCTGTTCTATCAACGGTTCAATTTGGGGCTCGAGCGATATGCACTCCACATTTTGCCGGCTGCCGCCGCAGGCATCGTGGCGCTCTGTTTGGTGACCAGCCTCGGTGCAGGCCATCGTCCGAACCACACTCCGGTCACTTCTCGGGTGGCCACTGGATTACCCTCACACGTCCGTTCTCCGGGCTTCGCGACGTTCGCGGCGATCGCAGTGGCGGGACTCGCCGTCGCCTATGTCGTCGCTGCCGGTACGGGCGTGCCCCTTGGGCTGGTCACGCTGGCTGGCGGGTTCGTGCTTTTCGCGGGAGCGATCGCGTCCCGTTCCTTCGACCGCGAGCGGTACCGCCGCCAGATCTCCCCTGGTTTGCTGATCTTCGTCGGCGCGCTGCTCGTGCTCGTCCAGGCCGCGGCCAGCGCCGGACTCCTCCACCGGCTCTCGGACTTCTTCGGCTACCTGGACGGCCAGCCTGCGCTCTTGACCATCATCGGGGCCGCCCTCATCGCAGCTGTGCTCTCGAACCTGATGAACAACTGGCCCGCAGCCCTCGTGGTGGCCGCGACCATTGCGCTTCAGCCGGGCCAGCACGAAGCGCTCATCGTCGGTTCGCTCATCGGCTGCACGATCGGCGCGAACCTGACGATGGTCGGCTCGTTGAGCACGGTGTTCTGGCTCAGCCTTGTGCGGCAGGAGGGCGGAGACATCTCGCCCGCCGCCTACCTGCGGGCGGCGTCGTTGCCGACGATTGCGGCGTTGGCGGCCGCGTGCGCAGTGGCGGCGATCACGCTTTAGCGATCCGCTGGGAGAGCAGCCAAGATAAATGCACAACTGCGTTCAATGACCTCCGTTGCCTGGTCGTACGACCAGGCACTGTGGAGGTACCCGTCGAACACATCGATCCGGTCAGACGCTTTGGCGCGGCTGATCAGCGCTTCCCGGTTCTCGGTCGAAACCAACTCGTCATCAGTACCGAACACGAGGTAAGCCGGGGCCGCCACGTCGCGGAAGCGGTCGGCGACCCTGGCGCCGTGGGCCTCCCGCCAGAAGCCATCGCCGATGAGTTGGCCGCCCTCTTCGGAGAAGCCTCCGGGCGACGGTACAAATGGGCCGACATTCGGATCGGGCACCCACGCGACGACCGCCGAGATCGCGGGTACAACCGCGGCCGTGACTATGACCGTCGCACCGCCCATGCTCTGTCCGAAGAGGACCACGCGAAAGCCATCCTCAAGGTACCGCCGCGCCAACGCCGTCGTGGTTGCAACCCAGTCGTCGAAGCTGGAATCGATGAATTCGCCTTCGGAATCGCCACAGCCGTACTGGTCGAAGCGAAGTGCGGAGATACCCGCGCGGGAGAGAACCCTCGCCGCGCGGACGAAGAACCGGTGGGGGCCGGTCTTTGTGCCTCCAAACCCATGACAAAACAGGACGATGTCCGAACCACCGGCATCGTGGACCGCCGCCGCGAGGCGATGCCCGTTCACAGTTATCATTGCGAGACGCTCGTCTATCATGGGTGCCGCAGCTGTCTTTCCGCGTCGCTGATGATGCCCTGCAGGTAAAGCCCGTGGGCGACGTCGAGTTCGTGTGCCCTGCCCGTGCGGATGCAAGTTGCGAAGGCGGCGCGAATGTTGCCGAACACTGCCGGGCCCATGCCGCCCATGGCATCGACACCAATCGTCCCTTCGCGACCGTAGAGTTCGATGCCAACCTTCGCCTGCTTCAGGCCCGCGGTGCCGCAGAGGGAGACTTCGCTGGCGGCTCCGGAGGCGTGGTCAAGCAGCAGGCCGCTCCACACCAATGGGTCGCCGTGCGCCTGCACGCGCGTTACCGGCCCGAGCGTGGCGGAAGCGAGGTCGATGGCGTGGGGGCCAAGGTCGAGCAGGCCGCCGCGTTCGAGCCGCCAGCCGAACGCGAACGGGCCAGCGAGCAGGCCGCCGGAGATGAACGTCGCGCGGCCGCCCAGCGCTTTGAACGTCCTTGCCTGCTCGACGAAATTTCGCACGGGATCGCTGAAGCGGTACGTGAGCATCAGCATCGATGGCACCCCGGCGGCCATGACCGCATCCGCCAGTCGCTGGGCGCCGGGGAGGTCCGCGGCGATGGGCTTCTCCAACAGGAGCGCTTTGCCCGCCTGGGCTGCACGGATGGCCAGGTCTGGTTGGGCCTCCGGCGCCACGGCGAACGCGACTGCTTCGCAGGCCAAGAGCAGGTCGTCGTAGTCCTCGAACGCTGGGACGCCATGGCGCGCCGCCAGTTCGAGCGCTGCCTCGGGCCGGCGCGCCCAGACGCCTGCGAGGCGCGTCTCCGGCCCGGCGGCGATCGTGGGCGCGTGCACCATCTTGGCCCAGGGGCCAGCGCCCACCAGGCCGACAGGAATCGCGGCCTCCGTCATTGGCAAACCTCGAGGGCGCTAAACACGCCGTGGCGACTCTACCATCGCAAGGTCGAATTCGCGCAAAGGGCGACGGGCAACGCTTATGCGTCGTGGCGCACCCGGTAGCGTAGATAGACCTCATTGGTTTCCGGGTTTGGCACCGCGGACACGAGTTCGAGGTGCTTCACCTCGCTCGCGCCGAACGCATCGGCGCCTTCGACGGCAGTGATCGAATCGCGGCCCGCGACGATCTCCGGCCCGAGCGTGAGGAAGTACTCGTCGACGAAGCCAAGGCCGAACAGCTCCGCGTTCACCGTCGGGCCGCCTTCGCACAGCAAGACGTCCGCGTCCAACTTCCTCCGCATATGCCGCAGCGCCGCCGCAATTTCGTTGCCGGCCTCAACGTCCACAACCTCCCGGCCCGTGGCAACGATCGAGTCCCGGGCCTCCCGTGTAGCGGACGTGGAGAGGTAAACGATGCCTTCGATGTCGGGAGCGGTGAAGAATGCGCGTTCCAGCGGCAAGATGCCCTCACGGCTGATGACGGTCGAAATCGGTGAATGCGGCTTGCCACGCGACTCCCGGAGGTCTTCCAGCGAGGTATCGTCCAGCCGTGCGGAGACGCCGCTGGCGCGCAGCGTCCCCGAGCCGGCGAGCACGACATCGGCATTCACCCGGAGCTCACGCATGAGCCGCTGGTCGACTTTCGAGCCAATACCCTTTTCGGTGCCGTCGATGACCGCCTTGCCGTCGGCAGACATGACCATATTGACCAGCACGTAGGGCCTATCGGCGGGTGGGCCGGGGAGTTGGAGGCTGGTGTAATCCGGCTTGTTCACGACGGTTGCTCCTCTTGGCGGGCGGACCAGTGCTGGCGCGGCGGTCCGCCCGCTCCGTACTCCGTGGCCATTGCGTAGTCGATCCGCAGTTCGAACAAGACGTAGCGTTCCGCGGGCGCGTAGGGCGAGGCTGCGATAGCGGCCGCACGCCCCTTGCCATTGTCCACCGGCAGCGCCCGGCCGCGCACGATGAACTCGCCACCGCCGCCGCCCACGTCTTCGACGCCGCAATGCAAGGCGAATCGGCCATCGCGCCGCAGGTCATGTCCTTTGGGCGAGGTGGGTTCCATGAAGACGTAGAGCGCGGTCTGCGCGACGATTGGCGTCACGGGATGTACGCGGGGGGAGCCGTCGGCGCGAATCGTCGCGATGTACGACGCACGTCCATGAAGGCGGTCGCGTCCTACCTGGGCCAGTACTGGCGATACTGTTGCGAACGCTCCCCAGTCCAATGCGGCCGCGTCAGATGGAACGGTCACTCGGCGGCCAGGTCTGACGCAGGGTCGACCTCTCGGTAGTAGCACGAAGTGTGGCCCGTGTGGCAGGCCGGGCCTGTCGGCCGGGCTTTCACGAGCAACGAGTTTGCTTCACAGTTTTTGTGGAGGTTGACGAAGTTGAGCCAATTGCCGCTCGTCGCGCCCTTCTCCCAGAGTTCGTCGCGCGTGCGGCTCCAGAACGTCACGTGGCCCGTCTTATAGGTGTGCGCGATCGATTCGCGGCTCATCCACGCCAGAACGAGCACTTCGTTGGTGTCCGCATCTTGGACGACGGCCGGGATAAGGCCGTGGTCATCGAAGCTGATAACCGTCTCTTCACCCATGCAGAGAGCGTGCCATATGTATGGCGGGGCTGCTAGCGGCACGCAGTCGGTGCTGGTGCTGCTCACGCGGCATCGGCATCCGATGCGCGTAAACTGTTCATTCAAGCGGCTGCGGGATGTCGCGTGCCGCGCATCCGAGGCGCACCGGCGCGGCGTACCCACTGGGAGGTGCCTTTGGAGACCGTTCGCCTGACACGTGCAGCTTCCGCGCATCCGGAGCTCCGCATCTCCCAGGATGAGGCGGCACGAACGCTCGCATGCCTGACGGGCCTCACTTCCGGCGATCGGCGGCGCATCGACGCGCTGGCCCGCGGCAGCCACATCGCCTCTCGCGCCATGGCCCTCTCGCCCAAAGCTATCCTCCGAATGGGTTCAATTGGGAGGCGCAACGCCGCTTACCACGAACACGCTCCCGCGCTGGCCGCGAAGGCGGCGCGACTGGCGCTCGGCGAAAGCGCCTCGGGCAGAATCGGCTGCCTCGTGACCTCCTCGTGCACCGGCTACAGCGTCCCCGGCCTTGGCGTCCAGCTCTCCGCCGACCTCGAACTAGCGCCCAGCGCGACTCGCCTGCCGATCACCGAAGCCGGGTGTGCCGGAGGCGTCGTTGCGATCGCCCGTGCGACCGATTTCGTCCGTAGCCATCCTGGCAGCAGCGCCCTCACAGCGGCGGTCGAACTCTGCTCCCTCGCCTTTCACCCGGGCCGCGACGAGGGCAACCTCACATCGGCGCTCATCTTTGGCGACGGGGCCGGCGCGGCATTGCTCGAGCCCGGGCCGGGTGAGGGTCTCGAAATCATCGATTCCTCATCCACGCTGATACCCGATTCGGCACACCTCCTCGGGTTCGACCTGACGGATGCGGGCTTCTATCCGCTACTCGACCGCCGTCTTGGCGATGTCCTCGCCGCGGCCATAAGCCCGGCCGCGAACTGTTTGCTTTCCCGAAACGGGCTCGCCGTTTCCGGCATCGGAGCCTGGCTCATGCACCCCGGCGGTGCCCGCATCCTTACCCAAACCGAGCACAAGCTTGGCCTGGCCCGCGAGCGCACGCGCTGGTCGTGGGACTCCCTGCACGACCACGGCAACACGTCTTCCGCCGCCATCTTCGATGTGCTCTCGCGCTACCTTGCAGAGCCGGGCAGGCCGGGCGAGTACGCCGTTGTCGCCGGCTTTGGCCCGGGCGTATCGATCGAACTTGCCCTCGGGCGCCGTACCTGAAGACGAGGCTCGCGGTTTGTGCCGCGATGGGCGTCGCGCGGCTGGCCGAGCTGGCCTGGTCGCGCCGAAACATCGCCGCGGGGGGCCGGGATGACAGCTCGCACGGCGCCGGCGCGACCGAGGGATCGCGAGAGGGGCATTGGAGCCGCCGGACGTACCCGATCATGGTCGCCATGCACGTCCTCGCCATTGCTGGTACGGCGGTGTGGGGGGCTTCGCGGCCGAACCGAGGCTGGCTCGCGCTCCTTTTCGCGGTGCAGCCGTTGCGCGCGTGGGTGCTGGTCACGCTCGGCTCGCGTTGGAACGCCCGCGGTGCCGTCGCCGAAACTACGGTGGTCGCAACCGATGGTCCATACACGTACATCCGCCATCCGAACTACCTCGTCGTCGGTATCGAGCTCCTCTCCCTGCCGCTGGCGTTCGGCCTCCGCTACCTTGCGGCCGCGATCTTCGCAGCGAACGTGATCCTCGTCGCCATCCGCGTCCGTGACGAAGAGCAGTTGCTGAGCCGCCTACCGGGCTGGACCGAGCACTTCGCCACCAAGAAGCGCTTCATCCCGGCCATCCTCTGACCGCCACTAAAGCCCGGTCGCCAGAGCGACGAGGTCCCGTGCTCGCAGCGTCGCCAATGGCGCTGTGCCGCTCGATATCGCCACCAGGCGGGCGAACGTTCCCGGCCGCCGGGCGAGGTTGCCGACGGCGTAACGGGCCACCGCCTGATTTCGCGAAAGGGCGAGCGAAACCTTCGCCAACAGGTCCGAGTTCCGCACCAACGCCCGGCGTTCGGCGTCGTACGCGCGAAGCGGGTCGTAGGAGCCGGTCGCCAGGTAGTGGTGGAGCGCATGCGCGGCCATCGGCCCGGCAGCAAGCGCCGCCGACATCCCTTCGCCGCTGATGCCGTCATAGAACCCCGCCGCGTCGCCAACGAGGAGCAGGTTCGCGCGCCATGCCCGATGACAACGGCGGCGAAACGGCCCGGCGACCATCGGCGCGTCCTCGAGGGTGAACCCGGCGGCGAATGCCGGATGTCGCTGCAGTTGCTCGATGAAGGCTTCGCGGACTCGGCCCGCAAATGGATGCATCCCGGGCTTTCGCAACAGGAGCGCGACATTCGCGCTGCACTGGCCGACGGGGGTGAGGTACAACTCGTAGCCGCGTTCGAAGAAGATGTCGACCAGGGGCTCGGGCTCGCGCTGCAGGAGCACATGTGCCGTGACGCCGTAGCGGGTGCCCATAGCACCGTCCAACCCTGCCATGCGCCGGAGCGACGAAGCCAGCCCGTCGGCGGCGACGAAGGCGCGGCCCGCGACCGGCCCTTCCGCGGTGTCGACAGCTTCGACCCGCCCCGCCCGAAGGTGGAGGCCGGTCACCATCGTGCCCGTCCGAAGGTGGACGCCTGCATCAATGGCCGCCTGCACGAGCGCTGCATCCAATCGTTCGCGGCGGATCCCGAGTCCCGGCTCTTCGCCCAGGGACGCAGTCGCGCGCGACTCGCCGGCGTTGAAGCGCACGCCGCGTAGCGGCGCACCCGCCTCGATCAGCGACTCGAAGTCGCCGAGTTCGCGGAGCGCCGCGACGCCGACAGGAAAGAGCCCTTCGCCACATGCCTTCCGCCGCGGGAATGTGGCCCGCTCCAGCAGCGTTACGGCATGGCCTAGCCGCCGCAGATGGATCGCCGTTGAAACACCCGCGAGGCTCGCGCCGACCACGACCACATCGTCCACGCGCGCACCATAACATTGCCTGCCGGGAGCGCTAGCGGGGGGCTGTCTTTGCTACAGCCGCACGGGCACGCCGGCCGCTGCAAGGTGCTGTTTCACCTGACGGATGGTGTAGGTGCCGAAATGAAAGATGCTCGCCGCCAACACCGCGTCGGCCTTGCCCGTGGTGAGCGCTTCGACCATGTGCTTGGGCTCGCCGGCACCGCCGGACGCGACCACCGGTACGGTCACGGCCTCGCTTATCGCGCGCAAGAGCCCGATGTCGTAGCCCTTTTTGTGGCCATCGGTGTCCATGCTGGTGACGAGCAGTTCGCCCGCGCCGCGGGCCGTCGCGTCCATCGCCCACTGCACCGCATCCATGCCGGTCGGGTTGCGTCCGCCGTGGGTGAAGACCTCCCACTGGCCGTGTTTCCCGGGCACGCGGCGGGCATCGATCGCCACGACGATGCACTGGCTTCCGAAGCGGTATGCGCCTTCGTCAATCAATTCGGGCGTCATGATCGCGCTCGTGTTGATGCTTACTTTGTCCGCCCCAAGTTCGAGCATGACCTTCATGTCCGTGGCGCTGCGGATGCCGCCGCCGACCGTGAAGGGGATGAATACCTCATCCGCCGTGGCTGCGACCATGTCGTAGACGGTGCTTCGGTCGTCGGAACTGGCGGTGATATCGAGGAAGACGAGTTCGTCCGCGCCTTCGCGGTCATAAAGCCGGGCCAACTCGACCGGGTCTCCGGCATCGCGCAGCTCGACGAACGAGACGCCCTTCACGACGCGCCCGCCATCGACATCGAAGCAGGGGATGATGCGGCGGGTCAACATCGCGGTGTGCCGTGCGGTGCGCCGGGCCGTACGCCGGGCGATTCGATTCTTGCCACAGCTGCGAGCGCGTCCCGGAGATCGAATGCCCCTTCATACAGCGCCTTGCCGACGATCGCGCCCTCGCAGCCGATGCGGGCCAGCCGCACCAGGTGCTCGATCGTCGCCACTCCGCCCGAGGCGACGAGTGGCACGGATAGCGCGGCAACTAGCGCTTCGAGCGCGTCAAAGTTCGGCTCGGAAAGCATGCCGTCGCGGCCGATATCCGTGAACATGATGCGCGGCACGCCGCGTTCCGCCATACGCTGAGCGAGGTCCGTGGCGAGCACACCCGAGCCCTCGAGCCAGCCATTGGTGAGCACTTCACCGTCCCTGGCATCAATGGAAACGACGATTCTGCCGGGGTGCGCGGCCACTGCCGCGCGGACCAGCTCGGGGTCACCGACGGCTGCGCTTCCGAATTGCACACGGGCTGCGCCGTAGGCAAATGCGGCCTCGGTGTCGTCCAGGGTGCGCATCCCGCCTGAGACTTCTACCTCGATCGGGAGGGCCCCGCAGATGGCCGCCATAACGGCCTCGTTGACCGGCTTGCCCGCCTTCGCGCCGTCGAGGTCGACGACGTGCAACCTTGGCGCACCGAGCGACTCCCATCGCCGGGCGACTGATACCGGGTCGTCTGAATACGAGGTCTCACGGTTGTAGTCACCCTGTAGCAACCGCACGCAGCGGCCGCCGCGAAGATCGATCGCGGGGATGACTTCGAACGTCAGCGGGAGCCTCCAGCCACGGCCGCGCCCTCTGCATCCAGGCCTGGCACCTTCCCCGAGCGGGCCCAGCGGACGAAGTTCGCGTAGAGCCGAAGGCCGTCGTCGGAGCTCTTTTCGGGGTGGAATTGCGTGGCCACAACGTTGCCCCGGGCAACGATGCTCGGGAACCGCACGCCATACTCGGTGACCCCGAGCGCCAGCGACTCGTCGGGCACTTCGGGATAGAAGCTGTGCACGAAGTAAAACGCGCTACCGCTCGGGATGCCTTCTGTGATGGGGTGCTGGCGCACCCAATCGACGGTATTCCAGCCCATGTGCGGGACCTTCAGCCCGGTATCTGTCGGGAAGCGCCGCACCACGCCGGGCAGCACGCCGAGGCACTCCTGGCCACCGCCTTCATCGGACGATTCGAACAGCGCCTGCAATCCCATACAGACGCCGAGGAACGGCCGTCCGGACCGGATGTAATCGAGCAGTGGTCCCACGAGGTTGCGGCTGATGAGGTTGCTCATCGTGTCCGCCGCCGCACCCACGCCGGGCAGCACCACGGCGCTCGCGCGGTCGATGTCCTCGGGGTCGGCTGAAACGACCGGCTCCGCGCCGACATGCACCAGCGCCCGGGCAACACTACGCAGATTCCCGGCGTCATAATCGATGATCACTACCGGCCCATGGTTCTTCGGCGACATGCCCAAAAGTGTAGCACGGCCCTATTGCGCGAATGGGCGAGGGGGGTGCGATTCAGAGTTTTGCGTGTTTAGGGGAGACGGCGGGGAAACGCTTCCAGGGATGGTGTGGGGTGGGGCGG
>Ga0307373_10014321_pt1 | contig 10940 bp, 7 predicted proteins | sample OX2MG_FD_202534 | JGI IMG/M metagenome (GOLD analysis project Ga0307373, IMG submission 202534) | Soil microbial communities from Risofladan, Vaasa, Finland - OX-2 | ecosystem: Environmental > Terrestrial > Soil > Coastal area > Acid sulfate soil | place: Finland: Risofladan, Vaasa | collected... | reverse complement strand
CGTCGCCGCCGCGACCGCCATCGCCGCCGGAAGGGCCGCCGCGGGGCACGAATTTTTCGCGCCGGAAAGCCATACAGCCATTCCCGCCGTCGCCCGCCTTCACCTTGATCCTTGCTTCATCAATAAACATAGGTGTGAATAGTCTTCCTGCCGCTCGGGAATCGCGTTACTCTCAGTGTAACGCTCAAGACCATAGTTCCCGTCCCGCAATGTCCGCGACCGGACCCGAGCTTCAACCTGTGCCGCACGATTCGCGCAGGGACGATATCGCTCGACGCGTCATGGCAGGTACGACGGAAACAAGGAGAGCGCGGCACGAGCTCATGTCTCATCGGGCTACGGCCTTCATTGCATCGCTTTCAGTGTCGTCCGCGCAGGCATGGTAAAGCCGCCGAAACGGGCGTAAAAGATTCGGGAGATCGTCATGCTGCGCTTGCCTCCCCCACGCGCTTTATGCGCGGTGTGCCTTGTGCTGTTGTTTTTTCTGCCGACGCTGCCGAAGCTCGAGGGTCAATCGACTACCGGCGTGATCGGCGGAACTGTGTATGACCCGCAACACGCGGTGATCCCGAATGCGCGCATTGTTGCCTTGAATGAGGCGACGGGTGCGGAGTTTGTCGCTTACACCGATAAGAGCGGCAACTATACTTTGGCCGAGCTGCCACCGGGCACCTATTCCGTCGACATCACGGGAGATGCCTTCACCGCCTTCACGGCAACACATGTCGTGGTGGAGCTGGGCAGGCGAACTCCCGTGACGACTACGCTGCATATTGGAGCCACGTCCAGCACCGTCCAGGTGGGAACGATCATTCCGTTTCAGTCGACCTATCCTTCGGTCGCGACGAATATTACTCAGTCACAACTACAGAACTTGCCTTCCGACAGCCGCCGCTGGAGCAGCTTTGCGCTGTTGACTCCGGGAGTGGTGAGCGATCCAGAGGGACACGGGCTGTTGAGTTTTCGCGGTATCAGTGGGCTGCTGAATAACAACACGATCGACGGCGCCGACAATAACCAGGCCTTCTTCTCTGAAGAACGCGGCCGCACGAAGGCGCCCTATTCCATCAGCATGGCAGCGGTCGAGCAATTTCAGGTGAATACAGCGGACTATTCCGCGGAATACGGACGCGCGGCGGGCGGTGTCATCAATACCGTGACCAAGAGCGGCACCAATCAATATCACGGGGAGGCCTTCTTCTTTGAGCGCAACAGCAGTCTGTCGGCGCTGAATGCGTACACAACCCTGACCAACTTCAACAGCACCGCGAACAACTTTGTCACCAACCCGTATCAGCCGACGGACGTGCGCCGGCAAATGGGATTTTCTGTCGGTGGCCCGATCATTCACGATAAATTGTTCTGGTTTTACTCGTTCGATTACAACACCCGAAATTTTCCGGCGGTGTCACGCGTCGGCTATCCCACGGCGATCTACGCGCAGCCGAGCCCGATTCTTCCATCGGGGAATTACCTGGGCTATCGCATTACCTGTGCCAACCTGCCGCCCTATAACGCCAGCAACGGAACCTACGCGAGCGTGTTTCAATTTGAAGCTACGCAGGGCGCATGCGAACTCTACGACAAGCTCGATCTGGCTTCGTACGACGCGGGGGTGAAGCAGTATCAGAAGGGATTGCAGCTAGTGGACACGCTGACCGGGCCAGCGCCGCGGACAGGCGAGCAGACACTCAACTTCCCCAAGCTGGATTGGCTGGTGAATGATCGCAACCACGCGACAATTTCTTACAACCGCATGCGGAGAAGTTCACCCAACGGAGTGCAAACGCAAAGCTCCACGCAGTATGGCGTCAACAGCCTGGGCAACGATTACGTGAGCCTGGATTGGGGAATTATCCATATAACGACGTTCGTGACGGAAAATATCGGCAATGAATTGCGGCTGCAGCTGGGGCGCGAGCTGGATCGCGAAACCAGTCCCAACCCCGCCGGCGCAGAGGTTCCACTAGGGAACAATCAATTCGGCCTGGCACCGGAGATCAGCATTGCCGGCGGATCCTCCGGTGAAGGCCTGGTGCTGGGGAACCCTGCGAAACTGCCGCGGCCGGAATATCCGGATGAACATCGCGCTGAAGTTTCCGACACCGTCTCCTGGGTGCTGGGAAATCATACCTTGAAATTCGGCGGCAATTGGGACCGCAATGAAGACCTGCTCGACAACGTGTACGACGGCGTGGGGGAATACAACTACACCTCCTTCGGCAGCTTTCTGGCAGACTATTATCACGCGGTAGACGGACTGGGGCCGCCGCACAGCTATTTCGTCAACAATTACGCGGGATTTTCGCAGAGCTTTGGACCCGGTGGTTTTTTTATCACGACCAACGACTGGGCTGGATTTGCAGATGATGAGTGGCGAACGTTTTCTCGCCTGACCGTGACGGCCGGCGTGCGCTACGAATATGAGCGTGTGCCGCGACCTTTTCTGCCGAATCCGCAACTGCCACAAACTGAAAATTATCCAGATGATCGCAACAACATCGCTCCGCGGGCCGGGGTCGCGTGGGACCTTTTCGGCAATGGACGCACGATTCTGCGCGCGGGGTATGGCATGTTCTACGGGCGCATTGTGAACGGAACGCTGCATTCCGCGCTGGTCGCATCGGGGTCGCCGGCATCGCAACGCACCTATCGCTACTCCTCATCCACGGAGTATGGAGCGCCGCAGTTTCCCAGCATTTTTTTCAGCGTGCCGACGAGTGCGGCGCGAGGAGCGCTGCCCAGCGCGTACTATTTCTCGCCACGATATCAAGCGCCGGAAACCATGCAGGGAGAGTTGACGCTGGAGCAAAAAGTCGGCTGGAAGACGATTGTGTCGGCAAGCTTTATGAGCAGCCAGGGACGCGACCTGCCGAACTACATCGATACCAATATCGACGATGCCACGGTTGGCCAGTTGAATTACACCATCGATATTCCTGGGCCGCCGTTGGGGAAAAAGAGCCCGCTGCCGCAAGGCGCGCAGTACACCACGCCACTCTATACGTCGGTGCGACCGAACCATCTGTATGGAAATATCACGGAGTTGCTGAGCAATGTGAACTCGAATTACAACGCGGGCGTCCTGGCGATCACGCATCGGACTGCGAACGGCATCAGTTTCGGAATGAACTATACGTTTGCTCACGCGCTGGACTTCAACCAGAATGAACTTCTGTATAAGTCGCCGACAAACATTCTGGAGCCGAATAACATGGCGCAGGAGTACGGAAATTCCAATACCGATGTGCGTCAGAGGCTGGTGATCCATGCCAGCCTGTTTACCACCTGGCACAAGCAAGGTTGGCAAGGCCATTTGCTGAACGACTGGGGATTTGCGCCGGTGGTGGCCTGGCAAACGGGTTTGCCGTATACGTTGGGCGTGGGAGGAAGCGCGCCGGGAGGGGCCTTCTTCGGCATCAACGGGGAGGGCGGGCCGTCGCGACTGAATGTGCTGCAACGCAACAGCTATCGATTCCCCTCCACGCAGACAACAAGCCTGCGCGTGACTCGACGCGTTCCGCTGCGCGATCGCGCAACCCTGGAGCTGATGGCGGAAACCTACAACGTGACGAATACAGAAAATGTAACTGCCATAGATACACTTGGCTATAACGCATGTTCGACGCCGTTGACGCAGGGTTGTCCGTCGGATTCGACATCCGCCCATCCGTATCTGGAGTTCAATCCGACCTACGGAATCACGACGAACGCGAACAGCACGGGCACCTACACGCCGCGGGAATTTCAGCTGGCGGCACGGTTCGAATTTTGAGCGAAGCTATTTGTGCGCTGCAAGAGCGGCGGCGTTTCCTGGGCCACCGACATTCTGCAGGCGCGGGATTCTGTCTTCCACCGGCGGCAGCGGAGGAAAGGGCGCGTGCGGCTCCGACTGATACCAATACGCCACAGAATAGTAATTGTCGGAGCGGGCGTTGGCGTGGCCATGCTCAATGGTGGCTTTGAAGGACTTTCTGAATGGAATGGGCGAGTCGAGATGGAAGCGGTAGACGCTGGATCCGCTACCGGCTAACTCCTTGCCGACAACAGGCGCGCCGTAGAGTTGGTAGGAAAACGGCTTGCCGCCGAAATCCCATGCGCCCAGAAAATAATCCTCGGAGCCGGTTCCGGCAATAGACGGAAGCTTGGCTCCGTCGACAAAGAACATGTCGTCGCCTTCGCCCCACCAACCATCCTGATTCTGCAGCACTGACATGGTGACGCCGACAAATTGGCCGTGACCGGTAGCGGTCATCCAGACATAGTTATCCTTGCCGTCGAGATTCACCTTGTCGTTGACGAGCGATTCGCCATTGCTGATCCACTTGTTGGTCCAGCCGTGATTGGGCTGGGCCTGGCGATATTGCGCATGGAAATATAGGGTGCCGGGCGGAAGCGGATGCGAATACTTTTGATAATCGATGTTGTAATAGAACGAATCGATCGCCTGCTTGCCCTCGTTGGTCACCGTGATACGCGCGTGTCTTGCGAACGGCATGGGAAAAAAGGAGTTGAGCGCTTTGATGCTACCAACCGATAGATCCTGCGACTGCCAACTGTGATATTCGCCGAGGCCCAATCCAAACAAATCGCCGATGGGAGCTTCCACGCTGGGAGTTTTTTCGTTGTCCCAATAGATGCGGAGCACGATGCGCTTCAAGTTGTAGGGCTCGTCGTCTGCGATGGTGAACCAGATGTGCGTCATCATCGCGGGACCGTCCGCATCCAACACCATGAACGTGGCACCGGGGGCGACGGTGCGGGCATCGCCATTTCTTCCTGTGGGGTCGGAACTGGAGACCCGCACCTGTTTGTAGGTTTGCTGGCGGGTCAGCGCGGGTTGCGAGGGCAGCACCTGGCCGCGGGCGCACAGTGTAGCCGAGGCAAATATGCAGCATGCAGTGATCAGTTTTCGCATCGTCTAAAACAATCCTTCGAGAAATTTTTGTTTCACTTGTTCGATTGGACTACAACTCTACAGATTTCTGGCCCACCAGCTTTTTCGCGTTGGCGATAAATTGCTCCAGGGGGATGGAGCCTTGGTCGCCTTTGCCGCGGGTGCGGACGCTGACAGCATTCGCGGCGGCTTCTTTATCGCCCATGATTAGCAAATAGGGAATCTTCTGCATGGTCAGGTCGCGAATTTTAGCGTTCATTTTTTCGTTGCGGTCATCGAGTTCAACCCGCAGCCCGGCTAATTGTAACTGTTGCTGTACTTTTTTCGCGTAATCGATGTGCTTTTCGCTGATCGGCACCAGGCCGACTTGAACCGGAGCTAGCCACAGCGGGAAAGCTCCCGCGTAATGCTCAATCAACACGCCAAAAAATCGCTCCACGGAACCGAACAAGGCACGATGGACCATGACGGGCTGGTGGCGCTCGCCATCTTCGCCGACATATTCCAGTTCAAAGCGGGCGGGCAGGTTGAAGTCGAACTGCACCGTAGAAAGTTGCCAGAGACGGCCCAGGGCATCGACCAGCTTGATGTCGATTTTGGGTCCATAAAACGCAGCTTCGCCAACAATGGTCTTGTAGGGAATGCCCTTGCGCTGCAGCACGCGCTCGAGCGAGCCGATCGCCAGCGCCCAGTTTTCCTCCGAGCCGACAAAGCTGGCTTTGTCCTTGGGGTCCCAGGTAGAAAGCTCCACCTTGAACTCCGCAAACCCGAAGGTCTTCAACACGGCGTCGGCAAATTCGATGCACGCGGCAACTTCATCTTCAATCTGCTCGGGCGTGCAGAAAATGTGGGCATCGTCCTGGGTAAAGCCGCGCACCCGCAATAAGCCGTGCATGGTGCCGCTGCGCTCGTAGCGATAGACATTGCCCAGTTCCGCATATCGCACCGGAAGATCGCGATAGCTTTTCGGCGTGTTCTTGTAGATGAGGATGTGGCCGGGGCAGTTCATCGGCTTCAACTGATAGTCGGCATCGTCCAGCTCGATGGGCGTGTACATGTTCTGGGCGTAGAAACCCGCATGTCCGCTGATCTTCCACAGCTCATGGCGCATCACGTGCGGAGTGAAGACCATATCGTAACCGCGACGGATACATTCTTCGCGCATCCAGTCTTCCATCAACTTGCGAATCATGCCGCCCTTGGGATGCCAGAAGACAAGGCCGGGGCCGGCGATGTCCTGAATGGAGAAGAGGTCAAGCTGCTTGCCCAGCACGCGATGGTCGCGGCGCTGCGCCTCTTCCAGACGCGCAAAGTGCTCGTCCATCTCTTTCTTAGAGAAAAAGGCGGTGCCGTAAATGCGCTGCAGCTGCGGATTCTTCTCATCCCCAAGCCAGTAGGCGCCAGCAATACTCATCACCTTGAAGGCCTTGACGCGGCTGGTGGAAAGCACATGAGGGCCACGACAAAAGTCGACAAATGCGCCGTTGCGATAGAGAGAGATTTTTTCGCCGGGCTTCGTGAAGCGCTCAATGAAGTGCATTTTCATGAAGTCGTTTTCCGCCTTGAAGCGCAACAAGCCCTCGTCGCGAGGCTCCCACTCGCGAACAAATTTTTCATCGCGAGCGACGATGACCGCCATGCGATCTTCAATGGCTTTCAAATCCTCTGGCGTAAACGGCGTAGGACGGTAGAAGTCATAAAAGAAACCGCTGTCGGTGGCGGGACCGTGGCCGAGCTTGGTTTCCGGAAATAGTTCCAACACGGCCGTCGCCATCACGTGGGCGGCGGAATGACGCACGACCTTGAGCGCCTCAACATCTTTTTCGGTGAGCAGGCGCAGAGCCACGTCTTCGGTCAGCGGCGTGGTCAGGTCGACGAGGCGCTCGCCGGCAGCATCCTCGGCAGCGTACATTGAAGCTTCACTGGCGGATTTTTCCTCGCCAGTCGAGGTGGAAGCGGCTTGGACAGGCCGAGCCTGAAGCGGAGATACCTGGGCGACAACTGCGGCCGCAGCCAGACGGGGCGAGATGTCGGTGGCAATCGACAGGGGAGTGGTTCCGGCGGGCACGGTGCGGGAGCTGCCATCGGGCAGTTGCACCTGAATCGATCTTGCATCTATGTTCATGTTGGTTCCTAAATGATCGCAGATATCAGGATATGTGGTTTTTGCGGTGTCCGTCGAGCGAGGGCCCTGATTCCTGAGTGAGGTGGTTGCATGCATGAGCTGTCTGGTTTCGGATCACCGGCGGCACTGATCTTCTGGGTGGCATTGTGCGTTGCTATAGGGTTGATCTCCGGCCTACTGACGCGGAGAGCCATCCCGAGTTGGTATGCAAGTCTGCGCAAACCGTCTTTCAATCCGCCAAACTGGATCTTCGGACCGGTTTGGACCACGCTGTACATTTTGATGGGCGTGGCTGCATGGATGATATGGGGCCAGCCAGTGTCGCAACTGCGAACCTACGCGCTGGCGTGGTTTCTGATCCAGTTAGGATTGAATTTTCTGTGGAGCCTGATCTTCTTTCGCTGGCATGCGATTGCGGGCGCGCTGGGAGAGGTCAGCATTCTATGGCTGGCCATTCTGGCGACCATGGTGCTGTTCTGGGAACTGCATCCGCTGGCCGGCTGGCTGATGGTGCCGTACCTGGTGTGGGTCAGCTTTGCAACCGTGTTGAACCTGGCAGTTTTTCGGCTGAATCGGAATCGGTGATTCTCCCAGGTTAGCTGCGGGAACGCGGAGCGACCGAATATTTGAGTGATTGCTAGTCGTCATCCTTGTAAAACGTGATGTCGAGCGTGCGCAGATAGGTGTGCAAGCCGGCATCCTGAATCGGTGTCAGGTAGGCGCGCTCGCCAGACTCATTGCGATGCTCATGCCAGTAGCCCGGCGGAGTGACAAAAGCCGCGCCGGATTTCCAGTCGACCCGGGTGGGATTTTTGATATGGCCGTCGGAGCCTAATTCTGTGCCGACCAGGGTGTAGCAGCCGGGCTTGGCATCGATAATCAGGTCCAGTGCGACCGATTGGTGACGATGCGGCAGCTGGCGGGTGTTGGGCTCGATCAGGCCATACATCGCCCACAGCACGTGGGTCACGGTCATGGTTTGCATGCAGCCAGGATTGCCGAGAATCAGGCTGACGCGGCTGCGGGTGGCGGCCTGAGGATCGTTCGCGGCCTGCTCCAGCGCTTTCGTCAATTCGCTGCGGGTGTAGTGGGCCGGAGCGAAACGCGGATGGCTGCGTTGCACACCGAGATAGTCGAGCAGCGGCTGATCGTTGACCCAATAAAGCGCGGAGGTTTCCTGAGCGCGATGCCGCGCGGTGCTGCCGGGCAGCGTAAAAAAATCTCCCTGGGACCAGCGAATTTCACGATCGCCTACGTTGGAGACGCCGCTGCCGCAGATGACATAAAACAGCTCCGAAGTCGAATTGGCGGAAGTCTCGAGGGTGTCGCCGGCTTCGATGCGCAGAAAGCTGGCGGCGAGTGAGGGCGTGCTGGCGGGGGCGGCAGACTTGAGCGCTTTCGACAGATCGAGCGGGATGATGCGGCTGGGACCGGTCGCGTACAGGTCCGCGGCAAACTCCGCATAGGGAATCGCAGGAACGCTTCCCGAAGAAACTGGGTCGGCGGCCGAGCTGTACTCAAACATCAGGGCGTTTTGCTCGGCGCTGTTTTCTGTGGCTGGCACTGCGGATGACTTGGTTTCGGGATGGGTGAGCGTGCTCATGGGTCAACCTCCGTCAGCGGCTGGCACCGCTACAGAACATTATAAGAATTGGACGGCTGGCTACAAAAGTTTGGCGGCGGACTGGGCGAAGTAAGTGACGATGAAGTCTGCGCCGGCGCGGCGGATGGAGACTAAAGATTCCAGGATGGCGCGATCGCGCTCAAGCCAGCCACGCTCGATGGCGGCGCGCAGCATGGAGTACTCGCCAGAAACCTGATAGGCGCCCAGGGGAACATCGAACCGGTCGCGGGCGTCGCGAATGATGTCGAGATAGGGCATGGCCGGCTTCATCAGGATCATGTCCGCGCCTTCGGAGAGATCGAGCTCAATTTCGCGCATGGCTTCGCGGCGATTCGCGCCATCCATCTGATAGCTGCGGCGGTCGCCGAATTGGGGAGCGGAATCCGCGGCCTCGCGAAACGGGCCATAAAACGCGGAGGCAAATTTGGACGCGTAGGAGAGGATGGGCGTATCGTGCAATTCGTCCGCATCCAGGGCGTCGCGGATGGCGGCCACGCGGCCATCCATCATGTCGGAGGGCGCGACGATATCCGCACCGGCACGGGCTAATGAAGCCGCGGTGCGGGCGATCAGCTCGACGCTGGAGTCATTTTCAATTTCGTGGGCGCCGCTGGCAGTCTCGCGGACGATGCCGCAATGGCCGTGCGACATGTATTCGCAGAGGCAGACATCGGCAATCAGCAGGGTGGAGTCGAGAGCGCGTTCGCGCTTCATGGCGCGGAGGGCCTGCTGGACGATACCGTTCTGATCCCACGCGCCGCTGGCCTGCTCATCCTTGGTGGCGGGAAGGCCGAAGAGCAAGAATCCGCCAATGCCGAGCCTGGCGGCCTCGGTGGCATCCTGAATGGCTTGATCGATCGACAGATTGAAGACGCCGGGCATGGAGGAGATGGCGCGGCGCACACCTTCGCCCGGACAGATAAACATCGGGGCAATCAGCGCACCGGGATGCAGCCGGGTTTCGCGCACCAGGGCACGCATCGGCTCGGACCGGCGCAGACGCCGCATTCGTATCAGAGGGAAATCCATGCTGCGTCTGATTCTACCGCGCGGGCTGGGAAGCGATAGGTCGGGGATCGACCGTTCTCTGCCGCCGTTGTGCCCGCGCCCGTCGTCAATACCGCGGTGGCGCCGGCGGCTGTGGGAACGAATGGCGCTCGGCGGACAGCTGGGCGTAATTTTGATCCGCCGAGGTCTCCAGCAGAACCCAAAGGGTATAGATCGCCAGGATCGTCCCCAGGATCGGCTTGATCAAGGTCAGAACAGCCACAACGATGGCGAAGATGCGGCCCCAGGGCTGGCGGGTCAGCAAGGCAAAGCCAACGGCCAGCGAAAGAATGGCGCGGCCGAACACGACGATGGCGATGAAGTGCAGCAGCCAGCCGCCGGGATGGAAGGACATCATCCACGCATCCGAGCCTCGCATCCAACCCCCTCCGCCGAACGCCATGTGAAGAAAGGGCAGCACCATCAACCAGCTGAGGACGGAGTAGATAGCGAAAACGATCCAGAGAATGCCGAGCGTCTGCACATGGCGGGCGACGCGCGAATACGCAAGCGGCACCATGCGGGGGAAGCCGGTCGGCACCGGTCCTGGAGCGGCTGGCGGCGTCACTCGCGCGACAACATTCGGTGCACCACACTTCGGGCAGTACGGCTCTGTTCCAACGGGCGCCCCACATTGACTGCAATACATAGCGGACCTCTTTCTTACCTGGTCTCGTGCCCTGTTCCCTAAAAGATACGCCGGTGCAGCCAAATTTGTTCCCGCTTTTTGGCAGCCATTTGGAACCCCAATTGACGGGTTGAAAGGTGCATCCGGCCGCTGAGTTTCGCTGGATTTGGGCGCAAGAAATTCAGCCTGGTTCGTCGAAAATCGGCCACACCCGAGGTGGTTGTCGGCGGCGTCCCTCCTGCGAGGAGACCACGAACCCCTGTATTGACGGCATTTTTCTGTTGACACTTGTACGTCAGAGCGAGGAATATCCTCCAGGGTGGATGTGCGATACGTCACAGTCGCCCCATGAAACCCGGTGGTACACTTCGTGGTTCCTTCAGAAACATTAGATTTATCAAGCTAAACGCTTGCAGCAGGATTCAGTTCGGCCGTCCTATAGGAGGATTTCGTGACTGTAATTGCGTGGGTGTGGTTTGTCTTAGTGGTGCTGTCGCTTGTCGCGGCGTGGCTGTTGGAGCATCAGGTCCTGTCTACCGATACCGGCACACTGGCGATGCAGCCAATCGCCGCCCAAGGCCGCCGAGCGAGCACGGGAGGACGTATGAAGAGTCATTTA
>Ga0307373_10014319_pt1 | contig 10942 bp, 6 predicted proteins | sample OX2MG_FD_202534 | JGI IMG/M metagenome (GOLD analysis project Ga0307373, IMG submission 202534) | Soil microbial communities from Risofladan, Vaasa, Finland - OX-2 | ecosystem: Environmental > Terrestrial > Soil > Coastal area > Acid sulfate soil | place: Finland: Risofladan, Vaasa | collected... | reverse complement strand
GGTCCTCGACCAGCTGGTCGCGCTCCTGCTGGCCGAGGAGACCGTCGACGGGTCCGTCGTCTATCGGCTCGCGGGACGTCCGGAGCCGACGTCCGGAGCGGCACGGACGGTCGCCCCGGGACGGGCCGGCATCGAGCGGCAGCCGCCGACGTCCGGGACCTCCGGCGCCGGCGATGACCCGGGCCACTCCCACCCCTGACGGGATCCCCGCTGGTCCCGTGACGGCGCGGGCTCGTCGCACCGATCGCGCCCGTGCGACCGCCTCATGGGCGATACGCTGCCCCAGGGTCCGGGCCAAGTCGTGGCGCCTGTCGGTACCTACGGGGGAGGTCGCGAACGCACCGTGGATCATCACACCGCCAGCAGAGCGTGCCGGTGGAGCGCCGTCCTCCTGATCCTCGCCGGCACCCTGGCCGGATGCGGGAGCGCGGCCACCTCCGCCCCGACGACGTCAGCGGCCGTCCCGACCGGTTGGCGTGCGCCGGCGGCGTTCAGCGAGCCACCGGACATCGGACACGTCATCGAGCCCGTGTCCGCCAATCCCTCCGGTCTGGCCGCCCACGGGTACGTGGAGCAGGAGTACTTCGCCTCGGGTACGGCTTATTCCTTCGCCAGCCGTTCCACGCCGTCTGACGGGAAGTGGGCCATCGCTGTCGCCGGATCGGCGCCGTACCGGACGCGCATCATCGTCCGACGCCCGGCCGACCCAGCGAAGTTCGACGGGAACGTCGTCGTGGAGTGGATGAACGTGTCGGCCGGTGAATCCGCCCCCGACTGGGACTACCTCGATCCGGCCCTCATGGACTCGGGTGCCGCCTATGTGGCGGTGTCGGCACAGGCGCTCGCCGTCAACGGCGGGAAGGCGCTCCTCGGATCGGGGTCGAGCCCCGGGCTGTCCCGGGCGGAGCCGGCCCGGTACGGGAGCCTGCACCACCCCGGCGATCAGTACTCCCTCGACATGTTCGCCCAGATCGGTCAGGCACTGCGGGCCGCCGCTCCGTCGGTCCTCGGGGGACTGCGACCGTCACACGTGGTGGCCATCGGCGAGTCCCAGTCGGCGTTCTACCTCACGACGTATGCCAACGCCATCCAGCCCCTCGACCACGCGTACGAGGGCATCTTCATCCACTCGCGCGGTGGCGGAGCCGTCCCGTTCGACGGCCGGAACGTCACCTCGGCGATCAACGGCGACGTGCGGATCCGCACCGACCTCGACGTCCCCGTCTTCATGCTCGAAACCCAGACGGACCTCGTCCAGCTCGGCTACGCGGCTGCGCAGCAGCCGGACACCTCGAGGATCCGGACGTGGGAGGTGGCGGGAACCTCCCACGCCGATGCCTACGAACTGGGGGTCGGTGCCGCATTCCTCGGCTGCACGACCCCGGTCAACTCGGGGCCCCAGCACGAGGTGGCCCAGGCTGCCTTCGTCGCCTTCCTCGACTGGGTGGACCACGGGAAGCAGCCACCGTCGCCCCAGCCGTTCACCCTTTCCTCCGCCCACCCCCCCGGACTCACCCTGGACACCCACGGGAACGTGGTGGGTGGCGTCCGCACGCCCGCCGTGGACGTGCCGGTGTCGACGTTGAGCGGCGCGCCGCCACAGGGCAGCAGCGAGCTCTGCGGCCTGTTCGGGTCGACCGTTCCGTTCAGTGCGCAGACCCTGGTGGCGCTCTACGGGTCGAAGGCCGCCTACGTCGCCCGCTACACCGCCGACCTCGACCGGGCCATTGCCGCCGGGTACGTCCTCCCCATGGATCGGGCATCGCTCCTGGCGCAGGCGGAGCAGGTGGCGTTCCCCTCCTGATCGGTGCGCCTCGCCGCGGGGAGCCGATCCTCGGCGAAGCGGCTCAGTCGGCGCCGCGTTCCTCGAGCTGATCGTCGGACGGCTTGACCGCACCCGAGATGTGGGGTGTTGCGTCGAACAGTGCCTCGCACGCCGCCACGATCTCGGGATCCCCGTCCATGTCGTGGGCATCGAGGTACTGACGCGCCTCCCCTACGGTCGCAGGCCGCCAGTCAGCAGTCCATTCCATCGCCCCAACCTATCGGGGCGACGGCGGTGTGTCGTGGGGCACCGACAGACGCCCTCGACGCCCCCGGTGAGGCGCACTGCGGCGTGATATCTGCGCGTGGGTGACCGGCGTCCTCGGCCTGCAGTGCTGATGGCCGACCGGGCGTTCCCAGCCACTCGGGAGCGGGCTACGGCGAGGTGGAAACCCTTGACTCCCTGTCGTTCAGTCGGTGGTGAGCGCAGTGTTCCGCGAAAGGACCACGAAGTCCGTGTCGGCGTGGAGGATGGGCACATTCGAACGGATCGCGACCGCTGCGATCAGGCAGTCGATCAGTTTCCGCGGGGTCTCGCCTCGTCGGCGACAGCTGCGATAGAGCGCCGCGGCTTCCTCGAAGTCAACCGGCTCGGTCGGCAGCAACGTCGCCCGTGCGAGCAACCTCCGGAGATCGGAGAGATGCCGATCGTCCCGGGCACCGGCGAGGATCTCCATCCATACCGGCTCGCAAACCGCGATGTCCGATCCGAGGAGCTCGTCGACTCGCAGACATGTCGGAGTACCTGTGTCCCGCAGGAACTCGATCCACGCCGAGGAGTCGATCAGGATCATGACATTCGGCTCGAGCGGAGCTCCTCCAGATCACCTTCCCACCCAGAACCCCTGAGTGCCCGGGCATCGTCTACCGACATCACTTCGGCAGCGACCAGGCGCAGCGCAAGGTTGACGGCCTCGCGCTTCGTCGACAAGTGGTAGCGCCGCATCACCACCCGACAGGCGTCGTCGTCGACGTCAATGTTTGTGCGTCCCATACACCAACGGTACACCAACCATCAGGTTCCGGGCCGGGCCGGGACACACAGGCGCTCACCTTCATCATCCTACGGGCCCAATTGAACGGTTTCGCCCCTAGCCGGTCACGGCTTCTTCGCCACCACAATCTTCATATGAAAGGCACCAGGTCCGGTGGTGCAGGTCTGGTTCGCACTGTCACAACTGGATCGGCTGCCCTCGATCTCTGCCGTTCCGAGCTTGAGTGCCTTGTAGAAGACCGTGACGCTTCCACATCCCTGTCCTTGGACGCAGCCGGAGGACACAGGAAGCACAGCGGGCTTGCTCGTCGAGACCATGACACTTGGGTTGGAAGACGACTGGGTCCATGACCTGCCAGCCAGGACCACTCTCAGGCGGTCATTCACCTGCACGGTCAGCGTCCCGCCATTGTCCGCGTACGTTGCGACAAGGACATGCCTGGGAACAGTGGACTTGGTGGTCGCCGAAGCTCCAGAGACAGTTGTCGTGGTGCTACTAGATGACGAGGATCCACACGCTGCCAACACAAGAGCGCCTGTCACGAGAAGCAACTGGGCCGCCAACTTCGGTCGGTGGCTCCTGGGGCTGCCCATTGACGGTCGTGCAGTGTCGGGTTGCTCCGTTGAGTTCATCAATTTCCTCTATCAATTGCGGCATGGGCCTAGTGCTCTAGTGGGACATTCTTCCGCACTCGCGGGCCAAGTGCCTACGGTCTAATCCGGTCACACCAATCTCAGGTCTTGTGGTTCTTGACCATAAGAGTGGATATTTGTGTAGCGAGGCCGACGCTACTCTCGGCCGTGATCTCGGTGCGGTAGCGACCGTACGAGCGCGGAGTACCGGAGATCGTGGCGGTCCCGTTCGCGTTGTCAAGGAAGCGAACACCACCAGCAAACTCGATGGTCCGGGAACCGGAGTGTCGAAGCGATGCCGGCGGAGAACCGGCACCGGGTTTCCGGAAGTAGTCACCGTGAAGCTGAAGGCCTCGCCTTCGACGGCGCGAGCGTGCTTGGCACTTGTGAACCGAGGAACCGACGCAGCCGCCGTGGTGACCGTGGTCGCCGCAGAGGTGGAGTCGGCGGTGGCGACATCACCGGAGTAGGAGGCGCCGCCCGGGTGGGTGCCGGGTGCGGCGTAGGTGACGGCCCAGGTGGCGGTGTCGGGGGCTGTCGCGGTCAGGGCCACGTTCTGGAAGGTGGCGATCGGGGTGGTGCCGCCGGGGGTGACCAAGGCGGTGACCGTCGCCGCCGAGGTCTCACTCTGGCCGGTGGTGACCGTCGGGGACGAGGTGGCGGTGGCGGTGGCCGCGGGGGCGACGGTGATCGACAGCGCCTGGATGACCGTCACCGGGGTGGGCTCGGAGTCGGTCACGCCCACGGTGAAGTCGTAGGTGCCCGCCGGGGACGTTGAATTCGCGGCCGTCACGTCACGTCGACCGAGCTGGAGGTCAATCCACCATACGACGCAGTAATCGAATAGGTGCCAACGGTCGTGTAGGAGACGGTACAGGTGGCTGTATGCGGAGCATTGACCGTCAGGACGATGCCCCGGCAGATGTGGAGAGGACTCGAGCTGTCCGACAAGGCAACGGTGCCAGCTGGAGTCGTCGGTGAGGAGACCGTCGCCGTGAACTTCACCACTTGACCAACTGAATCAGCTGAACGCGACGCCTTCACCGGGATCCGGTCCCGACTCGACTCCTTCGTCTTCTTCACAACGAGCCAGAACTACTGGATGGCGATACCCAGACTGTTTCTTGCGTCGATGAGGGAGCAGGTGGCGGTGTGGGAGGGATCTCCACGGCCACCAGGGACCACCTATCCGCCGCCGGAAGCGCTGACTTGACGGTGACCGGAGTGCCGGCCGTCGTGGGTGCTGCCACGGCCTGAGTCCAGTACCAGTCACCGACGGTGCGGTCGATGAACGAGGTGATCAGGCTCTGGCCGGCTACCGGCACGGGCTTGGTCGCGGTCGACTGGTCCAGCCCACCAGCGATCACCAGCGAGTTGCTGCAGGTCGGGTCGAGGGTCGCCCTGGCCGGGCCGCCGACAAGGCTGCCAATGCCCACCGCCCCGAGCTGTGTGGCAGCTCCAGTGAAGGACTCGACACTGATCAAGCCGTCCGCCGGCTGGGCGAATGTTGCCGAAACGGAGGCGTTCGTCAGCTTCGTCGGAGCGTAGGCCTGCCAGACCTCGGAGGCGCCAGCCCCGGTGAGGTCAGCCCAAGACGCCCGATTCCACTTCAGGCCGGCACCCGTGACCGAGGTCACCCGCTGGGTAGCGGTCGCGGCGCCATCAGCCTGCACCAGGGCGACGAGCAGCTCGCCACCCCCGGTGGTCGACACGTGACCGGCGTTCACGCCGCCGGCGGAATATGCGTGGAAGCCCACATCAGTCGTGTCAAGTTTGGGTTGAGACCCGCCACCGCAGGTCCCGGGCGTACCGGTGACGTTCACCGTGACCGGGGCCGCCGTCGAGGTGGAGGTGGCCGTCGACGTGTCCCCGGCGTAGGAGGCGGTGACCGAGTGGGTGCCGGGTGTGGCGTAGGAGAGCGTGCAGGTTGCGGTGTAGGGGGCCGTGGCGGTCAGGGCCACGTGCTGGCAGGTGGCGATCGGGGTGGTGCCGTCGGTGAAGTCGGCGGTGCCGCCGGGGGCCACCGGGGCGGTGACCGTGGCCGTGTAGGTCTCACTCTGGCCGGTGGTCACCGTCGGGGCCGAAGCGGCGATGGCGGTGGCGGTGGCCGCTGGGGCGACGGTGATCGACAGCGCCTGGGTGACGGTCACCGGGGTGGGCTCGGAGTCGGTGACCCCGACGGTGAAGGCATAGGTGCCACCGGTGGTCGGAGTGCCGGTGAGGTCCCCGGTGGTGGCGTCCAGGCTGATCCCCGGGGGCAGGGTGCCGGCAGTGACCGACCAGGTCTCGGGGGTGACCCCGCCGGTGGCGGCCAGGGTGGTGGTCGGGTAGGCGGTGCCGACAGTGGCAGTGGGGACCGTCGTGGTGGTGATGGCGAGCGGCTGGGTCGACTCGGTCACCGTGACCGACAGGTTCTGAGACACCGTCACCGGTTTCGCCTCGGTATCGGTCACGCTGACCGCGAAATTGAAGCGACCGGCAGATGTCGGGGTCCCGTCAATGATTCCAGTATTGGCGTCAAGGTTCATTCCGGGTGGAAGAGATCCCGAAGTTATCGACCAAGTCAGGGGCAGCGTCCCGCCAGATGCCACAAGGGATGCACTCGGGTAGGAGGTTCCCACCTCTCCGTCCTCTAGCGATGAAGTCTGGATCGAAAGCGGACCCGGAGATGTAACGTCAATCGGCTGATAGATGGTCATTGGGGCGCCACTTGGACTAGTGCCCTGGATCATCAGAGTATGGGATCCCTCCGGAAGATCGGACGGAATGCTGATCGTCGTGTTCAGATTCCCGTTCCCGTCAGTGGTGGCCGTCCCCAAGTCAACCTGGTTCGAGAAGATTGATATTGCCACTGCGGAATAAATATTGAATCCTGAAGCTACCACCGTATACAGGACACCCTGTCCGAAAGCAGTGGTGCTGCTGCTGGTCTCAAGCAATGGCGAGAACGCGCCCAAGGAGGTGACCGCACTATTGAATGGATCAGTAGTGGGATGTGCAATCGCATATTCTAAGTACTTCTCCTCAATCTTCTGTCCGAGTGCATTTGGATGAAACGGAGCTACCTTTCCGCTGATCGCACTCCCTCCAATTCCGTCCACAGCATCCGGGCCATTTCCACACAGTCGGTGATCTGTGCCGGCATCCGGTCCCGTACTATTGAACTGTCCGTTCTTCTCGAATGCATTGCGAACATCGACATAGTGGATTCGAGGATTCATTGAGCCGTCTGCTGCATTTGCCGCACTTACCGCATCACCGATTGTGTCGTCCAATCGATCCTGCTTCTTCTGGAACCAGGCCGATTCATCAGGTTGGATGCCATAGCAGGTAGTTGGGTAACCAGTATCGAAGAGATGCGGATAGTCCATTACATATACCTGAGCCTGTGGCGCCGCGGCCGCAATGTCTTCATACAGCTGGACTAGCTGAGGATAGATGTCGCTGATATTGACGTCTACCAAGTCTTCGCCTGCGAGTAGCCCCTTTAACTCGAAGTAGTTCTCACAGCTGGTTGCGGTGACACAAAACCCGAGGACCGGAGCAAATCCGAGGTCATTACCACCAGCTGAAACGCTGACAATGTCAGCACTTCTCACTTGGGGAGCATTCAATTGATACCCTTCCGACTTCAGCGACTGCGGAGTGCCACCGAGTGACGAGAGATTCGGATCGACGTTTGTCGTCCAGCCTCCGCTGCACGCTGCCAGGAGGCTCATCTGGATCGATGGAAAGTCCTGACTCAGCTGATACGCATAACCGAGAGTTGACCGGTGGCAGTCGTAATTTGGTGTCTTCCATGGGAACTGGGACGTATAAATGCTGTTGCTCTGGAAGTCCGTTTGACCAGTAGTGGCGCCGTCGGGCGCACCCTCGCCAGATGCGAATGAATCGCCGAGGGCCACGTAATTGCAGTTCCCCCCGAGCGTAGAGGTCCAAACCGGGCCGGCGCCTAGTTTGTCGTAACCCTGAATCGTCAGCGCAACTCCCGTACCAACAGGGATTTGGCTGAGATCAACCTGCACTGAACCACTGCCACTGCGACCGGTAAGGCTTTGATGGGCGGATGTCTTCCCGCCCAATGTGTACGTCCAGTAGGTCAGGTCGCTGAAACCATCGTTGAACTGAACCATCGCGTCCACTGGCGCACCGCATCCAGATCCTGCGTTGACCGTCGTCACGGGCTCGGTCGAATGGTCGGAAGCTGTCCCTTCGACAATCGGGTGAAGCATGGTTGGGACTCCGTTCACAACGGAGCTGATTCCAAACCATTGATCCGAGGCTGGAGTGACGCCATTCACGATGTAGGTGTAGGGCGCACTCCCATCGTTCTGGACGGTCTGGATGGGAGTCGTCGTGAACGGTGTCAACGCAGTAGGAGTCGAGTAGATCTGGTACGAAGTCGCTCCGGGGACAGGGTCCCACGTCAGTCCCACGCCATGAAGCACGGGCGTAGCAGTCAGCGTCGGTGCGGTTCCCGGTGGATGAATGGCAGGGTGAGTCACGATGGTCGATGCGATGTCGACATTTCCGCCCGTCTTTTTGACGAACGACTTACTCAGATCCAATGTGCCCGACACTTGCGGAATCAGAATGTAGTAGGGCGTGTAGAAGCTTTGACCAGGAAGAATGACGTCCGTGGAGTAACTCAGCCGCTGCTGGGGCTGGAAGATATAGCCGACGCTGCCGGCCTGAGCGAGGGCGATGGTCGGATTGTAGATCGGGATGTCCGACACATTCGTCAGTCCGACTCGAACCTCGTAGGGATAGTCCGCGGCGGCAGTGGCATCAGCATCGACCGTCATCGTCAGTGCCGAACCGCCCCATACCTTCAGTGGAGTCGCCGTGGTCGCCTCGATCGATACCGGGTCACCGAAGGGTTGGAGCACGCCTGAGTAGTCAGCCGTGAGGTTGTAGCTGCCTTCCGTGTCGCCCCGCACGATCCAATTGGCCGTCGCACTTCCGCCACCAGGAATGTCGGCGACCGACTGTGACAGCTGCTGAGGTGCCGAGGTGGGCGCCAGACTGAGACCAGCAGGCAGTTGCAGCGAGGCGTCGCCGCCACTGAGGGTGAACGGAGCCGGGGCCAGGTTGTTCACGATCATTTGCACCTGGAAGAACTCTTTCAGAAAGCTGGCCGTCCCCGGGATGATCAGCCACTCCAACGTGGGCTGGTTGTCCACCACTCGCACCGATGGCGAGTAGCAGTATGCAGCCGAGCAGTAGTCGTAGCCGGTACCACCGCCCCCCACCCAGCCGGTGTCCCCGCAGAAAGCATCACCGCAGACGTAGCCTCCGAATGTCGGTGGGCTGCTACCACCACCGGTGAATCCCAAGTTGACGGTGAACTTGAAGACGTTCTGGTTCGCGGGATCATTGGGATCGATTCCTGCAGCGATGATCTGCGAGTAAGTGAGGCGTGTTGATGTCACGGTCGCACTCACCACCGGCCCGAGGTCGAGACTGATCGAGGCCGCACCCGAACCTCCGCTGACCGTGGCGGAGACGGTTCCGGGGACGTATCCCGGTTGGTATGCGTAGACCGTGTAGGGGCCATCAGGAAGGCCTGCCAGGGTCACGACCCCATTTGAGTCAGCGACTCCCGTAACACGTTGTCCGTTGCCCTGAATCACCATCGCTTGCGCACCAGCCAAAGGCGCACCGTTGGCGGTGACCGTGACGAGGAGACCCTGCACCGTGGCGACGGGGTTCACGATCACGGCCGCTGTCGAAGTGCTCGTCGCTCCGCCTCCCGTGACCGTCAGCGTGGCGGTGTAGCTACCGGAGGAAGTGTAAGTGTGGCTGACGTCAACCCCCGAGGCGGTCGTGCCGTCACCGAAGTCCCATGTGTACGACTCGATTTCCGCCGATGGTTGTGATCCCGAGCCGTCGAATTGGACCTGGTCGTTGACAGTAGCGACTTGATTGTCCCCCGCATGTGCGACGAGAGGACCGCTGGGATCGACTGTGACATGCAAGATCTTGGTGGTGGTCAGCTGCCCGTCGGTTACCTGGAGCGCGGCCGCGTAGTCTCCCGGGGTCAGGTATGTGTGCAGTGCGACGATGCCACCGCTCAGAGTGCCGGTAGTTCGACTACTTCCATCGCCGTAGTCGAGTGAGTAGGTGAGCGGGAGCCCCCCTGGATCGGTGCCACCCACTTTGAATGATGTGGCAAATGGTGCCACACCCGAGGGCGGGGACGCTACCAGGGTGGCTGTAGGGGGCTGCGCTCCGGGGCTGGCCGAATCGATCGTCGCGGTAGCTGTGGAACTCAGATTCGTTGCCGTGTCGACGACCGTCACCTGTGCAATGAGCGTTCCTGCAGTGACATAGGTGTGAGGGATCGTGATCGGGTCGTACGGGGCCACGAGAGTTCCGGAAGTCGGATTGCTTCCGTCACCGAAGTCGACCGTGTACGAAAGTGCATCGCTGTTGAGCTGCGTGGCGGTGAGCACCAGGCTCGTACTCAACGGCGCAAGACCGCTCGATGGGTTGCCTACGAGATTGACCGATGGTCCGTTCACTCCGACATTCAGGTCGAGGGCCTCTGACGCCGTGCCGGGTACCGGCGTCAATGAATCGGTCACCCCGATGGTGGCCGTGTACGTTCCGGTCACCGTTGGAATACCTGTGATGACACCAGAAGCGTCCAGGGCGAGACCGTCGGGCAGCGAACCGGAGGTCAGGCTCCAACTGTAGGGAGCCACTCCACCCGAAGCGGTGAGTTGCGCGTAGTAGGCCAGGCCCTTTGTCGCCCCCGGGATTGTCAGCGACGTGATCGCCAATGACTGGGCAGCTCCGACGGTCACCGACAGGTCCTGGGTGATGGTCACCGGCACGGGCTCGCTGTCGGTCACGCCCACGGTGAAGGAGAACGTCCCGGCCGACGTCGGCGTGCCGGCGAGGTCGCCCGAGTTGGCATCCAGCGTCATGCCCGTCGGCAGGGTGCCTGACGTGACCGACCAGGTGTAGGGGCTGATCCCGCCGGTGGCGCTCAGATAGGTGTCCGGGTAGGTGGTCCCGACGGTTCCCGCAGGGACCGACGTCGTGGCGATGGCCAGGCTGGGCGTGACGGTGACCGTGACGGCAGTGGACGTGGAGGACGTCGTCGACACGTCACCGGAGTAGGTGGCCTGGACGGAATGGGTGTCCGGCGTCGGGTAGGCGACGGTGCACGTCGCCGTGAACGGCGCCGACGTCGTGAGTGCCACGTTCTGGCAACTCGCGATCGGGGCGGAGCTGTCCGAGAAGTCGACGGTGCCACCCGGCGTCACCGGCGAGTTGACCGTCGCCGTGTAGGTCTCGGACTGACCGGCGACGACGGTGCCGGCGGTGTCAGCGAGATCAGTCGTGGTCGGCGCCTGTCCGACGGTCACCGACAGGTCCTGGGTGATGGTCACCGGCACGGGCTCGCTGTCGGTCACGCCCACGGTGAAGGAGAACGTCCCGGCCGACGTCGGCGTGCCGGCGAGGTCGCCCGAGTTGGCATCC
>Ga0307373_10014315_pt1 | contig 10943 bp, 7 predicted proteins | sample OX2MG_FD_202534 | JGI IMG/M metagenome (GOLD analysis project Ga0307373, IMG submission 202534) | Soil microbial communities from Risofladan, Vaasa, Finland - OX-2 | ecosystem: Environmental > Terrestrial > Soil > Coastal area > Acid sulfate soil | place: Finland: Risofladan, Vaasa | collected... | reverse complement strand
TGCGCGTCCTGCGCGTCGTCTCCTCGATCGACCTTCCCTCACCGAGCGCGAATCCAAAACTGAAGTTCCGACTCTTGGTACTTGAAGAGGTGGCGACGAGATCGCCAAGTCCTGCAAGACCGGCAAACGTCTGGCGCTCACCTCCAAGGGCTTGGCCGAGTCTTGAGATCTCCGCGAGTGACCGGGTGATAAGCGTCGCCCGGGTATTGTCTCCAAGCCCGAGTCCCGCAGCCATGCCGATCGCGATTGCCATGACATTCTTCGCAACTCCCGCGATCTCGCAGCCGACGACATCGGGGTTGGTATAGATCCGAAGCGCCGGTGTTGAAAAGATCTCCTGGAGGTCTTTGGCAACAATGGCATCTGCCATTGCGATGACCGACGCCGTTGGCTGACCAAGCAGGATCTCGGGGGCGAGATTGGGACCAGTCAACACGCCAACGAATTTCGGCGACCAGATCTGTCTGATCACCTCAGTCATGCGCAGATTGCTCTTTTCCTCAAGCCCCTTGGTGAGACTGACAACGATCTCAGCACTTAGTGGCAGGGCGCACTTTTCAAGCACGGAGCGCACTCCATGGCTCGGTACGGCAAGCGCAACGACCGAGGCTCCTTCAAGGGCCTGTTCGAGTGATGACGTTGCGCGTATTGACCCTGGCAGCACATGAGAACCGAGATAGGCGCTGTTGGTGTGTCGCTCATTGATCTCGCGCGCGATCAATTCATCTCTCGCCCAGAGCGAGATCTCGTGCCCGGGCGAGAGCACCGAGGCGACGGTTGTACCCCACGAGCCAGCTCCGAGGATTGCAATACGCTCACCCACAGGCGACAACGCTTGCTGTGGAGGAAAATGATGATCGCATTCCCACAACGCTAATGGCACGACCGCGTCTCGGCGATGCAAGCGAGAGTGCGGGCTCGTTTGGATCCAAAAGTGGACGACTTTCGCAATCACCGCCGATCTCACGTCGAACCTCATATTCAGCCTCTCGCGAGAGACTCCCCTAAAAAACAACCTACGTTGACCCCGATGTCAGCAGACAACGTCAGTTGCATACCCTCAGAGCTCTGCCACATAGGGCGCACGTCAATAGTGAATTAATCCAAACACCACTCCTGAAGGCGACCGATCATGACCCACGCCTTTCGGCTCAACGACAGTGAAGTCGTTGGCAGTGGGCGAAATTGAATCAGGGAACCGCGCGATTCGGTCCCTAGACTGATCAAATGCAGGTCATCTTGGTGCCGGTGAAATCCTTCCGCGAGGCGAAACACCGCCTCGCCAGTGTCCTGAGCAACGAATCGCGCGTCTCACTTGCAAAGGCACTCGCCGAGATCGTAATCAACGCGCGTGGCGCATCGCCTGTCTTTGTCGCGTGCGACGATTCAGAGGTCGCCGACTGGGCAATCGAGAGGGGCGCAACCGTTCTCTGGACACCCGGACTTGGTCTTTCGGGCGCCGTCGGAGCAGGGTTTCGCCATCTTGTCTCAGTAGGGTTCTCCCGGGTGATCATCGCGCACGCGGATCTCCCCTTCGTCACAGATCTTGAGCACTTTGGCTCTGATGACCTCGTCACCATCGCGCCCGACCACCATCTCGATGGGACCAACGTGATCGCGATCCCCTCCTCGACTCCGTTTACCTTCTTCTATGGCCCACGCTCGTATCAGCGACACAAGCAAGAGGCGGCCGATCGCCACATGCAGTGTCGCAGCGTCTTTGACTGGCGTCTAGCCTCCGATATCGATCTACCAAGCGACCTCGTGTTGGTAGGTGACCTCATGGAACCAAGAACGTCGAGAAAGCGAGCAGTCTCATGACAACAGATCTCGAACGCCCGGCGCGCGCCCTCGCGATCGCGGCACATCCTGATGATGTTGAATTTGGTTGCGGCGGAACGCTCGCGAAATGGGCAACCGAGGGAACCGAGATCTTTCACCTCATCTGCACGGATGGCTCCAAAGGCTCCTGGGACAAAGACCAGGACCCACAGGAACTTGTCCTCATCCGACGCGAGGAACAGCGGGCGGCCTCGCGTCGACTCGGCGGATCTGGCGAGGTCGTCTTTCTCGGCTGGCCAGATGGCGAGCTTGAATCTGGACTGCGACAGCGCGCCGAGATCGCGAGCTGGATACGGCGTCTCCGACCAGGTGTGGTCTTTGCCCATGACCCGTGGAAGCGCTACCGGCTCCATCCCGATCATCGCAATGCGGGCTTCTTGGCCACCGATGGCATCGTCGCCGCACGAGATCCGCTGTTTTTCCCAGAGATCAACCTTGAGCCGCACCGGCCAGACCATCTCCTGCTCTGGGAGGCAGACGAGGTCGACCACCTCGAAGACGTGACCAGCTCATTAGAGACGAAGATCGCCGCACTTTTGGAGCACCAAAGCCAGTTCCACACGACAATGCAGATCAGCGATGGCGACCCCGAAGCCGCGAAGAGCGAGCGTGAGACCTTCCGGCTCCGCATCACAGATCGCCTTGCAGAGGCGGGAGCGCCGGAGGGCATCGCATACGCGGAGGGGTTCAAGCGGATCGACAGGCTCTAGATATCCCACGGTCCTAACTTGTCAGGCTGCTTCGGCAGATTTGCTGTCCGACCGGTGTCCCCAGGCAATGCGCTCGTCGTAGAGGGTGTCGTGGATGAGACAGCCATGCAGAATGCCGACGAGTCGGTTGCCAAGTGATCGGAGGGCCGCGTGATGGGTGTCTCCGGCGGCCCGGTGGGCGTCATAGAGGGCGCGGGCTCCTGGGGATGCGTTGAGCGAGGCGAACGCCCATTGGTAGATCGCGTCGGCGAGACGTTGGTTGCGTGCATAGCGCGCCAGCACGACCCGTTTGGTGCCAGATGCTCTGGTAATTGGTGACGTGCCGGCGTAATTTTTGCGAGACTTGGCACTGGCGTAGCGGTCCGGCTCATCGCCGAACTCGCCGAGCACCCGGGCGCCGAGGATGGTCCCCAGTCCTGGCAGGGAGCGGACCACCTTGGCGGCCGGGTGCTGTTCAAAACCCGCTTCGAGTTCTTTCGCGAGATGCGCGATCTGATCGGCCATCGTCGCGATGACCGCCACCGACGCGCTCACCGAGACACCCATCGCGGTTGCCACCACCACAGAGCCCGACAGCTGGGGAGAACGCAGCGCCTCTTGGATCTCTTCGGCTCTCTGTTCAATGCGACGCTTGCGACCTCCACGGCGCAGTGCGCTCGCGATCTTTGATCGCGACAGGGCCAACCCAAGGCTGGGAGTGGGAGCGATCCGGAGTACTTCGAGAGCGTCCGGGCTCGCCAGGTCGTCAAACGCGACGAGCGCGGCCGGATAGAACTCGCGAAGCGCCGAGCGAAGTGCGTTGGTCTGGCGCCCTCTCGACCAGATCATCGACTGATGCGCTCTGGCGAGGACCTTGACCGACTCGACCGCCTCGGAGTCCCCGGCGACGAGACGGTGGTTGTGCCGATCGGTGCGCACCATGTCAGCAAGCACCTTCGCGTCACCAGAGTCTGATTTTGCCCCGGAGCTCGAGTGGCGCTCCCGATAGCGCGAGGTCGACATCGGATTCACCGCGAACACCGCGTAGCCCGTGGCAACGAGCGCGGCGACGAACAGACCGCGATCGGTCTCGATCCCGATGATCACCTCACCTGGCTCTTCGACGTGCGCGAAGACGAGCTCATGGAACCGGGTGATCCCCTCGACCCCTTCGGGAAGACGTCCGCCACCGAGACGTCTCGCGTCCTCATTCATCACGTGCACATCATGGTGGGCCTCGGCCCAGTCCACTCCGACAAAGATCATCTGACTCCTCTCGTCGACCGGCACCTACGTCGAGCCAAAGAGGCCCCAGCAGCTTCCTAACGGTTCAGTACTCAAGGCACGAAGCCAATCCCCAATTGAGCCACACTCGTCGTCACCGACACACAGCTCAGCAGAATCACTGCGCTGCAGGTGTGATATTCACAGCCCCATTAGGGTCGAGAGTTCACCAGTGAGCCGTAGATAGCAGCGACCCCGGCCCAGGGCCGGGGTCGCTTTGATACTCCACCAACAAGAGCCTTAACGCCTCTTTGCAGGGGCCTTCCTTGCAGCAGTCTTCTTCGCAACGCGCTTCTTCGCAGGAGCGCGTTTGGCTGCCTTCTTCGGTGCTGCCCTCTTGGCTACACGCTTTTTGGCGGGAGCCTTCTTTGCAGCTGTCTTCTTGGCTACACGCTTTTTGGCAGGAGCCTTCTTTGCAGCCGACTTCTTCGCTACGCGCTTCTTCGCAGGAACGCGCTTCGCGGCTGCCTTCTTGACTACACGCTTTTTCGCGGGAGCCTTCTTTGCTGCTGTTTTCTTGGCTACACGCTTTTTCGCGGGCGCCCTTTTTGCGGCAACTTTCGTTGGCACAGATGCTCCTTTCATAGCAGCAGCCTCTTTGTCAGGCGCTGCGGATTTGGGTACTTCCAATGGTGTAACTGAATTGAGGTCCTGCTTCAGTTTCACGCCAGGCGTAAAACCGATTCCTTTGGAGGCTTTGACTTGAACAGCCGTTCCGGTCCGGGGGTTGCGACCTTTGCGGGCCTTACGCGCTCGAAGTTTGAAAGTACCGAATCCGGTAACACGCACCGCGTCACCCGAACGAATGCTCGAGGTGACTTCGTAGACAAACGCATCGATCGCGGCATCTGCTTGATGACGCGCTATTCCGGTATCAGCACTAATCGCTTCGACTAGCTCAGTTCTGTTCACTCATTCCTCCGTAGCATGGGGCTAGTTGTTCAGCTCTTCAAGAACTGCCGAACAACATTTTCCGGCCCCCCTGATTCGCTAGATGTAAAGAATAATCAGTACATGCAGGTAAATACGTGTCATTGCGCATTTTTTATTTATTCGCGCTTCGCGCGCTCCGATCGGTTTTTCAACGTTGCAACTTAATGACGATAGAAATCGGTAGCGCAAACGGTACGCGCGCGCGTTAACAACATTGCACTCGACGGGTGAATGCAAGTGACAAAACACAGATGACACAAAATTCGAATCCACAAAAAATAGGCTTTGACCAGCAGTTTTCAAGCATATTTCTCGGTCTTGGTGAGCATGGTCCGTTGTGGTGCGCGCCTGAAATTTGCGCGCTTGTTCTTGGTCCACCGCGCGCGGGAAAGACAACGACAATCATCATTCCAAACATAATTCTCGCAAAAAACAGCGTTATCTCCGTCTCCACAAAATCTGACGTGATTGACGCTACAAACCGAATTCGTGCCGATATTGGACCATGTTTTCTCTTTGATCCAACAAACGCGCTTGTCTCTGCAAGAGACGTACAACGCGTCGGCTGGTCACCTTTGCACTCAGCAAGCAATTGGGAGCGTGCAGTTTTGACCGCAGACGCGATGGTCGGCGCGACAGGAAACCGATCAGATCGCGATGGTTCACACTGGCGCGAGCGCGCCTCTGCACTTCTCGCGACGCTCTTCCATGCAGCAGCACTTGACGAGTCTCCGATGGCTCGCGTCGTCCAGGCAGTTAACCGTCGCGACGCGGAACACTTCGTCGAAGTTCTCGCCAGAAGAGATGCCAATCTCGCTCTCGATCTCCTCGCTGGAATCCGTGAGACCGACTCGCGAGAACAGAGCGGGATCTGGTCCACCGCGTCGGGCGTCCTTTCGGCCTTCCGGATGGGAGCGACGCTTGCGAGCACCCTGCTCCCCGGGATCGACTGGAAGAACTTTGTCGAGCGCCCATCGACGCTCTATGTGGCGTCCCCCTCTGACCATCAAACACACATCGCCCCACTCATCGCTGGTCTGATCCGCGACCTTCGTTCCTACAGTGCGGAGCGCTTTTCGTCGCTTGATCCTTCGAAGGCATTTCGAGTGCTCTTGATCCTCGACGAGCTCGCGAACATTGCTCCGCTGCACGACCTTCCCGTATTGATTGCAGAGGGAGCAAGCCAGGGCATCGTCACTCTCGCGAGTCTGCAAGATCTCTCTCAGGCGCGCTCGCGCTGGGGAATCGCGGGGGAGGGATTTCTCTCGCTGTTCGGCGCAAAGGTCATCTTCGGGGGGATTGGAGACCGTGCAACGCTCTCCAATATCTCGGCCCTCGCCGGGGAGCATTACGTGCGAAGCATCTCTGTGACAAAGCGTCGACACCTTGGGAGCTGGGTAGGCACCGGCACACAAATTGGCATGACGAGAGAGCCACGCCTCTCGCTCGATGCAATCGCCGTGCCACCTCCTGGTGAGGCGACCGTGATCATCGGGGCCGAGCCACACCACTGCCGACTCGTCCCCTATTTCGCTCACTCCTGATAGCTGGCAAGGTGCCGATCAGTACAGGGCCGACTCGCGGGGCTCTTGCGGTCTGGCATGGGACAATCGTGCACCCGAACGCTCGTGACGTTCAGAGGTGATCGCCCGAGCTGACTTGACGACATGGGGCAAACGCTCGCGATCTACTACGCGACCTCGCCGTGGCCCATAGGGCCAGAGATCGTGTGGGACCGGGATGAGCTGAGATGCGATCGCTCTTTCGACTCCGGACTCAAGTTCAGCGACCGAGGTGCCAGAGCGAACACCATCGGCGAGTCGGTGAAGCAGTTCAAACAGCGTGACCCTCTCTCTGTTCGCGCCAAATCGCGCAATCATCCGTTCCATCTGCTGCTCAAGCTCATCGCCTTTGATCTGACGGTTCCCGGTCATCTCTTCAAGGCGCGAGGTTGAGATACCGAGCCGATGGGCACGTGTCCTCCAGCCCTCGAGCAGCTCGTCATAGCCGACTCCGAGTTTGCGTACAGATCGCGTGCGGCCAGCCGCGATCATGGTTGCCCGGTGACTCAAGAGACCACGATCCGCAATTTCGTTGAAGATCTCCTGGCGGCGCTGGGAGAACGCGCGGATCATTGGCGGCGAGAGCCCCTCAAGGTCATACCAGCCAGGCTGGATCTCACGCCAACGCACGCCGAGCGATGATGAGAGATGATGTCGTAGACCTGATCGATAGAGAGAACCGAGCAGACCGACGTGGATATAGAGCGGCCGGAAGTCAAATGCACTCCAGCACACCTGGTCATCTGAGGCGAGATTGGGAACCAGCACATGACTGTGCAGATGTGGATCAAGGGCGCGACTTGTGCGGTGTTCGAAGACCGCCTGGTCGATGGTGCGAGCGCGCCGCAGGTTGCGGACTCCGGCTATTCGGCGTGACACCGAGATGATCTTTCGATCGACAAAGTCCATCGTCTCAAAGACGCTGTTTCTCTGCGCGAGCTCAATCGCAGCTCGCGCCTGATCGCTGCCAAGCGCAAAGAGCATGCTCACCCCTTTGGGAGCGGCAAAGGTCATATCCAGCGCGCAGGTCTGCACCTGTCGCTGAAAGACATTCAGCATCCGGCCCGTTTTCGGGTCAATGCCCTCTCCAAGACCAAGGAGGTGCTCTCCAGCGATGGCTGAAGAGGTGTCGACGCTCTGTTCGCCTGGCGATCGCCAATAGCCATCTCTTTCATAGAAGGGCCCGGGCGTTCCTGCCCCGGTGACCTCGAGGTAGTACTCAAGACGCTGTGGAATAACCTTGTAGAGAGTGAGCATGGCCCGCAAGCTATGACGGACCTCTCCCGTGTTACCTACCGCAACGCATCAAAATCCTCGTGTCAGACCGAATAGCGCTGAAGGGCCTCTCGAGCGGCATCTGTCTTTGTGCGCTGAAGCTCTTTCGGGGAGACAACCTGCGCGCCGATCCCGAGGCGAAGCAGGAGGTTGCCGAGCCAACGCTCTGATCCGACGGCGAGCGTGACGAGTATCTGATCGTCACCAAACACTTCGAGCGAAAAGGAGGTGAGCGGCTCAATGAAATACTGACTGCGAGCGGGCACGACAAGCGTCGCGAGCGGTGTCGTCTCTCCCTCGACAAAGGCCCGCGATCCAAAGAACTCCGATGGCGGTGTTCGATCGGCACCCTTTTCCTTGGTGAGTTGCACGTTTGTCACGTTGTGAACAAGAAAGCGTCGCCAGTCATTGCGAAGATGACAGAACGCATCGAGGTAGAACTTGCCCTCTCGAAAGACAACGGCATAGGGCTCAACGCGCCGACGAGTCGCCTGTTTGCCATCGCCACCGGGGTACTCGATCTCGACAATCGTCGATGTCGCGGCTGCCTCGCGGAGCTCCTCGAGAGATGGAGGAATCTCAACCTCAACATGGACCGCACTCTCACCGAGGACTGACTCAAGCTTTTCAAGTGCCCCCGCAAGCGCGCTCTCGTTGCCAACACCCTCGGTCTTGACCAACGTACGAGCCGCGGCCGCGAGGGCAAAGCCTTCATCGGGAGTGAGACGCAGTGGTCGCTCGAGTGCTTCGAGACGATGGACGTGCACTTCGTCATCTAACACAAGGATCTCGAGAAGTTGATCTGGCGTATAGGGAGGCAGGCCAAAACATGCCGCGAGTTCGAGTTCACTGACGACGGTCTTCTCGTCAATGCCAAATCGTTTCGCGAGATCAGAGATCGTCGCAGATCCCTCATTTGCCAAGAAGGTGAGTATCGCAATCATCCTGCGAAGGCGCGCGCCCGCGTCAAGTGCGACTCTTCTTTCTCGTGGCCGCGGATCAGATCCGGTCGCGCGCAAAGGAGCAACCGCGGTTGCGAGATCATCGGGATTGGGTGGCTCTTCAACGAGATATCTCGAAAGTCTCGCGATCACCGCCTGGCGAATCGATGCTGGCGCGATGACCTCTGCGGCAGCACCGAGTCCAAGGACCCAGGAGATGACCGCGTCTTCGTCGGCGACGGGGAACGAGACACGGGCTTGGCCATCGTCACCTCTTGCAAAGATCACATCGCTACCGACCATCTCAATCACCGAGGCCGTTGCGCTCGCATCGACAAGGAGTTCAAGCACCTGGCGTTGCTCGTGAACTTCCGATTCATCGCCGCTCGGAGCACGCAGAGAGAAGGCGAGTTCATGCGCGAGCTCTGCATCCTTGCGCCTTTCGAATGCGCCAGCTGGTCCGACGACAATCTCGCCATCGATGCGATCAACGCGGAACGTGCGACGGGCGTGCTCTTCAAGGACACTTCGATCCTGACCGATGAGATACCAATGACCTGAACGAAAGACGAGCACCTCAGGCTCAACGTCGCGCTTGCGACCGTGATAGGTGAAACAGACAACCGCCCGGTCGCGTATCGCCTCACCAATATGGCCAAGCGCTGGAAGTCGGGGAAGCTCCATCACCGCGGGCAGCGTTGATTCGGGCTCAGCACCTATCTTGACAGCGATCTCTGCATGCATTGTTCCCTCAAAACGCACGCTTGCAAGGGCAAGGCGCAGGGCATTTCGTTCAGCATCGGTGAGGCTGAGGTCTGGCAGATAGTAGTCAGCTGCTAGAATCTGGTATCCATCTTGAGCAGAGCTGTTTGGTGAACTAACGGTGATGGGAATTCCACTCTCTCGTAATGTCCGCTTGTCGCGCTCGAACTGTGTGCGACGTGCCTCTTCCTCGGGCGGATAGCCCCGTACCTGTGAGCCGATCTGTACAAGTGTGAGTGGCTCCTGTGCGTTAAGCAGGATTAGCAAGAGGTCGGCGACACGCTCGACTTTTTCAACCCGTGGTGGCATGGCCCAAATCTATGCCCTACATAAGCACCCAGATGAAGATCGAAAGCAACACCATCAACACGAGCATCGAAGGATAGGAACCTCAGTGGCAATCAGGAACGAACTACGCAACGTTGCGATCATCGCCCACGTTGACCATGGCAAGACCACATTGGTCGATGCCATGATGAGCCACGCCGGGACTTACCATGAGCGAGAAGTGGTCATAGAGCGTGCAATGGACTCGATGGACCTTGAGCGCGAGAAGGGCATCACCATCCTCGCCAAGCAGGCCTCGTTCATCTTTGGGGGTCGCCAGCTGATCGTTGTCGACACACCTGGACACGCTGACTTTGGTGGCGAGGTCGAACGCGCACTCGCAATGGTCGATGGCGCGATGTTGTTGGTCGATGCCGCCGAAGGACCCCGTCCCCAGACTCGGTTCGTGCTGCGCAAGGCATTCGAGGCTGGACTGCCTATCGTCCCCGTCATCAACAAGGTAGACCGTCCGGACTCTCGCATCGCTGAAGTCATGGAAGAGCTCTACGAACTCTTCTTCGACCTTGACGCTCCTGAATCACAGTTTGAGGTGCCCTTCCTGTTCGGAAGTGCACGTGATGGCTGGCTCTCCCTCGAACAGCCAGAGGGCCCCGTCAGTGAGCCTCCGGCGGGTGCAAGCATTGCACCGCTCATCGACCAGCTCTTTGCCTATCTCCCAGCACCCAAGTTCACCGAGGGACACGCGCTCCAAGCACTCGTCACCAACCTCGATGCCTCGCCCTATCTCGGGCGTCTTGCGCTTTGTCGCGTGGTCGAGGGAACGATCAAGCGTGGACAACAGCTTGCATGGTGTCGCGCAGATGGATCGATCGAGAAGACAAAGGTCGTCGAGCTGCTCGTCGCCGTCGGAGTCGAGCGCGTGCCGACCGAATCTGCAGGACCTGGCGAGATCGTCGCCGTCGCTGGTATCGACGAGATCAACGTCGGTGACACCCTGTGTGATCCAGAACTCCCAGAGCCCCTTCCACGACTGCACGTTGACGAGCCGAGTCTTTCGATGACGATCGGAGTGAACTCATCACCGATGGCAGGTCGCGAGGGCTCAAAGTTGACTGCCCGGCTGCTCAAGAACCGCCTTGAAAACGAGGCGCTTGGCAATGTTGCGCTTCGCATCTTGGCGACCGAGCGCTCAGACACCTACGAGGTCCAGGCACGTGGCGAGCTCGCACTTGCCGTCCTAGTCGAGATCATGCGTCGAGAGGGCTTTGAGCTCACCGTCGGCAAGCCCGAGGTCTTGACCAAGACGATCGACGGCGTTTTGTGTGAGCCGGTCGAGCGCCTTGCAATCGAAGTCCCCGACGAGCACC
>Ga0307373_10014314_pt1 | contig 10943 bp, 7 predicted proteins | sample OX2MG_FD_202534 | JGI IMG/M metagenome (GOLD analysis project Ga0307373, IMG submission 202534) | Soil microbial communities from Risofladan, Vaasa, Finland - OX-2 | ecosystem: Environmental > Terrestrial > Soil > Coastal area > Acid sulfate soil | place: Finland: Risofladan, Vaasa | collected... | reverse complement strand
GGGCAGCGCGGTCATGGGAGTCGCGGTGCCGGGGTCGGAGGCGCGTCGCGGCAGGCCGCGACCGCGCGCCCGGAACCAGTCCGACTCCACCGAGTCGAAGATCGGCAGGGCCGCGCCGTACTGCGAGCCTTCCGGCGCCGGGACGGCGACGGGAGCCGGCCGCTTCGGGAGGACGACGTGCGGGGGCGGCGGGGCAGCGTGCGGGGGCGGCGGGGCAGCGTGCGGGGGCGGCGCGGCGGCGTGCGGGGGCGAGTCCGGGACGACGACCGAACCGCGGGCCAGCGGAGACCGGGCAGCGCGCGCCGACGGCTGTGCCCACGCCGGCGCGCGCGTGCCGGGGGCCGCCGGCTGGGGCGCTGCCGCGGGCTCGCCGGTAATCAGGGCACCGGGCAGGTGGACCTGCGCGGCGACGCCGCCGGCCGGCGGCTTGTGCAGCCGCACGGCGATGCCGTGCCGGGCCGCCAGGTGCGCGACCGCGAACAGGCCCATATGGCGGGCGACGGCCAGGTCGGCGGCCGGCGGGTTCTCCAGCCGCAGGTTCAGCTGGGCGAACTGCTGGTCGGTCATCCCCATGCCGCTGTCGGTGACGCCGAGGAGGACTCCGCCGCTGACGTGCGCGTGGCCCGTCACGATCACCTGGGTGGTCTTCGCGGAGAACATGGTGGCGTTCTCGAGCAGCTCGGCCAGCAGGTGGACGATGTCGGTGACCGCGTTTCCCGCGACCGCCAGACCCGGCTGGATGGTGAGGGCGACCCGGTCGTACTGCTCGATCTCCGAGGCCGCCGCGCGCACCACGTCGACCAGCGGCGCCGGCCCGACCTGCCGCCGGGGCGGCTCGTGGCCCGCCAGCACGAGCAGGTTCTCCGAGTGACGGCGCATCCTGGTGGCCAGGTGATCCATCCGGAACAGGCTGCCCAGCCGCTCGGGATCCTCCTCGCCGAGTTCCAGGCTGTCGATCAGCCTCAGCTGCCGTTCCAGCAGAGACTGACTGCGCCGGGAGAGGCTGACGAACATGGCGCTGACGCTGCCGCGCAGCCGGGCCTCGTCCGCGGCCAGCCGCAAGGCCTCGCGGTGCACGCGGTCGAAGGCCCGGGCCACCTGGCCGATCTCGTCGGTGGAGTGCACGCCGATCGGCTCCACCTCGGCTGCGCCGTCGGCGCTGCCGGCCTGGCTCAGCTCGCGGACCTCGCTGGGCAGCCGGACCCCAGCGATTTCAAGCGCCCCGGCCTTCAGCAGCCGCAGCGGGCGCACCATGGATCGCGCGATGATCACCGTCGCCAGCAGGACGAAGATCAGCACGGCCAGCGCGGCGCCGCCAGTGAGCACGGCTGACCGCGCGGCGCCCTGGTGCAGGACCCGCGCCTGGGCGACAATCGAGGCGACCAGCTGCGCCTCGGCCGTGCGCATCCTGGTGATGGTGTCGAACATGTCGGCGTCCCACTGCTGGCTGACGCCGGCCCCCAGCGTCCCGCCGGTGGCGCCGGCCACGATGGCGTGCTGTTCCAGGGCCTGAGCCTGGTCGACCATAGGCCCGGCGACGATGTCGTTGAAGGCCTGCCGCTCGCCCAGGGTGGCTGAGGTGTCGAAGGACGCGAGGTCGGCGGCCTGCTGGGCCTGGGCGGTGGTGAGGGCGCCCATGGCCTGGGGCCCGATCTGGCCCGTGGCCAGCGACGTGGCCACGATCGCCTGCTGCTCAGATGCCTGGTCCTTCATCCGGGACAGCGACCCGAGCGTCCGCACGCTGGCGATCAGCGCGGCGTTCCCGCCCTCCTGCGCGATGTCGTCGTCGAGGGCGAGCAGGTCGGCGTTGGCCAGCGAGTACTCGATGATAACGGGCAGCGCCGGGGCCTGGCTCCCGGCCGCGTAGCTGCGCAGGTCAGGCAGGTCGGTGATCCTGGCCAGCACGGCAGCCACGGCCGCCCGCGTCTGGGCGGGGAAGGCCGGGCCAACCCCCTGGGCCAGCGCCGTGACCTTAGCCGCCTGCGCATCGGTGACGCCGTACTGGGTCCGCAGGCCCGCCAGCTCGGCGAGCGGACGGCCGTCGGCAATATAGACGGCCGTCCGGTCCCGCTCGTTCTCCATCGCCTCCGCCAGGGCCGAAACCCGCTGGCCGAGCTCCGCCAGCTGCTCCACCCGCCCGAAGGTCGTGGCGCTGCCGGCCGCGACGTCGACTCGCAGGCCCGCGAACACCATTCCAGCCACGAGCGGGATGACGATCAGCGCGATCAGCCGCCACGCCACCAGCCAGTTCCGCAGCGCCAGCGCCGAGCCCGCCGCGGCGGCCTCCTCCGCCTGGCCATGGGATGGCCCGGGGGACGGCCCGCCAGCCGGGCCGACGGGCACGGCTGGACTGAGCTCGGTCATGCGCGCCTCCTCACTGGTCTTCGCGCTTTCTGGTCAACGGGCTGTCCCGGCGGAGCCAGGCCCCGCCGGGGCAGCCCGTCAGGTCAGCTCCGGCTGCCCGGCGACCGGGTCGCCCGCCGCCGGGCGCCGGGCGATCAGGTAGGCCATCTGAATGCGACGCAGGAGGCTCCCGTCGGGCTCGCGGAGATCCTCGGCCATGGAAATGGCCTCGGCGCGGGCGTCGGCCAGGCGATCGGCGGGGATATGCCGCCAGGTGACCCAGGGGCCTTCCGCCACCGACGCCTCCCACCACTGCTGCGGGCTGTCATAGCGGACGGTGACCGTCTCGACGGTGCTGGTGATCGAGGTGTACCCGCAGGCAGCGAGCATCTGCTCGGTGCCGGACACCGGTCCGGGGCGGTGGACGTAGCTCTCGAAGCCGACGGCTCCGGCCGCGTAGGCGTCCACCGCGGCGATGACCGGGGACCAGCGGGAGTCCGGTCCCGCGCCGCGGGAGAACGCGAGGGTCCCGCCCGGCGTCAGCAGCTCGCGCCACCGCGCCAGCGCGGCCGCCGGGTCCGCCAGCAGGTACAGCACCAGGGACGCCAGCACGGCGTCGAAGCTGGCCGGCTCCGCCGGCGGGCTGGCGGCGTCACCCTGGCGCAGGGTGACGCGGTCTCCCACGCCCTGGTCGACGGCCTCGCGCTCGGCCCGGACGAGCATCCGGGGTGCGAAGTCGAGACCGGTGACGTGGCCGCCGGGGCCCACGGCCCGGGCGGCGCGGATCAGGACGGCCCCCGACCCGCACCCGACGTCCAGTACCCGGCCGCCGGGCCGCAGCCCGGCCAGATCCACCAGCCGGGCCGCGATCGGCCCGGCGAACTGCGGGCCGATGCTGTCGTACCGATCCGCCGCGTCGTCGAACGCCGCCGCCACGTTGGCGGTGATGCCTGCCCCTAGCCCGGCCATCTCAGCCGCCCATGATGGACTTGACCATGAACCGCTGCTTGAGCTGCTTGTACTGCAGCATCAGGTCAGCGACCCGCTGGAGTTGCACCGCGCTGGCTGTCGTCGGGAACGACCCGACGGCCATGACGCCCGTCACGGAAGGGCTCAGGTGCAGCTGCGTGGCGAAGGTGCGCTGCAGGACGGCCAGGTTCGTCGCGGCGATGGCGTTGCCCTCCTTGATCGCCTTCGCGAACGCGGCCGCGGTGCGCGGATACTTGGCGGCCCAGGACGCGAGCACGCCGTACCCGGAGATCGGGAAGCCCTGGCTGGCCCCGGTGTCGATGTCGGCCAGTTCCTGCACGCCCTGCTGCTTCACCGCCTCGGTGAGGAACGGCTCGATCTCGAAGGCGGCGTCCACTTTTCCGGCGGCCAGCACGCCCGGCATCGCCGGGAACGGGAACGGGACCACGTGGACCTGCGCGGGCGTGATGCCGTAGGGGGCGAGCACGGTGTACAGCAGGTCGGTGGTCACGCTGTTCGGCTGGTTGACCGCGATGATCTTGCCCTTGAGGTCGGCCACGGACGTGATCTTGGAGTGGGCCGCGACGATGATCTCCTGCACATGCGGGCCGAGAGCGTACCCGGCGGCCAGGATCCGCATCTTCGCGATTCCGGCCGCGTCCGCGCCGATGTAGGAGGTGTACTGGCCAGAAGCCACGTCGATGCTGCCGTGCAGCATCCCCGGGATCACCGTCTCCGCGCTGATCACCGGCTCGATCTTGACGTGCAGCCCCGCCTTGGCGAACAGCCCTTTGTCCTGCGCGATGTACAGGCCCGCCGCTCCCTCGCCGGGCACCGCCGCGACCACCAGGTCCCGCTTCTCCGGGCCGCTGGACTTGGCGGCCGTGGCCGTACTGCCGCAGGCGGCCAGGGCCAGGACGGCGCCGGCCGCCGTGCCCCCCGCCAGGACGCGATGCAACCGGCGGCGTGCCGGGGTGACCGCCCCACCTCGTGAGCTCATACCAGGTTCCGCCTTTCTGGCCGGGCAGGCAATAAAGGCCCCGGCATGGTCCAGGAATCTGCGACCTGCGCGGAGATGAAGATAATTAGGGGACATATCAGGCATGCGGGGAATTATTGGGTGACGCAGTGACGGCAAGTGCCGCCGTCACCGATCTGCGTCACCTTTCTGAGCTCGCCTCGCCGGATCGCGGCACCGCCGGACGGGCGCCGGGCGGGCTGCCGTTACTAATAGGAAAGTTTCATAAAGATTAGGCAACTGGTCTAGAAACGCCCGGTCTGGGTGGTGTTGACTCCCTGGAAACGGCTTCCTGGAACCCAGCCGACGGGTCCGAGTACCCCCGAGCACCCGGTACGGCCCGCCCGCCAGCGAGGAGATCACATGAGACGGCGTCTTCCCACAGGAATCACGATCGGGGCGGTGGCGCTGCTGGCGGTGGCGGGCTGCGGAGGCTCCCCGGGCACCGCCGCCTCGGCCGGCTCGACCACGCTGTCCTTCTTCGGCGCGGACTACGGCACCGGCCCGGCTAACACCACGACCAAGTACTGGGACGCCATCGCGTCGGCCTTCCACAAGGCCAACCCGAGCATCACGGTCAGGGTGCAGACCGTGGACTGGACGGACTTCCCGACCAAGGTGCAGACGCTCGTGCAGAACAAGCAGTTCCCCGACGTCCTCGAGGGTGACGCCGCGCCCCAGTTCGCCCAGAGCCAGCTGCTCTATCCCGACAGCGCGGTGCTGTCGCCGAGCATGCTCGCGAACATGATGCCGACCTTCCTCAAGGACGGCCAGTACCAGGGCACCGACTACGGCATCCCATTCACCACGAGCACCCGCGCGCTGTACTACAACAAGAAGATCTTCGCCGCCGCGGGGATCGCCGCGCCCCCGCAGACCTGGGCGCAGCTACAGTCCGACGCCGCCAGGATCAAGGCCAAGGGCTACGTCGGTTATGGCATGCCGCTGGGCAGCGAGGAGGCTCAGGCCGAGGCGCTGCTGTGGTTCCTGGGCAACGGCGGCGGCTACGTGAACGCGAGCGGGGCCTACGACATCGACAGCTCGCAGAATGTGCAGACCCTGCGGTTCATGAGCGGGCTGGTCAAGGCCGGCGACACGCAGCCGAGCCCGGGCACGACCGATCGCAAGGACGTGTGGGCGCAGTTCGCCCAGGGCCGGGTCGGCATGATGCTCGGCTCGCCCGCCGTGATCCCGATCATCCAGGCGGCCGGCATCCTCAAGCCGGCGGGCTACGCCACGGCCGACGTGCCCGGCAGGAACGGCCCGCTGACCTCCACGCTCGGCGTGCACGACGACATCGTCGCCTTCAACACCGGCGGTCACCAGGCCGCGATCCGCAAGTTCCTCGACTTCGCCTACCAGGATAAGTACCAGCTGGAGTTCGACCACGAGTATGACCTGCTCCCGGCCACCAAGAGCGCGGCCGCCAGCATGGCGGCCGACCCGATGTTCGCGGCGTTCCTCAAGAACATCCCCCAGTCGGTGAACTACCCGGCCAAGGCCAGCTGGCAGACGGTGCAGGATCAGATCCAGACCACGCTGGGCCAGGCGGTCACCGGCAACCCAGGCAAGATCCTCAGCGCGATCCAGCAGACCGCCACAAGCGGCGGCTGAGGCAGGCATGCCGCAGGTGGCGGCCGTCGGCCGGGGCGCGCGGATCCGGCGGCGCCTGGAGCCGCTGCCCTGGCTCGCCCCGGCCGCGATACTGATCGCCGTCGTGGTGCTGTGGCCCATCGTGACCCTGGTCCAGACGTCGACGCAGGACATCACGCCCATCGGCGTCACGATCGGGTCGGCCGGGACGAGGAACTTCGCCAAGCTGCTGGGCGACCCGAACCTGCCTGGCATCCTCGTCCGTACGGTGGTGTGGGTGGTCGCCGTGGTGACCCTCACCATGCTGGTCTCGCTCGGCCTGGCCCAGCTGTTCAACCAGCGCTTCCCCGGCAGGCGAGTCGCGCGGTGGGCGCTCATCGCGCCGTGGGCGGCGTCGGTGATGATGACGGCGCTGATCTTCCGCTGGATGCTGCAGCCGGACAACGGCGCGATCAACATCTTCCTGCATCAGCTCGGCATCGTGGCGCGGTTCAACTCCGACCAGTCGTCCTGGCTGGGCCGGCCGGACAGCGCGATGGCGTGGATGATCGGCGTGGCGGTGTTCGTGTCCGTCCCGTTCACCACCTACGCGCTGCTGGCCGGGCTGCAGTCCATTCCCGGCGACCTCTTCGAGGCGGCCAAGATCGACGGGGCCACGCGGTGGCGCAGCTACCGGGCGATCACCCTGCCGCTGCTGCGCCCCGCGTTCCTGGTCGCGGCGGTCATCAACCTGATGAACGTGTTCAACTCCTTCCCGATCATCTGGGAAATGACGCGCGGCGGCCCCGGCTACGAGACCAACACGACCACGGTGTTCATGTACAACCTCAAGGAGAGCTACATCGGCGAGGCGGCCGCGATGTCGATCGTGAACTTCACCCTGATCATCGTGATCGTGCTGGTCTACCTGAGGCTCAATAACTGGAGCCGGCCCGATCCGCGGGATCCGCGCTGAGATGGCGGCCGGGACCCTGACCGCGCGCCGCGGCCGGCCGGCGCGGCGGCTGCCGTCGGTCAAAACGGTGGTCCTCGCGGGCACCGCCTACGTCGTCGCCATCATCTTCCTGCTGCCGTACGCCGAGATGGTGATCACGGCGCTGCGGCCGCAGCGGGAACTGCTGGAACGCAACTACCTGCCGCGCCACTTCGCCTGGTCGAACCTCACCAACATGTGGGGCTCCGGCTTCGGCATCACCACCAGCCTGCGCGTCAGCCTGGAGGTGGCCGGCGGCGCGACCATCCTGGTGGTGCTCGTCGCGCTGCCCGCCGCCTATTACACGGCCCGGCACCGGTTCCGGGGGCGCGGCCTGTTCCTGCTCATCGTGCTGATCACCCAGATGCTGCAGCCGACCGCGGTGATCGTCGGCATCTACAAGGAGTTCCTCAGTTTCCGCCTCATCGACACCGTGTGGGCGCTGATCCTGGTCAACGCGGGCTTCAACATGGCCTTCGCGGTCTGGATCCTGAACGCCTACTTCGGCTCGATCCCGGTGGAGATCGAGGAGGCCGCCATGGTCGACGGCAGCAGCCGACTCACCGCGCTCCGGCGGGTCACCCTCCCGCTCGCGATGCCCGGCGTGGTGACGGCGCTGATCTTCACGTTCATCGCGGCCTGGAATGAGTTCATCGCGGCGCTGACCCTCACCACGAGCAACGACGTCACGCCGCTGACGGTTCGCCTGGACATGTTCATCGGCCAGTACACGGTGGACTGGCAGCACCTGTTCGGCGCGTCCGTGGTGGCCACCATCCCGGTGCTCATCCTGTTCGCGCTGATCGAGCGCCGCGTCGTGGGCGGCCTCACCGCCGGATCGGTCAAGTAGTCCCAGGCCACTGCGGCCGGCCGCCACCCCGTGGTGAGCAGCCCCTCGGTCGTGGCCGGCCGCCCTCGTCAGGACGAGTCGCCCGGCACCGGCGGCCGGAAGCCGGCGAACGGGTTGGTCACCACGAGCGACCCGCTCCCGAATCGGTACAGGGCGGCCGGGCGGCCGCCGGCCCGGCCGCGCTGCACCGTGGCGCTGGTCGGCTCGATCACCCCCCGCCGGGACAGGACGCGCTGCAGGTTGGTCGCCGAGACCGGGTGCCCCAGGCAGGCGGCGTAGATCTGCCGGAGCTCGGTGATGGTGAACGTGGCGGGGGCCAGGGCGAAGCCGATGTTGGTGTAGGTGAGCTTGGAGCGCAGCCGCTCACGGGCCGACCCGATGATCGAGGCATGGTCAAACGCGGTGGGCGGCAGGTCCTCGACCGGGAACCAGACGGTGTCGGCGGGCACCCGTGGGTTCAACTCGGCCGACACCAGGGCCAGGTAGGCCGTCGCGACCTCCCGCTCGCGCGGGTCGCGATCGGGGTCGCTGCGGGTCTCCAGTTGCTCCAGGTGCGCCACGTCGGTCAGGTCCACCTTGGCGGCCAGGTGCCGGCCCAGGGATGTCCCGAGGCGCTCGTCGGCACCCAGCGGGCCGCCGGGCAGCGCCCACCGGCCGTCGAAAGGCTCCTGGGCGCGCCGCCAGAGCAGCACGCGCAGCCGTCCCTGGCGTACCTGGAACACCACCGCGAGGACCTCGTGGCGGAAACGACCGCCCAACCGGGCCGACGCCGGCCCGCCGGTGACCGGCCCGCCGGTAGTGGCCGGCCCGCCGGTGGCCGGTCGGCTCGGTCCCGCCACCCGCCCTTGACCCGATCTCACGCGTCCATGGTAGCGTGGCAACTGTAGTTTTCGACTATAAGGCGAAAACCAGTATGGCTCAGGGCAAGGAGCAGACGTTGGCCATTACCGCGATCACCCAGGACCGGGGCACGGGCGACTGGGCGCAGTGGGCGGATGAGATCCGCGCGCTCGCCGCCAGGCGCGACGCGGTCATCCTGGCCCACAACTACCAGCCCGCACTGGTTCAGGACGTGGCCGACCACGTCGGTGATTCCCTGGCGCTGTCCCGGATCGCGGCGGCCTGCGACGCGTCGACGATCGTCTTCGCCGGGGTCTACTTCATGGCCGAGACGGCCAAGATCCTGGCACCGGAGCGCACGGTCCTCATCCCCGAGCCCCGGGCCGGCTGCTCGCTGTCCGACAGCATCACCGCTCCGCAGCTGCGAGCGTGGAAGGCCGAGCATCCCGGCGCGGTGGTCGTGGCGTATGTCAATACCAGCGCCGAGGTAAAGGCCGAGTCGGACCTGTGCTGCACGTCCGCGAACGCGGTGGACATCGTCGCCGCCATCCCGGCCGAGCGGGAGGTCCTCTTCCTGCCCGACCAGTTCCTCGGGGCACACGTCCGGCGCGTCACCGGCCGCCAGAACCTGCACGTGTGGCTCGGCGAGTGCCATGTCCACGCCGGCATCAGCCCGGCGGACCTGCGGGGCAAGGCGGCCGCGAGCCCGGAGGCGGAGCTGTTCATCCACCCCGAGTGCGGGTGCACGACCGCCGCCCTGTGGCTCGCCGGCACCGGCGACCTCCCGGCCGACCGCACCCATGTGCTCTCCACCGGCGGCATGCTGGACGCGGCGGCCGCCACCACGGCCTCGAAGGTGCTCGTGGCCACCGAGACCGGCATGCTGCACCAGCTGCGCAAGGCGAACCCGCGGGTGTCCTGGGAGCCGGTCAACGCCCGCGCACAGTGCCCGTACATGCAGATGACCACGCCCGAGGTGCTGACCCGCTGCCTGCGCGACGGCGTCAGCGAGGTGGTGGTCGCCCCGGACGTGGCCCGGCGCGCCCGGCGCGCCGTCGACGCGATGATCGCGGCCGGGACCCCATCCCTGGCCGGCGAGTGAGCCCCGCCCTGGGCGCGGCCGTCCGCTACCTGCCCGCGGCGCCGGTCACCTGGACCCGCGAGGCGGACGTGGTGGTGGTCGGCGCCGGCGTGGCCGGGCTCAGCGCCGCCCTCGAAGCATCCGCGCATGGCCGGCGGGTCCTGCTGGTCTGCAAGTCGGGGCTGGACGCGGGGTCATCCCCGCTCGCCCAGGGCGGCCTCGCGGCAGTCCTCGACCCCGCCGACACCCGGGAGCTTCATCGCCAGGACACGCTCACGGCCGGGGCCGGACTGTGCGACGACGCGGCGGTAGACGTGCTGGTGTCGGCCGCTCCCGGCGAGATCGCCTGGCTGGCGGCGCTCGGCGCCCGCTTCGACGCCGGCCCGCTGGGGCTGGAGGGCGGCCATTCCCGGCCGCGGATCGTGCACGCCGGCGGCGATGCCTCCGGCGCCGAGGTCCACCGGGTCCTGCGCGACGCCGTCCTCGACAGCCCGGTCGAGATCCTCGACCACACCGTCGCGCTCGACGCGCTCCTCGATGAGCAGGGGCAAGTGGCCGGCGTCCTGGTCGCCGCGCCCGCCGGGCCCACGGGGGCGCCCGGCGGGCGCAGGCTGGCCGTCGGGGCCATCCGCGCGGCCGCCGTGGTGCTGGCCTCCGGCGGTTACGGCCAGGCCTACGCCACCACGACCAACCCCCTCGGCGCGACCGGGGACGGCCTGGCGCTGGCGGTGCGCGCCGGCGCCGAGGTGAGCGACCTGGAGTTCATGCAGTTCCACCCCACAGTGCTGTGGCAGCCCGGCGCGCGCGGCCAGCAGCCGCTCATCACCGAGGCGCTCCGCGGCGCGGGCGCCGTGCTCATCGACGCCAGCGGCCGTCCGGTGATGGCCGGCCGCCATCCCCTAGCCGACCTGGCCCCGCGTGACGTGGTCGCGGCGGAAATGCACCGGCGCATGGCCGCCGGAGACGGTCCCGCCACCCACCTGTGGCTAGACGCGACCGCCATTGGCCGCGACCGGCTGGCGGACCACTTCCCCACCGTCACGGCCGCCTGCCGCGCGGCCGGAATCGAGCCGTCCAGCGACCCGATTCCCGTCGCTCCGGGCGCCCACTACGCGTGCGGCGGCATCCGCGCCGACATGGCGGGCCGAACGACGCTGGCGGGCCTGTACGCCATCGGCGAGGTCGCCGCGACCGGCGTGCACGGCGCGAACCGCCTGGCGTCGAACTCGCTGACCGAGGCCATCATCACCGGGCGGCGGCTCGGCCGCCTGCTGGG
>Ga0307373_10014313_pt1 | contig 10944 bp, 10 predicted proteins | sample OX2MG_FD_202534 | JGI IMG/M metagenome (GOLD analysis project Ga0307373, IMG submission 202534) | Soil microbial communities from Risofladan, Vaasa, Finland - OX-2 | ecosystem: Environmental > Terrestrial > Soil > Coastal area > Acid sulfate soil | place: Finland: Risofladan, Vaasa | collected... | reverse complement strand
CTGGCGACTTCTCCGCCGATGGACTGGCCTTCCAGCAAGGGTATCAGCTGTGGGCCGATACCGTCAACGCGAGCGGTGGGATACTTGGTCGTCAGGTTCACCTGGACATCGTCTCTGATGCCAGTAGTACGACGCAGGTCGTCACGAACTATCAGAAATTGATCACGGTAAATCATGACGATGTGGTATTTGGGCCATTCTCATCACTGCTCACCAAACCGGCATCGGTGGTTGCGAACCGCTACGGGTATGCTATGATCGAGGGCGCTGGTGGTGGCCCGTCGGTCTTTACGCAGGGACTGACTAGTCTATTCGATGTTTCCGCGCCTGTCGCCAATCTGGTGGTCAGCTTTACGCAGTATATCCTGTCCCTGCCGGTAGGGCAGCGGCCAACGACGGCAGCCTACGCGACCCAGAATGATCCATTCACGCAGCCGCAGGTCGATACGGCGAAACAGTACCTGGAACAGGGTGGTGTCAAAACAGTATCCTACCAGGTCTACCCATCGGAAACTACTGACTATACACCGATCGCGCAGAAGATGATTGCATCTGGCGCGCAGGTCATCGTCACCGGCACGCTGCTGCCCGATATCGTAGCCTATATCCAGGCCTTCAAGCAGCAGCATTACAATCCCAAGGCCATCATTGCGACAGCTGGACCAGACCAGGGCAAACAGTTCACTGATGCCATTGGCGGGGTCAACAATGCTGAGGGTATATTCGTGCCGAATGGCGGGTGGTATCCGACCATTAACACCTTCCAGAACGCGCAAATGGTCAAAGATTACCTGGCCAAGTATGGCGGTACTGCTGATAATATCAGCTCAGACGTGGCGGAAGCCTTCTCAGTCGGGCAGACATTCCAGCAGGCGGCGACCAAAATTGGCAGCATCGATAATACGAAGCTTATCACTGAGCTGCACTCGGGCGATACTTTCCAGACCGTTCAAGGCCCGGTAAAGTTCAACGCGCAGGGCGAAAACATCCTGGCGACCGGATACCTGTTCCAGTGGCAAAAAGGGACACTGACCTCGGTGTACCCGCCATCCCAGGCATCAGCTGCACCTGAGTATCCCAAACCGAACTGGCCCTAGTATTGCGTGCATAGTTCAAGGCTTGCACCTTGAGAGGGAGGAAATCCTGCTGCTGCTGCAAGTAGCAGCAGGAACCTTCACTCTTACTCATCGTATATATTCGGAACTAGTGTAGGTGTTATTGCGCCCTTTGGATATGCGACCCTGGTCATTAACAGACTTCCGTCGATGGAAAGAGGACTTATGTTTTCACTTATAATTGAAGGGATCATTCTCGGCATCTTAACCGGAGGAGTCTACGCCTTGATGGCATCGGGACTGACGCTGGTGTTCGGGGTGATGGATATTATCAACGTTGGACAGGGCGCGCTGGTCATCCTGGGCGCTTACCTCAGCTACTTCCTGGAGCAGAGATTGCACATCGACCTGTTTTTAGGACTGCTTCTGACGATGCCGTTCATGTTTGGCCTCGGTCTGCTGATCGAGTTATTGTTTATTCGCCCGATCAAGCGCGATCGCACGATGCTCTCCATCCTGGTGACATTTGGAATAGCGCTGATTATCGAGGGCGTTCTCAATCTTATTTTCACGGCTGATAATGTCAAACTACAAGCCTGGTACATTACGGCATCATTTAAGGTAGGGGGATTTTATCTCGCCTACATTTACGTATTTGGCTTTTTGCTAGCTGTGGTGCTGTTGGGAGGACTCTACTTGCTGCTTTATCGCACCAAATTTGGGTATGGCCTGCGCGCCTCTATGCAGAATCGCACGGCTGCTGAATTGATCGGTATAAATGTCGAACGGGTGTCGGCGATTACCTTCGGCATCGGTATTGCGCTGGCTGCCGCGGGCGGTATGGCGTTTGGGGCGACTAACGCCTTCAATGCTGGCAGCGCTTATGACCTGATTTCGCGTCTGCTGGCCATTATCATCTTTGGAGGTATGGGCAGTTTACCGGGCGCGCTGATTGCTGCCGTAGGTATGCTGGTGGTTGAAGATGTCACTTCGGTGGTCTGGTCGCCGGTCTGGGCCAGCACTGTCTTTTTCATCCTGCTGGTAATTATCCTGCTGCTTCGTCCGCAGGGATTGCTTGGTAAGCTGGAGGCAAGAAAGCAATGAGGATATTCAAACTGGTCGGACTGCTTGTATTGCTGGCACTATTCATCGCTTTCCCCCAGATTTTTCCTAATCCAGCGGTGACCACTATCGCCATTTTTGCCTTGATGTTCGCTGCAGCCACAACCGGCTGGAATATCTTTTCGGGCTATACTGGCTACATCTCGCTGGGGCATGCCGCCTATTTCGGCCTGGGGGCTTATGCCCTGGCCTTGATATGCCAGCACTGGAATATTCCAGGGGGCTATCAGCCTTTCTTGCTGGTTCCCGTGGCAGGGTTAGCGGCAGCGATCATCGCCATTCCGCTAGGTTGGATCTCACTGCGCGTGCGGCGTCACACTTTTGTCGTGATTACGATTGCCATGTTCTTCATTTTCCAGCTACTGGCTTATAACCTGACGAGTGTCACCAATGGTTCCATCGGTCTGGGATTGCCTATTCCTATCTCCTGGGGTGGTAATTTCTACAATTTCCCATTCTACTACGTTATGTTAGCCATTTTGCTGGTGGCGATTGCTATCTCGTGGTGGGTGCGCAACTCCAAATACGGATTGGGTTTGCTGGCTATTCGCGATGACGAAGACCGGGCGCTGGGGCTAGGTGTGAAAACCGGCCCATCTAAACTGGCGGCATTTGTCATCTCTGCCTTCATCGTGGGCATGGTTGGCGCTGTCTGGGGCTACTACGTCGAGTCGATCTATCCACCTTCTGCCTTTGATGCCAACTTTGACGTGGCGCTGGCATTGATGGCCTTCCTGGGCGGCCTGGGGACGATATCCGGTCCCATCCTGGGCGCGCTTATCCTGGAATCGACTCAGCAATACTTCACCTTGCAGTTTGTCTCTTCCGGCTATTACCTGATAGCGTATGGAGGACTATTTCTTATAGTCATACTGCTGTTGCCGAGAGGGATCATTCCTACGTTGAGCGGGCGTTGGGCTAAATATCAGATCACTCGTCAGCAAGGCCAGCAAGGGAGGGCGACTCTCGTCTCCGTGTTACCTACACCCGGTGGTGGGGCTGATAGCGCCGAGAGGAAGGAAGGGATCAACTTATGAGCTTGTTAGAAGCGCAAGGGATTTCCAAGTCGTTTGGAGGTATTCACGCGCTGGATATGTGTTCCATCAGTGTAGAACAAGGCTCGGTTACAGGCTTGATCGGACCCAATGGATCGGGGAAAACCACCTTGTTTAATGTGATGACCGGCTACGAACGCGTTGATGGCGGGCAGGTGAGCTTCGGGGGCCGTCCCATCACCAACGCGCCGCCGGATAAGGTCTTCCGCCTGGGTCTGGGCCGTACCTTTCAACTGACGCGCATCTTTCCGCGGCTGACGGTGATGGAGAATATGCACGTGGCGGCGCAGCGCACCGATCTGAAAGGGCTTTTCAGCCGCTGGAGTTCGACGGATGAACAGAAGCGCGCGCTGGACTTGCTGGACTTTGTGGGGCTGACCTCCCTTAAGAATCTGCCAGCCGGGAACCTGTCCTATGGGCAGAAGAAGTTGCTGGAGTTTGCCTTTGTCCTGATTGCCGAGCCAAAGGTCATCCTGTTGGATGAACCAGCTGGCGGCGTCAATCCAACCATGATTAACTATCTGACGGAGCGCATTCGCACGCTCAATCAACGGGGCGTTACCTTTCTGATCGTCGAGCACAACATGGAATTCGTAATGGGATTGTGCAGTAAGATCATGGTCATGCATCGCGGCACAAAGATTGCTGAAGGGGCGCCGGCAGAAGTGAGGGCGAATCCGGCGGTGCTGGAAGCCTATTTGGGAGACTAGAGATGCTGTTAAAATTACACAATATCTATGCTGGCTATGATGGAGGCGATGTGCTCAAGGGCATCGATCTAGTGGTTGAGCAGGGCACTACCACCTGCATCGTTGGTCCCAATGGAGCTGGCAAATCTACAGTGTTGCGTGTCCTGAGCGGGTTACTCAAGCCGCGCCTGGGCGAAGTTGTCTTTGATGGCCGCTCGCTCGTTGGTCTCGCGCCGCGTGAAATTCTTGCGTTGGGAATAGTGCAGGTGCCGCAGAGCCACAGCCTGTTTCCCAGCATGACCGTACAGGAGAATGTGCGGCTGGGTGCCTATATGCTGCACGATAGCGCGCTCGTGGAGAAGCGTCTGGGCGAAGTAGAAGAGATGTTTCCCGTGGTAAAAACGCGCGCGCGTGACAGGGCGGGCAACCTGTCGGGCGGGCAACAGCGCCTGGTGGAGTTCGCGCGCTGCTTGATGCTGGACCCACGCGTCATCTTGCTGGACGAGCCGTCGATGGGGCTGGACCCGCGAACATTCAAGCAGGTGATCGAGACAATCAAGGTCATGCAAAGCAGCGGCAGGACGATCTTGCTGGTTGAGCAAAACGCGCGCACTGGCTTGAGCCTGGCAGACAATGGAGTGGTGCTGGAGAGCGGGCGCGTGCGACTTGAAGGCACGCATACCGATATTCTGAACAATCCTGAGATCGGCCACCTCTACCTGGGTGGTATGCTCTCGAATGCATAACCGCAAGCCTTGCTCCTACGGGCCCAATTTGGAAAGGATCAATCAATGGCAAGAGATGAACTGGTGCAGAGCGCGATAGACAACTGGGCTCCCAGGTTTATATCCAATGGCATAGATGCCAATGATTTCCAGCGCGTGACCAGTAGCGTAGGGCGTTGGGATGACTGGTGCCGGGCGTGGTGCGAGTGCGGAGCCATGCACGAGCAGATGGGAGTCGAGGCGGAAGGCGGGGAACATTACGAGTCGGCGGCGCAGCACTATTTTCAAGCTGCCATTTGCTACCACTTTGGGAAATATTTATTTGTGCGCCATCCACAGGAGCTGCGGGCCGCGCATGACCGTGTCGTGCATGCTTATACAAAGGCATTACCCTACTTTGAGTATCCGGGTGAGCGCGTGGCGATTCCTTACGAGGGAGGCGCGACGATGTATGGCATCTTGAGAAAGCCCTGGCATACGCCAAAACCCCCGGTTGTAATTTTTGTACCCGGACTGGACTCGGTTAAAGAGGAACTGCATATTTATGGTGATGACTTTCTCAAGCGCGGTATGGCGGTGCTGGCAATCGATGGCCCCGGACAGGGCGAGATGGAGTTCGAGCATGCCATGCGCTACGACTATGAAGTCCCTATCAAGCATGCTATCGATTATCTTGAGATCCGGGCGGATGTAGATGCGCAGCGTGTTGGTTTGATGGGGGTCAGTCTGGGAGGCTATTATGCCGTGCGGGCCGCGGCGTTTGAGCGTCGGCTAAAAGCAACGATTGAGAACTGCGGCCCGTATAACCCCATTGAGAACTTCCACCAGCGCCCGGTAATTAGCCGCGAAACATATATTCACCGCTTAAAAGCCTCAAGCGTTGAGGATGGTTTGAACACGTTAAAACTGTTCAACCTGCAGGGAGTGGCAGAGAAGGTTGCGTGTCCTCTGCTCGTTATCCAGGGTGCAAAGGATAGGCTGGTGCCGGGTGAGCAGGGCAAGCGAATAGCGGCAAGCGTCGGCAGCCACGCCGAACTCTGGTTTTTCGAGGATGGCAATCATGTTTGTAACAACATCCCGTACAAGCATCGACCGCAACAGGCCGATTGGATGCGCCAGCATCTGTATAGTTAGAAGGATGAATTACAAAGTATGCCAACCCCTGATCTGGATGAACGGTTTCGTCGCTGGCTCAAGCTGACTGCTGAAATGCATGAGAATGCTAATTTCACGCCCAACCCGTCTATAGCGTGGGTGCCTGTGCGCAAGCCGCTCGCGCAATGTACTGTCGCGCTTGTCACGACGGCGGGTGTCCACTTGAAAAGTCAACCTGCTCATGATCTGCTCGACCCGCATGGAGATGCCAGTTTTCGCGAGATTCCTGGTAACACACAGGCGAGAGACATTGCCGTAGACCATTCCCACTACGACACTACAGATGCAAACGCCGATCCCAACTGTGTTTTTCCCATCGACAGGTTACGCGAACTGGTGTTGATGGGCCTGGTGGGGGGCGTCGCGCCAGTTCACTATGGCTTTATGGGATTTATCCCCGATGGGCGTTTGCTGCGTGATACCACCGCGCCCATAGTTGCGGAGCGGTTACAGAGCGAGGGAGTGGATGCCGCTGTGCTGACACCGGGCTGACCGATGTGCCACCAGTCCGTGGGACTGTTGCAGGGGGCTATCGAGCGGCAAGGTATTCCAACCATTGCGGTAACGGTGCGACCGGAGATTACGGCGCATGCCAATATTTCGCGCGCTTGCTATTTGCGTTTCCCAACCGGCAATCCAATGGGTAGTCCCAATGAGCCGGATCAGCAGCGCAGGATACTGACGGCAGTGCTTGAGCAGCTTACTTTGATCTCGGAACCAGGCACAATAGTTGAACTACCATACCGTTGGCGGCGTATGTGAACAAGAAAGGTACTGAGATGGCCGAAAAGAAGGGTGTGTATCAGACCTGCAAAGCGAAGGTACTCTCAATCCAGGATGCCTACGACGCGCTGGTGGACGCGGTTGAGGAGTATAAAGCCTTGCTCACGACGCTGATCGATGAGGCTGATGGCGATGACGAGTATGATAAACACTTGCTGGTTGTGGCGAATTTGCAGCGCAATACCACAAATGGGCTGCTTGGCACGCTCGATACCGATCTGCACGACGATTTGACGCGGCTCTCTGATCGTGTAATACGCTTCAAACATCTGGAGGATGGTATTTTTATTTGAGTTGTGGCGGATGTACTTTGTGGGTGTAAACGGGTTGGAGGACGCGAAGAATCGCGTCCGAATCATTGTTGGTAATCTACAACGAGCGAAAGGATGAACAAATGGCGAGAGACGAACTGGTACAGAGTGCGATTGATAATTGGGCTCCCAGGTTTGTTGCCAATGGGGTAGACTCGAATGATTTTCAGCGTATCACGAACAGCGTAGAACGTTGGGACGATTGGTGCCGGGCATGGTCGGAGTGCGGTGCCATGCACGAGCAGATGGGGGACGTGGCTGAAGCCGGGGGACATTATGAATCGGCGGCCTACCATTATTACCACGCGGCGATTGCCTATCACTTCGGAAAGTTTTTATTTGTGCATAGGCCGCAAGAACTGCGCGCGGCGCACGATCATACCGTAAACGCGTATAAGAAAGCGCTGCCATATTTTGATGTTCCCGGCGAACACGTGGCTATCCCCTACGAGGGTGGAGCGACGATGTACGGTATCTTGAGAAAACCCTGGCATGCGCCAAAGCCCCCGGTGGTGATCCTTGTGCCTGGATTGGATTCTGTCAAGGAAGAATTGCATACCTATGGCGAAGACTTTCTCAGGCGCGGCATGGCGGTGCTGGCAATCGATGGTCCGGGTCAGGGCGAGATGGAGTTCGAGCATGCTATGCGCCATGATTTTGAGGTACCTGTGCGCTATGCCATAGACTATCTTGAGAGCCGACCAGATGTAGATGAGAGTCGCGTGGGATTGATGGGAGTCAGCCTGGGAGGGTACTATGCTCCACGCGCGGCAGCATTTGAACCACGCTTGAAGGCCACTATTGCCAACTGCGGTGGATACAATTTCGTCAGCCACTTTGATCGTCTGCCCGGCCATACACGCGCTGCATTTACCCACCGTCTCAAAGCAAAGGACGAGATTGAGGCTCGCGAGAAGCTGGCGGCCTTTAATCTTGAGGGCGTGATGGAGAAGGTTCAGAGTCCGCTTTTGATCATTATGGGACGCCGCGACAGGCTTGTACCCTGGGCCGACGCGGAAAGAATGGCAGGCGAAGCTAGCGCGGTATCGGAGTTGTGGATGTTCGAGGATGGCAATCACGTCTGCAACAATATTCCGTACAAGCACCGGCCGCAGCAGGCCGATTGGATGCGCGAAAAACTGCGGGCCTAGAGGACTACTATGGACACTGACAGTTTGTATCCACGTTTTTCAGATGCCGAATACTCCCGCCGTTATGCTGACATGCGCCGCGCGATGCGAGAGGCCGACCTGTCGGCGCTGGTCTTGTATGGGACGACCAGTGCCTATCAAGAGGTGCTGTTTCTCTCGAATTTCATAACATCGCGTGAGGCGCTGTTTGTTTTTCCGGTTGAGGGAGAGCCTACGCTGTTCGTGCAATATTACAACCACGTTCCAAACGCCCGGCAGGTAGCTACTATTGAGGATGTGCGCTGGGGTGGGCCTGATATCACGGTTGCTACTGTCGAAAATTTGCAGGCAAGAGGGCTGGGCGCGCATAGAATAGGAGTTGTGGGTCCGATGACCTGGAAGCAGTACGAGATGATGCGCAAAATGCTGCCACAGGCTATCTTCGTGGACTTCATACCTCAAATGATGCATCTCAGGCTGGTGAAAAGCGAGGAAGAGATCGAGTTTCTGCGGCGGGGAGCCGAGTTCAGCGACCTGGCGATTGAGGCGCTCGAACGCGAAGTGCGACCCGGCATGCGCGAATATGAACTGACTGGTATTGTGGAGGGCGCGTACCTGGGACTAGGTGGCAAGACCCACATTCACTACATGGCTACAACGCCGATGTCGCGGCCCTCGGTATGCGTTCCCGCGCAGCAGCAGTCGAATCGTGTGATCGAGAATGGCGATGTGCTGATTACCGAGATCAGTGCGCACTATCAAGGGTATGCCGGGCAGATTTTGCGACCTTTCGCGATTGGAACATCTCCAACGGCGGAGTACCAGCGGTTGTACGACGTGGCTGTGGAGGCGTTCTCTCGCATCATGGGCGTGCTGAAAGACGGGGCAACCACCGATGAGGTGTTGGACGCTGCCGAGTCTATTCACGAAGCGGGGTTTACTATTTGTGATGATCTGCTGCATGGTTTCGGCGGAGGCTACCTGGCCCCTATCCTGCGCACGCGCAAAACGAGCGCCCGGCCTCAACAGCCATTCACCTTTCGAGAAAACATGACCGTGGTGATCCAACCCAATGTGATTAGCGAAGATGGACGTATGGGCGTGCAGGTTGGCGAGTTGGTGCGCGTGACGGGTAACGGCGTCGAATCGCTGCATCGTTACCCGCTGCGCTTTATAAGCGCCGGTCAGTAGAGTGTCCGTGTAGCCCCGCGCCCCTCCCAGGGGGGTGGCAAGCCCCAATACATGTCACATAAACGTCCCCGGCGTTTTGTAGGGACAGTGGGCGGATGTGGAGTGGATGCGGGGGCCTTGTGCTTGTCCTCGTTGGGGTGCGATGATCCAACGGCGCATCAGCAATCCCGCCGGAAGCGCCACCCCACCCCGGACAGGCACCAGGCCCCCGCATCCACCCTGCACCGCCCACTGTCCCTACAGGATGAGACCATGCCACTCCCCCGTTCGTTTGTCAAAATTCAGTAGAGATGCCCCTGGTGGGCGTCCCTACTGATTTATCGCGATGTCCTGCGTCCGTAGGCCCAAACCGCGACTGGTATAAAAACGACGAGGATGCCTACGCACCAGGCGAGCGCCTGCAAGATGGTCGAGGCATCGGGGGTGTTGAGTAGCAGTCCGCGCACGGCGTTGACGATCAGCGAGACTGGCTGGTGCTCCGCGAAGGCGCGCAGCCAGCCCGGCATGCTGCTGGTCGGCACGAAGGCGCTGCTGGCGAAGGTCAAGGGAAAGAGCCAGATGAAGCCGGCGGATTGCGCCGCCTCAACGGAACTTACTAATAACCCGATGGTTGCGGATATCCACGAGAAGGCAAAGCTGGTCAGCAGGAGTATCCCGGCTGCCGCCAGCCATGAAAGGAATGGGCCTTGCGGTCGGAAGCCGACCAGCAGGCCGACCGACCACATGACGATGACGACGAACGTATTGCGTACAAGGTCTGAAAGGGTGCGGCCAGTGAGGACGGCAGATTTTGCCATCGGCAGCGAGCGAAAGCGATCGACGAGGCCCTTTTGCAGGTCTGTTGCGAGGCCGATGCCGGTGGTTGTCGCACCGAAAATGACGGTCTGTGCGAAGATGCCGGCCATCAGGTAATTGACATAGCTGGTGCCTTTGACCACGATGGCTCCGCCGAAAACGTAGCGGAAAAGCAGCACGAACATGATGGGCTGGATCGTCGCGAAGACCAGCTCTTCCGGGATGCGTGGAATCTGTATCAGGTGGCGTTTTGCCAGCACGAGCGCGTCAGCGATGGTCCAGTAAAGTCGGGGACGCGCCTTTGGCTTTAATGATTTAGCTGTGTGGATATCGATAGTACTCATCGTACACTCCTTGCCATGGGTCGGTTGTCCGGTGCATCAGTAACGGCGGGTAGATCGCCGGTGGTAGCGGCGCGCCCGGTCAGGGTGAGGAAAACATCATCCAGGGTTGGGCGGCGCAGCGCCAGGTTGTCCAGGGGAATGTGCGCGGCGTCGAGGTCACGCACGACTGTGGTGAGCAACTGCGCGCCATTGGTCACAGGCACAACGAGCGTGTGTTCAACCGTATCGATCTGAATTTCACCCAGACTGTAGGGGCGCAAGGCTTGAGCCGCAGCATCCAGGTTTCCGCCGCGCGCGATGGTAATTTCAAGTCGTTCGCCACCGACCTGATTTTTCAGTTCGTCGGATGTGCCCCTGGCAATCACGTGTCCCAGGTCAACGACAACGATCTGATTGGCGAGTTGATCGGCCTCCTCCAGGTACTGAGTAGTGAGTAGTACGGTGGTGCCATCGGCGACGAGTGTGCTGATGACCTCCCACATGGCGAGGCGACCGCGTGGATCAAGGCCGGTCGTCGGCTCGTCCAGGAAGAGCACCGGAGGTGTCATGATTAAGCTTCCCGCCAGGTCGAGGCGGCGACGCATACCCC
>Ga0307373_10014312_pt1 | contig 10944 bp, 10 predicted proteins | sample OX2MG_FD_202534 | JGI IMG/M metagenome (GOLD analysis project Ga0307373, IMG submission 202534) | Soil microbial communities from Risofladan, Vaasa, Finland - OX-2 | ecosystem: Environmental > Terrestrial > Soil > Coastal area > Acid sulfate soil | place: Finland: Risofladan, Vaasa | collected... | reverse complement strand
CCGGAACGGTAGGCGTTGCCCCGCTCGAGGGCGGTCCCGACCAGGGAGAGGATGTCGGAGATGGCCGACGTCGCCCGGGGCTCGGACCAGACGGGCAGGAGGCCGAGGGAGCTCATGTCGGCGTCGAAGCGGGCCATCTCCTCGGCGGCGAGGTCGAGGTAGTGCACGCCGAGCTCGCGCGCCTTGCGCAGGATGTCGTCGTCGACGTCGGTGACGTTGCGCACGCACCGGGTCTCGTGACCCAGGTCGAGCAGTCGGCGCTGCAGCACGTCAAAGGTGAGGTAGACCGCCGCGTGCCCCAGGTGGGCGCTGTCGTACGGCGTGATCCCGCAGCTGTAGAGGGTCACGAGATGGTCCGGCTCGAAAGGGACGATGCTCCTCTGCGCCGTGTCGAAGAGCCGCATCAGATCTGCGCCGTGTCGAAGAGCCGCATCAGATCTGCGCCGTGTCGAAGAGCCGCATCAGATCTGCGCCGTGTCGAAGAGCCGCATCAGATCCCCGAGAGCCGCAGGGTGCTGTGGGCCCGGTGGCGGATGTTGAGGGTGATGCACACGGCGGTGAAGGCCTCGATCGCCGCTGCCTGGTTGAGGCTGCCGGCGTCAAGGGGCCGCAAGCCGTCGATCGCCCCCACCAGCGTCACGGTCTGCTCGGTGGCCCGGGGATGGTCGGAGCACACCAACACGTCCGCTTCCAATCCCGATCGCAGGTCCACCATGTCGGCGGCCGGGAGGTGGTGGAGGGCGGCGGACACGAGGGAGCCGGGCAGGGCGGCCTGCACCGCTGCGGCCATCGATCCGCGGGGCGGGACCAGCGCCACCATCTCGCGGCCCTCCTTCACCAGGGCGTTCACCATGGAGATCACCACCTTGCCCTGCAGCGCCCCGGCCAACGGGCGCAGGGTCGGCACGGCGCTGTCCCAGGGGGTCGCCACCACCACGACCTCGGCCCCGGCGGCGCCGGCGTTGTCGGCTCCGCCGACGTCGAGCCGCCGGTCGGGCCAACCGGCCACGACCTCCCGGGCCACGCCGTCGGCCCGTTCGGCGTCGCGGGACCCGAGGGTCACCGCCATCCCCGCCGCCGCCAGGCGGGTCGCCAGACCCCGTCCCGCCGGCCCTGTCCCTCCGAGAATCCCTATGTGCACCGCCTTACTTTTCCACAGTGCACCGGGGCACTCGGTTCTCCGGGCCGTCAGGGCGATCATCTAGCCTCCGCCCATGGGCATCCTGCAAGGCAAGCGCCTCCTGATCACCGGCGTCCTCAACGACGCCTCCCTCGGCTTCGCCGTGGCCCGGCGGGCCCAGGAAGAGGGAGCCGAGATCGTCCTGTCGGGTGCGGGGCGGGGGCTCTCCCTCACCCGCCGGACGGCCCGCAAGCTGCCGAGCGAGCCCGACGTGCTCGAGATCGACGTCACCGATCCCGGCCAGATCCGGGCGGCCGCCGACGAGCTGGCGGCACGGTGGGGCCGGCTCGACGGGCTCCTCCACGCCATCGGGTACGCACCGCCCGACTGCCTGGGCAACGGGATGCTCAACGCCGGGTGGGAGGACGTCGCGGTGGCCCTGCAGATCTCGGCCTACTCGCTGAAGGCCCTGGTGGAGCACTTTGCTCCCCTGCTCGAGGTGGCGGGCGCCGACGGCGGTGCCTCGGTCGTCGGCCTCGATTTCGACGCCACGGTGGCCTGGCCCCTTTACGATTGGATGGGAGTGGCGAAGGCGGCGCTCGAGTCGCTGACCCGCTATCTCGCCCGCGACCTCGGCCCCAAGGGCATCCGGGTCAACCTCGTCGCCGCCGGGCCGGTCCGCACCATGGCGGCCAAGAGCATCCCCGGGTTCACCCAGTTCGAGGAGACGTGGGCCCAGCGGGCTCCGCTGGGCTGGGACGTCCGGGATGCCGACGCGGTGGCCAAGGCCGCCGTGGCCCTCTTCTCCGACTGGTTCCCGATGACCACCGGCGAGATGATCCACGTCGACGGGGGCGTCCACGCGGTGGGGGCCTGAGCGCCGGGTCGGGTTCTTCGGGTCGGTGGGCGCCAAGCCGCTGAACAAGCCGATCCTCGGGATGGCGGCAACCAACTCGTAGGGTCGGGCCGGCGGCCGGCGGCCGGCGGTCGTCCTGCTCCCCCGGACCGGCCCGGTTCCTACACTGGGTCGATGTCACCACCGAGGTCAGGGGGCTGGGCGGGGATGCGCTCGTTCCGGCAGGACCGCTCCGTCCTCCATCACCGCATCAAAAAGGGGACAACCCGGCGCATGGTGCGCTTCGCCTTCCCCTACCGGCGGATCCTCGCCCTCTTCCTCCCGGTGGTCGTCCTCGGCGCCGCGGTCGGCGCGGTCAACCCGTTGATCCTGCGGGCCATCATCGACAAGGGGATCCTCGGCCACCGCAGCGGCCTGGTCGTCGCCCTCGCCGCCCTTGCGGCCGGGCTGGCCGTCGTCGACGCCGCGCTGTCGCTTTTCGAACGGCGCACCTCGGCGATCGTCGGCGAGGGGCTGATCTTCGACATGCGGTCGAAGGTGTTCCGCCACATCCAGCGGATGCCCGTCGCCTTCTTCACCCGCACCCAGACCGGCGCCCTGGTCAGTCGCCTGAACAACGACGTGATCGGCGCCCAGCAGGCCTTCACCGATCTGCTCTCCAACGTGGTGGGGAACCTCGTCACGGTCGTGATCGTGCTGGTCGCCATGTTCATCCTGTCGTGGCAGATCACGCTCGTGGCCCTGGTCCTGCTTCCCGTGTTCATCGTCCCGGCCCGGATGGTCGGTCGGCGGCTCGGCACCATGACCCGCGAGAGCTACGACCTCAACGCCCAGATGAACATGGTGATGAACGAGCGGTTCAACGTGTCGGGCGCGATGCTGGTGAAGCTGTTCGGCCGGGCCGAGCCCGAGGCCGTGAACTTCGAGGACAAGGCGGCCCGCGTCAGGGACATCGGCGTCGCCCAGGCGCTCTACTCCCGGCTCTTCCTGGTGGCCCTGACCCTGACCGCGGCACTGGCCACGGCGTTCGCGTACGGCTTCGGCGGCGTGGCCGCCGTCCGGGGCGAGCTGGCCGTCGGCACCGTCGTCGCCATCACCGCCTACCTGACCCGTCTCTACCAGCCGCTCACGCAGCTCTCCAACGTCAACCTCGACGTGATGACCACCCTCGTCTCGTTCGAGCGGATCTTCGAGGTGCTCGACCTCGTGCCGATGATCGAATCGGGCACCAGGGAGATCCCCCGGGTTCCCGCGACCGTCGAGTTCGACCACGTCGACTTCTCCTACCCGAGCGCCGAGGACGTCTCGCTGGCGTCGCTCGAGGCCGTGGCGGTGCTCGAGGCCACCGAGCGCAAGGAGGTGCTCCACGACATCTCGTTCAGGGTGGAGCCCGGGCAGATGGTCGCCCTGGTAGGTCCGTCAGGGGCAGGCAAGACCACCATCTCGTCCCTGGTGGCGCGCCTCCACGACACGTCCGGCGGCGCGGTGCGCATCAATGGGATCGACGTGCGCGACGCCACCCTCGACTCGCTGCAGGACGTGGTGGGCATGGTGACCCAGGACCCGCACCTCTTTCATGACACCCTGCGGGCCAACCTGCTGTACGCGCGCCCCGACGCCTCCGACGCCGAGATCGCCGCCGCGCTCGAGCAGGCCCAGATCTCGGGCCTGGTGAGCTCCCTCCCCGACGGGCTCGACACGGTGGTGGGCGAGCGGGGTCACCGCCTCTCGGGCGGGGAGAAGCAGCGGGTGGCGCTGGCCCGGTTGATCCTGAAGGCACCGGACGTGGTGGTCCTCGACGAGGCCACGGCCCACCTCGACTCCGAGTCGGAGGCAGCGGTGCAGGAGGCCTTGCGGACGGCATTGGCCGGGCGGACCTCCCTGGTCATCGCCCACCGTCTGTCGACCGTGCGCGAGGCGGACCTGCTGCTGGTCGTCGAAGGGGGCCGGGTGGTCGAGCGCGGCACCCACTCCGAGCTCCTGGCCGCGGGCGGGCTCTACGCCGACCTCTACCGGACCCAGTTCGCAGAGCAGGTGGCGGCGACGCCCTGACGTACTGCCCCGGCCGCAAAGGCCGGGCAGTCCGGGGGGGGGACCGGCCGACTGCCCTAGCCTGTCCGCCGTGACCAGCCTCGGGCTCGCCGGACGACCACTGCGGGACGGCTGGCCGGTCGGCACGGTGATCGTGGTCGGGGTCGCCACCGACCGGCTCGACCAGCTCTCCCCCGAGGCACGGGAGGCCGTCGGTTCCGCCGACGTCCTGGTCGGGACGGCAGGTCATCTGCAGATGGTCGGTGCCGCCGCGGGAGCCGTGACGGTGGAGATCGGCCAGGACGCGGACGCCGACGAGGTGGCGCGCCAGATCCGCCGGCAGGCCGTCGACGGGGGCCAGCGAGTCTGCGTGCTCACCGCCGGGGACCCGGGGTTCTTCGGCATCACCCGTGCCCTGACGCGCATCATCGACCGGCGCTCGCTCCGCATCCTTCCCGCGGTGTCGCCGGTCGCCACCGCCTTCGCCCGATTGGGCCTCGCCTGGGACGACGCCGCCGTGGTGTCGGCTTCGGACCGGCCTCTGTCCGACGCCATCGGCGCCATCCGGACGTGGCACAAGGTGGCGGTGCTCACGTCCCCCGGCTCCCCTCCCGAATCGGTCGGAGCCGCGCTGCTCGACGCCGGGGTGGCCTTCGATCTCGTGGCGGTCTGCACCGGGCCGGGAACCGCCGACGAGCAGGTGGTGGAGCTCGACCTCTCCCGGCTGGCCGCGGGCCGGTTCGACCCGCACTCGGTGGTGGTGCTGGTCGGCCCGGGCGGCCTTCCCCTTGTCGGATGGTCGGCCGGATCCCACCGGCGGCCACCCGCCTGGGGGCTGCCGCCCGACGCGGTGCCGCCCGACGCGGTGCCGCCCGACGCGGTGCCCTCCGACGCGGTGCCGCCCGACGCGGTGCCGCCCGCCCCGTCCACCGTGCCGGCCGAACTGCGCGCCATGGTCCTCGGGAAGCTCGCCCTCCCGATCGCGGGCGTGCTCTGGGACCTCGGCGCCGGTGAGGGGAGCGTGGCCATCCACTGCGCCCTGGCCCGGCCCGGCCTCACGGTGCTGGCCGTGGGGGAATCGCCCGAGGCGGCGGCCCGGATCGCTCGGAGCGTCGCCTCGTCGGGAGCCGGGGTTCACGTGGTGACCGGTCGCACCGCCGAGGTGCTGCCCGGCCTGCCGGCGCCGGACCGGGTGTTCGTCGGCGACGCGGGCAGCGCCGAGCTGGTCGGCGTGCTCGACCGCCTGCGGCCCGGGGGGCGCGTGGTGGCCACCTTCGCCGCGATCGACCGGGCCGCCGAGGCGGCCGAGCTCCTGGGCAACCTGGCGCAGATCGGGGTCTCCCTCGGGGAGCGGCTGCCCGAGGGGGGCTGGAACCTGAACGCCCGGAACCCGGTCTTCGTGGCGTGGGGTCCCTGAGCACCCGCGACTGTCGCAGGTTTATACGGTCGTTGAGGGATTCGCTGGCGGCGTGATCGGCGTAGCGTCACAGCTGTGTGGAGAAGCGCTGAACCCGAACAGGACCAGGTGGCCCGGCTCGAGTCCACGTGGAACGAGAACGTGGGCCGTGACCTGCAGATGACCGGGTTCACCCGCCGGGTGGGACGGATGTACGAGGCCGGCTGTACGCACGAGGCCGAGGGCTGGAGCTTCTCCTACCTGGCCGCAACACCCGAGGCGGCTTTCGCCGGGCTGACCGAGATCGTCCACCGGCGCGAGGTCGGCGGCCGCTCCCCGTGGAAGAGATACGCCCACAGCTGATCCTTCCCGGCTGCGGGATTCCGTCGTCGGTTACGCTCCTGCGATGAACGAAAGCCTTCCTGTCTACCTGGCCACACGGGTGCCCGGGCCGCGAGACCGGTTGACGGTGCTGGTCCGCCTCGTCCTGGTGATCCCCCAGTACTTCGTCCTGTTCTTCGTCCACGTGGCCGCCCTCGTGGTGGTCGTCCTCGGCTGGTTCGGTGCCCTTGTTACCGGGCGGCTCCCGCTCTTCGCCCAGGAGTTCCTGACCGGGGTGCTGCGATGGGACACCAGGGTGCAGGCCTACCTCCTCCTCCTCACCGACCAGTACCCGCCGTTCAGTCTTCAGCCCGAGGAGCAGTACCCGGTGCAGGTCGCCGTCCCGCCACCGACCGACCTCAACCGACTCGCCGTGCTCTTCCGGCTGTTCCTGGCCATTCCCGCCGGGATCGTCTCCTCGGTCCTCAGCACCGGCGCCTTCGTCATCTCGATCGCCAGCTGGTTCTCCATCGTGGTGACCGGTCAGATGCCCCCGCCCCTTTACGAGGCGGTGCGGGCATCACTGCGCTTTCAGGTCCGCTACTGGGCCTACTTTCAGATGTTGACCCCCGAGTACCCGGGCGCCGTGCTGGGGGACGTGGCCCCGGCCGGCGCTGTGGACGAGGCGTGGCTGGTCCGGCTCTCGCCCCAGGGCCGGACGGCCATGATCGTCCTCATCGTGCTCGGCGTGGTCGTCGACCTTCTCAACTACGGGAACCGTCTTTAGCAAACTGCTCCCGCAGGGTGCGCTTGAGGATCTTGCCGCTCGGGTTCCTCGGCAGGTCGTGCACGATCACCACGAGCTTCGGCACCTTGTAACCGGCCAGCTTCCCCCGGGCGTGCGCGATCAGCTCCGCCGGGGTGGCGACCGCTCCCGGGCGGAGCACGACGGCAGCGGTCACCGCCTCTATCCAATGCTCGTGGGGAACCCCGAAGACCGCGACCTCTGCGACGTCGGGGTGTTGGAAGATGACCTCCTCCACCTCGCGGCTCGAGACGTTCTCGCCGCCGGTCTTGATCATGTCCTTCTTGCGGTCGACGATCGTGAGGTAGCCGTCGGCGTCCATCACCCCGAGGTCCCCCGTGTGGAGCCAGCCGTTGCGGAACAGCTCGGCCGTCTTCTCCTCGTCGTTCCAGTAGCCGAGGGTCGCGTGGGGTGACCGGTGCACGATCTCGCCGACCTCGCCCCGTGGGAGGGTCCGGTCCTCCTCGTCGACCACCCGGGTCTCCACGTTGAGGCAGGCGATTCCCGCCGACCCCGCCCTCGGCAGTTGCTCGTGGGGCCGCAGGACGGTGGCCAGTGGCGCCATCTCGGTCTGGCCGTAAAAGTTCCACAGGCGCACCTGCGGGAGACGCTTCGCCAGCTCGTGAAGGATCTCCACCGGCATCGGCGCCGCGCCGTAGTAGCCCTTGGTGAGAGAGCTCAGGTCGTACCGCTCGAGGTCGGGCTGCCGGAGCAGGCTGATCCACACCGTCGGGGGGCAGAAGAGCCGGTTCGCTCTTTCGCTCTCGATCGTCCGCAGGATCATCCCCGGGTCCGGTCTGGGCAGGACCACGTTGGCGGCGCCCAGGTACACGTTGGGCGAGAAGAACACGTGAAGCGCCGCGCAGTGGTAGAAGGGCAGGGCGTGGACCTCCACGTCGTCGGGCGCCATCTCGCCGTCGATGATGCAGGCCGCGTACTGCCAGAGGAGCGAGCGGCTCGACAGGACCACCCCTTTGGGACGCGCCTCGGTCCCGCTGGTGTACATCAGCTGGACGGGATCGTCGTCGCCGACCGCGACCCCCGGTTCGCCGTCGTCCCCGTTCGATTCCCAGTCGCCGAACGCGTCCCACCCCGAAGGCGCTGCGGCCGGACCGATCCAGCCGCGGAGGCCGGGCAGCTCCGCCCGCCCGGCCTGGTGGAGCGCCTCGGTCGCCACGGCGCCGAGCTCCGCCTCGACGATCATCCCCTCGGCTCCCGAGTGACGGAGGATGAACGCCACCTCCTCCGCCCCCAACATGAAATTGATGGGCACCGAGATCGCCCCGAGCTTGGCCAGGGCGAAATAGGCGATCAGGAACTCCCTGCAGTTGTGCGACAGGACGGCCACCCGCGTCCCTTGGCGCACCCCCCGCTCCGCCACGGCGTGGGCGACGCGGTTGACCACGGCGTTGTACTCGCCGTAGGTCTCGCGGCGCCCCTGCCACACGATCGCCGTCCGGTCCGGAGCGCGCGCCGCGGTACGCGTCAGGACATCACCCAGCGCGTGCCGGCGGACCGGGCTCCGATCATCGACGAGGACGGGGGCCACTCCGGGCGTCGGCGGCATCGGATCCGGCATCGGATCCGGCACCGCGGCGCTGGTCAATTCCGTCGTTCGGTCACCGGGATGGAGCGACCCTCGAGCTTCTCGACCGCGGCCCAGAAGTCCCCCGGAACCTCGACAGAGCCCTTCGCCGGGTCGACGAAGACGGTGACGATCTCTCCCGACGAGACCATCCGGCCGTCGTCGGCATGCCAGAGGGCGCCGGAGAAGGAGCACGACCGGCGTGACCGGCCCATCATGCGGATCCCGCGCTGGAGCGGCTGACCCGGGAACGCCTCGTTGTCGAGCCCGTAGGAGACCCGGCGAACGGCGGGGAAGACCGCGGAGGGTGCCAGATCCGCCCTCACCTGGGCCAGGTACTTCGACCAGAGCTTCGACACCAGCTCCTGGGTCTGGTAGTCGACGAGGTGGTGCCCCTCCTCACCCTCGACGGCGGGCCACGTCACATCCTCGATGATCGTGAAGTCGTCCTCGTGCATTTTCCCTCCCCGCGTCGAGCCGATCGACGAAACCTAGCCCAGGGAGCCCACCCCGGGGATCCGATCCGCAGCGGTGTCGGCGGTCGAGTGGGGACCACGAGCCGTGACCGGCTCACGCAAGCGTTGAGGAGCGAATGCCGATGGTCAGCCTCCGGCTACCCCCCGCGCGGGCCGGCACGGCTACCCCCCGCGCGGGCCGGCAACGTCAACGAGGAGCCGGCACCGTCAACGAGGAATGGTCAATGACGTCTCGCGGGTAACCGAACCGCCGGTCCGGTCCGGTCCGTCCGATCGGTCGGGTTCCGCCGCCTCGGGCCCCCCCGCCTCCTTCACCCTGCCGAGCTGAACCTCCAAGCCGGCGAGCCAGGTCTGAAAACCGAAGACCACGGCGCGCCGCCGGGCCGCCTGCGACCGTTGGTTCAGGTGGAATTGGGTGTCCATCGCGATGAGCCCGTAGCTGTAGGCGTGGTAGGACTGAAACGCGAGCTCGGCGGTGTCCGGATCGAATCCGGCTTCGCCGAACAGCGCCCGGACCCGGCTCACGCCCCGGAGCGACTCCTCGCTCATCGGGCGGTTGAGGAGGAACAGGGCGAGGCCGGGGTACTGGGTCAGCACCTCCCAGACCCTCGTCGCGTGGATGAGGATGCGTTCCTGCCAGGTGCCCGTCTCCTTCCATCCGATCTGGCCGAGCACCCGATCCGCCACCAGCGTGAGGAGCTCCTCCTTGCTGCGCACGTAGTAATAGATGGCCATGGGCGTCACCGCGAGCTCCTCGGCCAGCCTGCGCATGCTCAGCCGGTCGACGCCGTCCGCCTCGATCAGCCTCAGTGTCGCGTCGACGACCGCACCCTCGGTGAGGCGGCCATCGCGGACGCCCTCGGCAACCATGGGGAGAGGCTACCTCGCACCGCCTGCAGGCTCGTGCTCCCGGGGGACGACCCGCGTCCTCCTCGGGTACCCGGCACGGTCGCGGGCCCTGATCCGTCCATGGAGTCCCGGCACGGCCGCGGACTAGCGTCGCCGCCATGGCCGACACCATCGGACGAGTTGCGGGGAAGGTGGCATTGGTGACCGGTGCCGCCCGGGGTCAGGGTCGGGCCGAGGCGGTCCTGCTGGCCGCGAATGGTGCCGACGTCATCGGTGTCGACGCCTGCGCCGCCTTTCCCACCGTCGCCTATCGTCCGGCAACGCCTGACGACCTGGCCGAGACGGCGCGCCTGGTGCGCAAGGAGAGCCGCCGTTTCGTCGGCGCCCAGGTCGACGTCAGGGACTACGCCGCGCTCGAGCGGGTGGTGACCGAGGGTACGGCGGAGCTGGGCCGGTTGGACATCGTCGTGGCCAACGCAGGGATCTCGACCTGGGGACGCGTGTGGGAGCTCAGCCCCGAGGAGTGGCAGGTGATGATCGACATCAACCTGACCGGCGTGTGGCACACCCTGCGAGCGGCCATCCCGACCATGATCGAGCAGGCTTCGGGCGGATCGATCATCATCACAAGCTCGGTCGGCGGTCTGAAGGCGCTACCCGGGCAGGCCCACTACGTCTCGGCCAAGCACGGGCTCGTCGGTCTGACCACCACCGCGGCCGTCGAGCTCGGTCCGTACAACATCAGGGTGAACTCGATCCATCCCTGGGGGGTGGACACGGCGATGGTGGAAGGCTCCGACATCGAGGGCCTGCTCGCGGCGAACCCGACCTATGCGCCGTCCTACGCCTCCGCCCTCTCCGATCCGGCCCTCGCATCCCCGCTCGACATCGCCCAGACCGTCCTGTACCTGGCGTCGGACGAATCGAGATGCGTCACCGGGGTGCAGCTTCCGGTCGACATGGGGGCGACCAAGGTCTGAGGGTCGGCCGACTCGCCGGGAGCGATCGAATCGGGAGGGCGTTGCCGGGACGGCGGAGTCAGGACGGCGGAGTCAGGTGCCCCCGCTCATGACGGTGGCTCGGGACCGCAGCGGCAGGCCTTCCCCCTCAGGACCGCAGCCGGCACTCGAGCAGGCTGGCGAATTCGGTCCAGCGGGCGGCCCGGCGGCGTGATTCGTCGGCCACTTCGTAAATCCGTCCGATCGGAATGGTCCATACGTGCTGACGCCATTCGTCGGTGACGTGGGTCGCGGTGAACCAGCGGGCGAACCCGTCCGTGGCCGCAGACGACGTCAGGGCACGGTCCTGCTGCCAGGCCGACGGTTCCGGAGCAGCAGCAGGAGTCTCCGCTGGGTGGCACCGCCCCCGGACGCTGCGTACGGTCTCGGGGGAGGCCCCGGCCGCCGCCGCGATGGATCGGAGAGAGCCGGTGGGGTTCTCGTCGAGCGCCCGCCTGATCCGGGCCCGCACGTCGTCGGAACGAGCAGGTCGGGTCCGGCCGTCAC
>Ga0307373_10014309_pt1 | contig 10945 bp, 8 predicted proteins | sample OX2MG_FD_202534 | JGI IMG/M metagenome (GOLD analysis project Ga0307373, IMG submission 202534) | Soil microbial communities from Risofladan, Vaasa, Finland - OX-2 | ecosystem: Environmental > Terrestrial > Soil > Coastal area > Acid sulfate soil | place: Finland: Risofladan, Vaasa | collected... | reverse complement strand
ACGCGCAAGGCATGACCCTGTACTACTTCATGCCCGATACGGCGGCGAGTTCTGCCTGCACCGGTGGGTGCGCCGCCGCGTGGCCCCCTCTGCTGTTCCAGGGCAGTGGTACTCCGGCCAGTACCACGGCGCTCTCCGGTAAACTGAGCGCGGTGAGCGATGGTAACGGAACGCAGGTCGAGTACAACGGCCACCCACTCTATACGTATTCGGGCGATACTGCCGCCGGCCAGACCAATGGCGAAGGTATCGGTGGGAAGTGGTTTGTCGCCACCCCTGATTTACAACCACAGGCGACACAGCAAACCACACCTACCCCTGCCCCAAGAGGAGGGTATTAGGACAGGAGGAAAGGACAGGGGGAATCTGCTCTTTATATCAAACAAGCAGTATTCCCCAAATGTGAGGATTTGCTCGACAGTGAAACGAGTTCCCTTGATAGCCGGTTTCCCGAAAAGTATGTTTGTGTCCATTGTCCTACTCTCCCATATCGAAGGTAGTCACAAACAAGAGAGGTAAGCATGAAGCTGTGTCCTCGACACACAATACCAACTCAGAAGCAAAACGCGGCAGGTTGTTAGGCCGGCTGATACTGGAGTAAAACAATTCCGCTGCTAAACGTTCTGGTGTTGAATAATTTCAGATTCCCCCTGTCCCTGACATTTTTGAATAGTGGCTGGCCTTTTCCCAGCAGAACCGGATTAACCATCAGGTGATATTCATCTTGCCGCTTTAATAACGTCGTGTATAAAATGGGAGTCAATTCTCAATTTCTTCGACTAAATCAGCTATGGATACGTTGAGAACCTTTGCTACCTTATAGAGAGTGTCAACCGTAGGTGAGTATTTAGGATCATCAAACATACGCTTGATTGTGTTTCTATCCACATCTGACGCCCTGCTGAGTTTGCCCATGTTGTATCCCTTAGCCGTGGCGATTTGCGGGAAAACGGGTAAACCAAAAAGCCCTGGTGAGTCAATGCGGGCGGTTGACTTCTGTTGTGTATAATTGTATCATAGAGATAAGTAAAGTACATATTTAGTCAGGTGATCTTAAGCGTGACCGAAAAACAACGATTTCTAACCATAAGCGAGGCCGCTACATTCCTTCATGTCAGCGAAGTTTCACTACGGCGGTGGACCAACAGTGGGAAACTTCGCTGCTTCCGCGTCGGAGGTCGTAATGAACGGCGTTTTCTGATAGAGGACCTGCTCGCATTTATGCCCTTAATGGATATAGATGGAGATGCTGAAACGGGTTCCCGGGAAAATATTTCCGAACCTGTCCAGGAAAATGAAAAGGATTACACGGAGCGCCACATCAGCCTCTTCTTTCGTGACCAGGACGAGCAGTGGCAATTATTGCGCCCGTACATACTTGATCATTTGAATAAAGGAGAGCCGGTCATCTATCTTCAGCATAGTACATCTTCGGAGCAATTGATGCAGCGTCTTTATGCCGAAGGTTTGCCGTTGGATAAGTTGATTGCGCGTGGGTATTTGCGGGTGCTGCCGCCGTCGCAAACCTATCTGCTTCCCGGCTATTTTGATGGGCAACGGATGCTGGATTTTATTGAGACAGCCATTCAGGCTGCGTTGGAGGCGGGTCACAAACGCATTCTTATGACTGGCGAGATGACTTGGTCCCTACAAGGAACTCCAGGAGCCGAGGAGATGGCTCGTTATGAGGATTTACTCAATCCTCTGGTTGATCGCTATCCAGCTGTAACGATTGTGTGCCAGTACGACCTCAAGCGGTTTTCCGGCGACATCATTCTGGATGCTTTGTTGACCCACCCGTCAATTCTGGTTGCCAACGGCATTGCCAATAGTTTCACCACCGGCTTCTACGGGCTACGTTGATCATCAGTTTCTAATCTTCTCTCTTGAATGTATTACGAGAACCTGTACCCGCTAAACCAGCAGGTACGGGTTCTCCAACGAATCTATTACGAGAACCTGTACCCGCTAAACCAGCAGGTACGGGTTCTCCAACACCTGTTTGAGGTACTGTAAGAAGCGGCTGGCGGCGGCACCGTCCAGCACACGATGATCTACCGACAACGATACTTTCATCAGCGGACGAATTTCCAGCCGGGCCATATCATCGTCTCCTATTACGATGCCGCGGCGGGTTACCTTGCCGACTGCAAGAATCGCGCTCTGTCCTGGGACGATGATGGCATGGAAGGTGTCAATGCTATACATGCCGAGGTTGGAAATTGTAAAGGTCGCCCCGCTGACTTCCTCCGGCGTCAATTTCCCCTCTCTGGCTGCCAGCGTCAATCGTCGCAGTTCGCGGGCAATGGCTGGCAAAGACTGCTGGTGTGCATCGCGGATGACCGGCGTGAGCAGCACCTGTGCGGTGTCGGTGGCGATACCAATATGCACAGCCTTTCTCATCCGAATCGCGTCTTTTCCTGGTAAAACGCCTGTTGCAAATACCGAGTTGACCACAGGGTACGCTAGAAGAGCGGCGGCGGCGGCGCGAACGATGAGCGCTGTAACCGATGGAGGCGGTTCTCCATGCGCTTCCAGGCTACGCCCAACGCTCAGGCGACAGCGTTCCGCTTCCGTCATGTCAACTTCCAGATCGAGATAGATGTGAGGAATTGTACTACTGGACTGGCTCATACGCTGTGCAATCAGTTGCCTGACGGGCGTGAGCGGGATCAATTCACCGTTTTGCGCTTCATCGGTGCGTGATGAAGAGGATGAAACTTCCGCCGGTGTGGATTGCTCCGCCGGTGCCTTTGCTACCTTTTCGCGCAGGTGCGCTTCTACATCGGCGCGTGTCACCTTTTCTCCGGGCTTGCGCTCCGCCACGGCCACCAGGTCAAGCTGATGCTCTCTCGCGATTTTTTGTGCCAGCGGGGTTGCGTGAATTGTTGGCGGAGGTGCGGCGGTACTCGCCTTTTGCTGGCTTGCGTCGTCACCGCTTTGCACGAATGCGATGACATCTTCACGGAGCAACGGCAGAGAAGCTCCGGCAGCAACGACCGTGTGCAGGTCAATGCCGCGCAAAGCCGCTTCGCGTTTAGCGGCTGGTGTACTGGCGACCTGTCTGGCTGCTGGCAATGCGCCGTCGCTGTTGCCACTAACAGCATCGTCAACCAGCAGCGCCAGCGGCGCACCGATTGGTAGAATATCCCCCTCTTGCGCCAGCACCTTCATCAGCCGACCACTCACAGGAGCTTCAACTTCGATGTTCACTTTGTCGGTCATCACCTCTAGCAGAGGCTCGCCTTTGGGAACCCATTGACCCGGCTCATAGAGCCAGCGCAGCACGGTTCCCTCTGTCATTGTTGCGCCCAGTTTGGGCATCGTCAGCGACTTTTCCATGATGGTGCGGCTCCTATGCGGGCTTCTGTTGCAGCAATTGGTGGGCTGCCTGGTAGATATCCTCTTCTTGCGGGGTCGCGTGCTTTTCGAGTTGCACCTGATATGGTATTGGTATGTCCGCGCCGCCCAGTCGCATAATGGGTGCGTCAAGATAATAGAATGCCTCGCTGGCGGCAATACGTGCAGCGATTTCACCGCCAAAACCGCCGGTAAGCACGGCCTCGTGGACGATCAAGACATGTCCTGTTTTGCGTGCCGAGGCTACCAGCGTCTCTTCGTCGAGGGGCCGCAGTGTGCGTGGGTCAATCACTTCAGCTTCGATGCCTTCCTGGGCCAGTCGGTCGGCGACAGCGAGGGCGCGAGAAACCATAATCGAGAGCGCAATAATAGTGATATGCTTGCCTTCCCGCTTGATATCCGCTTTACCGAGCGGTATTTCGTAAACGTGTGTGGGAACTGGCCCTTGTGAGCGGTACAGCACCTTGTGTTCAAGGAAGATAACAAGGTTTGGTTCGTGTATGGAGGCACACAAGAGGCCGTAGGCGTCGGCTGGCGTTGAAGGCAATACCACTTTGACGCCGGGAATATGAGCAAACCAGGCTTCGAGCGACTGTGAATGCTGCGCCGCGAGACCCGCACCGGAACCGAGCGGCGAGCGAAAGACCACCGGCACTTCCGCTTTGCCTCCGAACATAAAGCGCAGTTTAGCTCCCTGGTTGACGATCTGGTCCATCGCGAGAGTCATGAAATCGCTGAACTGGAATTCCGCCACCGGTCGCATTCCGCTGAGCGCCGCCCCTATGGCGCAACCCGCAATAACCTGTTCGGAGATGGGCGTGTCACGCACACGCTCCTCCCCGAACTCTTCGAGCAGTCCTTTTGTGACGCCGAATGCGCCGCCATAAATACCAATATCCTCTCCAAGTAAGAAGACACGCGGGTCACTCAGCATCGCTTCTCGTAACGCCCGGCGCACGGCCTCGCCATACGTCATTGGCTGAGTGTCTGACTGGACAACCTCTCTCATGCTGTTGTCCTGCGATTGCTGGCGAAAAATGGTCATGCATATACCCCTTCCAGTAATGTCGCGGGATCGGGATCGGGGCTGCTCAGGGCGAACTGGTATGCCTCTTCGACGGCAGCGTACGCGGCAGCCTCTCCCTTTTTTGCCTCGTCCTGATCCAGCATTCCCTCCGCGATGAGCAGACTGGCAAAGTGCGGGATAGGGTCGCGTTTTTGCCACTGGCGAATCTCCTCACGGGTGCGATAAAGATTCTGGTCGCTTTTGGCATGGCCTTTGAAGCGATAGGTGCGGCTCTCGATCAGGCTGGGACCCTGGCCGGCGCGAGCGCGTTCCACTGCTGCGGAGACGACAGTATAGACCGCCAGCACGTTGTTCCCATCAACCATCTCACCGGGAATACCATAGCTGCCAGCGCGTTGCGCAACCGATTCGATACGCATGGCGCGTTGTGACGACATAGACATGCCGTACTGGTTGTGTTCGCAGAGGAAGACAACCGGCAAATCCCAGACCGCCGCCAGATTGAGGGATTCGTGAAACGCACCTTCATTGGCTGCACCATCGCCAAAAATGCAGAGGCAGACGCGATCAATGGCCTGCATTTTCATGCTCAAGGCGACGCCGGTTGCGATAGGCATTCCTCCTGCCACGATGCCGTTGGCTCCCAGGTTGCCGGTCTCCACGTCGGCGATATGCATTGAGCCGCCGCGTCCACGGCAGTAGCCTGTTTCCTTGCCTAGCAGTTCAGCCATCATGAGCGAAATATCTGCGCCTTTCGCGATACAATGTCCATGTCCCCTGTGGGTGCTGGTAATGAAATCATTGCCGCGCAGGACGCTAACCGCTCCCACCGCCGTTCCTTCCTGCCCAATGGAGAGGTGGGTGGTGCCATGCATTTCGCCGCGCATAAATAATTCGTCCACTTTCTCTTCAAAGGCGCGAATACGATACATCGTATTGAGCATGGTGAGAAGCTGCGAACGTGGAAGTTCCGGAAGGTGTTCATCCATCTGGTCATACCTCTCTGTATTATAGATCAACAAAGATAAGCAAATGACAAAGAATTTCTTGTACGTAACAGTACCATACACGAAACAGCCTGTCAAGTTCGTGTATTTTCCGTTTTCGTTGCAAAATAGCTTGACTTCTCAGGAAAAATTCGTATACTAAAGATAAGGAAAGAGTACTATAAGATAGTATCCCTGTCAATAAGTGCTTTCCCCGATTTTTCAGAAAGGGGGATGTTCATCAACATACGTATACATGCACCTGTGCATTACTCCGTTTCCTTTTGCCTTTTTCATGGTCATTTCGCAGACAATGTAGTCCCTTTTAAAGCTTTTGCCAGGCTCTGATGCCCACTTCTGCCAGGCAGCAGGTGTGCGTGTGAGAACGCTGGCGGCAACACACAGAAGGAGAGTTCGATGAAGATCAGAGGTGAGGAAGTCCTCTTGCCAACTTCAATGATCGGCGGTTACCCGCGTCCCCACTGGCTCCAGGGCAGGGTATTCGGTTCCTTGCATGAGCCGCTCTATCGCAGTATGGACCTTCGGGTAGCTTACGAGGATGCAGTACGGCTGGCAGCCCAGGATCAGGAGCGGGCCGGCCTTGATATTCTGGCTGATGCGCAGCAATATTTCCCCTGGGAGGTTCCCGCCTTCCAACTTGAGCCAATTTTCCACTTCAACACTGAGATGGTCCAGGGCTTCCGCCCGTGGGGGCCACCCAACTCCATCAAAAAGTACGAAAAGTTCTACATGGCTGAATGCGTCGAGCCGATTCGCTGGGTGCGTCCCATCTTCGAGGGCGTACTGGTTGCCATGCAGGGTGCGACCACGAAACCTTTCAAAATTGGCTGCTTCGGCCCTGGACAGAACAGCGTCATCGTATCGGATCGCTACTACAAGGATAATGTCGCCCTGGCGATGGACCTCGCTGCTGCTCTCAACCAGGAATTCCGCTATCTCCGGGATAGAGGACTGGAAGCTATCCAGATTATTGATGTGTTGCCATCCTACACTCAGGATATGTGGCAGGTTGACGCTGTTAACCGCATGCTCGAAGGACTGGACGATGTAATCTCCATCTGGCATATCTGTTATGGCAGCGTGGATGGTCAAACCGACATCTGGGAAGATAAAGTTGCCGATATGGTCTCAATGTTCGGCGGAGTCAATGTCACCGCTATCCATTTTGAGTCAAATCACCGCGATTTCCGAGAGATGGACGCCTATCGTCAATTCCCCAAAAACAAGGTTCTCGGCCTCGGTTTCATTGATGTGAAAGAGCCGAACGTTGAGCAACCGGAAGCTGTTGCCACGAATATTCGTCGCGTACTGGACGCCGGGATCGTTCCTCCCGAACGGTTGCTGGTCATGCCCGACTGCGGCCTGGGCTATATGAGCCGCAGTGTTGCTTCAGCCAAACTCAAGGCGATGGGCGATGGTGTCCGCATTGTCCGTGAGGAACTATAGACCTGGCTTCAGCAATTACCATTTTGTGATTTTTCAGAACAGACCTTTTCTATGGAAGCTCTTTAAACAACGTTGTATATTGCATATCATGCAAGGAGGAATCCATGAAGATTCGGAATCAAGAAATCACACTGCCAACAAGTATGGTTGGCAATTACCCCAATCCCCGCTGGTGGGATGCGCACTTCGCACGTTTCTTTAACGGCGAACAACTGCCACCTGATTCTCTTGAACGTGAGGCGCTCGAAGACGTAATTCTTGCGCTTGCGCATGACCAGGAAATGGCAGGTCTGGATATTATTTCCGATGGACGTGTCCAGGCCGACGATTACTCCGAGCAAGCCGTCTATTATTATTACAGGCGCATGGGTTACGAACTCAAGGGCGGCGGTAATCTCGGCTTTCCTATTTATAGTCGTCTGCATGCCGGGACAGTATCCCAGGAAATCAAACGGCGCGGTCAGATGATGGTTGAGCAAACCAGGGCGCTCAAGCGGGCCACAAACAAACCGATCAAGGTGCAGTACACCGGCATCCAGGTTTTAGCGCAGGCCACCAACGACCTCCACTACAAGTCCAGTCGGGACCGCGCTATGGATATCGCAAAAGCCATTAACGAAGATATTCTGGAAGTGGATGCAATGGGGGCCGATTTCATCCAGCTTGACGAATTCACCTGGCCTTACGGTTTTGAGGACTGGGCCATCGAGGCTTTCAACCGTGCAGTTGAAGGCGTCCAGCATGCGAAGATTGTCTGCCACGTCTGCTGGGGCAACTGGGGCGGCACGCCCGCGTATATGCCCGATGAAACAGCACAGCCAGGCGAAATCTTCGACCTCACCAGGCGTCGGGGTCCAACACCCGGCGATAGCACCTATGTCCTCCCCAGAGCGTATGACGCAAAAATGGATGTGTTGAATCTGGAAACGGGTGGGCGGCGCGAAGACCTGAGCGGCCTCAGTGCGGTACTCCAGCAATATCCTCTGCCCAAACACATCCAGTACTGGGCAGGCGTCATTAATGTGAAGACCACCATCACCGAAACCGCCGAGGAAGTGGCGAATCGTATCCGACAGGTTTTGCAATTTGTACCCGCCGACCAACTGGGACTCACCACCGACTGTGGCCTCGTGATGCTCCAGCGTTACATTGCTGTTGACAAGCTCCATGCCCTCGTTGCCGGGACAAATATCGTCCGCGGGGAACTGGCGCGAAAGGCCGAGGCTGTTCCCGCCGCGTAAGAGCGTGCCGGTTCATCCAGTGCATAAACCGCGTAAAGGGATTGAGGGGAATGGTGCGAGCAACTTCCCCTCAATCCCCGCGAGAGGAGGCGTACTGTGCCCATTATGATGTTACGATGTCCTGAATGTGACCACACATTTCAAGGGCTGGTACTCGCGGGAACGCGCCCGCCGGAAGAATGGGTCTGTTCTCTATGTGGCAGCAGGAAAGCAGAAGTTGAGCGGGACAAAGCAGTCGTCCCGCACCCCTGGGAGACGGAACACGTTGGTGGGTTCTGTTCTTGTTCCTGTTGCCAGAATCATGAAAGATAAATTATGCGACTTACAGAGAAGGTAGCAATCATTACAGGCGGCGGCTCTGGTTTTGGCGAGACGACAGGCCGACTATTTGCACGTGAGGGTGCGGCGGTTATGCTCGCTGATATCAATGGCGGAGCGGCACACGCTGTTGCTGAGTCCATCGTTGCCGAAGGTGGGCGAGCGGGCTGGGTAGAGACTAACGTGACCGTTGCGGCCAGCGCGGCGGCAATGGTACAAGAGACGCTGCGGCAGTTTGGCAAAGTAGATATCCTCTTCAATAATGCCGGTGTCGAGGGTTTTGGTTCTGTTGTCACGTCCGACGACGCGACATGGGATCGCATCTTTGCCGTCCATGTGCGAGGAACGTATCTTTGCTCGAAATACGCACTGCCCGCTATGATCGAGAGCGGCCACGGCGGCGTTGTCGTGAACGTCTCGTCGGTGTCCGGGCTGGTTGGCATACGCAACATGGCGGCGTACAGCGCGGCGAAGGGTGCGATTATTAGCCTGACACGTGCGATGGCTGCCGATTTCGCGCAGGACAATATTCGTGTCAACTGTGTTGCTCCCGGCACGACGATGACGCCGATGGGTCTGCGGCTGGTTGAGAATGACACTCCTGAGCAGTTGGCGCAACGCATGAGCCGCTATCCGCTCAACCGTTTCGGACAGCCGGAGGAAATCGCGCAGGCGGTGCTGTTTCTGGCTTCGAGTGAAAGCTCATATGCCACAGGCACCTGTCTGGTTGTTGACGGCGGCTTAACATCGGTGTAAGGGAAACTGCGTTCTCCAACGCCACTTCCCATGAATGTCAGGATATCACAATGGATCACTATGCATTATGCATTAATGGCGCATCAAGGGACTCAGGCACGTATTTGACAGTCAATGATAAGACAAGCGGTACTCCCTGGGCCAGTATCAGTCAGGCAGGGCCGGACGAAGTTGACGCGGCGATCACAGCGGCCGCGAAAACATTCGCGAGGGGAGCGTTGACAGCATCGCAGCGGTACGATATTTTGATGAAGACCGCCGCTCTGATACAGATAGGCCGGGATGACCTCGCGCTCACCATGGCCTATGAGGCAGGCAAGCCCTTGCGCGACGCATACGCCGAAGTTGATCGCGCAGCCGATACTTTCACATGGTCGGCGGAGGAAGCAAAGCGCATACACGGCGAAATGGTGCCTCTGGACGCCACTGCGGGCTCAGAGAATCGGCTGGCTTTTACGCTGCGCGTGCCGGTTGGCGTGGTTTGCGCGATAACCCCTTTCAACTTTCCGATCAATATGGTGGCGCACAAAATCGCGCCAGCGCTGGCGGCGGGGAACGCTGTTGTGCTGAAACCCGCCTCGTATACGCCCATTGTGGCGGCAAAGCTCTGCGCACTGGTGGGCGAAGCTGGTATGCCGCCGGGCTGGTTGAATATGGTCGTTGGCCCGGGCCATAGTGTTGGCAACGCCCTACTCGCCGACCCGCGCATCAACTTCTACACCTTCACTGGCTCAGTTGCTGTCGGAGAGACGCTCAAAAGCTCCATTGGCTTGCGCCGTTGTACGCTGGAACTTGGTTCAAACGCGGCGGTCATTGTTCATGAGGATGCAAATGTTGATAATGCCGCGACGCAATGCGCGTTGAAGGGCTTTTCGTACTCAGGCCAGGTCTGTCTCTCCGTGCAGCGCATCATCGTTCATCAAGCCATTATGGAACAGTTCGTCACAAAACTGGTTAGTGTGACCGAAGGGCTGCGGGTCGCCGACCCGAAAGAGCCGTCAACCGATATTGGCCCGATGATCAGCGAAGGCGAAGCAAAACGTGCGGCTGTCTGGATAGAGGAAGCTGTTGCCGGGGGCGCGACCTTGCTCACCGGCGGGCGACGTGATGGCGCGTTCCTGGCTCCGACAGTGCTGGCGAACGTACAACCACAAATGCGCGTGGTCTGCCAGGAAACGTTCGCGCCCATCGTCACTATACAGGCCTACGAGACGCTGAGCGAGGCGTTTCATCTCGCCAACGACTCGCTGTACGGCCTGCAAGCAGGTATCTTCACCAGTTCGCTTGCCGTCGCGCTGGCGGCGGCCCGCAACTTGCAAGTAGGCGGCATCATGGTGAACGACACCTCGTTTTATCGTGCCGGGCAGATGCCGTATGGAGGCGTCAAGCAGAGTGGTATGGGCCGTGAAGGGCCGCGTTACGCCATTGAAGAAATGACCGAACTGCGACTGGTTGTTCTTAACCCGCAGTGATAGCTGTAATAGCAAGAAAGGGGTTGAACGTATGCGTCTCGCGAACAAAGTAGCCCTGATTACTGGCGCTGGCTCTGGCATTGGGCGTGCCATCGCCCGTCGTTTCGCCAACGAAGGGGCCTTGCTGGTTCTCAGTGATATCGCAGAAGCCGGATTGCAGGAAACCGTTGCTCTGATCAGTAATGCCGGTGGCGAGAAAATCGTTGCTGTACAAGGCGATGTTGCGGCGCGGGCGGATGCTGAACACATGGTGGAAGCTGCACTCAATCGCTGGCAACGACTGGACATTATCGTCAATAATGCCGGTATCAGTGGTTC
>Ga0307373_10014308_pt1 | contig 10946 bp, 11 predicted proteins | sample OX2MG_FD_202534 | JGI IMG/M metagenome (GOLD analysis project Ga0307373, IMG submission 202534) | Soil microbial communities from Risofladan, Vaasa, Finland - OX-2 | ecosystem: Environmental > Terrestrial > Soil > Coastal area > Acid sulfate soil | place: Finland: Risofladan, Vaasa | collected... | reverse complement strand
ATGCCCCAGGGATTCGACCAGATCGAAGAGGCCCAGTTGCATAAAGCCGACCGGCTGATCGGCCGGGCAAACTCCGACATCATCAGGGACTGGTGGTTTAAGATCGTTCACGGCCAACAGGCTGGTCCAAATTTCGACATTGCCAGCACCTGCACCGTCGCCGTGGATGACGAACGTCGTCGGGGCGTGCTGCTTGTGGAGGCTAAGGCACATGTTGCCGAGTTAGACCCCGGCGGGATGCATCTTCCTGCAAACCCCTCCCCGAACGAATTGACCAACCGCGATCACATTAAAGACGCCATCGACGCGGTCAATTCGCACCTCACGGCGAGTACGCAAGTGCAGTGGGAATTATCGCGCGATTCACATTATCAGATGTCGAACCGCTTCGCTGCGGCGTGTAAGCTGGCGCAACTGGGCTACCCGGTCATCCTGGTTTATCTGGGATTCCTTAATGCCAATGAGATGACGGACAAGAGCCCTCCCTTCACCACGGCAGAGAACTGGAAGGATCTGGTCAAGGCCCATAGCAATCAACTGTTCCCCGAACGGATATGGAATCAGCCGCACACGGTATGCAGACAGCCCTTTGTTCCGTTGATCTATTCGACACAAATCGACCACGACAAGCCCATCGGGAAGTTCGTGGTATTCTGAACTCCACCGCCTCCGGTCAGCCCAATCTCGCGACTCTCGTCTCCGCGGCCGCGACGCGCTGTGAAGATTACAGCGGCGCGTTCGCGTTCCAATGCGGCAACGTGAGCGGCGAACTGGAATATCATCTGATCACTCCTTTTTATTGGATGGGTAATTGATCAACTCGCGCCTTACAATCGTTCACGCACGTGTATTCATGCTCGAAACCGGCTGAATAGCGGCAATTTCTTATTTGATGGGTATTTGATCGCAGGAGGGGAGGAGGTCCATCCGCGGCCGCTTCTCCACGCCTCGCGGCCCTGCCCCGCGCCTTTTTTTATATGTTTATTGACTTCCACCACCTCCCAATAGTCCCCCTCTCGCCGCTTATAATTAGGGGAGCTCTGCGAACATTCCCAAAGCTCTCGTCCGTCCCGGTGGCGCAGGCCTCCGCACCTCCGACCTTCGCCAAGGCGTTAGCACAAATAAAACCGTCTCAAACCGTATCATTTACGCTTCACCACGCACGAAATCCCGGCGCAGCGCGGTCCAATACCTCGCAAAAACGTCGTCAAATAGCCTGGTTCCCACCCGAATCCGTCTCAAAATGGTCGTTTTTTCTCACTTTCTCGCCCTCCGACGGGGAACAGGTGTCGCGAGAGGCGGGATTCGGCTCAACGCGCGTCGAATAGGAGACAAAATGACACGTGAGAACGACAATGCGCCGAGAACCGAGCGGCGGCGCGTTTCGACAGGAGTATGCGGTCCCGGGAGCGCCTTCCTCGGCGCGAACGGCGCCAGGGCGCCTGTCGGCGAGGATGACTGATATGGCAGTAAGTGGCGCGGTATTGGAGAACGAGAAGGTCGGGGTGGATTCCATGCCAGATCGTGTATTGATCCGGCGGATCCGGCTGCAGAACCTGCTCTCCTTCGGTCCTGATAGCGACTGGATCGATCTTCAGCCGCTGAACGTGCTGGTCGGGCCGAACGGGGTCGGGAAATCCAACCTGCTCTCAGCGATTGACCTTCTCCGGGCGGCGCCTCGTGATCTGCACGAAGCGCTCTCCCGGAATGGAAGGATCGAGGACTGGATCTGGAAGGGCAGAGGAGGAAATGGGGCCGCTTCGATCGAGGCGGTCGTGGATAACCCCTGGTGGTCGGAGGGGTTGACTTACTCTCTGTCATTTACAAAGCATCCCCTCTACTTCCAGATTACGAAAGAGTCCGTCGAGGCCGCGCCGGCTCCGCCCGGGGCCGAAACGCCGTATTACGTCTATCACAACGATGCGGGAGAGGCGCAATACCGCACCGTGCCGCAGCCGCAGGCGACGTTCGATGTGACTGCTCCGCGGTCCACGGGCGCCGGGCCAGTGGATGGCGCCCGCTCGGTATTGTATTCGTACCGCGGACCCACCTACCCCGAAATCACTTACCTGTCCGAGCAGTTCGGGCGGATTGGCTTTTATCTTACCGCGGGATTTGGGCCAAACGACGCCCTCAAACGACCGCAGCCAACCGATCTGCCGCGCGGTTTTGTGAATGAGGACGGGAGCAACCTGAGCCTGGTTATCAACCGGCTGCGGGTTGAGCGTCGGCTGAGTGCTCTGTTCGATGAGAAAATGAACCAGTTTGCGGATGACATCGAGGGTATCGATATCTTGGTGGAGGCCGGCACAATACAGATCGTTGCGCGGACGAGGGGGATGCAGACTGTTATACCGATGAGCCGTCTTTCGGACGGAACCATTCGGTACCTCTGCCTGCTCAGCATCCTCTGCGAACCGTCGCCACCGCCGCTGGTGTGCATTGAGGAGCCAGAGCTGGGACTGCATCCCGACATCCTGCCCGGCCTTGTCGATCTCATGGTAGAAGCGTCATCACGCACACAGCTCGTGGTGACCACCCATTCCGACATTATCCTTGACGCGTTGACGTCGAGACCGCAGAGCGTTCTCGTCGCTGAGAAGGAGGATGGACAGACCCACCTGAAACGCCTGGATGAAGATCAACTTCGAGGCTGGCTGAACGACTATCGACTCGGACAGGTGTGGCTCAAAGGCGCCATCGGAGGAACTCGATGGTGAAGGTCACCATCTTTCTGGAGGGTGGAGGTGGCTCGGCGATAGAGTGCCGCCGAGCATTCGCAAAACTATTCCAGGACGCCGGTCTTCGGCGACCCAACTTCCCCGCCATAATCGCATGTGGCAGTCGAAACGAAGCCTACAAGCAGTTTTGCAACGAGTGGCAGGTTCGTAGTGACAGGTCTCTTTTGCTCCTCGTTGACAGCGAGACGCGGGTGAACGGCACGAAGTGGGACCACGTCGCGCGAAGGCCCGGCGACCAGTGGAAGTCGCCGACCGGCGCCACCGAAGATCATCTCTGGTTCATGATGCAGTGTATGGAAACGTGGGTGGCAGCCGATCGGGTAACCCTGTCCACTGTTTTTCGCGACTGCCTCACCGAAAATGCGCTGCCTCCGTTAGTCGATCTGGAAAAAAGAAGCAAGGACGACGTGCAGACCAGGCTGCAGCGAGCAACGGCGCGCTGCCCCAGGGACCGAAAATATGAAAAGGGCCGTCGCTCGTATCAGGTGGTGGAGCAACTGAAATCAGATGCTCTGTCTGCCAACCTGCCTCACTTCCAATCACTGATCGCTCATCTAAAACACCTATTGCCCTGATGCCACTCACCGACACCAGCGAAAAGGGACTGGAAACCCTTATCTTCACGGCGCTTACCGGCTTCACCGGGGATGGGAGCGGCGCGCCTGAGTTGGTTGTATTGGAGCCGCCGGGGCCGCCGCAGGGACTGGCTGCGTGCCCGGCGATCCGAAAGACTATGACCGCGGTCATGGGGTTGACCTGGCGAGGCTGATCAGGGCCCAATCGGTAGCTGGTCCTGGTACTCGCGGACGATCTCCCGGTAGGCGGCGGCGACGGGGCGCGGACGGCGCTGGAGGTCGTAGAGGCCCACCGGGTTGACGAGGCTGCGCTCGTCGCTGAGCGCGACGTCCCAATCCATCTGATCCGTGAGGCTGAACCAGGTGAACCCCAGAACTGGCGCTCCCTCCGAGCGCATCAGCCGGACGTTCAGGAACTGGATCCAGAGCCAGCGTGGAGCGTCTTCGGCGCCGGCGCCTATGTTGTTCGTCTCCGTATGCATTACGGGGCGCTGATAGCGAGCGTAATACTCCCTTGTCAGGAGATACCACCCGTAAATGACTCCCGCAGGCTCGATCTCCCCGCCCCGCCGCACCATTTGCTCATTGCGCTCGTAGAAGTCGTTGCCCATCACGATCCGCTCCGACAAACCGTGGCGCATGAACCAATCGTATTCCGCGTCGGTCATACCATTCTCGCGGAGGTACTTCCGTACGGGCTCATCAACCGGCCGCGAGTAAATGAAGTCGAAGGAGAGGAACCGTCTCCGGTTCTCAAACGAGACGACCTCCCGAACGTCCGGAGAAGGGGATCCCTCGTGGTAATATTCGGCGCTTTCACTCTGGATGAAGATCGCGTCGCTCCGTTCCTCAAGGATGCTCCGGATGGCGAGCAGGTTGGCTTTACAGAGATGCTTGAGGGCCGTGAGAAAACCGAGTTCGCTGTGCAGTTGTTCGTTCCAGAAGCCCCTTAGCGCGCTCAGTTTCGCGCATACGTAGATCTCGTTGACCGGTGTGTAGAATTGGACCCACGGATACCGGCGGGCGAAGCGGCGGGCGTAGCCGGCAAACAACACTGGCCAGTCGGGATTCTGGAAGTTGCCCACCCAATCGGGGACGCCGAAGTGGCAGAGATCAACGATCGGCGTGAGCTTGAGGCGGCGCATTTCGGCAAAGACCTCATCGGTGAATGCCCAATCATAGGAATCGGCGCCGGTATGAATACGATAATAGGGTGGCCCGTAGCGCAGGTAGCTCAGTCCGATCTCACGCGTCAGAGCGAGATCCTCGCGCCAGAATCGATAATGGAAGCATTTTTCGAGTTCATCCAGCCGCTTTCGCTGCCCGTTCCGGTTGGTGATGGTGGGATAGCTGCACTCAATACCGGTTGCGAAGACGAACTTTCCACCGGTCGCCGCCGCGAAATCGCATAAGAGGATGCTCATCACTACGGTCTCCGGCGAAACACTCAGTCAGATCCCTGGAACCATCGGAACAATAGAGCGACAGCGGCAGAGAAGGTGACGTGTCCTCCGATCATGAGCGCGAGTGTCCGGGGACGCTGCTCACCGGGGTAGAGCATCAGATCCATTTGCGGCGCCAGCCAACCGGGGCCCGCGAGCCACACAACAAGCCCATGGGCGGGGATGAGTAACAGGTCGGGGGTGTCTGCGCTGCTGCGAACCATTGCATAGACAACGCCCCAGAACCCACCATAGACGAGATGCCAGGCGACTCCGGCGAAGTACTGACCACGCGGCGTCAAACTCGTCCCGAAGATCCCGGTCGCTACCTTCTGTACGAAGATCGCTGTGACCCGGTCAATGGCCGGCGGCAGACCCGGATGTTCGGACAGGGCTTCTCCCGCCGTGATGCCCTGTTCGCCGCGGCCGGTCTTGTGGCTGCGGTCACGATCACGATCCGGAGTGCTCGATGCAGCGCGGAACACCGTCAGCAGCCCGGTCAGGACGATGGCGCCTGCCATACCGCCGAACAATCCCCTGGCCGCGATCTGCAGCGGCGTGTTTTGTCTTCTCCGCACCTACGCTCTCCCCGGATTCGGCCGAACCCAACTCAATCAGTATACCCATCAACTTTGAGGAATAACGTGGATGAGTCCAGGATCCCTCAGTATTGGAGTAATAACGTGGGTGAGTCCGGCATCACTCAGCATTGGAGAAATAACGTGGATGAGTCCAGGATCCCTCAGTATTGGAGTAATAACGTGGGTGTGTCCGGGATCGCTCAGTCTATGTTATTCGACGTTCAGGCCGCAGGCGGCTCCATCTGCAGCATCTGCACTAGCTGCTGGGCGGGTCTGCCGCGGTAGAAACGGGTGATGGTAACCTTGCCTCTGAACAGCTCGTTTTCATCGACGGCGCAAAGCACTTCCACATCGAACTCGTCGGTGTCGTAACGGGTGCTCCAGGGAAGACGGCTGCACACCTTTTTTGCCACACTCTCCCAGAACGGTCGATCGAATGAGGCGACCCGGTCGGTGAGCTCAAGCCGGGAGGCGTCGGAGCTGCCGCTGTAGAGCTTGAGCCGCAGTGTGGCTCGCTCAGCGTCGAAGTCCATCTTCTGGATGGTTAACTTGGCCGGCGCCGGCGTGTGGAACGGGAGAAGCTGGCCTCTATCCATCACAAGCACCGGATCTTCCGGGGTTCCTGCGGCGACGCTCGCCACCGGTCCGATATTAATGGGCGGAGCAACGTAAATCTGCGCCGTTGGCTCGGGATTGGCGATCCAGATCGAGTGTGTCGCTCGCCGCCGCGGCCGGAGTTGTCCTCCGCTGGCTTGAATCATCCATCGATACGCCAGTCCTCGCGCCACGCTCTGATCGGGGCTGGAGTGGCGCAGCAAAGTCCCGTTTTCCACCGAAATGGAGGGGAACGTGCTCCGAACGGCGTCTTCAACCCAGTACCAGCGAGAATGACCGCCGGTCAGGATGATCGTATCCACCTCTTCAGCGCTGATGCCGGCCAGGGAGAGCGCGCCCTGAATAAGCCGGGGCAGATGCTGCATGTACGCTTCAGCAATCTGCTCGAACTCCATCCGCGATATCTTTACTTCACGCGAGGTTCCTTCCAGCATCCAGCGCGTGCGGTAGCTCTCTTTGCCCGAGGTGATCGCCACGGAAAATCGTTCCTTGAACCGCCGCGTCTCTCTTAGCAGAAACGCCCATTCCCGGCTGTGCGGGCTATAGCCCCACGGCTCGGCGATATGGCGGAGCATGAGGGCATCCAGATCACGTCCGCCGTAGGTCTGGTGGGCGCCCTCCCAGGGCGGCACGATTCGTGATGGGTCAACGGGCGTGGTGATGGGCGCCACACCCGGCCGGCTGGCAAGCTCGACGAAAGCGAAATCGGTGGTGCCGCCGCCCATGTCGATGACCAGGACGCGCGAGGCCTGTCCCGGTTTCAGAGAGAGCTGATCCTCGCAGAGATGGTCATAGATAGCGGCCGATGACTCATCCTCAATGGAGACGTTGGGAAAGCCGGCTTCGATGGCAGCGCGCCGGGTGAGATCGCGCTGGTCGGCGCTCCACTGCACCGGGTGGCCCACACAGGTGGCGAACTCAGCTTCGTCCTCCGGCGCGTCGAAGGGAATATGCTGGGCCAGCTCGCTGCGCAAAAAACGGAGAAAGTCGACGGTTAGACGATAGGCTTCCGCGCCGTCTGCGCCGGCCATCCCGAGGCGCATTTTAAAGTTGGTGCGGGTCAACTCGGGGTAGTAGAGCGACTTTTCGTCCGCCACCTCGCCATAGACCGGGCCCTCGTCAGCGGCGCCGAGGAAGACAGCGGTAGGAATAGTATCTCTGTGATCGACGACAATTGGCTCGGGCCGCTTGATCGGCGTGGGGATCAGCGCTCCCGTCTCATCATGCGCGTAACAGGCCTGGCAGACGCAGGAATTTGAGGTGCCGAAGTCGATACCGATGGTATAGAGTCTTTTCATTTTTTCCAACTTACTCCTGGGGCCGCCACATCACCCGGAATCTTCGATTTCGAGAAGCGCGGTCCTGCCCGTGCGCTGGCGCCCCTCTGGCATCATTAAGCGTTCGCCTGCGATTCCATCTGAAGCATCTGAATCTGCTGCTGCGCAGGACGGCCGCGGTAGTACCGGGTGATGGTGACTTTTCCGGTGAAAAGCTCGTTTTCGTCCACAGCGCAGAGCACTTCAATGTCATACTGATCGTTATCGAAAGACGTGCTCCAGGGCAGGACCTTGCTTATCTTCTTGAGCAGGCTTTCCCAGAACGACCGATCGAACGTCGCCACCTGGTCAAGAAGCTCATAGCGCGCCGCCTTTGAGCTGCCGGTGTAAAGTTTCAGCCGGAGCGAGGCGCGGCTGACATCCACGTCCATCTTCTGAATCACCAGCCGGGCCGGCCCGGGGGTATGGAAAGGCAGCAGCTGCCCGCGATCCATCACCACCAGGGGATCTTCCGGTGTGCCCAGAGGAATGGGGATTCCGCTCGGAATGCTGGGCGGGAGCGTCGCCGCCGTTTCGGCGGCCGGTTCGGGGCTCGCGATCCAGATACCATGCGCCGCCCGGCGTCGCGGACGGGGGCGCCCACCCAGCGTTTCGATCATCCAGCGATACGCCAGGCCCCGCGCCACGCTCTGCTCAGGATCGGGCCGCCGGATGAGTGTTTCACGCTCCTGGTTGATATGAGGGAGAACCTTCTTAATCGCATCTTCCACCCAGTACCAGCGCGAGCTTCCCCCGGTAAGGATGATGGCGGTGACCTGCTCCGGCCGGATCCCTTCGATGGAGAGCGCGCCTTCGATCAACCGGGGGAGATGATTGATATAGGGGCGAGCAAGCTGCTCGAAATCCTTCCGGCTTAGCTTGACCTCGCGGGCCAGGCCGTCAATCATCCAGTTCGCCCGGTACTCTTTCTTCCCGGCAGTCATCGCTCTCGAAAACTGTTCCTTGAAACGGCGTGTTTCGCGGAGCAGGAAGGCCCATTCACGGCTTCGGCTGCAGTAGCCCCAGGGTGTGGCAATATGCTTGAGAAGAATTTGATCTAGATCCCGACCGCCGTAAGTATGCTGATCCTTCTCCCAGGGCGTCACGATCCGGGATGGATCCAGCGGAGTCGCCATCGGCGCCTTTTCAATTTCGGAGGGCACTTCAACGAACGCGAAGTCCGTCGTGCCCCCGCCCATGTCAATCACTAAGATCCTGGCGCTGTTCTCCGGTTCGAGCAGGAGACTCGATTCGCATAAATGACTGTAAAGCGCGGCCGATGTCTCGTCTTCAATTGCGGCGTTGGGGAAACCCGCCTCAACTGCGGCCTGGAGGGTGAGACGGCGCTGCTCGGCGCTCCACTGCACCGGGTGGCCGATACAGGTTGCGAACTCCGCTTCGTCCTCGCCGGCGTCGAACGGAACCGTCTTCCCAAGCTCCTCTTTCAGGAAGCGCAGGAAATCGCGGGTCTGCTCGAACGCCTGCTTGCCGTCTTCTCCGGCGGCGCCGAGCTGCATCTTAAAATTGACACAAGTGAGCTCCGGATAAAAGAGTGACTTCTCCTCGGCGATGCCGCCGTAGACCGGCGCCTCGTCCTCGGTTCCAAGAAAGACAGCGGAAGGGACTGTATCGCTGCCGTTGATGATAACAGGCTCCGGCCGCTTGAGCGGGGTCGGATCCAGCGCGCCATCATCGCCGCGAATATAGCACGCCTGGCAAATGCAGGAGTTGGATGTGCCGAAGTCAATACCGATTGCGTAAAGTCGTTTCATTTTGGGCGCCCTGTCGACATGGCTGAGGTTCGTCGGAATCTAAAGAACCCACGCGGCAAGAGTTATCTCACCCAGCCTTGCACAACCTGCGCCTCTCCGCGCACGACGACTTCTCCATTTAGCTTCCAGCAGGGTTCGAGAATGGTAAGATGAGCGCCGACTTCGCAGCGGCCGCGCACAAAATAGGCCTCATCCACGCTCCGCTCATAGACAATGACGGATCGCTCGTCCGCTACCAGGCCAACGTAATCCGCCAGCGCCTGCCGCCACATAAGGAGGAATCCGCGCAGCTCTTCGGCCGGATACCCCGATCCCTTCCGGGACGTCGCCATGTGAAGGGCGCGAAGGGGTGTCTCCAGCCGGCGCAGCGACCGGGCCATGCCATCCTGCTGAATCCGCTCGCGCAGATCCCCCGGAATATCCGCCATGTAGCGAATTGGAGCGGCATCCTGCAGAAAGGGGGGCGGCTCCAGGAGAGCCGTCGCGGACGATGCTGCCTTTGGGGCCACAGAGGACGCCGGCCCTGCGGGAGTTATGTTGGTGGTCCAGACCTGCAGATTCTTTGCCGGCGTGGTCCGTGCCGTGCCGGCCGGCGACGTGATCTGAACCGGCTCAACCCGGTAGGACCGAGCGTTCTTCTTCCGGGCGCAGCTGTCAATGAAGGCTCTAAAGCTACTTAACACACTCATAAATGATGCTCCCTGATGGCCGGGTCAACGGACCTCCGGAACCTCCCCTTCTGGAATTTTAGATTCCAGAAATCGGAATCTTTGATTCCGATTAGACAAGACGACCTGACTAAGATTATGGTCCGATCGGCGTAAGTCTGAAGGTCTATCGGAAGGGAGCGGAGCTATTTTGAGCGATCCATCGGGAGGGAGCGGAGCTATTTTGAGCGATCCATCGGGAGGGAGCGGAGCTATTTAGACCCTTGTTCTGTCTTTTTGCAGGTCTTTCGAGTCTCGCGATCCTCTTGAACCTCTTCCTGGGCTTCGCGAATTGTGCGTTCTTCCCCCATCTCCTGCTCGGCGGCGGGCCGGCCAGGAAGAACGAGATGGCCCTGATCGGCAAGCCGGCGCATGAGGAAACGCTCGAACTGGCGGACCACTCCGGTTCCGAAAAACTCCCGGCCCGGCATTGGAGCGCAGAGGATAGTATAGGCGCCTATCCGGTTACCGCCCATGATATCGGTGAAGATCTGGTCACCGATGACCGCGGTCTCTTCGGGAACCGAGACGAGGGTCTCCATCGCCCGACGGAGCGAACCGCGGCGAGGCTTGCCGGCCCGCAGGATGTACGGAATGCCGAGTTTCTCGGCGATGGCGTGGATTCGAGATCTGCGCCAGGTATTGGAGACAATACAGATTTTCAGATTTGCGTCCAGCGCCCTCCGGACCCAGGCCTCCATGTCGGGTTGCAGTTCACTGCCCCGCCACGCGACGAGGGTGTTGTCGAGATCCAGCAGGACGGCATGGATTCCCAGGTCCCGGAGGGCCACTGGATCCACGTCGCGCAGTGTGGCGACATATTGTTTTGGCTTGAACCACGGATGCATGCGGTATCCTGCCGCGCGAACCTTACAGACCCTGATCCGCCTTAATCTGTTCGGCCCGGACAATGTCTTGATCGTGTTCAGCGAGCGTCTTACTGAAGAGATGGTAGCCGTCCGGCGTCGCCACGTAATACATATCGTGGGTCGCCTGGGGCCGGAGCGCCGCCTCAATGCTATCCAGCCCGGGGCAGCAGATTGGGGCAGGCGGAAGTCCGCGATGTTCGTAGGTATTGTACGGCGAATTGATGGCTAGATCCTGGTGGGTGAGATGCGCCTTGTGTTGGGGGAGGATATATTCAATACTGGCATCGCATTGAAGCTTAATTCCACCGCGAAGCCGGTTCAACAATAC
>Ga0307373_10014306_pt1 | contig 10947 bp, 6 predicted proteins | sample OX2MG_FD_202534 | JGI IMG/M metagenome (GOLD analysis project Ga0307373, IMG submission 202534) | Soil microbial communities from Risofladan, Vaasa, Finland - OX-2 | ecosystem: Environmental > Terrestrial > Soil > Coastal area > Acid sulfate soil | place: Finland: Risofladan, Vaasa | collected... | reverse complement strand
ACTGGTCTATAACAACGCCGATCAGCCCGTATGGCTCGTACCCATGACCTCAAACACAGGTAGCGACAACTCCAGCACGGGCGTCTTCCTTTTCGATACGCATAAAAACCAGGCCACCTTTTACACTGGAGCGGCGGGCCTGGGCATCGGCTCTAATGTGCAAAACACCTTCGCTTCGACGCGCGCCAACATCCTGCACTACAACGTGGACAGCTTCCAGCTCTACCAGATCTGCAGCGTTCCGACCTGGGTAGCCATCTATAGCAGCAATGGTATCTTCCAGGACGTGGGCATCATCGACGCCCGCGCACTAAATGGCGGCAACGTACAGTTTGAATCGACCCTCCCGGTTGCCCTCAGTGACTATAAGGTATGGCTGGCCCAGCAGGGTATTCAGAACTCCTGCGGCGCTACATCGCCCACCGGCGGCACAATGAAAACCGTGACGGCGAAGGTCTTGCGCATCTCGTCGGTGCAGCAGGGCACGAACACCATCTACTACATTCAGGTCGCTGGTCAGCAATCCATCTTCACCGCCAACCTGACCCTGTCGCCCAAGTTGCCGCTCGTGCAGGCCGGAGACACCGTCACCATCACCTACCTGAGCATCAGTAACTCGACCAGCCCGACCATCGCATTGCAATCCTTCGACGATACCAGCATCAACCTGGGAACTACACCCACACCAACGGCGTCACCCGGCGTAGGCACACCTACACCCACTGTTTCGCCTACACCGTAAAGCGTAAAGGATTTTCAAGGTCGCACCATTGCTCTCATGAGAACAATGGTGCGACCTTCTGCTTATTATGCTGGTTGGAGATTGAGAACCTTCGCCGGAAGTCGCCTCCACAGAGACTATGCAAACCAGGTGCGACATGTTATGATTCGCACAACGCAATGGTCTACACAAGACTGACTGCCGGATGCAGAAAGCGAGGAAATGCATGCCACACTACTTCACACGCGAAGAGGCCGAAGCATTGCTGCCTCAGATCACCGTCGTGCTGCTCAAAATTCAAGAGCATCGTACCGCTTTGCTACAAAACGAGCAGGAGCTAGGCGAGCTGCGCTTGCAATCCGTGAACAATGGACATCACCTGCATGACCGCGTCGACCGCCTGCAAAAAGCCCTGGCCGCGCATATCGAATCGCTACAAACACTCGCTCGCGAACTGAAACATTTTGGCTGCGAACTGAAAGACCCGGACACCGGCCTCATCGACTTTCTCAGCCTGCGCGATGGGCGGGAAATCTATCTTTGCTGGCTTCTGGGCGAAGAACGCATCAACTACTGGCACTACCTTGATACCGGCTTCGCGGGCCGGCAACCGCTCTAAGACATGACCACCATCCAGCAAGCCCTCACAGAGGGCATCCAACGCCTCACACAATCAAACCAGGCATCCGCGCAACCGGAGAACCAGGAGAGCGACCACGCCGACCAGGGCGACCGCGAGGGTCGCCCCTACCATACAACGCATCGCCCCACGATGCCCGTACAGGGTAGGGGCGACCCTCGCGGTCGCCCTGGCCCGCCGCGCCACATCTCGTCTCCTGACCTGCGACCCGGTTCTGATTCGCTCGACGCGCAACTATTACTCAGTCACGTCTTGCAGGTCGAACGCAGTATACTCTATGCCTATCCCGAACGCGAACTTACGCCCGCGCAGGAACAGCAATATCTCGCGTTGATCGAGCGACGCGCGCGGGATGAGCCTATCGCCTACCTCGTCGGTCACAAAGAATTTTACGGCCTCGACCTTCTAGTTGACAGGCGCGTGTTGATCCCACGCCCCGAGACAGAATTGCTCGTCGAAATTGCCTTGAGAATCTGTCGCGACAAAATCGAGTCGGGCAATACACCTATCGTCGCCGATATTGGCACCGGCAGCGGCGCTGTCCCCATCGCGCTGGCCGTCAACGAGCCGCGCCTGCCATACCTGTACGCCACAGATATCTCCGACGACGCGCTGGCCGTAGCAGCCATCAATTGCCAGCGACACCACGTCGAACAGCGCGTGCGCCTGCTACAGGGCGATCTGATCGCGCCGCTACCCGAACCGGTCGATGTGCTTACAGCCAACCTGCCTTATGTAGGCACAGACGAAACGCCATTACTATTCAGCGATGTGTACGACTACGAGCCGCATCTCGCGCTATTCAGCGGTCCCGACGGGCTAGACCTCATAGAACGCCTCTTTACTGAACTTGCGCGATCTTCTACGCTGAAAGCAGAGGCCGTTGTGCTGCTAGAAATCGGCTATCGCCAGCGTGAAAGCCTGCAACGCTTGCTTCATACACTCTGGCCCCAGGCAAAGCTCAAATTTTACAGGGATTACGCTGGGTGGGACAGGGTGTTGCAGATCAACTGGAATGGGTAGACAAATATGAAGGCTATCGGACATGAGTATAATGTACTCTATACGTGCCGTGTTACAGGTCAATTCGTGAATCGTTAAAGAATACGACTGCACCTGCTGACTGGCAAACGGGGGAGTAATTATGCCAGGCGATTAGAAAATGCATACCTCAAAGCGGATTGCGCATACGTTCTCTGTAACAGAGTAACTGTGCAATTCGTTAAGTCATGGTGATACACTCGCGCGTGTATATATTTGAGCGTGAACCGTGTACGTCCAGGTATCAGAGCAGAGTAGCCTGTTCTCCAGAGTAAGGAGATGTTGCATGTCAGAGGCAAGTATTATTCATTTAAGACTCTTGTTGCTTATTCCCACCAGCCTGTTTCATAACGACATCGTCACCCTGCTGGTAGGTGGCGCAACTGCCTTCGTGCTTGCACTTGTTCTCACCTTCGCAGTCAAGGCGTTCTGCTACAAAGTTGGCTGGCTGGATCGCCCGGCTGAGCGGCGCGTGCATACGAAGGCCGTGCCGCGCCTTGGCGGGGTCGCCATGTTCCTGGCCTTTGTGATTGTTGCCATACTTTTTTACGCGCCCGGCGCAAACTCCAACCCCACCGAGATATCCATCTTCTGGTTACTGCTGGTGGCCTCTACTTTCATCGTCATCGTGCATATCTTTGACGATGTCATCGGGCTTAAACCGCGCACCAAACTGATCGCCCAGACTATCGCCGCCATCATCGTGATGGGTCCCTGGATACCAACATTTCGCGGAGTGCTGCTTTACACCTTCAGCAACCCCTTCTATCACTTACCGCTGCCCTTTCTTCACGAATCAAACATCTTTCTCTTTATGCAACATGCTGATTTTAGTGTCCTCGCCATCCCGGCGGCGCTGCTGACCTGGTTCTGGGTAGTCGGCATGATGAACACCGTCAACCTGATTGACGGGCTGGATGGACTGGCAACCGGCGTCGTGGGTATCACCGCCCTCTTCATTACCATCATCAGCTTCATCCTCGGTCAGCAGAGTATCGCCATCCTTTCAGCAATTTTTACCGGAGCCGTCTTCGGCTTCCTGCCGTTGAACTGGAATCCGGCCAAAATCTTTATGGGCGACAGCGGCGCGATGTTCCTGGGATTGGTGCTGGCTGTGCTCTCAATCATGGGAGGCGCGAAACTGGCCCTCTCGCTCATGGTGCTTGGACTCCCCATTCTTGACCTGGCGGTAGTGGCGATTAACCGCAAGCGCCGGGGACAATCAGCTGTCCATTTCGACATGACCCACCTGCACTATCGCCTCTTATCCACCGGCCTAAGCGTCAAACAGATATGCTTACTCTTCTATATGCTCACCGTCATGTTTGGAGTGCTGGCATTGCGCCTGAATCGGGTGTATAAATTCGCGGGCTTTGTACTTGTGGGGCTTACCATGGTCTGCCTGATCCTGTGGGTAGATTATCGCCTGCGCCAGCGCGGTGTGCCAATCAAACCGGACAGCCCGGAACCCGCGCCCAACGATGATCAAAACATCGTCACTGATGCAATCACAGGTGATCATAGATCAAACCCCGCTAAGGAGTGCAACGAAACTCAAGCTACTATCACCAGTCCACTATCAGGTACACAGTCCCATTATACGTACTGATAAATGTTCCAATTGGGAGATACCAACGCGCCACTCCCAGTTCACGCCCGTACCATGTACGGGTCGCTCCCATTCGTAGCAGGGTACGGGCTTGTCCCCGCCCTGGTTCTTTTGCCCACAAAGTCAGCACTAGCCCATCGCCATCTTATCGGAGTGGCGCGCGCTTGCCAGCGCGGCATCTTCCAGGTACATGCGCTTCAAGTAATAGCCGGTGAAGGACTGTTCGTTTTCAGCCACGTCTTCGGGTGTGCCAATGGCGAGTACCCGGCCACCGGCATCTCCACCCTCTGGTCCCAGGTCGATCAGCCAGTCCGCGCTTTTGATCACTTCCAGGTTATGCTCGATCACCACAATCGAGTTGCCCGCGTCCACCAGTCGCTGCAACACCTGTAAGAGCCGATCCACGTCCGCGAAGTGCAGGCCGGTCGTTGGCTCATCCAGGATATACATGGTGCGTCCCGTTGCTCGTTTTGACAGCTCGGTCGCCAGCTTGACGCGCTGCGCCTCGCCGCCCGACAGCGTCGTGGCGGGCTGCCCCAGGCGCATATAGCCCAGGCCCACCTCGTTCAACGTCTTCATCTTATTGTAGATGGAGGGAACGTTGGCGAAAAACTCAGTCGCTTCTTCCACCGTCATATCGAGCACGTCGGCAATGCTCTTGCCCTTGTAATGAATCTCCAGCGCCTCGCGATTGTAGCGTTTGCTTTTGCACACCTCGCACGGCACGTACACGTCGGGCAGGAAGTTCATCTCAATCTTAACGATGCCCTCGCCCTTGCACGCCTCGCAGCGCCCGCCCTTGACGTTAAACGAGAAACGCCCCGGTTGATAGCCGCGAATACGCGACTCTGGCACCTGCGCGAAGAGATCGCGCACGCCCGTAAATGCGTTGGTATAGGTGGCAGGATTCGAGCGCGGCGTGCGCCCGATAGGCGACTGATCGATATCAATGATCTTATCCAGGTGTTCGACACCCTCGATGGTATCATGCGCTCCCGGCTTATCATGCGCCCGGTACAGCACGTGAGCCAGCCGGCGATAAAGAATATCAGTAATCAGCGTGCTCTTGCCGGAGCCTGAAACGCCCGTGACCACCACGAACTTGCCCAACGGTATCTCCACGTCGATGTTTTTCAGGTTATTCTCGCGCGCCCCCTTGATTACCAGCAATTTGCCGTTGCCCTCGCGCCGCTTCTCCGGCAGTGGAATGCTCTTACGCCGCGAGAGATAATCGCCCGTGATAGATTCGGGGCTGGCGATAATGTCTTTGTACGTGCCTTCCCCGACCACTTTCCCGCCATGTTCGCCCGCACCCGGCCCGATGTCGATGATGTAATCGGCGGCGCGCATGGTATCTTCGTCATGCTCGACCACCAGCAAGGTATTGCCCAGGTCGCGCAGGCGCACCAGTGTCTTAATCAGGCGCGCATTGTCGCGCTGGTGCAGTCCAATACTCGGCTCGTCCAGGATGTACAGCACGCCCATCAGGCCGGAGCCAATCTGCGTCGCCAGGCGGATGCGCTGCGCTTCGCCACCCGAAAGGCTCATAGCCGCGCGGTCCAGCGTCAGGTAATCCAATCCCACATCCACCAGAAATTGCAGGCGCGCCCGTATCTCTTTCAGCACCTGCCGCGCGATGAGTCGCTCGCGCCCGCTCAGCGTCACATCGACCATCGGGCCGCTCGGGTCAATTGGAGTCAGAGGATCGCCCAGCAACGAAACTTCAGGCGCGCCGCCATTCTTCTTTTTACGCTTGCCATTGCTGTTCACCGAACTCGCGGCAACAGGTTCAGCGTGTACAACCCCTTCGGCTTCCAATTCCTGGAAGAAGCGCTGCGCGTTGACAATCGAAAGCCGCGTAACCTGCACGATATTATGGCCACCTACAGTGACCGCCAGCGCCTCTGGCTTCAGGCGCGCGCCGCGACAAGCGGGGCAGATGCGCGCCGACATATACTGCTCGATCTCCTCGCGCACGCCCTCGCTCTCCGTCTGCTTGTAGCGGCGATCCAGGTTCGGAATCACACCCTCGAACGTGATGGTATAGGTGCGCGTCCCACCATGCTGCGGCCTGTAGCGTATCGACAGCGGCTCAGTTGTGCCATACAGCACTTTTTTCTGATGTTCCTCGCTCAGTTCGCGCCAGGGCGTTTCAAGGCTGAAGTCATACTTCTTCGCCAGCGCTTCGAGGATAGCAGCATGCCACTGGCTTCCATTGACCACCTTGCTCCACGGCGCAATCGCTCCTTCGAGCAGGCTCAGTTCGGGGTGCGTCACAATCAGTTCCGCGTCTATCTCCTGCTGCGTCCCCAACCCGGTACAGGTAGGACACGCGCCATGCGGGCTGTTGAAGCTAAAAGTACGCGGCGCGATCTCCGGCAGGCTAAAGCCATCGTAGACACAGGACAGCTTTTCCGAGAACAGAATCTCCTCACCGCCAATAATGGAGACCAGCACCACGCCATTGCCCAGCTTCAAGGTCGTCTCCAGCGAATCCGTCACGCGCTGCCGAAACGATGTGTCAGGCTCGTGCGAGTGCGCAGGGTCAGCAAGCGCATCCACGAGCATATCCGCGCCATCACGAGATGCATTGACGTCATACAGCGCGGGACGTTCGGCCACTTTCTTGAGCGGTGATGGTATTTCCTCGGACGAGGCAACCTTATGCTCTGCGCGGATTACCAGACGGTCAACAACTACTTCAATGGTATGCTTTTTCTGCTTATCCAGCTCAATCTCATCGCTCAGATCGTAAATTGTGCCATCGACGCGCACGCGCACATAGCCAGCGCGCCGCATCTCCTCAAAGATTTGCTTGTATTCGCCTTTGCGTCCCTGAATCAGCGGCGCGAGCAGCATGATACGCGACCCCTCCGGCAAATCCAGCACCGAGTCTACAATTTGCTGCACCGTCTGCTGGCTCAATTCGCGCCCGCATATGGGACAATGCGGATGACCGGCACGCGCGTATAACAGGCGCGTGTAGTCGTAAATCTCAGTCACGGTTCCCACCGTCGAACGCGGGTTGTGCGTCGCGCCCTTCTGGTCGATAGAGATGGCGGGTGACAGACCTTCGATGTGATCGACGTCGGGCTTCTCCATCTTATCCAGAAACTGGCGCGCGTAGGCTGATAACGACTCCACGTAGCGGCGCTGCCCCTCGGCGAAGATGGTGTCAAATGCCAGGCTGCTCTTGCCCGACCCGGAAAGCCCCGTAATCACTACCAGTTTATCACGAGGAATCGTCACATCAATGTTCTTCAGGTTATGCTCGCGAGCGCCGCGTATAACAATCTTATCCAGGGGCATACAACTAAACCACCCATCATAATAATGGTAGAGTGCGAGATGCACTCTACAGAATTTGATACAAACGTTCAATATAGATTATACCATACTTCACCAGTCAAGATGCCGGAAAACACCGCAATGAGTAATGGCTATCGCAGAAATAAGACGCGCTGGAACAGCATAATATATTACAACACATAAATACATAGCCTTTATTTCCTAATGAGATCGTATAGAGATACAACCTTTATGAAACGCCCGTCGTATAATGATATTGGTGAATAAATTCAATACGATAGCCAGGGTAATTAGGGCGGGGATAGGCCCTAATCATCCTGGGGAGATATACATGAGTCCAGAATTAGACTTTGAGAAGCGTTTTCGCCTGGTGCGCGAGGTCATCGAAACCATCGTCCTTACCGCCCTTATGTTTCTGGTCATTCGCTTTGCCGTGCAAAACTTCAATGTTGAGGGGACGAGCATGGAACCCAGCCTGCATAACGGCGAACTCATTCTCGTGGATAAGTGGACCTATTTATTTCATCCCCCGCAACGCGGCGATGTGATCGTGTTTATCGCTCCGCCCGAGCCAACATTGGATTTTGTTAAACGCGTCATCGGCATTCCAGGTGATAGGATCACCGTCAGGGGCAATACGGTTATCGTTGATGGCGTCAATTTGAAAGAAACCTATGTGGCTCAGATTAACCAGGGCAATCCGTATATCGATAATACTATCAACAACATGCTTGTCCCACCCAATATGTACTTTGTGCTGGGCGATGATCGCATTCGCAGTGATGATTCCAGGAACTGGGGTTTTGTGCCGCGCAAAAACATCATCGGGCGCGCCTCTCTCGTCTACTGGCCGCTCAAGCAGGATAACGACGGTTTTCTGCCCAACGTCTCGTCAGTTTTCGCCAGCGTCCACCAGCCCGGCACTACCGCTCAGACTCAAAATACGGGGAGCATTCCTGTTAGTTCCAACGCGCTCATACTTCTGCTCGCGCCCCTCACGCTCTTTTCTTTTACGACACAAAAGGGCAGGAGGCGACGAAGGTCTATATAGTTGAGATTTTAAGAATCCAGCTTTTCCAGCACAAAATCAGCGAAAGCGCGGATATGCCGTTCGGTAGGCACATACACCCCGCCATTTTTGAAGGCGCGCGAGGCCATGCTTTTCTGCGTCATCTCGCACACTTCCCAATCCTGCTTGTTCACAATGTCGAACAGCTCAACGGCGTCCATGGCGTCAAAGCCAGGCTCCGCGGCCACATCAGCATCAAAAAGCCAGTCACAGACGACCAGCGAGCGATCAGGTGCCAGCGGCCAGACAGTATGCGCCACGACGTGATCACCCAGCAGGTTAATCAGCACGTTGGGCAGCAGGACTTCGCCATAATACTTGCGCGTATCTTCAGGAAGCAGTCCCTTGAGAGGCGGGCGAACGGCCTTGCCCGTCATATTGAACGCCTCGATACCCTCGGCCAGGGACGCGGCATCTCCACCGGCGTAGGTTTTACCCGAGCGAAAACCGGGCAACATATCGCACAACTCCGGGTGCATGGGGCCGCAATGGTAGCACTCCATGAAGTTTTCCAGCAGCAATTTCCAGTTGGCTTGCACATCATACGTGATGCTTTTAGCGACTTTCAACTCGCCAAGTCCGTAGCGAGCAAACGGCTCATACGTGCCAAAACGCTCCAGGATCACGGGGTTCAATTGCTCGGCTACAGGCACGGGTTGCTCGCCTAAATTGAGATAGATAAAGCCCTCCCAAGCCTCCAGAGCCACCGGCAGCAGGCCAAAGGCGGTGCGATCAAACTGCTCGTCGCTCATCACATTCGGCGCGCCAATCAAACGGCCATCCAATCCATAAGCCCAGGCATGATAGCGACACTGTATTGAACCTTTCAATTGCCCCGCTTGCGCATCGCACAAACGCGCGCCGCGATGGCGGCAGACATTCAGAAAGGCATTTAATATCCCCTCGCGGTTGCGCACTACGATAACGCTCTCCTTCGCCACCGTTACAACCTGGTACGCCCCCGCTTTGGCAAGAGCATCCGCGCGCCCAACGCATACCCACATGCTGGAGAAGATTTTCTCAAGCTCCAGATCGTAGATGGCGGGATCGTAGTAGTAGCGGCCTGGCAGAGTTGAGAGGAAGAGAGGTTCGGAACGGACCACCGTAGTCATGTGTTTCACCTCGACAAAGCAAATAGACGTTGTTATATCCACAGTATACCCGAAAAGTTCGGATTTACACAAGGCATTTGCTGCATTTGAATTGGACAGGCCCGGCACGGTATGTTATTATAAACGCGATATTATCGACATATTGAGCAGGAGGCCGGTACTTGGATAGTCTTATTGGCACATCCATCGGCGGGTATTCCCTTATTCAATTGCTTGGCAGCGGCGGTATGGGTACCGTCTACCTGGCGCAAGACCCGGCCATCGGGCAGCAGGTAGCCATCAAAGTAGTACGCACGGACCCCGACAGCTATACAGACCTATCCGCGGCGCTCAGCGCGGCGGAACGCTTCAAGCAAGAAGCGCGCGCGGTCGCCAGCATGGATCACCTGCATATCCTCCCTTTGTACCGCTATGGTGAAGAGAAGACAGGCGACGGGCAACGCGCCTATATCATCATGCAATACCGACCGGAAGGTTCGCTCTGGGACTGGCTGCGACGCAGAGCGGAGCTGGCTTTCGGGCAATCGGCCAACCAGCAGGCCAGTACCTCTTCCGTCAATCTTCCCTTTCTCATGAGCGGCGCGTGGCCCCTGGGGCTTGGCGAAGCTAGAGAATATCTACGCCAGGCTGCCTCAGCCCTGCAATACGCGCATGAGCGCGGCATCATTCACCGCGATGTGAAACCGGCCAACTTCTTGCTGCGTATCGAGTCAGGCAATACCGTTCACCTGCTGCTCTCTGATTTTGGCCTGGCTAAAGTGTACTCGGCGAACACTTCCACCAGCCACATACTCGGCACACCCACCTATATGGCCCCCGAACAATTCGAGGGCGCAGCCGTACCGGAAACCGACCAGTACTCGCTAGCCGTCATGATCTATTATCTCCTGGCCGGGCGTCCCCCATTCGAGGGCGAGCCAATGCATCTGATGCACCAGCACCTTACAGCCGTACCGCCACCCATCACAACATTCAATCCCGCGCTGCCGGAAAGCACCGGCAATGTATTGACGCGCGCGCTGGCGAAGACACCAGCCGGACGCTTTCCAACTACCGCCGATTTTGCCGCCGCTTTCTCTCTGGCGGCGCAGGATGCTCCAGCGAACGTGCGCCTATTTCAGTCACTGCCTACACTGTCGCAAACGAATCGCCCCGCGCCTTACGCGCCAGCCGAGTTCAACCCTGTCGCGAACACACCCACACCTACCAGGCAGTCTGCACCAACCTATGCCACGCAGCCAGCTTATGCCACGCAGCCGGCACCCACGAAGTTGAGCGCGGGATCAGCCCCCCAACTCGTTCTGCCGCCAGGCTCGCCAGAGGTGGCTTATCAACAGACATTCTCCGGTTCGTCTTCTACCAACGTCATGCAGCCGCAATCGCCAGCATCGCTACAGCCATTTCAGACGCCGCCGCGCAAGCCAGGCGGAATCAGCAGGCGCTCCG
>Ga0307373_10014305_pt1 | contig 10947 bp, 4 predicted proteins | sample OX2MG_FD_202534 | JGI IMG/M metagenome (GOLD analysis project Ga0307373, IMG submission 202534) | Soil microbial communities from Risofladan, Vaasa, Finland - OX-2 | ecosystem: Environmental > Terrestrial > Soil > Coastal area > Acid sulfate soil | place: Finland: Risofladan, Vaasa | collected... | reverse complement strand
GCATGAAGCCGCCTCGCCGAATATCGGTTGTCTGCCTGCTGGCCGGCCAGGCGCTCGCGCTGCTCACGAGCGCGGCGCTGCACAGTCCGGTCATGGATGAGGCCGCGCACCTGGCCGCCGGGATCAGCCATTGGGAATTGGGCCGCTTCGCGTTGTTCAAGGTCAACCCGCCGCTGGTGCGGATGGTCGCGGCACTGCCGGCCATCGCCGCCGGCGCCAAGACCGATTGGAGCGGCTACTCGGAGGGCGTCGGCACGCGGCCGGACTTCACCGTCATGGACGACTTCGTGCATGCCAACGGCCCGCGCGTGATTTGGCTGGTCACGCTGGCCCGCTGGGCGCTCATCCCGATTGTCCTCTTGGGCGGCTATGTATGCTATCGCTGGGCCCGCGAGCTGTATGGCGACGCGGCGGGCATCATGGCGCTCGTCTTATGGTGCTTTTCCCCGAATGTGCTGGCCTACGGTCAGATCATCAATGCCGACGCCGGGGCGACGGCGCTCGGTGTGGCGGCGGGCTACTGCTTCTGGAAATGGCTGAAAGATCCGTCCTGGGACCGCGCGCTCGTGGCGGGCATTGTGCTGGGGCTGGCCGAGCTGACCAAGACGACCTGGGTGGTGTTGTTCGTCCTATGGCCGGCGCTGTGGATTGTGGTCCGTTGTCCGTGGTGGGTTGTCGGTCGTCCGTGGTCGGAGGTCAGGGGCTTCTTCTGGAGCAATCGAAAATCGAAGATCCAAAATCCAGAATCCAGACACCCTCACCCCGGCCCTCTCCCGGAGGGAGAGGGAGTAGATGGCGCTCATCCGGGCGCTTTCCCGGAAGGAGAGGGGGACCGGCGCCAGAATTCTCACGAATTCTGCTACGAGTTTGCGCAGTTGGCGGTCATCCTGGCGTTGGGCGTGTTCTGCATCAACGCGGGCTACGACTTCGAAGGCAGCGGTACCCGGCTTGGAGATTACCGTTTCGTCAGCCACTGTTTCACAGGTGAGGTAGGCCACGGGCCCGCGTTTCAGGGCAATCGCTTTGCGCAGACCCGCTTGGCCTGGGTTCCCATTCCCCTGCCGAAGAACTACGTTTCAGGCATGGACGCGCAGTGGGAGGATGTCCAGTTCGGCAAGCCGTCGTATTTGCGCGGGTGCTGGCAAGACCGCGGCTGGTGGTATTGGTATCTCTACGCGCTGGCCGTGAAGGTGCCGCTGGGCACCTGGGGACTGTTGCTGCTGGCTGTGGGAGTGCGTGCGGCGCACCGTAGTCATCACGCTCCGCGTGATGAGCATCACGCGGAGCGTGATGACTACGATCCACAACTCACCTGGCGGGATGAATTGGTGCTGCTGGCGCCGGCGGTGGTGGTGTTGGTTTTGGTCAGCTCGCAGACCGGCTTCAGCAGGTACCTCCGATACGTGTTGCCGGTCTTTCCGTTTGGGTTTATCTGGATCAGCGGCGTCGCGCGGGATGTCTGGTCACCGCCGCGGAACACCACAGAGGGCGTTCCCTACAGATACTGGAAGAGCGTGCTCGCGACGGCTTTCTTGGCCTGGTCGGTCGGCAGCAGTCTGTGGTACGCGCCGCACTGGATGTCGTACTTCAACGAACTGGCGGGCGGGCCGCTGGGCGGACCCGCGCACCTCATCGACGCCCAGGTCGATTGGGGACAAGACCTGCTCTATCTCAAACGCTCGCTCGACGCGCATCCCGAAGCGCGGCCGCTGCGGCTGGTCTATTTTGGGCCGATCGACCCCCGCTTGGCCGGCATCGAGTTCTCGCTGCCGCCCGCGGCAGACCACCCGCCGGACGATCCGGCCGGAATCGGCTCCGTGCCCAGTGACCTCAAGCCCGGCTGGTACGCGATCAGCGTCAACTTCCTCTATGGCTATCCGCACTACGCGCCCGACGGGCACGGGGGCCGCGCGCACTTTGCACGCGGCGCCTACAGTTACTTTCGCCGCTTCCAGCCCGTCGCCACGGCCGGGTATTCCATTTACCTCTATCACGTCGGTGAGTCAAACAAGAAAAGAGACTGAACGAGCCTGCGGTGGTTAGTGGTTAGTGGTTGGTGGTTGGTGGTCAGTGGTTAGTGGTCAGTGGTTAGTGGTTAGTGGTCAGTGGTTAGTGGTTAGTGGTTAGTGGTCAGTGGTTGGTGGTCAGTGGTTGGTGGTCAGTGGTTGGTGGTCAGTGGTTGGTGGTCAGTGGTTGGTGGTCAGTGGTTGGTGGTCAGTGGTTGGTGGTCAGTGATTGGTGGTTGGTGATTGGCAGGCTGTAAGCGGTGCCTAAGAATTGAGCAGCGGCGTCGCGCGGCTGCCGGTGGCGATCGGCTTGCGCAAATTTGCGGAGGCCGATGAAACACGAGGTTTTTGCCCATCCGTTGACCTGATGGAGGGTTTTTTGGCGGCTGCTCAAATGATGTGCATAGTGGTCATCTGGCTGTCTGTTCTTTGAGCAATTCTTTTGTCCGTGCGGCGAAGCAGCGTCGCCGGCGTTCGTCGAGCTGCGTTGAGAAGCCGAAAAGATGCGGTCCCAAGCCAACGGCGCGGTAGAACGACGGAAACGATGCGGAGGAACGCCCGCCGCAGATCCATGCCAAGCTAGCCGCGAGATAGAACACAAGGATGGCGAGTGTCAGCCGTGCCGAAGAATGAGCGGCTGCCTAGCGCGACCGCCGAATGCCGCCCCCCCGCGCACGGTGTATATAAATTTGCACACACCGGCGAAACACGAGGTTTTTGCCTATCACGCGGTGTGAGTCGAAAAAATTCGGTCGCAAGCCAAGGGCGCGGTAGAACACAGGGAGCCACGCAGGCGGGCGCCTGCAACCGATCCAACCCAAGCCAGCCGCGCGGTAGAACAACCCAATCGGGATGAGAGATGAGAGACGTACGCTGGGACGCGAAACATCCCAAGCCAGCCGTGGTGTAGAACAGAGGAAAGTAGACGGCAGACGGGCAGACCCAAGACCAAAGACCGAAGACCAAAGACCAACACAGACAATCCAAAACTGATGCCCCACCCCCTAGATTTATGGTTGCGGGGCCAAAATGAGCCGCCCCGAGAGCGTCGGCGCAAAGCCCAGCAGGCCAAGGGGTTGCAGGCATGGCAAACCGAACACGGGTTTTGTTTTTGACAACGCTAATTATTTTATGACAAGGATAAATCGAGGCGACGCAACCGCACGTTGATGCGGAACCGGTCGCCGAGAGCGACATCAAATCCTGGGACGCCTTTACTCGTCCCTCGCGGTGGCAGGCGGCGCTCAGCGCCGGCTCGGGTCTTTGACAATTTGGTAGATTCACGCGGCAAAGCCGCCCTGGCTGAATCGGTCTCCGGCGAAGGGGGAGCTGAGGGCGGTTTCGAGGCACGCGCGTCGAAGCCGCCGGCATCGTGGATCGCAAGCCCTTCCACTCAAGATGTTGATTGCCGGGGGACGCAACGTCCGTCAAGCCAGAATTGCTTTGACCACCTTGCCCGACACGTCGGTGAGGCGGAAGTCGCGGCCCTGGTTGCGATAGATCAGCCGCTCGTGGTCGATGCCCAACAAGTAGAGCATCGTGGCATGCAGGTCGTGGACGTGAACGACGTTTTCCACCGCGTTGTAGCCCAACTCGTCGGTCGCTCCGTAGCTGATGCCGGGCTTGATGCCGCCGCCGGCCAGCCAGATCGAAAAGCCCTTCATGTGGTGGTCGCGGCCGTCGCCTTGGGCCATCGGCGTGCGGCCGAACTCGCCGCCCCAGACGACCAGCGTCTCGTCGAGCATGCCCCGCTCCTTCAAGTCGCGAATCAAGGCCGCCGACGCCTGATCGACCTCCTTCGACGTGATCTCCATGCTCCGCTTCAAGTTGCCGTGATGGTCCCAGCCGCGGTGATAAAGCTGGATGAACCGCACGCCCCGCTCGGCCAGCCGCCGGGCCAGCAGGCAATTGGCGGCGAACGAGCCGTCGCCGCCTTGCGTGCCGTAGCGGTCGAGCACGCTTTGCGGCTCGCCCGACACGTCGATCAGTTCCGGCACGCTGGCCTGCATCTTGAACGCCATCTCATACTGGGCGATCCGCGTGGCGATTTCGGAGTCGATGACCTGTTGGTTGCGAAGATGGTTCAGCTCGTTCACCGCCTCGACCACGTCGTGCTGCCGCTCGCGGCTCACGCCCTTGGGATTGCCGACGTAGAGCACCGCGTCGCCCTTCGAGCGAAACTCGACGCCCTGAAGGCGGCTGGGCAAAAAGCCGCTGTGCCACTGCCGGGCGGCAATCGGCTGGCCCTGCCCGCCTTTGCCCAGTGAGGTGAGCACCACGAACCCCGGCAAGTTGTCGCTGTCGCTGCCCAGCCCATACAGCAGCCAGGAACCCATCGACGGCCGGCCGGAGATGGTCGTGCCGGTGTTCATGAAAGTGTGGGCCGGGTCGTGATTGATGGCCTCGGTATGCATCGAGCGGATAATGCACAACTCGTCGGCCACCGAGCCGATGTGCGGAAACAGCTCGCAGATTTCCTGTCCCGCCGGGCCGAACTTTTTGAAGGCGAACTGGGGGCCGTAGCATTTGAGTTCTCGGCCTTGAAGCTGGGCGATCGGCTGACCCTTGGTATACGATTCGGGCATCGGCTGCCCGTGCAACTCGGCCAGCTTGGGCTTGTAGTCGAGCGTTTCCAGATGCGTCGGGCCGCCAGCCATGCAGAGGAAAATCACCCGCTTGGCCTTGGGCGCGAAGTGCAGCGGATCGACCACGCCCAAGCTGGCCGGGGCGCTGGCGGCCGCTGCCGGTTCGGCCCGCAGGAAGTTGGCCAGCACGGCCGAGGCGATGCCGGTCGTGGCGCGGTTGAGGAAGGTGCGACGATTGGCGAGGTCGAAAAGGGAATCAAGGTTCATGGGAAGCGGAACGTGGTTGGGGGAATTGCATCGCGGCGCGCCGGGAGCGAATTTCGAATTGGCAATTGCCTGACGCCTGACGCCTGACGCCTGACGCCTGACGCCTTGTCGTGGTGGGCCGGCGCTCGCAAGCTCGCTGGTCCCACCCTACGCTCAATACCTGGTGATCGTTTCGTGAAGGTTCAAGATCGCGCGGCTGACGGCGGTCCAGGCCGCCAGCTCGATTAGATCGCCGCCGCCAAGCGGCTTCAGCTCGCCGTTTTCCGTTAACGCGCCGGCGGCGGTCGGATCGGCCGCATAAGCATTTCGGTTCTTTTCATACAGCCGCACGAGCACGGCGGTTTCGTCGGGCATCGGGTCGCGGCCGAGCGCTTCGCGCCAGGCAAAGCGAATGCGCTCGCTCGGCCCGGCCGGCGCCTCCCGCAAGATGCGGGTGGCCAGCGCTCGCGCGGCTTCGACGTAGGTCGGGTCGTTCAACAGCGCCAGCGCTTGCAACGGCGTGTTCGACCGCGGACGCTCGGCGGTACACTCCTCGCGCGTCGGGGCGTTGAAGGCCAGCAGGCTGGGGTGCAGAAAGGTCCGCTGCCACCAGGTGTAAAGGCCGCGGCGATACTGGCTCTCGCCGTGATCGTGCATCCATTCGCGCACGGGAAAGTTCAAGTGTGCCCAATAGCCGGCCGGCTGATATGGCTTGACGCTCGGCCCGCCGATCTTGTCGGAAAGCAGGCCGCTGACCGCCAAGGCGTTGTCGCGCACCATTTCGGCATCCAGCCGAAAGCGGTTCTGCCGCGCCAGCCACTGGTTGGCCGGGTCCTTTTGCCGCGCTTCGGGCGAAGGCGTCGCCGATTGCCGATAGGCGTTCGACGTGACCATCAGCCGCACGATGTGCTTCACGTCCCAGCCGCTCTCGATGAACTCGACCGCCAGCCAGTCGAGCAGCAAGGGGTGCGTCGGCCAGGCGCCTTGCGTGCCCAGGTCGTCGAGCGTTTTGACGATGCCTTGCCCAAAGAAGAGCTTCCAGAGGCGGTTGACGAACACGCGGGCCACCAGCGGGTTGTCGCGCGAGGTCATCCACATCGCCAGATCGACGCGCGACGGGCGGCGATCGGTCACGTTCAGGGCGGCGAGAAACTCCGGCACGCCGGGCGACATGATCTCGCCCGAATCGTCCAGCCAGTTGCCGCGCGGCAGCACGCGCACCACGCGCGGCGCCACCGACATGGAAACCAGCGTCGTCGGGGCCGACTTGACGAGGTCGTCCTTTTGCTTCTCGATCGCGGCCAGCTTGTCGCGCAGCGGCTGCAAGAGCGGGGCGATCGTGCGATAGTAAGCAGCCAGCGTTCGTTTCTGCTCGTCGTTGCGGCCGGCCGGTTCGACGGCCAGAATGTCGGTGAGGTTCTTGGGCAGCGCATCGACCCCCTCCGCCCGAACCGGCCGCGGCGACGTGCTGGCGGCGAGCCGCAGCCGGCCGATGGCATGGCTGCTGCCGTAATTCTGGTGCAGCTTGAGGGTGAGCGTGGCCGGGTTGCCATCGCCCAGGTCGGCCGCAGTTTCCAGCACGAGCTGGTTGGCCTTCGCGACCTCCGGCAGAATCGCCCAGCCCGTCTTCGGCTTGCCATCGGCGGCGCCTGCCGCGTCCCAATCTTTTTGCGAGTGCGAGGCCGATGCGACCGACCATTTGACTGGGGCATCGTTGAACGTCGCCTCGACCTCGTTGAGCACGAAGTTGCCGTTGCCCGCCCGGCCGGGACCGTGGGTCGGCAGCGAATTGTCGGGCAGCGCTTCCAGCCGCAGGGCCGTGACGCCCTTGAGCGAGACCGGAACGGTGAACGTATAGACGTCTTTGTCCGGATTGGCGCCGCCGACGAGGAGTGAGCCGTCAGGCTGCGGCGTGAAGGTCGCCCGGCCCAACGAACTGCTGGCGGTGGGCGCCAGCGTCGCCCACTCGGTCTTTCGGTTGCGGAGATCCTGTTCCCATTGGGCCTGGGCGGCGTCGAGTTCGGGCCGCGGCTGGTCGAGCTCCGCGCGGCCGGCGGCGATCTGCGCTTCGACCTGCTTGATCCGCGCCGCCTCTTCGGCGGTGGGCATCGGAGTTTGTTCCTGCCGGCCGACGGCCCGCTCGTTCACGTCGGCAAAGAAGGCGGCGAAGCGGTAGAAGTCGCGGGTGGTGTAGGGATCGAACTTGTGGTCGTGGCACTCCGAGCAACCCATCGTGGCGCCCAGCCAGGCCGCGGCCGTGTTGCGGACCCGATCGGCGGAATACTTGGCCGTGTATTCCTTGGCCTGCGCGCCGCCCTCTTCGGTGGTTTGCAGCAGGCGGTTGTAGCCCGAAGCGGTCCGCTGCTCGCGCGTGGCGTTGGGCAGCAGGTCGCCGGCGATCTGCTCGACGGTGAACTGGTCGAAGCGTTTGTTGTCGTTGAACGCCTGGATCACGTAGTCGCGATAGAGCCAGACATAGCGGTCGTTGTCGCTGTGATAGCCGGCCGAGTCGGCGTAGCGGACCACGTCGAGCCAGTACTGGGCCATCCGTTCGCCGTAGTGCGGCGACGACAGCAGCCGATCGACAAGCAGGTCGTAAGCGTCGGACCGCGGATCGGCCAGAAAGGCATCGATCTCGGCGGACTTGGGCGGCAAACCGACCAGATCGAACGACAGCCGGCGGATGAGCGTGCGGCGGTCGGCTTCCGCGGCGGGCGACAGGCCGTGCTCCTCCTGTCGCAGAGCGACGAAGTTGTCGATCGGATTGCGGACCCAAGAGGCGTTCTTGGGCACGGGCAGCGGCGGCCGCTGTGGCTTGACGTAGGCCCAATGGGCGTCGAACGGCGCGCCTTCGTTGATCCACTGTTTGACCAGCTCGATCTCTTCGGCCGAGAGCGGCGGCTTTTTCGAATCAGGCGGCGGCATCCGCTCGTCGGGGTTTTGGCTGGTGATGCGTTCGACCAATGGACTGGCATCGGCCTTGCCCGGCAGGATGGCCTCACGGACCGCCTTGTCGCGGATGTGCAGTTCCAGGTCGGCTTTTCGTTGGGCGGCATCGGGGCCGTGGCAGGCGTAGCAGCGGCCGGCCAGGACCGGCTTGATTTGCTCGCTGTAGTTGACGGCCTCTACGGGCCGGGCGGCAGCGTCGGCGGCCGTGCAGCGTTGCGACCGCGGGCCGAGCAGGGCCAGGCAAAGGGCGGCAAGGGAAATGACCGGATAGCGAGAACGACAACTCATCACGCGGAACTCTCGTTGGGCGGGCGAAAACGGCGGGACTTCCGGAGATGGATGAAGCCAGAAGCGTCAATTCTCTCATGATAACCAACAAGGTGCGGACAACTCAACCTGCCACGCGCCGAGACCCGCGAAAGCGGACGATCCAACGGCCAGCCAAGCCGTTCCCTCACGGACCGAGCGGGCTACGGGCTTGATTCCACCCCCGACTTCCGTTTACTGTCTACTTCTACACGCCACGTACCCGCTGGGCCAAACATGACAATGCCGACAAGGTCTGGCTGAACGGCGTGCTCGTCCACGAGCACCGCGTTTACCATTCGGGCGCCGACATGGACCAGTTCGTCGGCCGTGGCACCTTGAACGAAGGCCGCAACGCGATTCTGGTCAAAGTGCTGCAGAATGAACAGAAAGAAGACTGGGCCCAAGGCTGGGCTTTTCAGCTCCGCGTGTGCGATCAGGCCGGGCAGGCCATTCGGGAGCAAAGACCGTAGGATGGGTTCGGGGTTCAGGAACACTGTTTCCTGACGCCTGAAACCTGACGCCTCAAGTCGGTGGGCCGGCGCTCGCAAGCTCGCTTGTCACACCCTACACGAGCAATGCCCGAACGACCTCGCCGTGGACGTCGGTCAGCCGATAGTCGCGACCTTGGAAGCGATAGACCAGCCGCGTGTGGTCGAAGCCCAACAGGTGCAGGAGGGTGGCCTGCAAGTCGTGAACGTGGACCTTGTCGCGCGCGACCGAGAAGCCCAACTCGTCCGATTCGCCGTGCGTGTAGCCACCTTTCACGCCGCCGCCGGCCATCCACATGGTAAACACATCGGGATAGTGGTCGCGGCCCAACAGGGCGCTGGCGGCCGTGCGGCCCTCGCGGAACGGCGTGCGGCCAAACTCGCCGCCGCAGATGATCAACGTCTCTTCCAGCATACCCCGTTGCTTGAGGTCTTTAATCAAGGCCGCCACCGGCTGGTCCATGCTGGCGCACTTCTTGGTCAGGCCGTCCTTGATGTCGGTGTCGCCCCCCGTGCCGTGGAAATCCCATCCCCAGTCGAAAAGCTGCACGTATCGCACCCCTTGCTCGATCAGCCGCCGGGCCAAGAGACAGTTGTTGGCAAAGCTCGCCCCGCCCGGCTCGGCGCCGTAGGCCGCGATCGTTTCTTTCGGTTCCCGCGAAATGTCCATGACTTCGGGCACGGCGGTCTGCATGCGGAACGCCAGCTCATATTGAGCGATCCGCGTGAGCGTTTCCGGGTGTCCCATTTCGCGGGCCTGCATCTCATTGAGATCGCGCAGGGCGTCGAGCGTGTCACGTCGAATGCCGCGGTCCATACCCGCCGGGTCGGAGGCATAGAGCACGGGGTCGCCCTTGGAACGGCACTGCACGCCTTGAAACACCGACGGCAGAAACCCGCTGCCGAACGAGTTCTTGCCGCCGTTGGGCTGCACGCCGCTGGAGATCAACACCACGAAGCCCGGCAGATTCTCATTTTCGGAACCGAGGCCATACGTCACCCAGGCGCCCATCGAGGGCCGGCCGGAACGCGGCGAGCCGGTGTACAGCAGCAACTCGGCCGGGGCGTGGTTGAACTGATCGGTCGTCATCGAGCGGATGACGCACAACTCGTCGGCCACCAACTGCAAGTTCGGCAAAGCGTCCGAAAGCCAGACGCCGTTCTGGCCATATTGGGCGAACTGCCGCGGGGTGCCCAGCAGCTTGGGCGTGCCGGACGTGAAGGCGAACCGCTTGCCCTTGATGAACGAATCGGGGCAGGGCTGACCGTCGAGCTTGACCAGCTCGGGTTTGTAGTCGTACAGATCGAGGTGCGGGGGCGAGCCGGTGAGGTGCAAGTAGATGACCTGCTTGGCCTTGGGCGCGAAGTGCGGCGCGCGGGGCGCGAGCGGGTTGACCACCTGCGAGGTGGCGGCCGAGAGATCGCGAGCGACGAGCGACGCCAGGGCCGCCGCGCCCAGCCCGAGCTGGCAGTCTTTCAAGAAGTGCCGCCGCGTGACGGCGCGGGCCTGCTCGGCTGGCACTTCAGCGGAACGTGAACGAAACGTTGTGGCTTGCACAGAACGGCAGGGATCCATAGGCGGGCATTCGGGTCGGTGGATCAAGGGGCGGGTCTATCCAGTTTACCGCAATGCCGCTAAGAATCCACCCAGGGGTGATGGTGCGATGGTGCCGTCGCGGAAATCGCGGGGTTGGCGATTCTTTCGCCACTCTCGGCGAAAGAATCGCCAGCGGGCCGGGACCGGCCTGCGCAAAACGGCCCCTGTGCGCCGCCCACGAAGGCCGAACCGGCCGAATCGCTCGGACGCCGCGGCCACTCTCTTCCGTGTTTCCTGTCCCCTGTTCCCTATCCTGGGCCCGCCGTCCGCTTCATGGCCGAATTGCGCGACGACGAGGTCGCCTCGTTTGTCACCTCCGCGCGAAAACGGGGCGGAGGGGCCGCCGATTTCAGAACGGTGGAACAGATGGGAAGAAACAGGCACACGAGCGTAGCGGCGGTTATCGCCGTATCGCCCACTCGCGTGGGAAATCCGTTTGCACGGGCCACCCCACGGGTGTAGGATCACCGGAAACGAGCGGGCTCGTTGCCTGCGCCGTTGCGTGTCGTTCGTCTTCAGTAGCAGGCACAGTCCCTGTGCCGTTTGCCCGGTTGGGTGCCGCGATGAAGTGGGGATTCCGCAAGCCGGGGCAGCAGCGACCTTTTCAAAAACTCCCTCCCCTTCAAAAAAGGTCCCCGACACGAATGGCACTGCCGGTTGGCGTGCTTGAGTTTACGGCGACGCCCGGCGCAGGCCCGCATGCCGTCGGCGCGCCCTGACGCCGCGTCGAGCCGTAGCTCGGGCGCGCGCGGCAAGCCGCTGATGCC
>Ga0307373_10014304_pt1 | contig 10949 bp, 7 predicted proteins | sample OX2MG_FD_202534 | JGI IMG/M metagenome (GOLD analysis project Ga0307373, IMG submission 202534) | Soil microbial communities from Risofladan, Vaasa, Finland - OX-2 | ecosystem: Environmental > Terrestrial > Soil > Coastal area > Acid sulfate soil | place: Finland: Risofladan, Vaasa | collected... | reverse complement strand
GATGACGAGCGTCGTGGCGCCGAACAACATGAAGGCGCTCAGGTACTCCTCGGTCAGCACGTTGAAGTGCGTGGTGTAGGCGAGGGCCAGGACGACCAGGTTGGGGAAGAAGATGCGGTTCTCGTAGTGCTGGGACCACAGCGTTGAAAGGTGCAAGGTCCCGGAGTGCGCGTGACCGATCAGTGCCACGTCGTCCCATTGGTCCGCGAAGATGACATTGACCCCGTAGGCGTGGATCATCCACAGGTAGGCCACGACTGGGATGGCAAAGCCCAGGAGAGTCGCGAGGGGGATAACCCACGACGACCTGTCCGCGCGCGGCGACTCCATGGTCCTGTCGTCGTTCGATTCGACTCCCGTGGCCGGTCCTGCCGACCACGCTGTGTCGACCATGTCTGGGCCGGGCCGATACGACATTTAGCCGGTCACCATTGGGGAACCTATCCGTGCACGAGGCTGTGGCATAGGCTCAGGTCGGGTGATGATTCGGTCACATCGGCGACCGACACCGGCGATCGTGGCCCGTTCACAGTGACGCGAGCGGGGCCCTTTCCGCGCAGATAGTGCACGAACATGATCGATCCGTACCACGTGACTTTGATCTGGTTGAGCGTCGGATCCGTCATGACCTGAATACGGTACTGGAGGTGCTCATGGGCCGGGAACTTCCATCCGACCGGCGCCGGCCAGGTATCGGGGGGCGTTCCGGGGCTCTCCAGGCGGATGCTGAATTGGCCGCCACCGGCGGGTTCGGCAACAAGCGTCGACGAGCCGTACCGAAGCAGCGGGACGGCGGTCCGGATGCTTTGCGGCGGCACGTTGAAAGTGAGCCCGATGGTGCTGTTGATGGCCTTCTCCTGCTCGATCGGGATCCACGTCCAGTGCATGATCTGTTGTCCCGGTGAGTCCCAGAATGCGTAGCCGGTGGAGAGATAGAGGCCGGAGCATCCGGGTGCCGCGTAGAGTTGATTGGCGGGGGCCCAGTACGGAAGCGGGCCACTGCGGATCACGGAGGCCGACTGAGGGCCCGGAGTGATCGAGTGTTGCACCGAGAGGTAGTTCTTGGCCTCTACGGATGTCCACTGCGGAACCGGTGACGCCGCGATTGCCAGATTGGCGACGACACCGAAGAGGGCTAGTAGGACCAAGAGCGCGGCCGCCGCGTTCACGACGAATCGCCGCCGAGCGCCGATGCGTTGGCAGATGTCGACGAGGCCGACCGCTCCGGCCAGGATGAGAAATGGCAGCAGGTCGGCCGAGTAGCGGTTGAAGATGAAACCGAAGAAGAGGACGCCGGCTCCTCCGATCGCCCCGGCGATCAGCGGTATACGGGTCAGGCTGATGGCGCCGGACCCCCGTGGCCTGAAAGCCGCGATCACCCCCCAACAGCTGAGCAGGAAGAGAAGCGTCATCGACGCAATGATGCTGGCCGTCGGCTGCGTCTGCTCGAGCACTACCTTTCCCACCGCGACCGGATAGTGGGCGGGCGTCGTGATGAAGGGGAACGTGCTCGTCAGATGGAGCCCCGCCGGGTTGAAGTAGGCGGCCAACGTGCTCGGCAGGAAATGCAGGCTGAACGGTGAGCCGCCGTTCACGTTGAGAAAGTACCGGCGATGGGCGTTGACCTGGGTCCACACCTGGTCCTTCAGCGGGTAGCCGCCGACGGGAGCACGGTACTTCGCCCAGCCGATGAACCCCGCGACGATCAGCGGCACCAGTCCCGCGAGCGCCGTGGAGAGGGCGAAACGGCGATCCGTCGGCTCCCTGCGGGCCAGGGCGAGCCAGGCCGCCGCGAGCAGGGCACCAAATGCGCAGGCATAGCCCGTCGAGGGTCGGTCGAGATTGGTGGCGAGCACGAGGAGTCCGAGCAGCAAGACCCGTCGACGCGAGGGTGCCTCGAGGACACCGAGGAGGGCGAAGAGGGACCCGATCGCCAGGGCCACGCTCCACGCCATGTCCTCGTTGTAGACGGAAGGAGAGGCGGCGAGGTAGACCAGCACGCTCCCACCCATCACGGTGGCTGCGAACACGCCGTAGCAGGCCGCCTCCCCCCAGTCGAGCGCCACCGACCCGCGCTGGAGAACGCGCGCTCTCCAGAGGAGAAGCGACGTGAACAGGCCGGTGACGATCCACGCCAGAAGGATCGACGGAGCCGTCAGCCGCCCGTCGAGGCTGCTCGTGACCAGCAGGATCGGCATCCGCAGGAGAGCGGGGAAGACCCCGAAGTACGTGTACGAATGCCCCTGGTAGACGAAGGCCTCGACGCCGATCGACCCGTTCGGTATGGACAGGTGACCGTGGAACAACGCCCGCGCCTGGATGTCATAGAAGTTGTCCGGCGCCACACTCCGGAGGGGGTCGACTCCTCCCGACCAGAGGTCCCAGAGGGTCCAGAGGTACGGCACGGTGATGACGGCGATCCCGATGAGAACGGCCCAGGTGAACCGCCTCCGATCAGCTCCGCTCTCCGGGAGGCCCAGAGTGTCCTCGACTGTCTGGGGAGGCTCGAGGTCGGTGAACGTGGCGCTCATGCCCTAAAGAGTGGCTCAATCGGCCGCTTTCCCATCTGCAGCGAGTCTCCGTCCATTACCAACATCGGTCAGCGGTCGCCCACCAGGCTGTGGCAGAGCGCCATCGGGTGGGGCGGCGTCAGCGTCGGAAGTTTCGCGACCGTGATGATCGGCGCGGTACCCCCTGAGGACTGAGGAGTCGTTCGGACGACGATCGGTCCTTTTCCGCCGACGTAGTGGTCGAGGTACTGCCACCCGTACCACGTCAGGATCAGAGCATGGAGATTGGGGTCGACCGTCACGGTGAAGCGGCTCTGCGAGTGCAGGTACGTGATCGGGAGGATCCAACCATGCGGCGGGGGCCACGCAATGGAGGTTCCGGAGTTCTCGAGAACGAGGCGGACGGAATTCGTTGGCACCGGCACGAGCACGAGCGATGCACTGCCGTAGGTCATGAGCGTCACCGGATGGGTCAGAAGGCCAGCCGGGCGGTTGAACGTAAAACCGATCTCGCGGGTAAAGGAGGGGCTCTGCTCGACCGGACTCCAGGTGTAGTGCTCTATCTGTTGGCCCGGCACCGACGAACTGTCGTCCCCGCTCGACAGATAGAGACCCGAGCAGTGGTTGACCGCGAACAACTCCCCCGCGGGACCCCAGTAAGGGAGCGACTGTCCGGTGCGAACGCTGGCGCCGAGCGAACCCAGGCTCAACGACTGCTGTGCCTTCACGTAGTTCGTCAGCTGGGTCTGTGTGAATTGTGGGACCGGGAACGCGGCGACCGCCACGTTGGCGGCGACTCCATATGCGGCGAGCGCGCTGAGGCCTGCAAGCGCCCATCCACGCGCCCTACGGCTCCGCCCGTCGAGGAGACGCCAGACTTCGATCATGCCGATGGCTGCCGCGACGATGAAGAAGGGAATGAAGTCCGCGATGTACCGCTGGGAGATATATCCCCAGACAACGACGCCGCCCGTCCCCACGACCGCAGTGACCAAGATGAGCCGCGCCAGGCGGACGCGACCGGGACCCCGCCGCCGAAATGCTGTCACCGTCCCCCAGACGCCGAGCCCGAGGAGCAAAGGCGCCGTCGAGGTCATGCTGGCCGTCGGGTAGGTCAATTCCATCACCGCCCCGAGGCCCGAGGCGGGGGACCCGGGAGGGGTGATGAACGGGAACAGCGTGGAGAAGCGGACTCCGAAGGGTTGGAAATAGGCCCACATCTGGGCGGGGATATGGTCGATGTTCTCCGGCTTTCCGCCGTTGGCGGCCAGGAAGTGGCGGCGATACGCGTTGAGCTGGGTCCACACCTGGTCCTGCAGCGGCAGCCCGATAAATGTGCCGAATTTCGCGTAGTTCACAACCGCGTTGAAGAGAAAGCCAACCAAGCCGATCGCCACCAATGGGACTGCCCAACGACGGGCGGCCGTTCCCGCCTTGCCCAGGGCGAACCATGCCGCCACGAGGACGCACCCGAAGACGAGCGCGTAGCCGCCCGGCGTCCTGTCGAGGTTCGCGCACACGACGAGCACTCCGAGGGCGACCATCTGGCCTCGCGACGGCCGGTCCTGGATTCCGAGCAGCACGAAGAAGCCGCCGACGACGAGCGGGATGCTCCAGGCGAAGTCCTCGTTGTAGACGAAGGGGGTCGCCGCCAGGTAGATGATCACCGAGCCGCCCATCACCCCCGCCATCAGCGCGCCGTACGAGGCTGCCTCGGCACGGCCGACGAGCGCAGTGCCGCGGATGAGGATTCGCAGCCGCCAGAGGAGCAGGGCGGTGAAGACAGCGGTGGCGAACCACGCCAGAAGCAGCGAGGGCGCCGTGAGGTCGCCGTCGAGGCGACTGGTGAAGAGCAGGATCGGCATCCGGATCAACGAAGGGAAGACGCCGAAGTACGTGAACTGGTGGCCGTCGTGGACGAACGCCTCGATGCTCAATTGGCCGTTGGGGACCCACAGATGGCCATGGAACATGGCTCGGGCCTGGCGGTCGTAGAAGTAGTCGAAGGAGACGCCTCGAATCACGTTGACCTTGCCGGACCACAGGTCCCAGAGCAGCCACAGCATGAAGGGCAGCGTGAGCGCCGTTCCGATGACCACGGCAATCGAGAAGCGTCGGCGACTCAGCTCCTCCGGCGAGCGCGTCGTGAGCGCATCGGCGTCTTCGACGCGCCCGTCGTCCACCTGCTCCGGGCCGGTGATGGTGGCGGTAGCCATCACAGACCCCCTCTGGCATTCTGCAGGCGTGGGCCTCTGATGGCGAAGACCTTGCCCAGCGACTGGTCCGTCTCCGCCTCGATGAGCTCGCTCACGAAGCTGGAGAACTCCGACGAATTGGGGTCAGGCGGGACGCCCTGGAACGCTGGTCTCCACCTGGTCGCCCCTGCCGGGTTTGAAAACTCTCCCTCGGTGTTGTGCGGGAATTGTTCAACCGTGGGAAGGGGCGTACCGAGAACCCGTCGACCCCAATGGCCGTTTGGTAGTGCGCCCGGACGCTTTCGGGGTGGTCCCAACCGAAGGCGGACGAGCCGCACTGTCGGCTCACGGGATCGCCATCGGGCACGAGTCGGTCGCGTAGGTCGGCGCCCGTCCCCCAACCATTCGGACGACTGGCCAAGCCTCGGACAAACATTCTCTCGGTCATCGATTCTTTCCCTGTCCGCCCGTACGCACCCTCGGCCCCAACCTCCCCTGCATCCGCGGGCCGAACCTCAGGCCTGAGGTAGACCACAGTTCGTTCCCAGGGCAAGTTCAGGATGATGACTTCAGGGGTCACAATATCCCAAAGGCGCTGACGCTTGCCCTCACGGTACGGACGGGAGAAGTGGGTGCTCGTCGGTGAATCGCTTTGTTGGGGAGCCCCGCGACCAGGGCAATGCCCTGAAGTCGTAAGGCCGGCCCTCTGGTTCGGTGAGATGAGTTCCGCGCGCACCCGTACCCGTCCAAGTCTCGGACAGTCCGCTCAGCGGACCGGACGATTGTCGGATCTGGGGGTGACGTCTGGACCTCGGGTCATCCGTACAAACTCAGGTGATGTTCCCGCAGGAATTCTGCCTGTTCCCTGAACCAACTCGCCGGTTCAGGGACAAAAATACCGAGTCCGTAGCTCACGGTTGCATCGGACTCGTGGTTGATGTTTCTGGTGATGTGCTCATCCACGACAGACGTCTGGTAAAACCCTCGAGCCCCCGGAATGCCGTAGTGAACGCTCGAGACCACTTGGATCAGGATGGCGACAATAGCGATCCATCGGATCGTGCGGCGATTGATGCGATCGATGAAGCCCACGACCCAGGCAATGCTCTCGCGGGGCCATCCGCGAACTCGCTCTCCCCCGTATTCGGTTCTCGTTCGTACGCTCGAGGAGATCCCACTCAGCGTTGCCATGTAAATGCCCACCAGGACGAGAAGGTCATTCGTCGTGTACCGAGACTGTGCAGCCGCCCGCAGGCCAAAAATGACTCGGTCCTCGGTGAACAAGAGACCGAACAGAAGTCCGAAGACCATCAAGGCGATACCTATCGGTACCCCGCTGTGCTCGTCTCTGCGCCATCCCCATTTGATGAGCACGAGCAAGGCCAATACCAAGATCACGACCCCGAAAGCCATTACGCCCCCGTTGGCGGCGACACGGTTCTGGGGCTGTACGCCGGCGATGTCGCCGATGGCGTACACGAAGAATTTGACGGTCTCCCACGGATGGTCGAGCGCATTGCGCGGGCTGGCGGCCCGCGCTCCGTTCGGATCGGTGAAATTGTAGAAATAGAGCGCTGCGGTTGCGCCCGCCACCGCGATCCAGCTTACGAAGGTCCACTTCGCCCGACCTCGGAGGTACAGGAGCACGAGTCCCACAGGCCAGATGAGTAGCCCCTGCGTGGAGGAGTAGGTGCCCACGACCGCCACGACTGCCGCGGCCACGAAGGTCGGCCAAGTCAGTGTCGGCCGATCCAAGAGCGCAATGGTCGCGGCGAGACAGAGCAAGACGAGAAACCACGCCATTTGAAAGCCCCAGAGGGTGTTCTGCCATTGGGCGAAGGAGAGAGTGAGAAAGGCGACCGGGCAGTAGAACAGCATTGGTGTTCCAGGCGACCGGCGTTTGTGTGAGAAAACGAAGAGAGTCGTGGCAGCCAGCAACATGAGCGCAGCGAGATACTGCTCGACTTCGATGTTGAAGTGAACGGTATGGGCCAACGCCACGACAATGAGGTTCGGAAAGAAGATCCGGTTGCCGTTGTGGATGCCCCACAGCGAGGTCCAGTCCGGGAAATGATGGTAGGACTCACGGATGACCGAGACGTCGTACCACTGATCTCCGATCGGCGTGTTCATCTGGTAGTGCGCAAGGAGAGCGAGGTAGCCGATCACCGGAACTGCGAAGCCAATCACCGTCAGCGCCTTGACGACGGACGAGTTCAATCCGCCCACTCTCCAAGTGCCCGCTTCTCGAGGTTCTGGTGGCGGTGCCGCCTCAGTCGACGCCGAGGAGGGATCTGAAACGGTCATCGCAGCTGTGGACTCGAAGCTCGGTGTACCGGACCCGCTCATCCAAATTCCCCTGTGCAATCTTGAGCCCGAGACGCAAGACGATGCCACATCCGGGCCATCTCCGTCACCGTCGAAAGGACGCCGTGAGGTAGAGAAACGGGTCGCGGCAGGTACTTGAGAGTTCGAGCGTCATCACGAGCGCGTCCATTTCGAAGCGTTGCACTGCGGCCATAACTGTCTTCCTCATCCGTTGACGCAGTCACCTTCCCGATTGGTCGGAATGCCTCAGGCGTCCACTTCGGCATCGGCGATTTCAGCGAACAGCCGATTGAGGATAATGAATTTGAGGAACCAAAGAATGCCGAAGGCAGCGATGTTCGCCCCCACGACAAGGATGGTTCTCGCCAGGTGGTCGAGATGGTGCGTATCGGCGAAGTTATGCGCCCACGTGGCCGCGAACAGCGCGAAGAGGATGCCCGAAATCGACATCACCCAGAATGGGAGCAGCTCTCTCCAGATGTGGGATCGTCCTCCCTTTCCCCACACCCACCGGCGGTTGAGGTAATAGGACGGAATACCGGCCATGACGTTGGCAAAAAGGGTGCTGGCGACCTCGCCCCACAAGCGCAGCACCCCGAACACAATCGTGAGGATGGCCAGCGAGGTCAAAGCGGATATCACCGACACCATCGTGTACTTGATGACCTTCAGTCCCTGAGGGCTCTGAGCGAGGCGCCACAACCGCGCCAACCGGCTCTTCACAGTTCGAGACATTATCCCGACGAGCCTGTCGCCGCCTAATGTGTCGTCCACGCGACGCATTGGCGTTGCTCCCGGTGCCGACCCTTCGCATCACGACCTCTCCGCTACACTCAGCGGAATGGGGAAGGGTCCCGCCAGCTCTCTCCGGACCGCTCCTCCCGCTGGGGGTGGAGTCGATTCATTCGAGGAAGAAACGGTCGGGACCGATCTCGCGGTGGGCGACGAGACCGTTGCGCGGTCAGAACTCTCAGCCGGTCGCCGGCGATTCACCTGGGCTTGTTTGATCGCCATCGCGCTGACTGCAGTTCCCTTCGTCTGGATCCTCGTCTCGGATTGGGCAGCGCCGACCCTGTTTCGTCAGACCTACTTCGAGAACAACTATTTCGACCTCCAGGCCCGGGCCATGTTTCACGGCCATTTGTCACTGGCCAATGGAAGTCTCGGCATTGAGGGCTTCGTGCACGATGGGCGGACCTATACGTATTTCGGCCTGTTCCCTTCCATCATCCGCATGCCGATATTGCTGGTCACCAGCAGCTTGGACGGCAAACTCACCCCGTCCTACATGCTCCTGGCATGGTTACTGACCGGGCTCTTCGTATCGCTCTTGCTCTGGCGAGTTCGGTACCTCGTTCGTGGCGATTGCGCCATGGGTCGAACCGAGGCCACTGCGTACGGGGTGCTGATGGCCACGATCATGGGTGGCACGGTCTCGATGCTTTTGGCGTCGACCCCCTACGTCTTCAACGAGGACATCATGTGGAGCATATGCCTGACTGTTGGCAGCTTCTTCGCCCTCCTCGGTGTGATCGAGCGGCCGTCGTGGGGTCGGGTCATCGCCAGCGGTCTGCTGATCTTGTGTTCAAATTTCGACCGGGCGACTACGGGATGGGCGTGTGTCGTAGGCGCCGTTCTCGTTGCCGGGTGGTTCTTGCTCGGCTTCGGTGGGAATGAGAACCGACGGTGGTTCGTGCCCGTGCTGGCAACGGGTCTGATCCCGCTTGTCCTGGCGTGCGCACTGAACTACGCAAAGTTTGGTATCCCGTTCGGCGTTCCGATCCCGGACCAGGTGTGGTCCCACGTCAATGCCTATCGACAGAGATTTCTCGCGGCCAACCACAACTCTGAGGTAGGGATCGCGTTCCTGCCGACCAATGTCGTCACCTACCTGCGGCCTGACAACCTGAGCTTCAGCAGTGTATTTCCTTTCGTCACGCTGCCGACGAGTCCTCCCACGGCACTCGGTGGCGTACTTTTCGACAAGCTGTACCGCACTGCGAGCGTCCCGGCGTCGACTCCCCTCCTCTTCCTCTTGGGCATCTGGGGTCTGGTGACGGCCTTTCGACCCAGGGCGGTCGCGCTGGTGGCGCGTACCCGCCTCCTGTTGTTGGCCGCGGGCAGTGCGGGTGCTGCGCTCCTGTTGTGGGGCTACATCGGTCCGAGATATCTCGGTGACTTCGTTCCGTTCCTGGTGTTGGCAAGTGCCGTGGGTCTGGCTGACATCTTTCGTCGCCTGGGTGGGCGGCAGCGGCGCACGCGCGTCGCCTGGGTGGGAGTCGTCGCGGTGCTCGCGCTCTTCAGCATCGCCGCCAACCTCGGTATGGCCATTGTTCCCAATGAAGAGTGGACCAGCAGCCAAGCCCTGAGCTACGTCAGCGCCCAGAAAGCAATCAGCGACGTCACCGGACATCCGCTGCAAGGCCGCGTCAACCGTGGCAGCTCACTCCCTCCATGGGCTCCAGCCGGCCAGTTATACGTCGTCGGAGACTGCAGCGGTCTCTACATATCGAACGGGGAGAACTATTCGACCGTACCGAGTCAGCAATACACACGAACGACCTGGCTCACAGTGCAACTCGGCCGGCCCTTTCAGCACACGTTTGATTTGACCGTGAACGTTCCTCGAACAAAGACGAGGGAATCGGTACCGGTGCTCAGGACGGGGAACTACGCCGTGACGGCGATTGAGGTGCCGATCGATCCGCAGCGCGTTGACATGACGTTCGCCATCAGCGGCGGGACCAAAACGGTGGAGGCAGCATCGTTCGTGGTCGGGACCCGCACGACACACACCGTGGTCGTCAGCACCGATCCCGTCAAACACGCTCTGGCGGTGCAAATGGACGGGGTCATCCGCATATCCTCGACGTTCACGGATCGACACGTCGACGTCGCCCCCATCACTTCGCAACCGCCGGGTCAGCAACACGTCTTGGCGTTCACGAGGGTGCAGACCCAACCAACGCTGTGTCGGAGCCTCATTCACTGACCTGCCTGCTGGCGTCAGACAGGCCGATCTGCCGGTCGCACCGAACCTGGCGAGCGAGCGTTCCGAGTGCATGGTTCCAACGCCGGTTGCGGGTTCAGAGACAACCCTGATCTTCTGTGCGGCGACCATCAATTTCTTCACAATTCCTATTTCCGCCTCCCGGAGCCCGGATCGCGTCCTCGTCCCCCCTTCGCAACGGAGCCGGGCCCGCACACCTGGCACAAACCTGACGACGCAGTAAAGTCGGCCCAGGGCAGGAGGCCCCAAGGATTGACTGGAGGGGTGGCCCTGTCGAGCGTGACACCGAACGACCTCAACCGCTGGATGCGTGCTACACACAAGGGCGCACGCTCACGAGGAACGGCAATTCGGATTCGGCGGCGATACCAGGGAGGCAGGACCCAGATGCCCGTCGGCACCCGAGCGGAGACGCACACAGGATGAGTCTCCAAAACGAGATCCAAACGCCCACACCAGTCCTTGACATCGATCGCCTGGAGCGGGACGCCGAGCGCCTCCGCGTCGAGTATCAGTCCGCCGAACCATACCCGCACATCGTGATCGATCAATTCCTCGAGCCGGACGCTGCGAAGGCAGCGGTCGCAGAGTTCCCACCTCTCGACCCCGAACGGTGGAACAACTACCTCCACATCAACGAACGCAAGTTCAGCCATACCGATGCGACGACATGGGGACCCACCCTGCAGCGCATTCTCGAGGAGCTCAATTCGCCGCGCTTCGTGCAGTTCATCGGCACGCTGCTCGGGGTGGACGAACTGATCGCCGACCCCTCCTTGGAGGGCGGAGGTCTCCACCAATCGGCGAGAGGTGGGTTCCTCAACATGCACGCCGATTTCACCGTCCATCCTCACAACCGCAATTGGCAGCGTCGCGCCAACCTCATCCTCTACCTCAATGAGGATT